>Ga0070665_100002258_pt1 | contig 21423 bp, 22 predicted proteins | sample KBSS13metaG_FD_65862 | JGI IMG/M metagenome (GOLD analysis project Ga0070665, IMG submission 65862) | Switchgrass rhizosphere microbial communities from Kellogg Biological Station, Michigan, USA - KBS S1-3 metaG | ecosystem: Host-associated > Plants > Roots > Rhizosphere > Soil ... | reverse complement strand
GCCGGCACCTTGCCCGGCCAGCGGATCATCGCCGGCACGCGGAAGCCGCCTTCCATGACCGTGCCCTTGGATTGCGCGAACGGGGTCTGCCCGCCGTCCGGCCAGGTGAAGACCTCGGCGCCGTTGTCGGTGGTGAAGATGACGATGGTGTTGTCGTCGACGCCGATGTCCTTGAGCTTCTGCATCACCAGGCCGACGTCGTCGTCGAGCTGCGCCATGCCGGCCTCCTGGATCGACCAGCCGTTCTTCGAGTTCCGCATGGCCTGGTACTTGTCCGACAGATGCGTGACGATGTGCATGCGCGTCGGGTTCATCCAGACGAAGAACGGCTTGTTGTCGGCCTTGGCCTTGTCGATGAACTTCAGCGTGAAGTCGCGGATCTCGCCGTCGACCGTTTCCATGCGTTTCGGGCACAGCTCGCCCGCATCCTCGATCCTCTGTTTGCCGACCTTGCCCCAGCGCGGGTCGACGGTCGTATCGTCGGTCGTGGTCGACCACGAATGGAGCATGTTGCGTGGTCCGACCTGCGAGCGGAGGTCCTGCGGATAGTTGGGATGGCAGGGGTCTTCCATCGCGTCGAGGTGATAGAGGTAGCCGAAGAATTCGTCGAAGCCGTGCACCGTCGGCAGGAACTCGTTGCGGTCGCCCAGGTGGTTCTTGCCGAACTGGCCGGTGGCATAGCCCATCGACTTCAGCACCTGCGCGATGGTGACGGCCTGGGCCGGCAGGCCGATCGCGGCGCCGGCCTGGCCGACCGTGGTCATGCCGGTGCGGATCGGCAGCTCGCCGGTGATGAAGTTGGCGCGTCCCGCCGTGCAACTTGCCTCGGCATAGTAGTCGGTGAACAGCATGCCCTCGGCGGCGATCCTGTCGAGGTTCGGCGTCCGCCCGGCCATCAGGCCGCGATGGTAGGCGCCGATGTTCCACATGCCGATGTCGTCACCCATGATGACGAGGATGTTGGGCCGTTGCGGCGGTGCCTGCGCGACGGCGGGCGTGGTCGCCCACAATCCGATCGCGACCGTCGAAGCCAGCAGCTTCGACAGGAACGATTGTCGCTTTTCCTCTCTGATTTCAGTCATCGTCTGCCCCCTGGCTGAGACGGCCGGCGCGAACGGCTGCCGGTCCGAGCGCAACATCAGCCCATGCCGGTGCGTGCACTATGCAGATTCGGCAGAAACGGCCGGCGGTCGCAGCAGGGTCGCGAGGGGGGCTTCGCCGAACAGCGCGCGGTATGCGACGGCGAAGCGGCCGGGTTCAGCGAAGCCATGCGCGCGCGCGACTTCTGCGACGCTCGTGGCCCGGTGGTCGGCCCGCAGCAGCGTCGAGCGCGCCCGGTTGAGGCGACGCAGACGGGCGTACTCGATCGGGCTGCACCCGAGGAGCTCGGCGCAATGCAGTCGCAGGGTCCGTTCCGGCACGCCGATCGCGGCGCAGAGCGCCGGCAGCGATGGTGCACCGTTTTGCGCCGCCAACGCTTCCTCGAAGCGGGCCATGATCGCCGAGCGGCGGCTGCGAAGGCAGGAGCGCCTGTCCGGCGCAGCCGATCCGAGCGCCGTCACGAGGGCGTGGATTAGGTCCTGCTCGAGCGCCCGGGCGACTTCGGGGCGTGTCAGAAGCGCAGGCTTGGTGTGAGCCAGATGGGCGGCCTGGGCATGCAATCGCCGCAACTCCGCGGCGCTGCGCGCCGAAGGATGCAGCAGGCCGGCAGCATGCTGCGACCGGTCGGCGCCGAGCAGCACACGGCTGTAGTGCGCGAGGTCGTGCGGCGAGACTGTGATCAAGCCCCATCGCACAGCGCCCGTCGCGCGCTGGTGGAACCGCTCTCCCGGCGCATGCAGCACAAGGCTTGCACGGTGTAATCCAAGGCCGTTCCACATCAGCAAGTCATTGCAGGCGAGAGAGAACGAAATCGTCAGCAACGCCGACGGCAGGGACACGAACGCCACGCGCGGCGCTTTCTCCCGAATCGCGAGCAGGCGGAGGCAGCTCAATTCGATCCACGATAGCTGCGTGTCGAACGAGGGACGGCCAGTCACGACAAAGCCGACCTCGGCGCCCGCCAAGCGGATGCGATAGTCTTCGGGATCGGTGAAGGTTTTGCTGCCAAACCCAGTCATCCCACTTCCGCACGTCGTACCGGCGACGCCACGCTTGGCGCAGCAGTATGGAAGGGCGCTCAGCGCAGGCTATGCAAAAACGGAAGCGGATCGTTCAGGCGGAAATTTTTCTGCGCAGCGACTCCGAGGGCGATTCGCCAAACAGGCCGCGATACTCGACCGAGAAGCGGCCGAGCTCCCAGAAACCGTGCGCCGTCGCGATTTCGGTGACGGTTGCGGCCAACGCGTCGGCATGGAGCAGCGCCTGCCGCGCGAGATACATCCTCCGCAGCCAGAGGTAGCGCACGGGACCGACGCCCAGGACTTCCTGGCAGCAGGTGCGCAGGGTGCGCTCTGAGGCGCCGATCGCCGCGCAGATCTCGGCGAGATAGACGGGCTCGTCCGGTCTGATCTCGAGGAACTCGAGGAACCGGTTGACGATCCGCGCATGCTGTCCCGGCAGCCACCGTCGCTCGGCTGGCCGGTCGCCGGTGAGGCACGCGACCATGGCGTGTTTGGCCTGTTGTTCCAACGCCCTGGCCGCCGCCGGCGCCAGCAGGATCTCCGGTGCTGCTTTCGCCAGCTTGACGGCCAGCGCATGAATGGCCTTGAGCTGGGTCAACACCAGCGGTGGTGGTGCCACCAGGTACGTATCGGATGGACAGACGACTTCACGACCGGCGATCGCCTTGCCGGCGGCCAGCAACTCCGCGTGGTCGAGGGACATGGACGCCCACCTGGTGCTTGCATCGGTTCGCACGATGTTGGTCGAACCCCTGCCGTAGACGACGAGGTTGTCGTTTGCCATTTCGCGACCGCCGATCTGCGTCGCAGGCTGCTCCGAATCGGCAAGGAACATCAGTATGGCTCGGCCCGGATCGAGCGTCGTGCGGGCAATTCGCGGCAGACTGTCGTAACCCCACTGCATCCACAGGCGATCGAACGTGACGTGCGCCAGGCTCGCGCGAAACTCACCTCTGCCCGATGTGAGAATGGCCGCGTTGCTGGCGCGTATTCTCTCCTGGTAAGCATCGGGATCGGTGAAGGCGAAGACGCGAACCTGCGGCATGTCCCGGGCCCCTGCGCGTGCACCTATTGTCCGGTGCACAACCCGATGTGGCAAGCGACACGATAGCGGTTCGCGGAAAATTCACGGAAAGAATCTGCCGATTTTGCATAGGCGATGATGCCGCAACAACGCCGAGTCGTCGGATTGTTCCTCAGCGCCGATGAACGCTTACGCCGCTAGGCCTTCGGCCTCAGAAAGATCGTCGCCGAATAGGACAGCAACGGTTTGCCGTTCTGCTCGAGAAGCCCGCGCAGGAAGGCGAGGTTGCGGCCGTGGCGTGGCACCTCCACGCGGGTGACGAGCGGCACGGTGGGCGATCCGGCGGCGAGGAACTCGGCAGCAAAGGAGACCGTGCTCGGCGCCATGCCGGTGACGACGCCGGCGGCGCGCGTCACGGCGGAATCGGCGAAGCTCATCATGTAGCCGCCGTGCAGCGCACCGCCCGAGTTGCACATGCGGGGCAGGGTGGGCTGGATCATCGTCACGCCGTCGACTTCCTTGCGCGCATAGGACGGTCCGATATGGCGCGAATAGACGCTGGCGTTGGCCAGCGGCTCGAAGCCCTCCGGCACGGTCTGCGCCAGCGCGGCACGGCTCGCCGGCGCGGCGGCATTCTTGCGGCCCATGACCTTGTCACGCGCGACATGGCGCACCACGCCCGACCACAGCGCGACCGTCTTGCCCTGCTGGGTGATACTGCCGCGCGCGAAGGCGAGACGGCCGGTGACCTGGAGCGGTTCGCCGGTCGCCTCGAGCGGCACGCCGACGCGCCCCGCGCTCAGGAACTCGACGGCGATGCTCACCGTCATGGCGAAAGACGTGTTGGTGCCGCCGTCGGCGGCGCGGCCGGCCACGAGGCAAAGCGCGTAGTCGGCGAAGGTCAGGATCGCGCCGCCGTGCACGCCGCCGGCATAGTTGCCGTGGCGCGGCTCGGTCGGCAGCACGCAATGCACCGTGCCGGCCTTCGATGCATCGCCATGGATGCGGAAATAGAACGGGCCGGTATGGTCCTCGAAGGGGTCGGGTGGGGTGAAGACGGAGTAGGGGGCGAGGTCGATGGAATCGGGCATTTCGATGCTCTAATAGAAGAACCGGCGAGACTTGCGAAGCCATCACGGAGCGAAACGACATGGCGGGATCCGTCCACAAGGTCGACATTTCCTGGGATCGGCGCCCGGCGGGCACCGTGGCCACCGTCGTGTTCGACAATTCGAGACGGCTGAACGTCGTCGGTCCGCCGGCGCTGCTCGACCTCACCGAAGCGTTCCTCGGCCTCGCGCGCGAGGACGACCTGCGCGCGGTGGTGTTCGCCGGCGCGGGCGGCAGGGCCTTCATCGGCGGTGCCGACATCAACCACATGGCCGCGATGCGCCATCCCGACGAGGGCCGGACGTTCATCACGATGATCCACAAGCTCTGCCAGGCGATCCGCGACTGCCCGGTGCCGGTGATCTGCAGGATGGAAGGCTACACCCTGGGCGCCGGGCTCGAGGTCGCCGCGGCCTGCGACATCCGGATCGCGGCCGACAACGCATTCTTCGGCATGCCCGAGGTCAAGGTCGGCGTGCCGTCGGTCGTCGAGGCGGCGCTGCTGCCGCGCCTGATCGGCTGGGGCCGCACTTCGTGGATGCTGCTCACCGCCGAGAACATCGATGCCGCGACGGCCGATCGGTGGGGCATGGTCGAGCAGGTCGTGCCGGTCGCCAGGCTCGACGCCGCCATTGCGCGCTGCGTCGATTCGATCGTCGAAGGCACGCCGAAATCGGTGCGTGCGCAGAAGCGCCTGATGCGGCGCTGGGAGAGGCTTTCGCTCGACGAGGCAGTGCAGGCCGGCATCGATTCCTTCGCCCAGTCGGTCGGCGAGGGAGAGCACATCGAACGCATGGGCGCGTTCGTCAACCGCAAGAAGAGAGGGTGACTGCCTACCGACTCTGAATCAGATTGTGAGAGTGATTCTCATTCTCTATAGAGAATGAGAATATTTTGCAATTGGAGTGATTCAGTCGTGGCGTCAAAAGGTGCGAAAGTCGCGGCCATCCAGGAAGCGACCGCTGGAGCCGTTGATCTCGACGCCCTCTTCCGCCGCTATGAGCGCGAACTGAACGGCTTCGCCTTTCGCCGTCTTCGCGACCGCGATGCGGCCGCAGATACGGTGCAGGATGCATTCGAGCGGTTCCTTCGCTGGACCCGACAGCAGGCCGAGGGGGAGCGGGCGGCCAATCCTCGGTCCCTGTTGTGGACCATCGTCGGAAACCTGACGCTCGACCTTCTCCGCCGGCAAGGCCGTAGCGCCATCCGCCCGCTGACCGACGCGGATTTGGCCGTGGCTGATGCGACGCCATCCGCACAGCAGGCGCTCGAGGCGCGTGAGCAATATGCCGCCGTCAAGGCTGCCCTCGATGAACTGCCGATAGGGCACAGGAAAGCCTTGTTGATGAGCCGCCTCGAGGGACGGCCGCACGCGGAGATCGCGGCCAGGCTGGGCGTGTCGAAGAGCATGATCTCCAAGTACATCATGAGCGCGCTCGAGCTTTGCATCGTGAGGCTGGACGCCTTCCGCCGCTGATCCGGCTGTCGGTCCGGAGCTTCCGTTCGTCATATCGAGTGCGAGCCTCGTTCCTGTCATGAGCCCCGTGCCGAAGCCATCTCCCGAACCGCCACGCACCGGGCCATTGTCCGATCCTCTGGTCAAGCAAGCGCTCGAATGGACCGTGCATCTGCATTCCGGCGACGAAACCGAGGCGGATCGCGCGGCCTTCGAGAGTTGGAAGGCGATCAGCGGCAGGCATGCGACGGCGGCAGGACAAGCCGAGGCGCTCTGGGCCTCCCTGCGGCCGGCGCTGCGGCGCTATCGGGGGGCGGGACGGCGCATGGCTTCGATGGTTCTCGTGCTGGCCATCGGCATGGCGCTCGCTGCGATATCGATCTTCCGGTTGCCGTCCTACGCGGAGATCTTCGCCGACTATAAAACGGCGACCGGGGAGATACGCAGCGTCACGCTTGCCGATGGATCCATCGTCGAACTCGACACTGGCACGAGCTTCGACCTCGGCGATCGGCGCACGCTGAAGCTCCATTCGGGCCAGGTATTCGTCAGGGTCGCGCCGGATCCTTCGCGACCGTTCCGGGTGGTTACCAGCAGGGCCGAGACGATGGCGCTCGGCACTGCCTTCTCCGTCCGCATTGGCGGCGCCAGCGACCAGATCGCGGTCACCGAGCACGCGGTGCGTGTGACGGAGGACGCGACAGGACGGAGCACCGATCTCAGGGAGGGAGAGGTGCTGGAGGTCGGCCCCACCAACTCGGCGAAGACGTCGAAAGCTGATCTCGATGCCCTGTTGGCTTGGCGCAACGGCGGTCTCCACTTCCACGATGCTCCGTTCGGCTCCGTCGTGGCCGAGGTCGAACGGTATCGGCGCGGCCGTATCGTCGTGCCGGATGAAGAGATTCGAGGCCTGCCGGTCACTGGCAACTTCGATATCGGCAATACCGACGCCTTTCTGGACGCAGCAGCGGTTTCCCTGCCGGTACGCGTTGTCCGCCTGCCGGGCTTCGTCCTGATCCGGCGCGACAGCTCCCGTTCGCTGCCGGCGCGCTGACCGGCGAGATCGGCGCCATCCACCCTGCCTGCCGTCATGAAGAACGCGCTGTCGTTTGCGTCGCGCGGTTCGTCTCATTCTGTAGTGGGCCAGCCTGTCGCCAGCCTGAGTTGGGGGATTTGCGATGGCTCGTCTCAGGACTCGCGCCTGGCTGGTGGCGCTGGTCGTCGGCGCAGGAACAATGCCGGCGCCGGGATGGAGTCAGACCGCGCCCTCTTCGGCGGATGCTTTCCGCGCGGCGGTCCAGCCGTTCGAGATTGCGCCGGGTAGCCTGGACGAGGCGTTGCAGAGCTGGTCGCGTATTTCGGGCATTCGCCTTCTCGTCCCGGCCGATCTGGTCCAGGGCGTGCGCAACGCCGGCCTGACCGGCAGCTTCACACCCGAGCAGGCGCTGAACCGGCTGCTGGCCGGAAGCCGCCTGGGCTACCGTTCGGCCGGCACGCATGCCGTGGCGATTTACGAGCTGAACACGGAAAGCTCCGACGCCATGCAACTCGATCCGGTAAAGGTCGAAAGCGCTACCTCGGTTCCATCGCAGGGCGTGATCGGCAATCTGCCGAAATCCTACGCCGGCGGACAGGTGGCGACCGGTGGCCAGATCGGGCTGCTCGGCAATCGCGACGTCATGGACACGCCGTTCAACCAGACGAGCTATACCGCGCAGAAGGCGCAGGACCAGCAGGCGAAGACGATCAGGGAGGTGCTGATCGACGATCCATCGGTGCGCAGCCAGTTTCCCAGCGGCGGTCTTGGCGTCGACTCGGTCACGATCCGGGGCTTCGGCATCGCCAATGGCTCGAACATTTCCTACGGCGGCCTCTACGGCATGCTGTCGTGGAAATCGACCATGGCCGAGATGGCCGAGCGGATCGAGGTGCTGAAAGGTCCCAGCGCCATGCTGAACGGCATGACGCCGAACGGAAACATCGGCGGCTCGATCAACCTGGTGCCGAAGCGGGCACCTGACGAGCCGCTGACCCAGATCACGGCGAGCTATGCGTCGGACGCCCAGTTCGGCGGACATGTCGACTTCGCGCGCCGTTTCGGGACCGACAATCAGTTCGGCGTCCGCTTCAACGGCGTGCTTCGGGCCGGCCGGACGCCGGTGGAGAACAACACCGATCAACGGGGCCTCGGCGTCCTCGGGCTCGATTTTCGGGGAGAACGCGTGCGGTTGTCGGCCGATTTCGGCTACCAGCAGGAATATATCGGCGGGATGCTCGCCTACCTGGGTCTTGGCACCGGCGTTCCGCTGCCCTACGCACCGAGCGCCCGGAAGAACCAGGGACAGCCCTGGGCCTACAACGACATCAGGGACCTGTTCGGCACCGTCAGGGCCGAGGTCGACATCACCGAGCGCATCACGGCCTATGCCGGTTTCGGCGCGCACGATGGCCGCCTTCTCAGCCTCTATTCCTTCAATACCATCGCCAGCAATTTCTCCGGCGGCGCAACCGCCGCAATACCGACGGCTGCAAGCCAGTACGAACTCTATATGACGGCACAAAGCGGGATCCGTGCACTGATCGATACCGGTCCGATCGGCCACGAGCTTGCGCTTGCGGCCTCCACGCTCAGGAACGAAGAGGGCTACGCGTCCGCCACCAGCGGCACGGCGTTCGCCACGAACATCTACGATCCGACGATCATCGCGCGGCCCAACATCGCTACCCCGGCCGCGAACAAGACGTCGACCAGCAGTTGGTCGAGCCTTGGCCTCGCCGATACTCTGTCCGCTGCCGAGAAGCGCATCCAGCTTACGGTCGGCGCCCGTTTTCAGCAGGTGACCTCCACGAACTTCAACGTCACGTCCGGGGCACTGACCTCGAGCTATGACCAAAGCGCCTTGAGCCCGTCGGTGGCGTTGCTGTTCAAGCCCTGGCAGAACGTGTCCATCTACGGAAACTGGATCCAGGGACTGCAAAAGGGAATCACCGTCGGTTCGACCTACGCGAATGCCGGCACGGTATTCCCACCGTACAAGACGACGCAGTATGAGGCGGGCGTCAAGATCGACTGGGGCAAGTTCACGACGACGGCGGATGTCTTCCAGATTTCCCAGCCCAGCACCGTCGTCGACGTCGCAAGCAACACGCTCACGCTCAACGGCGAGCAACGCCATCAGGGCATCGAGTTCAACTTCTTCGGTGAACTGATTCAGGGCGTCAGGCTCCTGGGCGGCGCGATGTTCCTCAACCCTGTCCTTGCCAAGACACAGGGCGGCACGAACGATGGCTGGATCGCGCCCTTCGTGCCGCAGGTGACGCTCAATCTCGGCGGCGAGTGGGACCTGCCCTACGTCCGCGGCCTGACGCTGACCGGCCGCGCGGTCTACACCGGCGCCCAGTACATCGACACGACCTGGCCGCGCCGCATGCTGCCGGAGTGGACGCGCTTCGATCTCGGCGCCCGCTATGTGTTCGAGAATCCCGGTGCCAAGGGCAAGCTCCTGGTGGCGCGCTTCAATGTCGAGAACGTCCTCGATGCCAACTATTGGGAAGGCGGCGGCGGCGTCACCAGCCTGAACCTGGGCATGCCGCGGACGTTCCGGCTTTCGCTGACGGCCGATTTCTGACCGGGATATGCGCGCGAGACCGGGCGGGGGGCCTGCATGACGACGGATCGCACGCCGACCGGATGGTGCCGATCAAGATTGCCGCCGGGTCTTCGATCCCCGTACTCTTCCTGAAATTCACAGGGGTGCCGGCAGTTCGGCGCACAGGAAGATCAAGGACCGAGCATGGGGAAGAGCGCCAAGGGACCTGTCCGCATCGGTTGTCACTCGGGCTTCTGGGGTGACACCGAGACCGCCGCCGCGCAGCTCGTGCGGAATGGCGATGTCGACTACCTGGTGAGCGACTATCTTGCCGAGGTCACCATGTCGATCATGGCGGCGCAGAAGCTGCGCAATCCGCAGGCAGGTTATGCCACCGATTTCGTGACGGCGGTGATGGGGCCGCTCGCGAAGGAGATCGCGGACAGGAAGATCAAGGTCATCACCAATGCCGGCGGCGTGAATCCGCAGGCCTGCCGTGACGCCGTGCTGAAGGCGTGCGAGGCGGCAGGCGTGACGCTCAAGGTCGCGCTCGTGCTGGGCGACGACCTGCAGCCGCGGGGCGACGAGCTGCGCAGGCTCGACATCCGGGAGATGGATACCGGCGCTGCGTTGCCGGCCCGCATCACCAGCATGAACGCCTATCTCGGCGGCTTCCCGATCGCCCGCGCGCTGGCAGAGGGCGCCGACGTGGTGATCACCGGGCGCGTGGTCGATTCCGCGGTGACCCTGGGCGCGCTGATCCACGAGTTCGGCTGGGGCATGGACGACCATGACCGGCTCGCCGCCGGCACGCTGTGCGGTCACATCATCGAATGCGGCGCGCAGTGCAACGGCGGCAACTTCACCGATTGGCGGCTGGTGCCGGACTACGACAACATGGGTTTCCCGGTCGCCGAGGTCGAGGACGACGGCTCGTTCGTGCTCGGCAAGCCCGCCAACACCGGCGGGCTGATCACGCCGGCGACGGTGGCCGAGCAGATGCTCTACGAGATCGGCGATCCGCGCGCCTACATCGTGCCCGACGTGGTCTGCGATTTCACCGAGGCGCGCTACGAGCAGGTCGGCGCGGACCGCGTGCGCGTTTCGGGCGCGAAGGGGCGGCCGGCATCGGATACCTACAAGGTATCGACGACCTTCCCCGACGGCTACAAGCTGTCGACGATCTTCATGCTCGGCGGGCGTGAGGCGGTGGCCAAGGGTACACACAGCGCCGAGATGATCATCAGGAAGACGCGCCGCCTGTTCGGCGAGAAGGGTTGGGCGGATTACCGCGACGTGAGCCTCGAGGTGATCGGCGGCGAGGCGACCTACGGGCCGCATGCGCGCACCGGGGACAGCCGCGAGGTCGTGGTCAAGATCGCGGCCAGGCACGAGCAGAAGGAAGCGCTTGCGCTGCTCGGCCGCGAGATCGCGCCGATGTCGACCGGCGGCGTGGTCGGAATGACGGGCAGCTTCGGCGCCGGCCGCGTCTCGCCGACGCCGGTGATCCGCATGTTCTCCTGCCTGGTGCCGAAAAGCCAAGTGCCGGTTACGATCGATCTCAACGGCCGCCAGATCCCGATGCAGGAGGGCGCACGCAGCGGCGGCTTCACCGCTGCCCAGCTTCCGGTCGAGGCTCCGGCCGCCGCGCCGGCGCCGGCGATGGGGCCGAGCGAGACGGTGCCGCTGGTCGCGCTCGCCTATGGCCGGTCCGGCGACAAGGGCGACAATGCGAACATCGGCATCTTCGCGCGCAAGCCCGAGTATGTGGCGATCCTCGAGTCCGAAGTGACGGAGGAGGCGGTGGCGAAGTACTTCGCCCACCGCATCCACGGCAAGGTGACGCGCTGGCGTCTGCCCGGTATCGGCGGCTTCAACTTCCTGCTCCGCCAGGCGCTCGGTGGTGGCGGCATGGCCTCGCTCAAGGCCGACCCGCTGGCCAAGGCCTTCGCACAAATGTTGCTCGACATGCCGGTGCGTGTTCCGGCAGATGTCGCGAGGTCGCTGGCCGCCTGACGCGGCGGGAGGTCGCGCGTGGCATTCAAGGATCTGCTCCTCGTGCTCAGGAGCTTTCCCACGCCGACGCCGGAGGAGACCATCGAGCAATGCGTCGACCTGGCTGCTGCCTGGGGCGCACGCATCTCGGCCGTCGCCTGCGGGATCGTTCCGCGGGGCTCGAAGAATGTCCTGCGGCACGTGCTGATCGACATCTCGGCGGTGCTGGCCGAGCAGAGCAATACCAGTGCCGCCGACGCCGAAGCGATGCTGCGGAAATTTCGCGCCGCCGCCGAGAAGCGAGGCGTCTTCGGCGCGACGATCTTTGAAAAATGCGAGCTGGCGGATGTCTCCGGCATCATGGTCGACCAGGCGCGCCTGCACGACCTGGCGATCCTGGCGATTCCGGATGAAGATTATCTTTCGACCCACGACCTGCACTTCCATGCCGAAGCTCTAGTGTTCGATTCGGGCCGTCCGACTCTCGTCCTGCCGCAAACGCGCAAGGTCGCCGGTGTCCGTGTCTTTGAAACCGTCGTGCTGGCCTGGGACGGCTCTCGTGCGTCGACGCGGGCGATTGCCGACGCACTGCCCCTCCTGCGCCGGGCGAAGGCAACGCACATCCTCACCCTGGTCAACCGGAAGACGATCGCTGCCACGCGTACGGCGCCGGCGCTCGCCGAGCATTTGGCGACACACGGGATCGAGGCGGTCGTGGCGAGCGTCGCCTCGGACGGCCGCAAGATCGAGGTCGTGTTCGCGGACTACGCCGCGTCGTGCGGCGCCGATCTCATCGTCATGGGTGCCTTCGGTCAATCGCGGCTGCGCGATTTCATCCTGGGCGGCGCTACGCAGCGGATGCTCGCCGCTCCGCCGACCGCGCTATTCCTGTCGCACTGAAGATTCACTGACGGCGTTAGAGCGTGGAGCGGCGGATGCTGCCGCTACGGCCGGCTAGAAGGACCACAATCGCGATCGAGAGGAATGGATTGGCGACCTGCAGCAGAAGCAGCCCCTCCAGTCCGAGCCGGCCGTCGATGAACGCCACCAGCGAGGTCATGAGCACGAGGTGAAGCACCACGCCTGCGAACAGGGTGGCGAGGATCGCGCGCAAGCCGAGGGCGTAGCGGGAGGCGGCGGCCGCGAAGACGATCAGGCACAGCGGCAGGAAGAGCACGAGCGCGGTCAACAGGCCGGGATTGTAGCGGCCGGACAGGATCGCCGGCCCGGCATGGGCGAACAGGTTGATCGCGGGAATGGCGAAGAAGCTGAGTCCGATCACCGGCCAGCGCGCCGCCAGCAGCGCCGACAGCGGGCCGGCAATCCACACCGCCGCGACGTTCACGGTGGTGATGAAGGACATCGGCACCGGGCAGGCATTGGGGTCGGGGAAGCCGACGTTCGCGCACAGGACCGCACGGAAGGCATAGACGTGGTCCATGACGTCGATGCCGTGCTCCTCGAACTGATGGACGAGATAGGCGAAGGTGCCGGCCCATGTCAGCCAGACCATGTCGGCCCAGCGCGTCACGGCGCGATCGCTGCGCAGGGCGTTGGTGCACAGCAGAATCAGGAGCAGGCCTGCCGCGCCGATGCCGATCCACGGCCAGACCAGGGCAAATGCAAACATCGGCGGGAAACTAGCTCCGCATCGACGTGCCGTCGACGGCTACAATGTATCGACTGCCTTGTGCGCGATGGCCTCGCCCCATTCCTGCAGGAAATGTCCGCCTTCGGCGATCTCGAGAGGCGGGGGGCAATTGCGGATGTGGCCATGCAGTGACCGCATCGTCGAAGGGCCGAGCACGGGGTCTTTCATGCCGACCGCCATCAGGCTCTTGCCGATCCAGGCGTTGCGCCAGAAGTCGCGCGCCTGGCGTGAGATGGCCGCGCCAGGCGCGTCCGGCCGGTCGGGCACCAGGTTGGGGAAGGCGCGTACACCTGCCTTGTAGGAGGCGTCAGGGTAGGGGGCTGCATAGGCCGCCGCTTCCTCCTTGCCGATGTGCGGGCAGGCACGCTTCATCAGCTTGGCGATATCCATGTCGGGACTGCGGTTCGAGAAATCGCGCCAGTCGAGGAAGCCCTGGCTCAGCGGTTCGTCGCCGGTGCCGAGAGTGGTGTTCATCACGAGCAGCGCCTCGAACCGGCCGGGCAGGGCCATCGGCAGCGTAAGGCCGATCAGCCCGCCCCAATCCTGCACGACCAGCGCGATGCCGCGCAGGTCGAGCGCCTCGATCAAGTCGATCAGGCTGTGGCGGTGGAAATCGAAGCTGTAGGCCTTTTCGTCGACCGGCTTGTCGGAGCGCCCGAAACCCGCGAAGTCGGGCGCCACCACGCGATGCCCGGCCATCGCGAATACCGGCATCATGCGGCGATAGAGGTAGCTCCAGGTCGGCTGTCCGTGCAGGCAGAGCCAGGTCCGGGCCGCCGTACGCGGGCCGGTATCGGCATAGTGCAGGCGAAGACCGCCGGCGCGCTGATGATAGAAGGGCGGATAAGCCCAGCCGTGCAGATCCTGGAAACGATCATCGGGTGTGCGCAGGGCCTGGGCCAATGGTGTATCCTTCGGAAATGACTGCCCCTGCCAAGCCCGCCGATTCCAAGGATGCGCGCGCCGACCGGCTGGCTGCCGCCTTGCGCGAAAATCTCAAGCGGCGCAAGGCCCAGGCCCGTTCGCAGGCGACCGGAAAGGAACAGACCAAGGACGAGGACAAGTCCGGATGAGCAACGGTTGAGCGACCCGGCGCGCTCGTCTAGAAGCCTCGAATTCCCCTCGCACGAAGACAAACAAGAATGGCCATTCTTTCCGACCGCTGGATCCGCCGCATGGCGCAGGAGAGGGGCATGATCGAGCCCTTCGTCGATGCCCAGAAGCGCGACGGCATCATCTCGTACGGCCTCTCCTCGTACGGCTACGATGCCCGTGTCGGGACTGACTTCAAGATCTTCACCAACGTGAACTCCTCGGTGGTCGATCCCAAGAACTTCGACCAGCAGAGCTTCGTCGACCGCAACACCGATGTCTGCATCATCCCGCCCAACTCCTTCGCGCTGGCGCGCACGGTCGAGTATTTCCGCATCCCGCGCGACGTGCTGGTGATCTGCGTCGGCAAGTCGACCTACGCGCGCTGCGGCATCATCGTCAACGTGACGCCGCTGGAACCCGAATGGGAAGGCCACGTCACGCTCGAGTTCTCCAACACCACCCCGCTGCCGGCGAAGATCTACGCCAACGAGGGCGCCGCGCAGTTCCTGTTCCTGCAGGGCGACGAACCCTGCGAGGTCTCTTACCGCGACAAGGCCGGCAAGTATCAGGGCCAGCGCGGCGTCACGCTGCCGAAGATCTAGAGGAACCGACATGGATCGCATCAGGATCAGGGGTGGCCGCCGGCTCGAGGGCGAGATCGTCGTCTCCGGCTCGAAGAACGCCTGCCTGCCGTTGATGGTGGCGGCAATGCTGACCGACAAGCCTCTAACGTTGAAGAACGTGCCGCGGCTCGCCGACATAACGACCATGATCGCGCTGCTGAAGCAGCACGGCGTGGAGATCGGCGCCGCGCCGGGAGAGAACGGCCACAGCCATGGCACGACGCTGACCCTGCAGGCGGGCAGGATCACCTCGACGACCGCGCCGTACGACATCGTGCGCAAGATGCGCGCGTCGGTGCTGGTGCTGGGGCCGCTGGTGGCGCGCGAGGGCGAGGCCAGGGTGTCGCTGCCTGGCGGCTGCGCGATCGGCGCGCGGCCTGTCGATCTGCATATCGCGGGCCTCAAGGCGATGGGCGCGGAGATCGACATCGACGGCGGTTACCTGGTCGCCCGGGCGCCGAAGGGCTTGAAGGGCGCGCGCTATACCTTTCCCAAGGTGTCGGTCGGAGCGACCGAGAACCTGATGATGGCGGCTGCGCTCGCCAGGGGCACGACCGTGCTCGACAATGCCGCGCGCGAGCCCGAGATCACCGATCTCGCCGAATGCCTGTCGAAGATGGGCGTGCCGATCGCCGGCATCGGTACCGAGACGCTCACCATCGAGGGCGTCGAGCAGCTCAAGGCCGCTACGCACGCGGTGGTGTCCGACCGGATCGAAACCGGCACTTATGCGATGGCGGTCGCCATGACGGCGGGCAATGTCGAACTGGTCGGCGGCCGGCTCGACCTGATGGAGGCGGTTGCGCAAAGCCTGCGCGCCGCCGGCGTCGTGCTGACCAAGACCAATCGCGGCTTCCGCGTCCATCGCGCCAACGGCCTGCACGGCGTCGACGTCATGACCGAGCCCTACCCCGGCTTCCCGACCGACCTGCAGGCGCAGATGATGGCGCTAATGACCCGCGCCGAGGGGGCCTCGATGATCACCGAGACGATCTTCGAGAGCCGCTTCATGCACGTTCCGGAGCTGGCGCGCATGGGCGCCAATGTCACCATTCACCACGAATCGGCGCTGGTGCGCGGCGTTGCGCGGCTGCGCGGCGCCGACGTCATGGCGACCGACCTGCGCGCCTCGGTCTCGCTCGCCATCGCGGGGCTCGCCGCCGAAGGAGATACGACCTTGCACCGCGTCTACCACCTCGACCGAGGCTACGAGCGGCTCGAGGAAAAGCTCGCCGCCTGCGGCGCCGACATCGAGCGGCTCAAGGGGTGACCTGAGAATACGGCACTGGCAAAGGTCTCTCGCTTCGCCCCGGACGACACTGCTATTGTTGCAGCACGGCGCGTGAAAGGAACAATGGAAGGCAAGCTCAAGCTGTCGGCGCTCGATGCCGACGACCTCGGGGTGATTTCGGCGGCGGTCCAGGATTCGCTGGTGGCGGTGCGCGACTGCGCCTATTTCGCCGCGGAGAAGCGCTTTGTTCTCCTGCTCAACCGGTTCCGCTGGGAGGCCGACGCGACCATCGAGACGGCGTACTGGCGCACCCATTCCGCGCTGGTTTTCAACGAGGTGAATGTCGTCCATCACCACAAGATCCCGCTCGAGAAGCCCGACCGGGTGCTCGATCTGCTGTCGGTGGCACTGGAAGACCCCGCCTCGGCGATCCTGCGCTTCGCGGCCGATCGCACCATACGGCTGGAAATCGGCCGGCTTGCGTGCCATTTGGGAGACGTCGGGGAGCCTTGGCCCACCCCGTGGAAGCCCGCCCATCCGGTCGCCTAGCTTTACTGTGTTCCCAACACAGCAAAACTAGTCCGCCGCCGGCCCCGGGGCGGGCGTTCGCGTTACTGGAGCAACGGTCGTGCAGAGCGAAGCGAACGAGAAGCTGATCCTGGCGGTGCCCAAGGGTCGAATCCTCAAGGAGGCGGCGCCTCTGCTGGCGGCCGCCGATATCGAGCCGGAGAAGGCGTTCGCCGATCCCGACTCCCGCCAGCTCCGCTTCGTGACCAACCACCCCGATCTCGACATCATCCGCGTCCGCTCGTTCGACGTCGCGACCTTCGTGGCGTTCGGCGCCGCCCATCTCGGCATCGCCGGTTCCGACGTGCTGTTGGAGTTCGACTACCCGGAGATCTACGCGCCGATAGACCTCGGCATCGGCAAGTGCCGGCTGGCCGTTGCCGAGCCGGCCGAGATGGCGGGCAGCGACGATCCGCGGCGCTGGAGCCACGTGCGCATCGCGACCAAGTATCCCGAGGTGACGCGCCGCCACTTCGCTGCCCGCGGCGTGCAGGCCGAGTGCGTCAAGCTGTCGGGTGCGATGGAGCTGGCGCCCTCGCTCGGCCTCAGCCATCGCATCGTCGACCTGGTCGACAGTGGCCGCACGCTGCGCGAGAACGGGCTGGTCGAGATCGAGCACATCGCCGACGTCACCTCGCGCTTCATCGTCAATCGCGCGGCGCTCAAGACGCGGCCGCAACGGATCGGCCACTGGGTCGACCGCTTTCGCGAGGTGCGCCGTGCCGCTTAGGCTCGACGCCTCGGCGCCGGGCTTCGACAAGGACTTCGCCTCCTTCCTGGCGCGCAACCGCGACACCGACGAGAATGTCGACAGGATCGTCGCCGACATCATCGCCGACGTGCGCGCGCGGGGTGACGCGGCAGTGGTGGACTACACGCGCAGGTTCGACCATGTCGAGACCGACGCGGCGGGCCTGCGCATCTCCGACGCTGATCGCCGGGCGGCCGCCGTCCAGGTGCCGGTGGCGCAGCGCGAGGCGCTGGAATTCGCGGCCAAGCGCATCGAGGCGTTTCATCGCGAGCTGCTGCCCACGGACGTCGATTTCACCGACTACACCGGCACGCGCCTCGGAGCGCGCTACCGGCCGCTCGACGCGGTCGGCGTCTACGTGCCGGGCGGCACGGCGGCTTATCCGTCGTCGGTGCTGATGAACATCGTGCCGGCCAAGGTTGCCGGCGTGAAGCGCATCGTCATGGTCGTGCCGACGCCGGGCGGCGTGCTCAATCCGCTGGTCATGCTGGCGGCGGAGATCGCCGGCGCCGACGAGGTCTGGCGCATCGGCGGCGCACAAGCCGTGGCGGCGCTCGCCTACGGCACCGGAACGATGAAGCCGGTCGACAAGATCACCGGCCCCGGCAACGCCTATGTCGCCGCGGCCAAGCGCCGTGTCTTTGGCCAGGTCGGAATCGACCTGATCGCAGGCCCGTCGGAGATCCTCGTCGTCGCCGACCGGCACAACGATCCCGCCTGGATCGCAGCCGACTTGCTGTCGCAGGCCGAGCACGACGCGTCCTCGCAGTCGGTGCTGGTCGCCGACGACGCGGTCTTCGCCGACGCCGTCGCCGCGGCGGTGGACGTTCAACTGAAGGCGATGCCGCGAGCGGAGATCGCCGGCGCGAGCTGGCGCGACAATGGCTGCATCATCCTGGTGCCAAACATCGCGGCGAGCGTGCCGATCGTGGACGCCATCGCTGCAGAGCATGTCGAGCTCGCGATGGAGCCGGACGCCGCGAACGCTCTCAGCCACGAGATCGCTCACGCCGGCGCGATCTTCATCGGCCGGCACACGCCCGAAGCGATCGGCGACTACGTCGCCGGCACCAACCATGTCCTGCCGACCTCGCGGGCGGCGCGCTTCTCGGGCGGCCTCAGTGTCGTCGACTTCCTGAAGCGGACCTCGATCGTTGCCTGTACGCCGGACTCGCTGGCGGCCCTCGGGCCGGCCGCGCTGGCGCTGGCCGAGGCGGAGGGCCTCGACGCGCACGGCCGCTCGGTCTCGATCCGGCTGAACCGCCGCGGCTGAGGCGATGTCCGAGGCTCCTTCCCAGGCACGGCGGGTCGTCGACATCTCGCTCGACGAGCAGTCGGTGGCGCGCCGTTCGCCGGAAGTCGATCACGAACGCGCCGTTGCCCTGTTCGATCTCCTCGAGGAGAACGACTTCGTCCTCGTCGACAGCGAGCCTGGACCCTACAAGCTGCATGTCGGCGTGTTCGAGCAGCGCCTCGTGTTCAGTGTGCATACCGCCGACGACCGCAAGCTGCGTGACATCATCCTCTCGCTGACGCCGTTCCGGAAAGTGGTGAAGGACTACTTCCTGATCTGCGAGAGCTACTACACCGCAATCAAGAAGCTCGGTCCCTCGCAGATCGAGGCCCTCGACATGGGCCGGCGAGGGCTCCACAACGAAGGCTCCGAGCTGTTGCGCGAGCGTCTCGCCGGCAAGATCGAGGTCGACCACGACACGGCTCGCCGGCTCTTCACCCTGATCTGCGCGCTGCACATCACGGCATGAGCGCATTGCCGCCCAGCGTGCTGTTCGCTTGCAGCCACAACGCGATCCGCTCACCGATGGCCGAAGGGCTCGCCAAACGGCTCTACGGCAATACCGCCTATATGGACTCGGTCGGTGTGCATGCCGGCGATCTCGACGGCTTCGCCGTCGCCGCGCTCGACGAGCTGGGCATCGATCTTCACGCCCATCGCGGAAAGTCGTTCGATGACGTCGATCCGACATCCTTCGACCTGATCGTGACGCTTTCGCCGGAAGCGCATCACAGCGCACTGGAATTCACCCGCAGCGCCTCGACGGATGTCGAATACTGGCCGATCCCCGATCCCAGCGCCGTGGAAGGCTCTCGCGAGGTGCGCCTCGACGCCTACCGACACACCCGCGATATGATCCTGACGCGGCTCAAGGCACGCTTCGGAACACCGGGCGGGCCGACTCTGTAACCGGTGGCAGTAGGCCGCAATCGATCAGCAGCCAGAGTAACCCGAAGACCGGGATGAACAGCAACAGCGCCCAGAAGCCGGACTTGCCGCGATCATGGCAACGCTTGATGACGATGGCGCATTGCACCCAGATCAATGGCGCGGCGAAGACCAGGGCGAAGGTGACGCCTTCGAACACGCTGTAGGGAAACCAGCGCGCCAGCAGCGGGTCGACATGCTGGCCATAGAGCCAGAACAGGACCAGCACCGGAATCTGGACGGTCCAGAACACGCGCCGGCCGATTCGGCCCTCGAAGCCGAAAAGCAGCTCCCGCATCGCCGGTGAGTCTCCCCCTTCATTGTTGAGCGGGAGGGTGCCCGAGCACGCGCCGGTCGTCGAGGGGCGACCGGCCTCGAGCCTCATCGGAGCGCGCCACTCCAGTGGCGCTCATCTCATGGTCATGAGCGCCACTGGAGTGGCGCGCTCCGATGAAAGCCGAGATTAGCGCGGCTTGGCTGCGGCGTACCAGGCGCTGCGCTGGGCGGTGCGCCGGGCCATCGGCAGGTTGATGATGTCGATGAAGACCGTCGCCGGCCCGTCGGCCTGTCCGAGATCGCCCTCGATGACCCCGACGTCGAAGGTGAGCTTGTCGCCGTCGAGCTTGGGTGCTTTCAGCACGACGACGATGTCGGCGACGCTGGCGTTGGCCTTGTTCAGCACCGAGATCGTGGCGTTGGGCGGATCCTTCGCGAAGCTGTCGGGCGCGCCGTCGCCCCATTCGGCAAGCAGGTGCGCGGTGAGCGCATGGCCGGCGGCACGGATCGGCCGATCGGCGAAGACGATGGCGTTGGGCGACACGCCGTCGAGCGTCAGCGTGCGGCCTGCGAGCTTCGCTCCCTTGGCGTTGAGCACGATCATCGACGGCACCATCTGCGGCTGCTGCGGCTTGCCGATCGTCTTGGCCGGCGCAGGCTGGCCGGAGGTTTGGGCGACGGCGGCGGACGACAGGCCGACGACGGCGGCCAGGGCGAGAATCAAGGTACGCATGGGACGACTCAGTAGCAGGGCAGCAGGGGCGGTGCACCGCAGTTGCGGCCCTCGCTGGGAGGCGGGGGAGCGTTCGGCCCGAAGTCGGTGCGCGGGTACGACTGGTAGGCTGGAGCGCTCGGCGCCGGATTGGACCAGCCCGAGAAGGTGCTGGTGTCGCTCGCGCTGCCGATCGCCGGATCCGTGCCGCCGGTTGTCTGGCTCTGGCCGAGATAGTTGAAGCCGCCCGACCCGACACCGAACCAGATCGTGTCGATGAAGATCGAGGCTGGCCCGTCCGCATCGCCCAGGCTGCCTTCCAGCACGGCGACATCGAAGGTGAGCTTGTCGCCCGCGACCTTCGGCGAGCGCAGCACCACGACCGCGTCCGAAACCTTCGAGCCGTCCTTGGCGAAGGCCGAGACGGTGGCGTTGGGTGGATCCTTGGCGAAGCTGCCGGTGGCCCACAGCTCGACCAGCTCGACGGTCTGCATGTGCCCGGCCCCCCGCACCGGACGGCTCGTGAACAGGATGGCCGACGGAGCGACATCCTCCAGGGTGAGCGTGCCCCCGCCCAGGCGCGCACCGCGCGCGTTCAGGACGATGAGCGACTCCGACCGCTTGCGGGCGGACGGCACGCCGATCGTCTTGTGCGCCGGCGCGGTGATGGCATTGGGCGCGGGCGGAATCGGTGGTGGCGTCTGGGCCAACGACAGGGTGGGCGCGAGAACGCAGGCAAGAGCGGCGAGTAAGCGGGGGGCTGACATGCGCCGAGTTTAGGCTGCCAGGGGGATGTTGGGGAAGGGGAAGGCGTTGACTAACCCCCTCCCGAAGCCCATTTTCCGGCCGCTTCGCCCCAATTTCACCGTTAGCCGGAGGCCGGATGGCCAAGGAAGATCTGATCGAATTCAACGGCGTGGTCGCCGAGCTGCTGCCCAACGCGATGTTCCGCGTGAAGCTCGACAACGACCACACGATCCTCGCCCATACCTCGGGCA
>Ga0070665_100002257_pt1 | contig 21425 bp, 24 predicted proteins | sample KBSS13metaG_FD_65862 | JGI IMG/M metagenome (GOLD analysis project Ga0070665, IMG submission 65862) | Switchgrass rhizosphere microbial communities from Kellogg Biological Station, Michigan, USA - KBS S1-3 metaG | ecosystem: Host-associated > Plants > Roots > Rhizosphere > Soil ... | reverse complement strand
TAGCGTTGTTCGGGGGTGTGGCTGCGGCTCAGCCGGGCGGCGATATCCAGCTCGACACCTTCCGGCCCGCGATGGACTCGCGCGGCTACTTCACCGTCAACGCGTCGCAGACGCTCGGCGACAAGGACGTCGCGTTCGGTCTCGGCGCGCTCGACTGGGGACACCACCTCCTGTCGTTCGGCGACACGTCGAACGGCTCGTTCTTCGGCTCGAAGTGCAGCGGCTCGACGGCGCCGTGCTACTCGGTCGACGACATCCTGACCGCGACGCTGATCGGCGCGGTCGGCTTGCACATCGGACCGGCCGACCTCGAGTTCGGCGTCTCGGTGCCGGTCGTGATCATGGGCGGCGACCGCGGCCCGGACATCGATCCGGGCGACGGCAGCACGCCGATGAAGTTCTCGCTGTCGGGCCAGGGCCTCGGCAACGTCGGCCTGCACTTCAAAACGCACTTCATCAAGATCAGCAAGCCGCCGCACGTCGGCCTCGGCGTGATCGGCAGCTTGTACTTCCCCGAGCCGGGTGGCTCGCAGAACAACTGGATCGGCTCGCCGACCACGAGCGGCGAGGTCATCGGCATCCTCGACAAGGAATTCGGCCGCGAGGGCCGGTTCCGCGTCGCGCTCAACGGCGGCATCCGCTTCAACTCGAGCCAGACCTTCACGGACAACGACACGATGACCGGTGGCCCGATGCGCACCGGCCTGTCGATCACGACCGGCGGCAACGAGATCCCGTTCGGCGTCGGCCTCGCGTATGCGATCTCGGTCCAGAAGTTCGACGTCGTCGGCGAGGTCTACGGCGTCAAGCCGCTCGGCACGTACGTCGACTACCAGCCGCTCGAGGCGATCGCCGGCATCAAGCTCTATCTGGCGCGCAACTCGTTCCTGTCGCTCGGCGGCGGCACCGGCCTCGATCACGGCACCGGCGCCAACCCCGATCTGCGCGCGTTCATCAGCATCGTGTTCGAGCCGAACATCGGCGACCGCGACGGCGACGGCATCAAGGACGACGTCGACAAGTGCCCGGACGATCCGGAAGACTTCGACGGCTTCGAGGACGCCGACGGCTGCCCCGATCCCGACAACGATCGCGACGGCATCCCCGACGTCGACGACAAGTGCCCGAACGTCCCCGAGGACAAGGACGGCTATCAGGACGCCGACGGCTGCCCCGAGGGCAACAAGAACGATCGCGACGGCGACGGCATCCCCGACGACGTCGACAAGTGCCCGGATGATCCGGAAGACTTCGACGGCTTCCAGGACGCCGATGGCTGCCCCGATCCCGACAACGATCAGGACGGCATCCCCGACGTCGATGATCTGTGCCCGAACGATCCCGAGGACAAGGACGGCTTCGAGGACGCCGACGGCTGCCCGGATCCCGACAACGACAAGGACCGCATCCTCGACAAGGACGACAAGTGTCCGAACGAGCCCGAGACCTATAACGGCTTCCAGGACGCCGATGGCTGTCCGGATCGCGGACGCGTCGTCGTGACCGACACGTCGATCGAGATCCTCGACATGGTCTACTTCGAGTACGACAAGGCGATCATCAAGAAGGAGTCGTACCCGATCCTCGACGCCGTCGCGGCCACGCTCAACGGCAACCCGGCGATCCAGCTCGTCGAGGTTCAGGGCCACACCGACGAGCGCGGCGACGACGCGTACAACCTCGACCTGTCCGACCGCCGCGCGCACTCGGTTCGCGACTACTTGATCAGCAAGGGCGTCGACGAGAAACGGCTCACCGCGCAAGGTTACGGCGAGACCCAACCCCTCGACCGAGGCCACAACGAAGCCGCCTGGGCCAAGAACCGACGTGTCGCGTTCCTGATCTTGAAACGCGGCACCGATTAGTCAAAGTAGGGGCGTGATCCGCTTCATCCTCACGCTCGTGATCATCGCCGGGCTCGGCTACTGCGGCGCGACCGTGAAGCTCGGCGACAAGACGTTCTTCGAGCACGTCCGCGCGATCTGGCACACGCCGGAAGCGCAAGACCTCAAGAAGGGCGTCGAGGACACGGCGCGGCCGGCGGTGCACAAGCTCGAGCACGGCGCCGCGGTCGGCTATCACGCGCTGACGACGGACGATGCCGGGGTCGGCTCGGCAGGCTCCGCGGCGCCGCGATGAAGTTTCGGCTGACCGCTCAGCTGATCGACGAGGCCAAGCGCTTCGAGCTGCGCTCGGCGTGCCGCGACTGCTTCTTCTGGCGCGGCGACACCTGCGCGCACGGCTGGCCCGACGAAGGTCAGCGCCGGTGGCCGATCGACGCGCCCGAGCCCGACGGCACGCTGCCGGCGTTCGCGGCGTTCTGCAAAGAGTTCGAGTTGCGCTGAAGACGGCTGATGATCGACCTGGTCGACGAGGTAATGGTCGCGTCGCGCCGCGGGTTCGTGACGCTGCCAGACACGCGCGTGATCGAGCGCGACGGCTGGCTGCAGCTCGTGACGCCGTCGACCAAGCTCGCCTCGCTCAACCAGGTGATCTACTCGGCGCTCGCGAACGACGAGGCGGACGCGGCGATCGCCGCTGCGGTCGCGACGTATCGCGAGCTCGGGCTGCCGTTTCGCTGGACCGTCGGACCGGATAGCTCGCCGGCGGATCTCGGCGCGCGGCTCGAGCGCCTCGGGCTCACCGCGATCTGGGTACGCGGCATGGCGCGACCGATCGACGGCGCTCCAGTCGCGAGCGACGCGCGCGTCGTCGAGATCGACGTGCGCACGATCGATGACTTCACGGCGGTGATGGCCGCCGGCTGGGACGACGACCCCGTGCTGCTCGACGCGATTCACCGACGCCTGCTCGCGAAGGACCGGATGGCGCTGTTCGTCGCGTACGACGACGGCGTGCCGGCGGCAGGCGCGGCCTACTACGCGTGCGCTCGGTCGGCGTTCTTCATGGGCGGCGTCGTGCTGTCGGCGCACCGCGGGCGCGGTTTGTATCGCGCACTCGTCGAGACGCGCACCGCGCACGCGCAGCGCCGCGGACTCGCGCTGGCGACGACGCATGCGAGCGAGAGCACGTCGGCGCCGATCCTCGAGCGGATGGGCTACTCGACCGTGTGCCGCTTCGCGATGTACTACGAGGATTCGCGCTGAAGCACGCGCGTCGCGATGACGAGCCCGCCGACTGCGAGCGCGGCGGCGCACACGAGGCCGACGATGATCGAGCTGTTGCCCTCACCGTCGGACTCGTGCTGCTACTCGGCATCGCGCTCGCGTCGCTGTCGTACGCGGCCGGCCTCGCTCGCCGCGCGCGGTCAGCCGGTACGACGTGCGCTCGGGCCGGCCGCCGACGTGCTCGGTGCCGGCGACCTCGATCATCTCCTCTTTGACCAGCGTCTTGAGCGCGCTGTAGATCGAGCCCGGCGCGACGTTTCCCCACTCCTCGGCGTGCCACGACACCAGCTCGCGCCGCACGTCGTAGCCGTGCACGGCTGAAAGATCCGGACGACACCGAGCACGAGCATGCGCGTGGTGGACGACACGCGGGCTATCATGCGCACGTGCTCGATCTGGTGCGCAACTCCGAAGTCGCCGCGGCGAAGGCGCCGATCGTCGCGCTCGAATCGACGCTCGTCGCGCACGGTCTGCCGTGGCCTGACAATCTCGCGGTCGCGCGCGAGCTCGAAGCCGCGGTTCGCGGCGGCGGCGCGGTGCCCGCGACGATCGCGGTGCTCGACGGCCGTGCTCGCGTCGGTCTCGATGCCGCCGAGCTCGAGCGCGTCGCGCGCGGTGGCAAGGACCTCGCGAAAGCCGGCGCGACGGATCTCGCGGTGCACCTCGGGCGCGGCAGCTCGGCGGCGACGACGGTCAGCGCGACGGCCGCGATCGCGGCGCGCGCCGGCATCCGCGTGTTCGCGACCGGCGGCATCGGCGGCGTGCATCGCGGCGACGCCGGCGACGTCTCGCACGACCTCGTCGCGCTCGCGAACACGCCGATCGCGGTCGTGTCGGCCGGGGCGAAGGCCATCCTCGATCTGCCGCGCACGCTCGAGACGCTCGAGACGCTCGGCGTGCTCGTCGTCGGCTGGCGCACGAGCGAGCTGCCGGCGTTCTACTCGCCGCGCTCGGGGCTCGCGCTCGACCATCACGTCGATACGGCGGCCGAGCTCGCGGCGATCTTGCACGCGCGGTGGGACGACCTCGGCGGTGGCGGCGTGCTCGTGTGCAGCCCCATCCCCGACGGCGACGCGCTCGAGCTCGACGGGCCGATCGCGCGCGCGCTCGGCGATGCGGCCGCGGCCGGCATCACCGGCAAGCGGCTCACGCCGTACTTGCTCGCGCGGCTCGCCGAGGTCACGGCCGGCGCGTCGATCCGCGCAAACCGCGCGCTCGCACTCCACAACGCGCGCGTCGCCGCCGAGATCGCGAGGGCACTGTGAAGCGCACGGTCGAGCTCGAAGTCGACGCGCGCGGCGAGGTCAACTGGCGCGAAGGCAGCCTCGAGCTGGCGCCGAACGTCGCGGCCGCGATCCGCGAGCTGCCGCCGCGAACGCTCGTGAAGCTCGAAGGCACGTACGAGCGGCCGACCGCCGACGTGAAGATCCTGACCGTCACCAGGAAGCCGCTCGCGATCACGCCCGCGCTCGACCGCGCGATCGAGGCGCGCCGCGACGACCTCGCGCACTTCCGCGACGTGATCGCCGGCGATCCGAGCGTGACCGCGCGCGTGCTGTGCGCGGAGCTGGCCGCGCACGAGGGCCGGCGCGCCGACGCGCACGTGCACGTTCGCGAAGCGCTCGCGCTCGGGATTCCAGACGCGCTGACGCAGCGGCTCGCACACGTGTGGCACGCGGTCGCGCCCGTCGAGCTCGCGCCCGAGCTGCAAGACGCGCTGTTCGCGACGGTGTGGATGTGGACGCTCGTGTGGAACGGCTGGGCCGATCCGATCACGACGGCCGCGCAGGGCTACATCGCGCCGCGCGACCAGGTCGTGCCGTGGAACGTCGGCGGTCCGCGGGTCGAGCCCGACCGCCAGCTCGTCGCCGCGTGGCTGCTCGATCGCATCGAGCGGATCGCGACGCCGATCGACGACGTCGGCACGCGCGAGCTGCGCGCGATGACCGACGCCGAACGGCTCGCGTGGCGCACGGCCTCCGAGGCGCGCGACGAAGCCGCCGAGGCCTCGGCCGATCGCGACGCCGATCGCCGGTTTCGCGTCCACGACGATGACTCGGGGGACGAGGACATCGACCCCGGTCCGCTCGAACGCGACGAGCCGCTGCTGGCTTGGCTGCGGTTTCACACGCACGACGGTTACGGCGATGCCGTCTCGGATCTCGCGGGCGATCTGCGGCGCGCGACCGAGCGGATCGCCGGCACGATCGCGGCGCGCGACGCGGCGCTCGCGACCGACGCCGCGGTCTTGTTGTCGGTGCTCGCACCCGAGCTCGTGCACGACCTCGAGCGCGTCGTGCTCGTGCGCGCGGCGATGCGCGGCGGCTTCGCGGTCGTGCGGTGCGCGGGCGAGCTCGTGCTGATTCGCGCACCGAACGGCGCGTTCGGCACCTACGAGCTCGTGCGCGGCGACGCCGCCGTGCTCGCGGCCGCATCACCGCACGAGGCAGCGGTGACCGAGGCGCTCGTCGGGCCGGCCGACGCGCCGTGCCGGGTCGTGGCCGACGATCCGATCGTGCGCCGCATCGCCGCCGCGCGCCGCGAGCCGGTCGCGCCCGTCGCGCCGATCCGGCCGGCTCCGCCGATCGTGGCACCTCCGGCCGAGCGCTTCGTGCGCCATCCGACGTTCGGCCGCGGTCGCGTGATCGAGCAACGCGGCGACAAGCTCGTGATCGAGTTCGCGACCGCCGGCACGAAGACGCTGCTCGCGCGGTTCGTCGAGCCGGTCTAAGGCTTATAGACCGTCAGCGACTTGCCGCCGCGATCGAAGCCGCTCGAGCGCTCGAGCAGCCAGAACCGATCGCGCATCGCGCCGAGCTCGAACCGCGTCTTGGTGCCGAGCACGCGCGCGACGCGTGTCGCCTTGCCGTCGCTCGCGACGTGAAACACGTCGAGGTACTCGGGATCGGCCTTCTTGCGCGCGACCGCGTCGGGGTTGACCGGGTCGATCTTGAGCGCGATCCACGCGGTTCCATCCGGCTCGAGCTCGCCCTGGAGCGACTTCGGATCGTACTGGACGATCGGCTGGTCGAGCTCGAGCGACTTGGCGCGGCCGTCGCGCCACACCTGCACGCTCTGGTTGTCCCAGGCCATGCGCACGAAATCGATCGTCGTGCCGACGTCGGCGAGCGTCTGGTAGCGCTTGTGCTGCTCGAACAGATCCGTGATCGGCGCGCGCTCGACGAACTTGCCGGCGACGACGTCGTACGTCCCCTCGACGTTCGGCGTGCGCATGTTGTCCTTCGGGTTCCACTCGCCGCCCTTGATGCCGAACGCGCGCGAGTCGCCGTCGGCCCAGTGGTTGACGTGAAAGTCGAGCTGCTTGTTCGCGTTCTGCGCGTCGAGATCGAGGTGGCCGATGCCGAGCCGCGCGCCGTTCTCGATCGCGTGCAACGACACCTCGTGGCGCGTGCCGCCGTCGGCGAGCTGCGTGACGCGCTCGACCGCGATGCGCGTGCGACCGTCGCGCGCGAACGCCGTGACGTGCGTCGCCGGGCCGAGCTTGTAGATCACCGGCCGCTTGGCCGTGGGCGCGAGCTCGAACAGCGTGCCGGTCTGGCTGCCGTCTTCGGCCTCGCCGACGACGAACGCACGCGCGCCGAGCAGGCGCAGCGCGATCGGATGCAGCGTGATCGCGGTGATGTCGGTCGTGGTGTCTTGCTCGGTCGCCAGCGCCACGACGTGGAGCTCGGCCTTGGTCGAGCCGTCGGTCACCACGTAGGCGATGCGCGCGTCGTCGGTCGCGATCGCATCATCGATGAAGCCCACCGGGTCCGTGAGTTTCACGACCTCGGTCGCGCCGACGAGCTCGGGAGGTGCAGGCCGCGGCTCTGCGCCCGCCACAGAAATCATCGCTGCTACGAGAATCCCCCGTCGGAGCATGCCCCAGCGATGCCACGGACCTCGTCGCACGTGCAAGCAATTTTCGCGCTACGATGGCGCACCCATGGGCGCGATTGCCTTCACTCGTAACTACACCGATCACAGCAACGACACCGGGTTCCAGTTCGAGTTCCACTGCGACAAATGCGGAAACGGCTACCGGTCGACGTTTCACGGCAGCACGCTCGGCATGGGCGCGAAGCTCGCCCGCGGGCTCGGCAGCTTGTTCGGTAGCGGGTTCTCGGCCGCGGCGCAGGCCGGCGAGTACATGAAGGACGGTTTGCGCGGGCCGGCGTGGGATTCGGCGTTCCGCGAGGCGATCGAGGAGATCAAGCCGAAGTTCCACCAGTGCTCGCGATGCGGCCACTGGGTGTGCCCGGAAGTCTGCTGGAACGCGCAGCGCGGCATGTGCATGGAGTGCGCGCCCGACCTCGAGCGCGAAGCGGCATCGGCACAGGCGAAGGTCGCCGTGCAACAGGCCGAGAACGCGCTCGCCAACGTCAACCAGATCGAAGGCTTCGATCCGAAGGCGCAGCACGGCGTCGGCCTCGGCTCGACGTGCGCCAGCTGTCACGCGCAGCTCGCGCCGGGCGCGAAGTTCTGCGCCGGCTGCGGCAAGCCCGTCGCCGCCGCTCGCGCGTTCTGCACCGGATGCGGCACGCAGCTCGCCGCCGGCGCGAAGTTCTGCAGCGGCTGCGGCACGCCTGCCGCCGGCTAGCGTTTCGACTTCGGCTTCGGCTTCGGCTTCGGCTTCGGCCGCGGTTTCCCGAGCGCCTCGAGCTTGGCGCGCGTGATCTTGGGATGCAGGTACAGCTCGGCGACCGTGAACGCGACAAGCCGAGGGATCGGCTGGTCACCGTGCTCCCAGCGCGAGACGGTCTCGGGTGTGACGTCGAGCAGGGCAGCGACGTCGACTGCGCGAAGCTCGGCGGCTTTTCGGACGAATTTGAATTCGCGGCCGGCGGCGATGCCGCGCGCCACGATCGTGTTCGCCGCGACCTTCTCTATCCGGCCGAGCTCGGTGGCACTGATGAGCAGCTCGTCGCATTCCGGGCAGTGCTCGCCACGGCCGGCGACGTCGACGATGCCCCACATCGGAACCGCACCGACCCAGGGTTGGAGTCGACCGCGTTTGCAGGATGGGCAGATTGAACGAGCCGGCATCAGAACACCGTGATGATCAGGAGGTCGTCCTCGATCGCGACCACGACCACGAGATCATCGCCGTCAAGGTCGAAGCCGCCGGACACGCGCCAGCAGACGCGATCGGCGTGCCAGCTCGCCACCTTGGCGGTGAGCAATGCGTGGCGGACATCGGTTCGTTCCACCTCGCGTTCTGCCATTCGCGTGATGGCATGTCGCGACAAGCGAATTCGCCACCACTTGGCAAGCCGCTGGATCTCGTCGAGCGCATCGCTCATGACTCTACCCCGACTTGATAAAAGATCAAGTCACTCGAGCCGAGCCGGGAAGCTCGTAGCGACGACGCGTGCGTGCTCGCGTGCCCACGCGGTGCGCTTGGCGTCGTCGGTGTGCGCGCGCGGATGCGCGACCTTGTAGTAACCGGCGGATGGGCGGCGCGTATCGGCGCGCCATACGATCGCGGGCAAGCACGGCAGCTGCGCGTGGCGGCACGCGTTCGCGACCTCGCCGAGCGCGGCGTGAAGTCGCGGGTCGCGCGGATGCATCTCCGACACGGCCGCGGCGAGCTCGCGATACGTGATCGAAGGCCGCTTCGTGGCGGCGCGGTGGCGCAGATGGCGATAGATCTTCGTGGCGAGCGGGCTCATAGGGTTCCTTTCGTGGTCACGCGGCGAGCTCCGTCCGGAACGCGGCCGCCTCGCGCAGCGCGCCTGGATCGATCGCGTCCTGACCGAGCAGGTCGGCCACCGTCCGCGCGGTTTTTATTAGGCGGTCGACGCCGCGTGCGGTGATCAACCGCTGGTGATCGACGAGCTGGGCGAGCTCGGTCTCGCTCGCCGCATCGAGCTTGCAGACCGCGCGCACCACCGACGACGGCATCTCGGCGTTGCAGCCGAGCCCCCAGGGCGCCAGTCGCGCGCGCTGGCGTTCGCGCGCGGCCGAGACGCGCTCTCGCATCGCGGAGGACGGCTCGGTCGGGTTCGGCGAGCGCAGCTCGGCGAGCGTGACCGGCTCGACGTGCACCTGGAGATCGATCCGATCGAGCAGCGGCCCCGACATCCGCGCGCGATAGCGATCGACGCTGCCGGGGCCGCACGTGCACTCGCGTACGCCCGAGCCGAGCCAGCCGCACGGACACGGGTTCGCGGCGGCGACCAAGAGGAACGACGCGGGCAGGCGCAGCGCGCCGTGGATGCGATTGATCGTGACGGCGCGCTCCTCGAGCGGCTGGCGCAGTCCCTCGATCGCGGCGCGCGAGAACTCGGGCAGCTCGTCGAGGAACAGCACGCCGTTGTGCGCGAGCGAGATCTCGCCGGCGCGCGGCTGGCTGCCGCCGCCGAGCAGCGCGGCGCCGCTGATCGTGTGGTGCGGCGATCGAAACGGCCGCTCCGCGACGAGCCCGTCGGCGAGCCCGAGCGCCGAATAGACCTTCGTCGTCTCGAGCGCCTCGCCGCGCGTCATCGCCGGCAGCACGGTCGCGATCCTGCGCGCGAGCATCGTCTTGCCGGTGCCGGGCGGGCCGGCGAGCAGCACGTTGTGACCGCCGGCGACGGCGATCTCGATCGCGTGGCGAGCGACCTGCTGGCCGCGCACCTCGGCCATGTCGACCCCGACCGCGTGCCTGCGCCTGCGCGACGGGCTCGCACGCGACGGCGCCGGCAGCTCGGCATCGCCGGCGAGCGCGGCGATCGCGTCGGCGAGGTGACGCGCGCCGTAGACCTCGATGCCGTCGACGACGAGCGCCTCGTCCGCGCACGCGTCCGGCACGAGCACGCCGCGCGCGCCGCGCTCGCGGGCGAGCATTGCGGCAGCGAGCACGCCGGGCACCGGCCTGAGCGAGCCGTCGAGGCCGAGCTCGCCGAGCACGATCAGCTGATCGAGGACCGCGCCGTCGTAGAGCCCGTCGCCGATCAGCGTCGACAGCGCGACCGGCAGATCGAGCGCGCAACCGGCCTTGCGCAGATCGGCAGGCGCCAAATTGATCGTCACGCGCTTGAGCGGCAGGTCGTGACTGCACGCGCGCAGCGCGCTGCGGATCCGGACGCCACCTTCTTTCACCGATGGCGCGGCGAGCCCGACGACGCTGTACGACGGCAGCTGACCGGCTTGCACGACGCACTCGACGTCGACGCCAACCGCATCGATCCCGACGAGCGTGCACGACCTGACGAGCGCGACCACGCACGCAGCAAGAGCAGGCCGCGGGCCAGCCGAACCGCCTGAAATTACGTGCCTGCTTGTCCGGAGCGTCCGGATTTCGGCCGGACGTTCGCCGGACAAAACCGGACGTTGGGCATGCAAGGTTTCTTCACGAACCGCCGTGCGGTCGCGAAACACGGCGCCGCCATCCTGAGCCAGTGAAAGGACGTTTCTATGATCTGCCTCGCACTCGGACTCGGCGTACTTGGCTTCGCGGCGATGCGGCACGCGCGGCGCTGTCGCTACTATCACTCGTACGGCTGCGATCACTATTCGCGCCACTGGGATCACTGGGGGCATCACGGCTCGCCCGGTCGGCGCGGCCTGTACATGCTGTTCTCGCGGATCGACGCGTCGCCGGCGCAGGAACGCGCGATCATCTCGGAGGTCGATCGCCTGAAGTCGCGGCTGCGCGACATCCGCGGCGGCGTCAAAGACGCGCGCGGTGACCTCTCGGCTGCGCTGCGCGGCGCGACGCTCGACGACGCGGCACTGGGCGCGGTGCTCGGCCGTGTCGACACGGCGACCAGCGACGCGCGCAACGCGATCGTCGAGGCGCTGCGCAACATCCACGGCGTGCTCGACAACAACCAGCGCGAGACCCTCGCCGATCTCGTCGACCGCGGCCCGTGGGCGTGGCGGCGCGGCGGCGGCGGCCCGTACCGGATGTAGCGTGGACTGCAAGCAGCCCCAAACCTTGCGCCCGGTCGTCGACCGCGCGCGCTGCGAGGCGAAAGCCGACTGCGTGCGCGTGTGTCCGTACGACGTGTTCGAGGTTCGCGCGCTCGGTCCCGCCGACAAAGCGGGGCTGGGCGCGTTCGCCCGGTTTCGGGCGTTCGTGCACGGCAACAAGCAGGCGTTCGTCGTCGATCCGGGGCGTTGCCACGGCTGCGGGCTTTGCGTGACCGCATGCCCCGAGAAAGCCATAAAACTAGAGCGGTACAATAAAGAGGCGACGTGAGGATCTTGCTCATCGATGACGACGCACGGCTGGCCGAGCTGCTCGAGGGCTACTTCGGCCCGCAGGGCGTTTCCCTCGTGCATTCGCCCGGCGGCCAGGCCGGGCTCGCACAGCTCGCGGCCGGCGGCTTCGACGCCGTGCTGCTCGACGTGATGATGCCGGGCCTCGACGGCCTGTCGGTGTTGCGCAAGGTTCGCGACGCCGGCCATCGCGTGCCGGTGATCATGCTGACCGCGCGCGGCGACGAGGCCGATCGCGTGGTCGGGCTCGAGCTCGGCGCCGACGATTACGTTGCCAAGCCGTTCTCGCCGCGCGAGCTGCTCGCCCGGCTCCGCGCAGTGCTGCGCCGCGCCGATCCGGCCGCGGTCGCCGAGAAGCTGACCGCATCGGGCATCACCGTCGACGCGACCGGCCGCGAAGCGTGGGTCGACGGCAAGCCCGTCGAGCTCACCGGGCTCGAGATCGATCTCCTGCTCGTGCTGCTGCGGCGTGCGGGCCGTGTGGTGCCGCGCAGCGCGCTGATGGATCTCGCGGGCCGCGGCGACGTCTCGGTCGGCGAGCGCGCCGTCGACGTCCACATTTCGCGGCTGCGCAAGAAGCTCGGCGACGACGCCGCACAACGCATTCGAACCGTACGCGGCGTCGGCTACGTGCTCGCGCGCTCCGCGGAGGACCCATGACCGATCATCCGTATCGCACGAGCGACGCGCCGCTCCTCGAAGACACGATCCACGTCAAGCTCGGCAGCATCGAGCGCAAGGGACCGTGGACCGTCGCGCAGACCCTCGACGTCCGCGTGCTCATGGGCAACTGCGAGCTCGATTTCCGCGAGGCCCAGCTCGCGCCCGGCCTGACGACGATCCACGTCAACGTCCGCGCGGGCAACCTCGAGATGATCGTGCCGCCCGAGCTCGGCGTCGAGGTCAACGTCGCGTCGATCGCCGGCAACGTGCAGGAGCATCGCGAGTCGCGCGGCACCGTCGATCCGAATCGGCCGCGGCTGCGCATCGTCGGCAAGTGCAAGGCCGGCAACTGCGAGGTGTTCACGATGGCACCGGGCGAGACGCGCCACGAAGCGCATCGCCGGCATCATCACGATGCGCGCTGGCGCCGTCACGAGTTCCAGCGAAAGCACCACCAGCTGCGCCGGCAGCGCTGGGAGCAGCTGCGCGCCGAGCGCGAGATCTGGATGCGCGCGTCGGACCGCCAGCGCTGGGTGCCGTGGTGGCTGATGTCGCGCATGCGGCGGCGGATGTTCGCGTGGCTCGCGATCGCGTTTGCAGGCGGCATCGCGATGGGCGTGTACGTGTGGCCGGATCGGCACTGGTGGTACGTCGCGCTCGCGTTCCTCGGCCTCGGCCTGCTCGCCGGCATGGCCGCGTTCCGGCTGACGCGCCCGCTCGTCTACGTCATCAAGGCCGCGACCGACATCGGCGACGGCAAGTACGACACGCGCATCGATCCGAGCATGCACAGCGGCGAGATGCGCGTGCTCGCGTCGTCGATCAACGAGATGGCCGACAAGATCCAGACGCAGCTGTCGGATCAACGTCAGCTGCTCGCGGCGGTCTCGCACGAGCTGCGCACGCCGCTCGGCCACATGCGTGTGCTGGTCGAGACCGCGCGCGACACCAAGGACAGCAAAGCGCTCGACGAGCTCGAGCGCGAGGTGATGGTCGTCGATGACCTCGTCGGCCGCCTGCTCGCGCAATCGCGGCTCGAGTTCGGCACGCTCGAGCGTCGCGAGGTCGATCTCGGCGAGCTCGTGGCCGATGTCGCGACCGGCTCGGGCGTACCCGCCGACGCGATCAGCGCCGACGGCGACGTCCACGCGGCGGTCGATCCGACGCTGCTGCGCCGCGCGGTCGCGAACCTCGTCGACAACGCGCGCGTGCACGGTGGCGGCGTGGTCGCCGTTCGCGCGACGCGGCGCGGCCCGCAGATCGCGATCGAGGTCGACGACGCCGGGCCCGGCGTACCTGAAGATCGTCGCGCCGAAGCATTCCGCGCGTTCTCTCCCTCGTCCGGCGGCGGCCTGGGCTTGGGCCTCGCGCTCGTGTCGCGCATCGCCGTCGCTCACGGCGGTGGCGCGTGGATCGCCGATCGCCCCGGTGGCGGCGCCCGCGTCGGCTTTACTATAGGGACGCTCTCCACTAGCTCAACCTGACGCGATCTAACGGCGCGAGATCGTTCACGGGCCGAGGGACGGACTAAACCGAGGCCGGTTCGTCGGGGTGTTTTGTCCAGCACGCGCTCGCGAACGACCGGCCGAAAACCCGCCTCAGTTTAGTCCGTCCCTCGACGGCTCAATGATCGCGCGCAGTTGACTCGGGTCTGGTTGAGCTAGTGGAGAGCGTCCCTATCAGGAGGGAGAGGCCGATCAAGAAGCCGACCCAGCGGCCGCCGTCGAACGAGGCCATTGCCGACGGTGGCAGCGAGTAGCCGACGATCGCGTTGAGCGCGGTGCCCACGGTGAGGAAGAGAGCTAGGGCCCATCCGAGCTTGGTCGTGCGTGGGATGGCCAGGCCGTACAGGAACAGCGCGACGTAGCTCACGCTGAACTTGGTCGCGCTCTCGACGACCTGGAAGCTGATCGCGGCGGCGCTGGGCAGCACGCCTTGCTCGGCCGCATCGAGCAGCGACACGATGTGGTGATCCTCGACGATGTCGAGCAACGCCGTCAGCGCCATCGCCGCGAACGCGATCCGCGCGAGCGGCCGGCCGATCTCGACGAGGTAGGCCGACAGCGTCGCGAAGAACGCCGTGTAGACGATGACGAACGCGATATCGAGCGCGAACACGGCGCGCAGCGCACTCGCGTGCTCGAGCAAGCCGATCGCGTAGACCTCGGGCTTCGCGAAGTGCTCGTGCGCCTCCTGCGTCGCGCCGGTGGCGAGCGACACGATCACCATCACGATCATCACCGCGCCGGTGCACCCGGCCAGGTACATCGCGAGCCTGCGCATCGCGACGATCTTATATGATGCCGGCCGTGTTGGACTTCGTCACCGGCGCGATCGCCCAGGTGATGACGCTGTTGCTCGTCTTCGCCGGGGCGTTGCTCGGCGCGGGCATGATCGGGCCGGCGTCGGGGATCGAGCTCGTCGCGCCGTTCGGGTTCTTCGCGCTGTACGCGGCGTTCGCGATCGTGCCGTCGCGCGATCTCGTGCAGGGCTGGCTCGGCATGATCGCCGGCCGCCAGCCCGAGCGCTACGACGGCCGCGCGAAGTGCCTCGGCCGCGGAGTCGCGTGCCTCGCCACGCTGCTGTTCTTCCTGCTGCCGCTCGCGGACAGGCACGAGCCGCCCGAGCGTCGCGCGATGGAAGCGGGCTTCGTCTTGCTCGCGATCCTCGTGTTCGGCCTCGCCGGTGCGGTGCCGTGGCTGTGGTTCGGCGCGGTCGGCACGCCCCGCAGCAAGACCAGCGACCTTCCCGAGCTCCTGCGCGAGGCCGGCACGCGCGGCTCGCGGCTCTGCTACTGCGCGTTCCTCGGCATCGGCCTCGGGATCGTCGCCGGCGAAGCGGCACTGTCGCGACGCGCCGGCACCTGGGAGCGCGCGCCCGAGCCCGCGGTCGTGTTGCCGCCGCGCGCGCCCGACGAGCTCGTCTCCAACCCGGACCACCGCAGCGACGAGATCGGCACGCTGTGTACGACGCCTGATTGCCCGCGCGAGCACCGCACCGAGGTCGTGTTCACGAGCGTCGGCAAGATCGAGGTCAACGTCGGCGGATGGAACGGGCATCCGCCGTGCGTGTTCGCGTTCGATCCGGGCTTCCCGATGACGCCGGGCGCGCGGCCGACGATCGACGCGTTCCTCGCGGACCCGCAGCGGTTCGGCTGGTCTCCGCCGTACGCGCCGGTGATCGCTGGCGATCGCATCGGCGTGACCGCGACGCTGCCGCCCGGCGCGACGACGTGCCAGTACGACATCCACATCGACCAGCCGCTGGTGGCGCCGTGACGCTCGAGCCGCTGCGCTGTACGCACTGCAACGCGGCCGTGCCGCTGCTCGACGCGACGCGGTTCAGCTGTCCGTACTGCAAGGCCGCGGTGACGGTCCCGGCGGCGTATCGCGAGCTGTTCGTGGTGCACGAGCGCGAGCTGGCGGTGCGTCATCAGCTCGAGCAGCGGTTCGTGGCAGTCACCACGCCGCCGCGGCGCAGCGTCGATCGCGCGGCCGTGCTGCTCGTGCTGCTCCTGCCCGCGCTCGCGGCGATCGCGTGGGTGAGCCTCGCGCGGTATCAGCCGTCGATCGTCGGGCTGTTCGCGGGCGCGATCGTGCCCGCGCTGGTGCCGGGCGCCGTGCTATCGACCTGGAGCGCCGCCGTGCACGCGACGATCGTCCGGTTCCAGCTGGCGCTGGCGTGCGATCCGCCGGCGAACGAGGGCGAGCCGCCGCGCTGTCGCGGCTGCGGTGCGCCGCTTCATCTCGAGCGCGACGCGATCTCGGCGCACTGCGCGTACTGCGGCACCGACAGCTTGATCGATCACGTGCCCGGGCTCGCATCGCGGCTGCGCTCCGAGCTGCGCACGCTCGATGAGGCCATCGTCGCGCTGCGCGTGCGCAAGCGCCTGCTGATCGCCGGCATTGTCGTCGCGGCGGTCATGCTCGCCGGCCTCGTGTTGGCGGTCCTTCACTTCATACGGTGAGCCGCGTGCGGACGCGGCCGGCGGGCCCGATGTCGACCTCGACCACGTCGCCGGGCCGCAAGAGCGCGCTCGACGTCGCGTAGCTCGAGACGAGCAGCTCGGCGCGGCGGAAGCGCCCGACCGGCGGCGGCCGGCCGGAACCGGGGAAGTAGGAAGTCACGAAGCCGGCGATCCGGCGCTGGAGCGCCGACATGCGCATGCCGATGCCCGACGGCGTGCCGGTCGCGATCACATCGCCGCGCGCGAGTGGCCGGCCGAGCTGCGTGCGTGCCGCGCGCGCGATCGCGGGCAGGTCGTAGATGAGCTCGCGCGTCGACGCGCGCTGGCGCTCGTCGCCGTTGACGAACGTCGCGAGCGTCAGCTCGGGGATCGCGGCGAGCCCACCGCGCGGCGCCCACACGCGCGGCGCGCACGGCAGGAATCGCGGGAACGACTTCGCGCACGACCAGAATCGCAGGTCGTCGCCGCCGAGCACCTGGCAGATCCGCGCGGTGAGATCGTTGCACGCGGCCAGGCCGAACGGCTGCGGCTCGCCGCGCGCGAGCGCGTCCTGATCGATGTCGCCGAGCGCGATCACCGCGAGCTCGCCCTCGTAGTCCATCACCGCCGGGATCACGGCGAACCGCTTCGCGAGCTCGGCGGCGAGCCCCGGCTCGAGCGCGTCGAGCGCGCGCGCGAGCTCGGTCGACGTCGGCACGGCGACGCGCGATTCGCCGGTGACGAACGCGTGCGCCTGCTTCGCGAAGCAGATCGGCGGCGCCGCGGGATTCACCGACTGGCCGGTCTCGCGGATGTGGCCGGCGTAGGTGAGGCCGAGCGCGACGATCGCGGTGACCTCGGGCCAGTCGATCTCGTCGCCGCGCGGCGCGACGGCGATCGGCCGCAGCGGCTTGGGCTCGCCGTCCCACGGCAGGTACGTCACGCCGGGCAGCGGTGCGTGCTGGTGGATCTCGACGGCGACGCCGCCTGCCGCGCGGCGATCGTCGACGGGCTTCCACGGCAAGCCGGGAAACGCGCGCTCGAACACCTCGAAGTGCGCCGAGCCGATATCGCTCTGCGCGACCATGAGATCGCGATCGTCGGTGTCGCGATACGCGTAGCCGACGAGCTCGTCGGGCTCGGCCCACGCGCGCGCGTGCACGAGCTCGCGCACGCCGGCGACGGTCGCGGTGACGAGGCCGTTCGGGTGCGCCGCCGTCGCCGGGCTGCCGGTGCGCGGCGACGGGCCGTCGAGCGCGAGCGACGACATGCCGATCGCGATGCGATCGTGGAGCGACGCCGCCGTCAATTCGAGCGAGCCGTCGCCGAGCCACGGTGCCCAGATCCATTGCAGCGTCGGCACGCGACGGCTGCCCCACAGATGCATCGCGAGCGCGCGGCCGCGGATCACGTGCGTCGACGCGCCGACCTTCACCGTCGCCTCGGCGGTGGCATCGTGGACGAGGTTGCGCGCGTGCGTCGGCGCGGGCAGCCACGCCGGCAGCTCGCCGCGCGGCTTGCTGCTGCCTTTCCAGCGCACGTCCCACGCGAGCCCGTCGACGGCACCGACGGCCGACGCGGCGCCGAACCGGGCCTCGCCGATCCGGATCAAGGCATCACCGCCGAGCGCGAGCTCGCTCGCCGGCAGCACGCGCTTGGCCGACCGCGTCTTGGGGCTGGCGTCGGCGTCGAACCACGCGCCCCACACGGTCGCCCGCGTCGGGCCGGTCTTCGGCGTGAAATAGGTCTGGCGGAGCCACAGCGCCTTGCGGCGTTCCTCGTCGACGACGACGGCGAACCAGATCTCGAACCGCGGCCGTGCCATCTGCCCGACATATCACGAAAAAAAGGGCACACTACGCCTGTCCACCAGGCTGCGTCGTCGGGGCTCTTACGTAGCGGCGTGCAACACATGGCCATCACGAGCGAGCGGATCGACATGGCAACTCGGAGCGATGCTCGGTCCCGACTGCTGTCGGAGCTCGCGTCCGGACCTGCCCGCAAGGGCTACGGGATCGCGTACGACCTGCTCGGAAACCGCGCGGAAGCCGAAGAAGCGGTCCAGGAAGCGCTCGCGCGCGCCTGCGAATCGATCGGCGACCTTCGCGATCCCGACGCCGCACCGGCGTGGTTCCTGCGCATCGTCACGACGATGTGCCTGCGCATGCTGCGGCGGCGCCGGCTCAAGCGCTCGTTGTTCGGCTGGCTGCCGGGCAAGGGCGCGCCCGAGCCGGATGCCGCGCCGACGCAGGAGACGCCCGAGCGCGCCGACATCGCCGAGCGCATGCACACGATGCCGGCGGCACCGCCGCGCGAGCAGCTCGCACGCGCCGAGGAGCTCGACGCGCTGTTCGGCCGTCTCGATCAACTGTCGGCGAACCAGCGCACCGCGCTCGTGCTGCGCTACGGCCACGACCTGGCGGTCGCCGAGATCGCGGCGCTGCTCGGCGTCGAGCTCGCGACGGCAAAGACGCATCTCGTACGCGGCCTCGCGAGGCTGCGCGATCTGATGGAGGACCACCGATGAGTGAACCCACTTGTGACCTCGTCGCCGAGCGGCTCGCGCTCGGCGAGCCGATTGCCGAGCTCGACGCGCACACCGCGACATGCGAGCGCTGCAAGCGGCTCCTCGCGTTGCCCGCGAGCCTGGCCAAGACCGGACACGCGGCGGATCCGGGCATCGGCTTCTCGTCGCGAGTCACCGCCGGCGCGCAGCATCGCATCACGGTTCGCCGTCGCAACCGGGTCGTGCTCGCGAGCGCGATGTCGGTGGCTGCGGCCGCGATGATGGTGCTGGTCGCGACCCATCGCACGAGCGATCCGGGCGTCGCGTTCCAGATGCCGTCGCTCGACAAGTACAAACCTGCCGTGATGCCGCCGCACGATCCGTGGCGGCCGCGCGAAGTCGATCCCGACGTTCGCGCGCTCGTCGACCTCGCGGACGTCGACCACGATCTCCACTTCTCCGCCAACTGGGGGCGCATCGAGAAGCCCCTGCGGCCGTACAAGGCCGTGCTCGAAGGGAAAGAGCCATGAGTCGCATGCGTACCTTGTTCGCCATCGTGCTGCCGTCGATGCTCGCCGGTGGCGTGTTGTTCGGCAGCGCCTTCGGTCACGCCGATGCAGGCCCGGTCGGGTTCTATCCCGACGACGCGCCGGTCGTCGCGCAAGGCGCGCCGGCTCCGAGCCCGCATGCGCATCCGCATCCGCACACGCACGTGTACTTCGTGCCGCCGGTGCCGCCCATTCCGCCGGTGCCACCGATTCCGGCGGTGCCTGCAGTGCCGCCGGTGCCGCCGGTGCCGCCGGTGCCGCCGGTGCCCGGGGTGCCCAGCATGGATCTCGCGCACATGGTCACGCAGCAGGTCGAGCAGGCGATCGACCAGATGCGGAACAACCCGCAGGTCCCGCCGAAGATGCGGGAGAAGATCATCAAGAAGCTCGAGAAGGTTCGCGACAAGCTGAACAAGCGGCTCGCGCACATGGACTACTCGAACATCGAGGAGCTCGGCGAGCAGATGGGCCAGCTCGGCGAAGAGCTCGGCGAAGAGATGGGCCAGTGGGGCGAGGAGATGGGCAAGTGGGGCGAGCAGTTCGGCCAGCAGTTCGGCCAGCAGTGGGCGAACCAGTGGGCCAAGCAGTTCAAGTTCGACTTCAGCCCGCAGCACTTCAACTTCGGTCCACAGGGCAACGGCAACGGCGTCCACGTCCACATCAACGGCAACAACCACCAGACCGCGCACGACGGCGACGATGACGACGATGACGACGACGACAGCGCGTCGTCATCGAACGACTCGAACGACTCGAGCGATTCGGACTCGGACTCGGCGGAGAACGACTCCGACGACTCCGATGCCACCGTGATCTCGCTCGGCGACCTGTCGCTCCAGCCGCAACAGCGGCAGCAGATCCAGCAGCTCCGCGCGAACAGCCGGGCGCAGATCGAGCAGGCGCGGGCCGCGCTCCAGCAGGCGAGCGAGGCGCTCCAGCAGGCCGTCGAGAACATCAACGCGAGCGACGCCGAGCTCGAGAAGGCGATCGACCAGGTCTCGCAGCAGGAAGCGACGATCCGCAAGGCGAAGATCCTCGCGTGGCACGACGCGCGCCGCATGCTCGACGAGGCGCAGCGCAAGAAGATTCAGGACGCGGCCGCGCGGGTCAAGCACCGCACGAAGTAGTGCTATAGCTTGCGGCATGCGCGAGCTGTTCGTCGCGATGCTGCTGGTGGTGGCCGGCTGCTCTTCGAAGCAGCCCGAGCCACATCCGGCCGCGCCGGCGCCCGCGATCGACGCGGCCGTGCCCGCGCCGGTGGAGAGCCGCCCGGTGCTGCCGGTCACCGGGCATCTCGACGACGACGAAGGCGTTCGCCACGCGCCGCCGGCGAGCCCCAACCGCAACGGCAAGCCGATCGATGTCGTGCTGCGCTCGACGCCGACCGGCGCCTCGGCCGCGGTCGATGGCATCGTGATCGGCACGACGCCGGCGTACTGGAACGGCAACGCCGACGGCCGCGAGCACGAGTTCACGTTCGTGCTGCCCGGCCACGCGATCGCGCGCTATCGCTTCGTGCCGATCACCAGCGGGACGATCCATGCGCGGCTCGAGCGGGTCTCCGACGACGTCGATGCGGGCGTGCCGCCCCCCGAGGTCGTGCTGCCACAGCTCCGCCCCGATGCCGCACCGAGTGTCACGCCCGACGCGGCCTCGCCCGCGCCGTTCGGGCCCTTGCCCTGAGTCCCGTCGCAAAGGGACAATAGGGGCAGGTGCAGTCGCCCAAGCTCCGCTCCAAGGTCGGAATCGTGCTGTCGGGCGGCGGGTCGCGCGGCGCGTACGAGGCGGGAATCCTGCACTACATCCGGACCGACCTGGCGAAGCGCATCGGCCGCCACGTGCCGATCGACATCGTCAGCGGCACCAGCGTCGGTGCGATCAACGCGGCGTTTCTCGCCGCGACGATGTCCGACCCGGCCGACCAGGCCGAGCAGATCACGTCGGCGTGGCGCTCGCTCCAGATCGAGCACCTGATCGGCATGCGGCCGGGCGACCTGCTGCGCGGCACGCGCATCCTGCTCGGCGGCGAGCCCCCACCGCCGCCGCCCGGCAGCTTTCGCTACGGCGGCCTGCTCGATACCAGCGGGCTCGAGCGCTTCGTGATCCGGACGATCCCGTGGCGCGGCATCGAGCGCAGCCTGCGCGGCGGCCACCTCCACGCGCTCTCGGTCTCGGCGACGCACGTCGGCACCGGCCACACGGTCGTGTTCCTGTCGAGCGCGGATCCGGTGCCGCGCGAGTGGAGCCGCGATCCGTTCGTGCGCCATCGCGCGGCGCGTATCGGGCCGCGTCACGTGCTGGCGTCGGCGGCGATCCCGATGCTGTTTCCAGCGGTGCGGATCGGCGACGAGTACTTCACCGACGGCGGGTTGCGTCAGAACACGCCGATGTCGCCGGCGATCCGGCTCGGCGCGGATCGCTTGCTCTTG
>Ga0070665_100002255_pt1 | contig 21432 bp, 18 predicted proteins | sample KBSS13metaG_FD_65862 | JGI IMG/M metagenome (GOLD analysis project Ga0070665, IMG submission 65862) | Switchgrass rhizosphere microbial communities from Kellogg Biological Station, Michigan, USA - KBS S1-3 metaG | ecosystem: Host-associated > Plants > Roots > Rhizosphere > Soil ... | reverse complement strand
AACGTGAAGAACACCGTCATCGTGCCGGTTGGCGCGAAAGGTGGTTTCTTCCCGAAGCGCCTGCCGTCGGGTCCGCGAGATGCGGTGCAGGCGGAAGGCATCGCCTGCTATCAGACGTTCATCCGTGCGCTGCTCGACGTCACCGACAACATCGTGAATGGGCGGGTCGTGCCGCCGACGCGTGTCGTTCGGCATGACGGCGACGATCCGTATCTCGTCGTGGCGGCCGACAAGGGCACGGCGACTTTCTCCGACATCGCGAACGCTCTGTCCATCGAGTACGGCTTCTGGCTCGGCGACGCATTCGCGTCGGGCGGGTCGGCCGGTTACGACCACAAGGGGATGGGCATTACCGCGCGCGGCGGCTGGGAGTGCGTGAAACGGCACTTCCGCGAGATCGGCGTGGATATTCAATCGCAAGACTTCACGGCATCCGGCATCGGCGACATGGCGGGTGACGTGTTCGGCAACGGCATGCTGCTGTCGAAGCACATGCGGCTGCAGGCGGCGTTCAACCACCAGCACATCTTCCTCGATCCGTCTCCGGACGCCGCTTCCAGTTTCGCGGAACGCCAGCGGCTGTTCGATCTGCCGCGCTCGACGTGGGATGACTACGACCGCAAGAAGATCTCGCGCGGCGGCGGCATCTACGCACGCTCGGTGAAGTCCATTTCGCTGTCGCCCGCGGTGCAGTCGATGCTCGGGCTCGAGGCCGCGGCGGCGACGCCCAACGAGATCATCCGCGCGATCCTGCGGATGCCGGTCGATCTGCTGTGGAATGGCGGCATCGGCACCTACGTGAAAGCGTCGGACGAGTCGAACAACGAGGTGGGCGATCGCGCGAACGACGCCGTGCGCATCAACGGCGCGGATCTCCGAGCGAAAGTCGTTGGCGAAGGCGGCAACCTGGGCTTCTCGCAGCGAGGTCGCGTGGAGTACGCGCTCGCGGGTGGGCGCATCAACACGGACTTCATCGACAACTCGGCGGGCGTGAACACGTCCGACGTGGAAGTGAACATCAAGATCCTGCTGAACCCGCTGATGCAGGCGGGCAAGCTCACGCAGAAGGACCGCGACAAGCTGCTCGCGCGCATGACGGACGAAGTGGCCGGCCTCGTCCTGCGCAACAACTATCTGCAGAGCCAGGCGATCAGCACACTGGAAATGCAGTCCGCGGCGCGACTCGCGGAGTACCAGCACCTGATTCGCTCGCTGGAGCGCACGGGTGACTTGAATCGTACGCTCGAGTTCCTGCCGCTGGATGATGAGCTGAACGATCGGCGCAAACGCGGCGTCGGCCTGACGCGGCCGGAGCTGTCGGTGGTTCTCTCGTACAGCAAGATCTGGCTCAGCAATCACTTGCTGGCGTCGGACGTGCCGGAGGATCCCTACCTGTCGACCGAGCTGGGGCGCTACTTCCCGGCGCCCGTGCAAGAGCGATTCCCGCGCGCGATTCCGCGGCACCGGCTGAAGCGCGAAATCATCACCACGGCAACGACGAACAGCCTCATCAATCGCATGGGCCCGACGTTCGTCGCGCGTACGCAGGAGGAGACTGGTGCCGAGCCCGCAGATATCGCCCGCGCTTACACCGCTGCGCGCGAGATCTTCGACATGCGCAAGCTGTGGGCGCGGATCGAAGGGCTCGACAACAAAGTCACGGCAAGCCTGCAGTACGGGATGATGTATCAGACGAGCCGGCTCCTGCGGCACGTCACCTACTGGCTGCTGTCGCATCGGCGGCGTGAGCTGCACATCGATCGCGCCGTGAAGGAGTTCCGCCGCGGCGTGCACGAGCTCGAAGCGGAGATCAGTCACGTGCTGGTCGGCGCAGATCGGGATCGGTATGAGAAAGTGCGCAAGGAGCATCTGGATGCCGGCGCTCCGGCGGAGCTCGCGGCGCGCGTCGCGTGCATCGACGCGAACAACGCGGCGCTCGACATCGTCGAGCTCGCGAACGCGCACGGCACCCGCGTGGTGGAGACCGCCCGCATCTACTTCGAGGTGGGGGCTCGCACCGGGCTCGACTGGATGCGTCAACAGGTTGAGCAGCTTACGGTCGACGGGCCGTGGCAGGCGGTCGCGCGCACCGGGCTGCGCGATAACGCCCTGCGCATTCATCGGCGCCTCGCCGAACGCGTGCTGGCTCGAAAAGAGCGCGGCACCGCTCAGGTGCGGGTAACGGCGTGGGTGGAGTCGCTGGGTGAAGAGCTCGCCCATTGGCAACGCACGCTTGCGGACATGCGTACGGCCGGGGCCGCGGATTTCGCAACGTTGACGGTCGGGGTCGAAACGGTACGGAAGCTTGCTGACTGACGATATGGAATCTCGCCGACGATTCGGCCTCCTCGCTGTGCTATAAACCGGCGCGGGAGGTAGCAGCGTGCCTGGAAAACTCATTCTCGTCCGTCATGGACAGAGCGTATGGAACGTCGAGAATCTCTTCACGGGGTGGCACGACGTAGACCTGTCCGATCAGGGTCGCCGCGAAGCGGCCGACGCCGCGAAACAGCTGCTGGAGGAGAAGATCAACATCGATCTCGCCTTCACCTCGGTGCTGAAGCGCGCGATCCGCACACTGTGGATCATCATGGACGGGATGGATCGCATGTGGGTGCCGGTCGAGCGCTCGTGGCGGCTCAATGAGCGCCACTATGGCGCGCTCCAGGGGCTCAACAAGGCGCAGACCGTGGAGAAGCACGGCGAGGCGCAGGTGAAGATCTGGCGCCGGAGCTACGACATTCCGCCGCCGCCGCTCGCGCTCGACGATCCGCGGCATCCGCGCTTCGATGCGCGGTATACGGGCATCGACGTGAAGCTGCTCCCTGCCACCGAATCGCTGAAGGATACGCTCGCGCGCGTGCAGCCCTATTGGGTGAGCCGCATCGCGCCGGAGCTGCGCTCAGGGCGCAACGTGATGGTGGTCGCCCACGGCAACAGCCTGCGGGCGATGGTGAAGATGCTCGACAACGTGTCGGAGGCGGAGATCACCGAGCTGAATATTCCGACGGGTGTGCCGTTGTTGTATGAGCTGGATCAGGAGCTGCAGCCCATTTCGCATCGCTATCTGGGCGATCCTGCCGCGATTGCCGCCGCCGCTGAAGCTGTTCGGCGGCAGACCGAGAAGAAGTGAGGTTATGCCGGTTGCGCGGGTGCTCATCGCCCGTGCATTCGATTTTCAGCGGTTCCGCGCAGAAGAGGCGGCTCGCCTCTTCTGACTCCTCCGGACCCTAAATCCTTCTAACCACTCCCCCACCCGTCGTACCGTCCGTGGTGGGCTTTGGCGAGATCGTTGAAGCGGCGGCTCAGGGCTCGCATCTCCTCGGCGTGGATGCGCATGTTGCGCGTCGCGCTGAGGCTGAAGGGGAACTCGTCGCCGGGCACGGCTTTCACGTCGACCTGGAAACCTTCGCTCTCGAGCTGCTTGTTGATCGCCGTGCAGGCGGGCTCGTTCGGCAGGGCGAAAAAGAAATTCACGTCGTGCGGCTGGAACGGGTCCTGGCCGCGCTTGCGCATCTCGCCGATCAGCTTGGTGTCCCAGTCCCCGCCATGGACTTCCTTGCCCTTCTTCATCGTGGCGTAGAACCGGTAAATGACCGCGATGCCCGCGAACACCACCAGCAACAGCAGCAACCACTGCATCATCGAGCGTTTCCCCCGCCGCCGTTGAACGACGGCTTGCGCTTGTCCAGGAACGCGCTGATGCCCTCGAGACCTTCCGCGCTCCCCGCGGACGCCGCGATGGTCTCCGCTTCGAGCACCATCTGCGATTCGAGCGCGCCCAGCGAGGCCAGCAGCAGCCGCTTCGTGCGCCCGAACGCGTGCTTGGGGCCGGCCGCGAGCCGGTCCGCGAGCGTCATGGCCTCGTTCATGAGCTGATCGTCGCTGACGACCGAGTTCACGAGCCCCCAGCTCAACGCCTCGGCCGAGGTGAGCGACCGGTTGAGCAGGAACAGCTCCATCGCCCGCTTGGTGCCGATCACCCGCGGCAACAGGAACGACGTGCCCGCATCCGGCGTGAGCCCGACAGCGGTGTAGGCGAGATTGAACCTGGAGGTCTCACCGCACAGGGTGAGATCCGCCATCGCCGCGAGCCCGACGCCCGCGCCCGCCGCCGTACCATTCACGGCCGCAATCAGCGGAGCGTCCATGCGCGCGAAGTGCGAGATCGCCTCGTGCAGATAGGTGGTGAGCTCACGCAGGTAGGCATCCGCGGCCTTGCCCTTGTTGAGCATGCCGCGCAGATCGCCCCCGAAGCAGAAGTTGCGTCCTGCGCCCGTGAGCACCACGGCGCGCACCGCCGAATTGCGCCCGCACGTCATGGCGGCGGCGAGCAGATCCATGGCGGTCCGCAGGTCGAGCGTGTTCGACACGTCTGGCCGGTTGATCGTGACGATGGCCACGGCACCGCGGCTTTCGACTTGGACGGTCGGGGCAGACATGGTGAACGTCCTGTGAGTAGGGTTATTCGTCGGGCGCTATGGTCACGCGCAGCCCGGCGAGGGCTGGCGTGAACTCGATCTGGCAGGACAGGCGCGACTCATCCGTGAAGTGAGACAGCTCCTGCAGCAGCTCGCGCTCGTCCGATTGCGGCGGCGGAAGCTTGTCGGCCCAGGCCGGGTCGACGTACACGTGGCAGGTGGCGCAGGAGCACATACCGCCGCAAATGGCAGCCACGCCGTATTCGAGCTCGCGCAGCGTCTCCATGACCTTCAATCCGGTGCGGGCCTCCACTTCGTGCTCGACACCGTCACGGTCAACAACCTTCAGCAACGCCATTTCGCTCGCCCTTCCGCAGATACGTGGTAACCGGCCGAAACGGCCAGCGCGCTAGTCTGCCGGGACGAGGTGCCGGGCGCCAGCCTTCCTGACGTTTGTCACTCCAGCCGGGCGAGGAGCCCCTGCTCGGCCGCCAGATCCTGCGCGGAAACGGGCCCGGCGAGCCGCCGGACGCGATACCAGAAGTAACTCACCAGAATGCACAGCCACGTCGCGGCGGACAGCATCGCCGGCGACACCTCGCCCGAAAGCTGGCTCGCCTCGAGCAGCGCATCCGCGTAAGCCGTGGCCTGCGGGTAATAGGCGAGCAGGCACGCGAGGTCGATGAGCGGATCGGTGACTGCCGCGTACTCCCAATCGAGCAGCACGAGCGGGCCGGCGCCCATGAGGTTGGTGTGGTGAAGGTCATTGTGGATCACCACCCGCGGCCGTCGCGCGCTGTCGCTGAGGAGCAGCGCCGTCCGGGCGCGATCGATGAAATGCGACAGGGCGGCGCCCTCGTCGGGCAGCGCCTGGCTGAGCCGTCCATGGAGCCGCTCAATGGATGCGCCAATGTCGAACGGGGGCACGTCGGGCGGCGTCACCGAATGCAACGCGTGCAGCGTCGAGGCCAGCTGGCGGAGGCGATCCGGCCGGCTGAGGTCGGCTTCCGTCCACGTGGGCCCCGGCACGTGCTCCATGATCATGAAGCGATAGCGCGGATCGACGTGCAGGAGCGCCGGCGCAAGCCCCGCGGCGGCGGCGGCGGCGTGCAGCTTCGCCTCGCGCCCGTGGTCGGCACCGAGCGTGGCCGCTGCCTCATTGTGAACGCGCGCCACGAACAGGCCCGCGCCCGTCTCCACGCGAAAGCTGCGGTTCATGGTGCCGCCCGGCAGACGCTCGGCCCGCAGCGGGTTCCCAGGGACGTGCGCCAGCACTTCCTCGGGGATCAGCTCGAGACCGCTGCCTGCCGCCGGCTCTTGGACCATGAGACGAATCCGAACGAAGCAATGACCAGGTAGATGAGCATCAGGAGCGCGACGAACATGAGCCCCTGCGCGACGAAGAGGAATACGGAGATCGCATCGAAGACGATCCAGTACAACCAGTTTTCCAGCTTCACCTGCGCGGTGAGCCAGGTGGCCAGCAAGCTGCCCCAGGTCGTCAGCGAGTCGAGGAACGGCCACGCCGCCTCGGTGCCGGTCGAGAGAAAACGTGACGTCAGCACGCTCATCGCGACGATGGCGACCCATGAAATCAAGTGCGCCCGGAGAGGCCACGTGGTCACGGGCTGACCGGCACCTTCGTCCCGCGACCAGTGCCAGAAACCGTACACCGCCATGCCCACGTAATAACCCTGCAGGCACGCCTGCATCGGCAACTTCGCCTGCCAGGCCAACACGACCAGAATGGCGGAACTGATGCCGCCCGCGACCCAGCACCACCGCGTGCGGCGAACGGCGAGAATCGAGTACAGCAACCCGAGAACCACCGACACCGCTTCCGGCGCCGAGGTGTTGCGCAGGCCCGTGAGAATGGAGTCGATCAGCCCCACGCGATCAGGCCGCCGCGAGCGGGCCGAGCACCTTCATGACGAACACGGCCTTCTCGTTGGCCTCGAAAGTCTTGCGGATCTCGCGCACCAGCACGTTGAAGATGTCGTCGTACGAGCCGAACACCTGCGTGCTCATGCTGTTGGTGATGACCTTGAAGCGTGCCCCCGCATTCAGCCGATCGATGAAATCCTGGATCGGCGGAATGTAGTTCGCGTTGAGGGGATAGAGGCTGATCTCGACACCGATTTCCATGCGCAGCACCCCGGAAATAAAGAATTAGCGAAACGAATAGTGGAACGACACGCCAACGGTGCGCGGATCGCCACGCTGGATATAGAGCTTGTTCTCGAACGCCGGCGGCTCGTTGCCGAAGAAGAACCCACGCACCGCATATTCCCGATTGAATACGTTGCGGCCCCAGAGCATCGCGGACCAGCGCGCCGTCTCATAACCGAACTGCACGTTCGTGAGCACGTAAGCATGGGACTGCGTGTCGTTCGGCGGCACGTCGAAGTAGAACTTGTCGAGCGCTGTGAGGCCGACGCGACCGGTCCAGCCTGTGGGGTGATGCCAGTTCGCATTCAGCGCCGCCTGATACTTCGGCGCGTGCGCCTGTTCACGATCCGGCAGCATCGAGCCGCCCTGGTCGTAGTCCTGGTAGCGCGTGCGCAGGAGACCGAGCGATCCATCGACCTGCCACTGCTCCGTCAACTGCCAGCGCAGGCTCGACTCGAGACCGTAGTTGTAGCCGCGCGAGGCGTTGTCGGTGAAGAACACGTAGCTGTTCGGATCGCCCGCCACGAGCTGATCACCCGTGCGCACCTGCACTTCGCGTCGGCGCGAGTAGAACGCGGAAACGTCCGCGTAGAAGCGACGATCCGGCCCGGCGTATTTGAACCCGTACTCGTAGTTCCAGAGATACTCCGGACGGAAGCGCAGACGATCGAGCGGCACGGCGCCGAGGTTGAACCCGCCGGCCTTGTAGCCGCGCGAGATCGACGCGTAAGTCGTCAGCGCCGACGTGATGGCATACGTGCCCGAGAACTGCCCGCCCATCATGCTGTCGTTCGAGCTGAGATCGGTGATGCGATCTTCCGCCTGCCAGAAGCCCGCATCCTTGTAGGTCGCTTCACGCCGCTCGCCACGCAAGCCGAAGGACCAGCGCATTTTCGAGGTCACTACGCCGTCGAGCTGCGCGAACACAGCCGTCGTGTCCGCGCGGTAACGGCTGCCGAGAAATTCGTCGAGCGTGCCGTCGTTGTCGGAGTCGAACGGATCGACGTACGTGCCGACGCTCGTGTCGTGCCCTGTTTCGTGCAGACGCTGGCCATAGGCACCGACGAGCCACGCGATCTCACCCGGATTTACCGCGTCATTCGACGCGAACCGCGCTTCGAGGCTGCTCGTATCACGATCGCGGCTCGACCACGCGAAGTAATCGTACGTGTACGGCGCCCACAGAACGGGATTGCCCCAATCGCCGTCGAAGCTGTTCACGCTCTTCGAATCGGCGAACGCGCCGATCACGGTGAGCGTGCCCGCGTCGCGCACTCGTGTGGTCAGGCGCGCGGAGGCGGCGGTCGCCTTCTGAGTGTCGACGCCGGGGCGGTCGGACTGGGAGTTCCAGGTGTTATCGATCGACCAGCCATCGTAGCCATCGTCGATATCCGCATGCAGCAAGGTGAAATCGATGCGCGTGTCGGGCGAGATCTCGGTGCGCCACTTGAAGCGCGCGGTCAGCTCGTCGCGATCGTTGGTGTCCTGGCGGCCGAGATACACGTCATCGCGAAAACCGTCGCTCTTGAACTGCTGCACCGACAGGCGCCACGCCGAGCGCAGACTTTCGACCGGGCCGGTGGCGACAACTCCCACGGAACCCGTGTCGTAGTCCGCGCCGGTGGCGTCGATCGACAGGCCCGGTGTCATCGACGGGTCCGCGCTGCGTATCGAAATCATGCCCGCGAGGGCGTTGGCCCCGAGGCGCGTGCCTTGCGGGCCGCGCAATACTTCGACCTGCGACACGTCGAACAGGGTCGCGGCCATGCCGATGCCGCTGAAATCCACATCATCGATCAGGAATCCGACGGAGGGATTCGGCGCACCCTCGTACTGCTCACGCTCGCCGATGCCCCGGATCTGGAAAAACCGCGGCCGCGACGTGCCACCCGCCCAGTTGAGGTTCGGCACCTGCGCCAGCACGTCCTCGAAATGTTGCTGGCCGCCTCCAACCAGTGTGTCCGCATTCAGGACCGTGACACTTGCGGGCACTTGCTGCAGGGCCTGATCGCGCAGCAGGCCTGCGCTCACGACCACTTCCTGCAATGGCCCTTCAGCGTCGGCGGGCGCAGCCGCCCACGACGCCGTCGCGGCGCTCATGCCGACAAGGCATGTGCCCGACGCAAGTACTTGAAAGAAACGCATCTACGATCTCCCCGAGAAAAGGTCTGACCCGGGAGGAGCCGTGGGAAGGGAGCGAGGTGGGGACCTGTCCGTTCGCCGGTACTAACCGGATCACGTTCGACGGGTTCACCGCTGGCGGCGGTATCTCAGGCTCGCAACAGAGCCTCCCCGAGGTTTGCGCCCGCGTATGTTAGGCGCCGCCACTGACATTGCAAGCCGGAAAGTGAGATGACTCTTTCCGGCGCGCCGTGCCGCTCCGTGTTCGGGGCCGTTGCGACCCCGTTAAATCCGGGGCGCCGCCCCTGAGTAGGCTAAAATCCTCGCCCTTGCTGGCGCCCGTCGACTGGGGCGGCGCCGGAGATGCCAGGAACGAGGCCGATGACTCGCAAGATCCAGGTCCACCAGGTCGATGCTTTTACCCGCACGCAGTTCACCGGCAATCCGGCGGGCGTCGTGCTCAACGCAGACTCTCTCGACGATGCCGAAATGCTCGCGATCGCGCGCGAGCTCAACAACGCCGATACCGCGTTCATCCTTGCGCCCGACGGCACGGATCACGAAGTCCGCGCCAAGTTCTTCACGCCGCGCGTGGAAGCGGGCTTCGTCGGTCATGCCACCGTCGCGGCTCACTACGTGCTGTCCCGCCGACGTACCCATTTCGAGCGGCTGCGCCAGAAATCGAAGGCCGGCATCGTCGAGATCGACGTGCGCGGCTCCGGTGACGACCGGCGCATCGCCATCCGCCAGCCGCGGCCACCGATCGGACGCGAGCTGAACGATCGCGAACGGCTCGCGGTGCTCGATGCGCTCGCGCTCGCCACGGACGAGATCGATTTGCGTTGCCCGATCCGCATTGCGGGATCGGGCAGCACACGCCTGATGGTGGGCGTGCGCTCGCCGGAACAGCTGAAGACGCTCAAGCCGGATGCGGGGCGTCTCACCACGCTCTCGGCGCAGCTCGGCGCGGCGGGTTACTTCATCTTCACGCTCGCGCCGAGCGATCCGGCGTGCTTCACTGAATCGCGCATGTTCTGTCCGGCGCTCGGCATTCCTGAAGACCCGGTCAGCGGCAACGCGCACGGGCTGCTCGGCGCGTATCTCGCGGAATGCAAGCTGCTGAAGCATGACGGACGGCGCGCGATGTTCAGTGGGCAGCAGGGCCACCACCTGCATCGTCCGGGGCGTGTGGACGTAGAGCTGGAATTTCAGAACGGTCAGATCGACGCCGTCTGGATCATCGGCCAGGCAGTCTCGATCTTCGAGACCGAGATCACTCTGTAGCGCGAACGGTCGCGGCCTTCGGCCGCGACGCGAGCAGCAGCACCACGATGCCGGCGATCGCGCCGAGCATCGAGCCCACGAGCACACCCAGCTTCGCCTCATCGAACAGATGCGGCGCCTGGGTTTCGTAGGCGAGCACCGCCACCAGCAGGCTCATCGTGAAACCGATGCCGCACAGGTGGGCGATACCCAGCAGCTGCAGCCAGCTCGCGCCTTCCGGCGGCTTGGAGATGTTGAGCAGCTTCGCGGCGAGAATCCCTAGCGTCACGCCGACGGTCTTGCCGAACAGCAAGCCGAGAATGATGCCGAGCGCAACGGGCTCGAGCAGACCGCTGAAGCCCAGGCCGCGCAACGACACGCCGGCGTTCGCAAGTGCGAACACGGGCAGGACGAGGAACACGACCCAAGGCTTGAGCCCATGCTCGAGCGATTCGAGTGTCCGTCCGCGCGCGGTCTGCATGGGAATCGAGGCCGCGACTGCGACACCTGCCAGCGTTGGGTGAATGCCGCTCTTCAGCACGCAATACCAGAGCGCGATGCCGAACAGCGCGTAGGGAATCATGCTTGCGACACGCGCTCGATTCAGTGCGACGAGCCCAGCGATCGGGATGAGCGCGAGCAGCAGCATCGTCATCGATAACTGCTCGGTGTAGAAGAACGCGATGATCGCGATCGCGCCGATGTCATCGAGAATCGCCACCGCGGTGAGAAACACGCGCAACGAGATCGGCACACGATTGCCGACAACGCGCAACACGGCCAGCGAGAACGCGATGTCCGTCGCGCAGGGAACCGCCCAGCCGCGCGCAGCCATCGCGTCGCTTTTGTTGAAGGCCAGAAAAAACAGCGCCGGCACGATCATTCCGCCCAGCGCCGCGATGGCGGGCAGCGCGATGCGGTCTCGGCTGGAGAGCCGGCCTTCCACCATTTCGCGCTTGATCTCGAGGCCGACGTAGAGAAAGAAAATGGCCATCAGCCCGTCGCTGATCCAGAGCCCGAGCGACTTGCTCATGCCGAGGGTTGCGGGACCGAGAGTCCACGATAGAGCTTCGCTGTAGGATGCCGCCCAGGGCGAGTTGGCCCACACCAGCGCCAGCGCGGCGGCCGACAGCATGATGATGCCGCCGAGTGTGTCGGATTTCGCGTCTGGCGGGCCCGCATCCCTGGCTGATGTGTTCATTGGTCTCTCGCCGCAGTTCGGCGCGCATGATACAAGTGTCGCGATGACCGAAGACGCCTTTCAGCCCCTGCTCGCACTCGCCGATGTCGCTCGTGGCCGCATGCGCTCCTGCCGCGTCGGCGAACGGGAACTGGTGGTGTGCCATACGCGGGACGGCGTGTTCGCCGTCGACAACGTCTGCACCCATGCCTTCGCGCGCATGAGCGAGGGCTATCTCAAAGGGACGCGGCTCACTTGTCCCCTGCATGGAGCAACATTCGACGTGCGCACCGGCGCGGTGCTCGGCGGGCCGGCCACGATACCTCTTGCGGCGTATCAAACGAGAGTCGTGGAAGGGATGGTGGAAGTGGCGCTACCGGTCGAGGCCGGCGCGAAGTGACGCGCGTGGCACAGCGATGGCTCGTTGCGGCCACGCTGGTCGCGATGGTTGGAGTGGCGATACGAGCTGGCGCCGCTGAAGCAGACGCGGCGGCTCGCGACGCCCGTCCCGCGCCAGCGGCTGGCGACACCGCTCGTGCACCGACGGCCGACGCAGCCGGCGGGTCGCCCGCGGCTCGCGCCGCGACACCTGCACGCGCAGCGCCTTTCCAGCCTGCCCTGCCCGCCGAAAACTCGACTTCGCTTTATCAATTCATCCAGATTCATCGCGACTCTCACACCGGTCGACTCGCGCCCGAGGCAGCGACCCTGCCGGACGAGCCCGCGGCGCGCCGCTTCAGCCGTCTGCGCTGGGTGCCCGGCGCGCTCGAAGGGCTCGGCACGCGGCACATGCAATGGGATGGCTCCGCCAAGGCAGTGCAGGCCGTCACGCTGCTCATTCAGATCGCGGCGGGCCACGCATCCGCAGAGACTGCCTTGTACGAGTTGCTGCGAGCGGATGACGTCGTCACCTTCTACAACGACGCGCTCGATTACGCATCGGCACGCATTCCGGATGCGGAGCCGAGGCTGCACGATCTGGCGAGACGGCTCGCCACCCAGTCGCGAGATCGCGGCCCGGTGAAGTTCGGCATCGCGATGCTCGGCTCGATGGGTGACGAGAGCGACCTCGAGATCGTGCGCACACTGGCGCTGCATGACGAGTTCGGGCTGTACGCGGCGGGCGCGATTGCGGAGCTCGCTCCCGAACGGCAGCAAGCGCTGTACGAGATGGCGCAGAAGGTGAACGGCTGGGCGCGCATCGAAGCGGTGACGCTCATGACGGCGACGCCGGATCAGAAGCTGCGCCGCTGGCTGCTCACTGAAGGTTTTCGCAATGACGTGACGGCGCAGTATCTGGCGTATCACTGCGCGACGATTGCCGATCTCGCGGGCGCGATGGCCGATCCTGACACTGCGCGCGACGTCGAGTTTCTCGCCGGCGTGTCAGATCTCATCCAGAGCCTGATCAAGCCGGGCCCGTCGCGCGATTCGCAGACGTACGAGCAGACGCCTGAGGTTGCGATGGCGTATCTGCAGGCTGTGCAGGGGAAGAAGGAGTCGATCGATTTCCTGCTGACTGCGCAGGTGCTGAATGACTACGCCAATGCCGCACCGGCCTGGAGTTCGGATCAGAAGGCGTCGGTCAAAAGGCTCGCGGCGCCGATCCTTGCGGACAAAAGCTGGCGTCGGCGCGTGATCGCGGCGTTGTCGGATGATCGCGGCGATCTGGAGCAGGCGGAGATCGCCGCCGCCAAGCTCGATATCGAGACGTTCGACGTGCACGTGAAGCGGCTGTCGAGGAATGGCGCGATTGCGGATCGATGGCGGTTGGCGTTTTCGGCGGCGGATCCGCGGCAGATCGTGTCGCTGGTGAACGTAGCAGAGAAGACGTTCAGCCCGAGGTTCGCGCGCGGCGCGGTGGGGCGCGCCAACACGTCGGATGCGGCGCTCGAAGCGGTGCTTCAGGGCGTCGCGAAGTATCCGGGCACGGGGATGCCAATCGTGGACGCGTCGTTGCTCGACATCAGCCCGGTGGTGCGGCGAGCGGCGGTGGAAACGCTGGTTCGCTGGGGCGGACCGTATCTGCGGGATACGTCGCTGCGTGCGGCGTTGAGCGCCGCGGCCGACGGCGAAACGGATGAGGCCTTGAAAGCGCGGATGGTGGCGCTGCTCAATGTCGGCGGCGACAGCAGCCCTTAGGCCTGGTTTTGCGCGTCGTCCGGCTGCGCGCGCCAATCGCCACCGTTCACTTCTTGCGTGCCGTGCGCTTGCGGAGTTTTCTTTTGCGACGCTGCGCGTCGCCCGCCACGGAGCCGCTGCGCTTCGCTTGCGCAGAGCGCGGCGACGGGCGGACCTCGGCGACGTCAGATGCACCCCGATACTCCGCGATTCCCGCGAGCGAACGTTGAACACCCGTATCGGTCATGGCCACGTGTTCGCCTGACTCCAGCTCCAGCTTTACGAGTTGGCCGCTGAAGTAATTGCCGATGTACAGGTGTCGTCCGTCGGACGAGGCCTTGAGCGTGGCCCACCCGTGGCCGTCGAGCGGGTAGCAGCACATCGTGCGGCCTTCCTGCGAAACGAGGTCTACGCGCGTGCCTCGCGAAACGTACAAGCGCCCGCGCGGCCCGTAATCCATCGCGAAGAACATCTCGCGCTCGCCATCGGGCAGGCACTGCAGGTCGGGCAGCTGCCGCGCGCTCTCCAGGTCGTATCGCATGAGTCGCGTACCGGTCTCGGAGCAATACACGAGCGTCGACTCATCCGGCGACAACGCCGACATCGTCACACCCATGAACCCACCGATCCCGCCGTGAACCGCCGTGGCGAGCTCCCGAAGCAACGTGCCATCCGCTCGGTAATGCCACACGTGCCCGTCCCCAAACCGATCCGTCCCCGGCATCCTCTGCAGCCGCGTGCCCATCCGCGCCTGAATCTCCATCTTGATGCCGTTGCCCGTGACGTGCTCCGCCAGATACAGCGAGCCATCCGAGCAGAAATTCACATTGGAGAACGGCCGCGTGCCGAAGTCTTTCTTCTGCACCTCACCGTCGCGACTCACGGTGAGCACGACGAACGCCTGCGAATCGAACGCCCACAGCCGCCCTTCCCGGTCGAACCGCAGCCCGCCCACGAGGTGCGTCGTGTGCGACAGCCACAGCACGCCCTTCTTTCGGAGCTGCGAATCGTATTGAAGGATGCGGCCGCGGCCCGCGTGATCGTCATCCCCGCCGTCGAGCACCGTTGAGCCGACGAAAACGTCCCCGGGGGCGAATGGCTGCAGCGTCGAGCGCTCTTTCATTGGGGCGCAATCGTGCGCGCGGCACGTTGCGACGTCCAGATGAGCCAGGCCGCCGGCAGCGTGAGAAGCGCCCCGGTGAAGAACGGCGCGCCGTGCCCGAATCCAGCGTAAATCGCTCCCGACGCGAAGGGAATGACCGCACGCGCCAGGCTGGCGCCCGATTGATACGTGCCCATCACGGCCCCGCGATCCCGCGAGGTCGCCTGCTTCGAGGCCAGCGCGGAAGCGCTCGGGTTGAAGAGCCCCGCCCCCACGCCGCACAGCGCGAGCCCCACGAGGGCCAGCGCCAGGTGGCTGGCGAGCCCAACGAGCGCGAGGCCGGAAACATAGGAAATCGCGGCGAAAACCGCGACCCGCACCTCACCGACGCGCGGCACTAGCACCCGCACGAGCCCGCCCTGCATGCCGACCGGAATCAGCGCCATGCAGAACAGCACGACACCGACATCGCGCGGCCCGAAGCCGAACAGATCGTTCGCCCAGATCGCGAAGATCGACTCGAGGATGGCCTGCGAGCAGGTCACGAGAAACGACGCGGACACGATGAATCGCAAGCTCGGCCGCTCCGCCAGCAACCGGAACGGATGGCTGGCGCGACGGTCCGGGTGCGGCACGCGATGCTCGGCGGTGTGACTTTCCGGGAGCATGAAATACACGAGCCCGATCGCAAACAGGCTCAGGCACGAGGACACCAGCGCCGGCACCGCGAAGTTTGCCGTGTGCTCGTCGTTGCCGGCCAGAAGCCCGCCGATTGCGGGCCCGAACATGAACCCGACACCGATTGCCGCACCCACAGTACCCAACGCCTTCGCGCGATTCTCTGGCGTGCTTATGTCGGAGGCGTAAGCGAATGCGGCCGAGAGATTGCCCGCCATGAACCCTGCGAGCATGCGCGACGCGAGCAGCCACCAGAGATTGTGCGCGAAGCCGAGAATCACGTACGACAGGCACGCGCCCGCGAGACTCGTCATCAGGATCGGGCGGCGCCCGAACTTGTCGCTCAACCGACCCCAGAACGGCGCGGCGAGGAGCTGGCAGAGCGAATAAGCCCCGAGGATCGGCGTGATCAGGCCCGGCGAGGCGCCGAACCGGTCCGCCATGTAGGGCACGAGCGGAATGAGGATGCCGAAGCCGAGGATGTCGATGACACAGACAATGAACAGGGAGCGCATCAGTGATTGGGGACCAGGTTTGAAACGTCCGTACCGCTCTTCGCGGCCTTCGGCACGTAGTCGCTGGCGCCTCGGACGATCAGATTCGGGATGCGCGAATCGTCCCAGTCCTGACCGGGTTTGTCACGACTGCCGACGAGCAGGATGCGCAGGTTCATCGACGGCATGAGCCACAGGCGCGTGTTCCCCGGGCCCTCGAGCACGAACGTGTCGTCGAGCACGTAGGGCTCGGACGCGCCCTGCCCCTGCTGAAACGGCTCGCCGCGCCACACCTGGTAGCCAAAACGCGGGTTCGCTTTCGACGGTGTGCGCATCGCTTGCACCCAGCCGGGCCGCAGCATCTCTTCGCCTTCGTACTTGCCGTCGTTCACGAGCAGCTCGGCGACGCGCATCCAGTCGCCGATGCGGGCGCGCAGGCAGCAGCTCGCGTGCGCGGTGCCGCCTTCGTGATCGAGCATGAGCCAGGCATCGCCGGCACCGATCGGCTTCCACAGCTTCGCCGAGATGTACTGCGAATACTGCATGCCCGACGCGCGCTCGATGATGTGCGCGAGGAGCTGCGGATCGCACGCCTGCCACTGCCAGCGCTTGCCGGGCGCGGCCGTGCGTTCCTGCTCGAGGCATTGGTTGCGGATGTCGTGCGCTAGTTCGTCGTGGGCCTGCGCGCGGTCGGCGTCGGGTGCGTCGGGACCGAGACCGCTCGTCATGTGCAGCAGGTCTTCGAGCGTCACCTGATCGCGGCCGCGTTCGCGGAACGATTCGATGTAGTTCGCTACGGGCTCGCTGAGCAACGCGATCTTGCGATCCTCCATCGCGAGGCCAACCATGATTGCGGTGAGCGCGGCGTTGAAGCGGCCGGCGTCGATCACGGTATCGGGGGTCGTGCCGTTCCAGTATTTCTCGTAGGCGATGTGGCCGTGCCGGCCGATGATCAGCGCCTTTGCCCCCTGCGCCTCAGCGTAGCTCGTCGCTGTTTCCAGTGAGCGGGGAGTCAGGTGTTCCAGTTCGGGTGCGACGCGCGGGGATGCCGGGCCGTTTGAGCCTGCGATGATTTCGCTCGGCTGGTAGTACGAGGTGGGCCGGTGCTCCGTCGAGAAGACCGACGACAGCATGCGCCGTTTCCAGTACAGGGGATCTTGCCGGTAGGCCGAGAGCAGCAACGCCGCAATGACCATGAGAACGCTCGCGATCGCGATGCGCTTCATGCTCTGCGCCTCGGGCGTTCACGCGATTCGTTGGTGCGCGGGGATGCGTCGCGCACGGGGCCGGCGTATTTCATGTGGCCGGCGTCCAGCTCGAGCTCGTGGGTGGCGTACGGCGGCCATTCATCGCGGTGGTGCGTGGTCATCACGACGGCCGTGCCTTTTGCCACGAGCTGGCCGATGCGGTCGAGAAGCACGCTGCGGGTGGGGGCGTCGATTCCGGCGAGCGGCTCGTCGAGCAGCAGCAGGCGCGGATGCGTTACCCACGCGCGAGCGAAAAGTACGCGGCGCATCTGGCCGTAGGAGAGTTCTTCGCGGGTTCGCTTTCCGAAACCTTTCAAGCCAAAGAACTCGAGGGCTTTGGTGGCGGCTTTGCGGTCTGCGGCGGTGGGGGCGTCGTTCAGGCCGATGCTGGCGTGGCGGCCCGATTGGACGATTTCGTCCACTGTTAAATGATGTGGATGAATCGTCTGGATGTGGGCTGCGACGAAGCCTGCGCGGACTTTGAATTCCTGCAGCGGGACGCCGGGGACTATGCCTGCGCGCTCTATGGAGCCGTGGCTTGCGACGCCGTGGTCGCCGTAGAGGGTGCGCAGGAGGGTGGTTTTGCCGGAGCCGTTGGAACCGTGGATGACCCAGCAGTCGCCTTTTCTTACTTCGAAGGTCAGGCCCTGCAGAGCCTTGTATTCGTCCAGGTGAACGTCAGCGTTTCTGAGCTTGATAAGAGATTCGGTGACTCTTGTTGACCGAGCCGAACGGGCGGGGTGTTGGCCTGCGGAGGGCTGACGTTGGCGTGCGCCCTCAAGAGAGGTGCGGCTCGGTTTTTCTCCGGAGTCGTCGGAGTCGTCGGAGTCGTTGGCGTCGTTGGCATCGTGGTCGAGCCATTTTGCGAGGGGGGCGCGGGCGATTGGGCCGCGGTAGACGATTTTGCCGTGGTCGAGAATGAGCGCGTGCGTCGCGCTGTGGGGGACGTCTTCGTCGCGGTGGGTGGCGAGCACCCAGGGCATGTGGGAGCGGGCGGTGGATTCGAGCCACTTCACGGCGCGCCCGCGATGGGATTCGTCGAGGCCGGCGAGCAGCTCATCGAGGAGCAGCAGCTTCGGGTTGCTCGCGAGCGCGCGGGCGAGAAGTGCCAGGCGTCGCTGGCCGTAGGAGAGCGTGAGGAACTCGCGGGTGGCGAGGTGACTGATGCCGATGCGCTTTAGCAGCGCGGCGATCTTCGCTTCGTCTTTCTTCGTCAGCGGGTTCAGCGGAATGTCGGTGCGGTACAGGCCCGTGCCGACCACTTGGGTCACCGTGTGATTCCAGCCGTAGCGTTCGTACTTGTCCTGGCGCTCGGGGCCGACGTACGCGATTTCGTCTTTCACATCCGCGGGAGTGGGCCACGTTTCACCGGCCCACACGTACTGGCGAGATTCGCGGCCCGTTGGTGTCGGCCACACCGCGCCGGAGATGAGCTTCAGCAGTTGGGTTTTGCCGGCACCGTTGCCGCCGCAGAGCACCCAGCGTTCGCCGGGTTTCACCGTCCACGCGATATCGTGCAGCACCGGCCGCCCGCCGCGTTCGAGATGGATGCGCTTCAGCCGGACTTCGACGTAGCGCGACGCTCCGGCGCTCACTCCTCGCCCGCCTGCTTGTGCAGCGACCAGGCGCCCTGCTCGCGCGTCGCGCGGCCCTCGCGCTCCAACTTGATCAAATGCGCTTCGAGTGAATAGCGCGCGATCGGCAGCAACTCCGGCCGCACGTCGTCGTAGACCTTCGGCAACAGCGCATCGATCTCGCCGCCGGCAGCGCCGAGTACCGCTACCACCTTAGCCTCGCGCCGCGCCCGGTGCGCCACGATCCCGTCGATCACGCGGATCGGGTCTGTCAGCACACGCCCATGGCCGGGCGCGATCGCACGCGGCTGATAGCGCTTCAACAACTCCAGCGACTGCAGATACGCACCCATCTCACCATCAGGAGGCAGGATCACCGGCGTCACGCCATCGAGCACGTGATCACCCGAGAACAGCAAACCCTCTTCTTCCAGCAGAAAACAGACATGATTCGAAGCATGACCCGGCGTGTGGATGGCGCGTAACCGACTGATGTCGGCCAACTGTATAGCATGAGGCGCGACCTCAGCGTGGCCAGCGCGCCCGCCGCGTCCATCATTGATCTCGAACACGCTGTCGTGGCGCGCTTCGACGCTGGGCACGCAGGACATGTCCTGCAGCCCATCGGAAGGCGGCGGCAGCCCGACGATCGGCACGCCCGCCGCATCCGCCAGCGCCCGCGCGCCGCACGAGTGGTCGCGGTGAGTATGCGTCACAAAAACGAAACGCAGCCCAGGCGCCGCGGCGCGCAGTCGCGCGAGGTGGTCCGGATCATCGGGCCCGGGGTCCAGCACCGCGACGGGCGGGCTACCGATCACATAGGTGTTGGTGCCCGGCCCGGTCATCAAAGACGCGTTGGGCGCAACGAGCCGCTGCACGCGCGCCGAAAGTCGCACGAGCCGGCCAGGCTGCAGATCCTCTGAAAATTCCATAGGCGCAACGTTGGACGCATCGAAGCCGCATGGCAAGATGCTCCGGATGCAAGCATCCTCAGCGCATTCGCCCGAGCACTTCGACGTGCTCGTCGCAGGCGGTGGCATCAACGGAACCGGTGTCGCGCGTGACGCCGCAGGAAGGGGTCTGCGAGTCCTCCTCTGCGAGCAGGACGATCTCGCCGCGCATACTTCCTCCGCCAGCACCAAGCTGATCCATGGCGGGCTGCGCTACCTCGAAGGGTTTCACTTCGCACTCGTCCGCAAGGCCTTGCAGGAGCGGGAAGTGCTGCTGGCATCGGCGCCCCACATCATGTGGCCGCTGCGGTTCGTGATGCCCCACGACGCGCATCTGCGGCCGCAATGGATGATCCGGGCCGGGCTCTTCTTATATGACAACCTCGCCAAGCGCGATCACCTGGCTGCCTCGGCCTCGCTCGACCTCAAGAAACACCCTGCCGGGACGCCGCTCGAACCGCGTTACACCCGCGGTTTCATCTATTCCGATGGCTGGACCGACGATGCGCGCCTCGTCGTGCTGAATGCGCGCGACGCGGCCGAACGCGGAGCCACGATCCTGACGCGAACCCGCTGTGAAAAGATCGAGCTGCGCGATCGAACGTGGCATGCACAGCTCGCCGGCGCGCACGCGCGCAACGTGACGGCTCGCGCGGTGGTGAACGCCACCGGGCCGTGGGTCACACGCTTCCTGAGCGAGGTGACTTCCGCGAAGTCCGATCGCAGCGTACGGCTCGTGAAGGGCAGCCACATCGTCGTGCCGCGCATCTTCCAGCATCGGTTCGCTTACATCTTCCAGAACATCGATCGACGCATCGTGTTCGCGATTCCGTATGAGCATGACTTCACGCTCGTCGGCACGACCGACGTCGAGTATCACGGCGACCCCTCTTCCGTTCACATCGATGACGCCGAAGTACGCTATCTCTGCGACACAGTGAACCGGTATTTCACGCGCAAGATCGCACCGGCGGACGTGGTCTGGCGCTACAGCGGCGTGCGGCCGCTGCTCGACGACAAGGCCGGCGATCCGTCGAGCGTCACGCGCGACTACAAGCTCGAACTGGAGCGCGAAGACGCGCCGCTGATGTCCGTGTTCGGCGGCAAGATCACGACCTATCGAAAGCTCGCAGAAACCGCAGTGGACATGCTGGTGCGGGCGCTCGGACAGAATCTGCCGCCCTGGACCGTAAAAGCGCTCCTCCCGGGAGGCGACCTCACAGGCGGAAGCTTCGCGCGCTTCCTGCGCAACGTGGAGCGGCGCTATCCGTGGCTGCCCGAACATCTGCGCAACCGCTACTCGCGCGCCTACGGCACGCGCATCGATCACGTGATCGGCCCCGCCCGCTCGTTCGGGGACCTGGGCGAAGAAGTCGTGCCGCAACTTCACGAGCGCGAGATCGAGTATCTTCAGCGTGAAGAGTGGGCGCTGACGGCGGAAGACATCCTGTGGCGGCGGAGCAAGCTGGGCCTTCATGTGCCCGCGAGCGCCGCTGACACCCTCGCTGCGTGGCTGAAGGCGCGGGCGAGGAGTCAGCAGCCCCAGGAGGTTTGAGATCGTGGCCCGTTTTATTCTCGCCCTGGACCAGGGCACCACCAGTTCCCGCGCGATCCTGTTCGATCACGACGGCAATGCCGTGGCGAGTGCGCAGAAAGAATTTCCGCAGCACTTCCCGCAGCCGGGCTGGGTCGAGCACGATCCGCGCGACATCTGGAGCAGCCAGGTCGGCACGATCGCGGAAGCGATGGCCAAGGTCCGCGCGAGCGCGCGCGATATCGCGGCCATCGGCATCGCGAATCAGCGCGAAACGACGATGATCTGGGACAAGCGCACCAGCGAGCCGCTCGCCAACGCCATCGTGTGGCAGGATCGCCGGACCGCCGATCTCTGCGAGCGACTCAAAGCCGCGGGCCACGAGCCCGAAGTTTCGCGACGCTCGGGTCTCGTGCTCGACCCCTACTTCGCCGGCACCAAGCTCGCATGGCTGCTCGACACTGTGCCCGACGCTCGCGCGAAGGCGGCACGCGGCGAGCTCGCGTTCGGCACGATCGACAGCTGGCTCATCTGGCGCCTCACTGGCGGCGCGCATCACGTCACCGACGCCACGAACG
>Ga0070665_100002253_pt1 | contig 21435 bp, 27 predicted proteins | sample KBSS13metaG_FD_65862 | JGI IMG/M metagenome (GOLD analysis project Ga0070665, IMG submission 65862) | Switchgrass rhizosphere microbial communities from Kellogg Biological Station, Michigan, USA - KBS S1-3 metaG | ecosystem: Host-associated > Plants > Roots > Rhizosphere > Soil ... | reverse complement strand
AGGACGTTGCGGAAAACGACGTTGGCCACGCCCGAGCCGAAGGTCACGCAGCCGTCGATTTCCAGGTTTTGGTAGGTCGAGTTGGATGCGGTGACCTTGAAGCCGCCGCGTTTCGTGAGCACCGTGCCCGCCGGCACACCGGTGGTGCCCGCGTTCGGGAAACCTGCCGGAACGACGGTAGGCGTCGGGGTGGGCGTCGGCGTGACGCTCGAGGTCGGCGCGGTGCTGGTGGGCGTTGCGGTCGGCGTGACGGTCGTGACCACGGTGCTCGGTGCCGGAGTCGGCGGGGCCGGGACGACGCAATGGGTACCAGCAACGTCGAACCCGTAGGAGCTGCCGTCCGCGCTCAGGCTTGGGGTCGAGACGGCTAGCGGGGCGCAAGACGGTGCGACCTGCGGGATGTCGGCCAAGGTGACAGCGTTGCCCGATGGGCCTGCGGCGACACCGAAGCCGACCAGGCCCACGATGGCCAGAGCCGCAGCGGAAGCGACCAGGGCTCGCTTCGTGATGAAGGTGCGGACGTTGCTGGTCATCAGGTTTCTCCTTTGGGGCGCATGAAAAACCCGCCACGGTATTCCGGGCAGGTAGGGAGAACGGAAGCGGCTAGACCGGTGGGTTGTGATTGCCCAACAGTTGGGCGGCTTCAGCGTCGAGGCTGGCCAAGTCGACCGGGCTCGGTGGCGGTGCCGCCACGGCCGCGGCCGCCGCCTGGGTAGCAATCTGAGCGGCGGCGTCGACGCGGATCAGCGGCACTCCGTCGGAATCCTTCGGGTCCAGTGCGATGTCCGCCGGCGTCGCGCCTTTGTGAATCCAGAGGCCCGCGCCGATCATGGTGAGGGTCGCGAGGCCGATCTGAATGAGCCCGGTCACGTGCGATGACTCGTCCGGTGTGATCACGTCGAAAAGGACACCCAGTTGCAGCAAGGCACCTACGACAGCGGTGATGCCGGCCCGCTTCAAGGCGATCGCCCGGGCGAACTTCGAGACGGTCTTCTCCACATCCTCGATGACGTTATCGATGCTGTGCTCGGCCATTACTTGCCCGCTTTCATTGCGTCCTGGACCGCGGCGATTTGCGCCTGGGTCACCTTGATCTGGTTGAAATTGCTCTGCGCGGTGCCCAAGGACGCCTTCACCGTCGAGGCGAAGTCGCGTTGTCCGACGGCGACCGCGCTGCGGATCTCGTTGTAGACGTAGGCGAGCATCTGGGCCTGTACTGGGGTCATGTCGTCCTCCTCGGGCGTGATGGGGGTACCGCTACCGGACGTGGTCTCGATCGGAGTCGTGATGACTGCGGCGATCGGGGCGAGGGCGGCGGCGTTGGTGGCAGCGTCGCGGTACAGCGACAGGTGCACGTGGCTGAGGTGGGAGGAGTCCCACGTGTTGACGCCCTCGGAGGAGTTCGTCGGCAGGTCCCACGGGTAGGTGTTGCGTCCATCGAGGGTGCCGCAGAACTCTCGCAGCGCACTCAGCCGCGGGTCCTTCGCTTTCGCTGCGTGCAACAGCCGGTTGGTGACCGCTTTCATCAGGTCCGGGCTGAGCGAGATGTCCAGGGCGCTGCATGCGTCCCCGTCGCCGCCGAGATCCCGGGACAACCGGATCGAGTAGTCGCTAAAACCTTGCGAGCTGTGTAGCCGGTTCCAGTTCCGGGACCGGTGATAGCCGTAGGTATGTGTGGCGGGGTCACCCATGATGCCGGCCAGTCCGGCGGATGGAATGCCCTTCTGGATCAGGGCGAACAGGCTGTAGACAGCGCCGGGCGCGTATTCGGGCATCACTTCACCCCGGCCGGGAGGAGCGGCTTTACCCGCGGATCGGGCTCCGGTAGTGCCCCGGTGGTCTTCTCGCAGCTCTGTTTGGCGTAGGCGATCCGGGTGTCGGCGATGATCGTGAACGCGAGTTTTGTCGAGGTAGCGGACAGCGGTAGTTGCGCGAGGTCACGCCAGAACGGGCATAGCGCAGCGATCGACGCCGCAGTCTGGGAGGACCTACGTTCAGAGATGTACGCCTCGGCGAGGCTGCCGACCAGCATCAGGAGAACGATGCTCAGCACGAGCAGCCGCACAGTGAACCGATCGAGGGATCGGATAGAACCATGCTCGGGTCTCGGTCCGAATGGCATCAGAATTACCTTCCCCATAGTTGCCGCTGAAGGTCCGCGATCTGCTGGCGGTATTCACGGCCGGCCTCATTGGCTTGGGCTCTGGCTTCGGCAGCGTCAGCGCGGGCCTGCGCCAGGTCGTTCTGGGCCGCTATTTTCTGGTCGCGTTCATAGAGCATTTGCCGCTCCATCTCGCGTCTGCCTTCGGCTTTTGCGTCGGCGAGTTCTCTGGCCCGATGGGCTGCCTGTTCACGGCCGGCGGTGCGGGCCTGGAGCCACAACCCGATGACGCCGAAGATCACCGCCGCTAGCACTCCAAGAGCGGTCCAGTGTTCGCTGCTCATCTCAGATACCGGTCGAGCGCGCTGAACCTGACCGCCAAGGCGTGGTACATGGTGGCGATCACGGCCGCTTCGACCGCGAAAATGTTCTTAGGTCCCGGTCCGCCTAAGGTGATGATCAGCGATATGGACACGGTGGCGTACAGGACGGTGCCGAGGGCATAGCCGGCGGTGCGGGTGCGGTCGGCGAGAAGGAAGCAGCCGTAGACCACGGCCAGCACACCCCAGCAGTCGATCGGGATCGGGCTTTGGTTCAGCAGTTGCAGGGACGGTGTTCGCTGCCACTTGGAAGGATCACCGAGGACGAATACCAGACCGGAGACGATGGCCGTGGCCGCCAGCAGATATCGCATAAGAGGGAAGCGAGACGGCATCGAACATGGCTCCAATCTCCCTTGATTAGGCGCAGAGTCCGTGCGCTTGCAGGATGGCGATGACGTCGGCCAGCGTGGTCGGCGTGGCGGACTGGGCGACCGGCGTGGCGCCGTGGACAGCGAACAGGCCGGGCACGCTGACTTTGTGCTGGTCGGTGCCGAGCACGAAGTCGTTTTCCCCAGTCGCAGATGCGCCGTCCCCGTCTGCATTCGTGCCGATCGCAACCGATCCGTTGGCCTTGGCCGTCGTGTACGCGCCCAGCGTGGAGGCGTAGTTGACGGGATCGCCGCCCGAGGTCTGGATCTGCGAGCCTTGCCCGACAGCGGTCGAGTCATCACCCTCGACGCGACCATTGCCGTACATATTCGACCGGGCGCCGAACACGCCCGCCTGGTAGCCGACGCCGGTTGACCATTCGCCATGAACTGTCACGCCCGAACCGACAGCAGTGATGCCGGTGTTGTCATCGCCGGATGATCCGCTGCCGACGATGGTGACCTTGTCGCCTGGGGAGTACGCGCCGTAGCCGAGTGCCACCGATTCGACCCCGTCCGCTTCGGTGCTGTTGTCGACACCGGACGAGAAAGCCAGGGCCAAACTGTGCGCGCCATCCGTGGTGATCCCAACGGTTATCCCTGAAGGCTGTGGAGCCGCCACCGCCCGCGCTTGAGGCCCTGCCCACGGTGCGACAGGTCGAGCGAACCGGGTAGCGCCAAGGTCCGACCCCGGCGACATCCGATCCAGAGTCACGTTAAGGCGCTCTTCAGGTGTGCTCGGGAGGCGCCGGGGAACGTCAGTCATCAGCCGTCCTTAGGAGTTGTCCATAACGAACTCGGGCCACGCCTGAACCGTGTCGCCCGACCCGTCGACCGTGATCGACAGGACCCGGGCACGCATGGTGCCGTCGTTGCGGTGGGCGGGGACGGTGATCGAGTCGCCCAAGCTGTAATCCACATACGGCAGGGCGCCTTCGAGGACTGACGGTTTCGCGGTCGAAGAGACAAGGATCGCGGCGGATTCGGCGAGTTGTGCTCGCGCGACATTCGCCGCAGTGACCAGGGATGAGGTCGACCCGATATTCAGGCCGACCTCGATCAGCCCGGTCGCCGAGACCCCGGCGGTGTCCAGCGTGTCGATCCACGTCCCGTCGGCGAGTTGCGTCAGCACGGAAGTGAACCGGGCCGTGGTCCGCGTGGTGTCGTAGGACTTCAGGGTGCCGTCATCGTCGCCCAGCTTTAGCTCTACTGTCGCGGACAGGTCCGAGCCGCGCCGGTTCCATGCCTGCAACGTCATCGTGTCGGCGGCCACATCGAAGTCCACTAGAGACTCGGCCAGTTGGGTCGCTATGTCTGAGAGGTTCACAGTGCCGACGTCGAACGTGAACTCGCCCCGGTCGGACCACGTGACGCTGTCGGAGTCTTGTGTGACGTCGAAGTCCATCGTTAAGAGCGACGGCCCGAGAACCCCGCGGGCCTGCGCCTCCGTGACCAGGGTGTGCAGCACCCAGGCGCGTCCCCACCCGGGCTCGGGGACACCTGAGGAAACTTCCCACGTGTCGTCGGTATGGATGACGAATGAGTCGCGGATCGGCTGGCCATTGCCGTCCACAAACATCAGGGTCGCCATGAAAGCCATCGGGTTCAGAGCACCCGGAGGGGTCCACGTGTAGGAGGTGTTTTGGCATTTCGCGGCGATCAGGTGATCACCGGCATCGAGTCGCAGCGGAATGAATTGGGCGTTGAACCAACTCGTCGCACCGGTCCGGTCCGCAGTGACCACTTGCTCGTTGTCGATATAGACATCACCGAAGTTGTCAGCCGATGTGATCAACACAAGGTCGGCCGCGTCGGTCAGGGTGAAGGCCTTGCGGAAGAAGTTCACGGTATCGACCGGCTGCGACGTGTCGGGGTCGGTGTAGCCGATCCAGAACCAATTCCGGTCATAAGGAAGTAGCGCTTTAGGGTTGGGTCCGTGGGTACCACCGCCGAAGGCGGCGGTCTGTGGCGTCACCCATTCCGTCGGGTCACGCCAATCCCCATCCTTGGACATGTATCCGAACGAGCGGCTTTGAGCGGACCGCCGGTTCAGACCATTCTCGGGATACACCACAGCGTCGCTGAGTAGCGACAGCAATCCCGGCTGATTGTCGAACTTGACCCACCGTGTCCCGTCGACCGCGAGCGAACACTGCTCCGACGTGATCCGAACACCAAACCGGATCGCGCCTTTCCATGAGAACTTGACTATGCAGCGGTCGGCGATATCGCCAGCATCAGCGAGTGGGATCTCGAACGATGCTGTGCCCGGCTTCGATAATTCGTGAAGCCACTGGATATTGCGGGCCGTGGTCAGATCGGAGATAAAGGTCGTGCCATCCGAGGCGTACAAATGGACCGCCGGCCGTTCAGTTCCGAGCACCGGGTCGGTCATGGCACGATCGGCACTGTCGGGGCCGAGGCGTCGAACCAGCAGCCGTCGAGATTCACGAACTGAAGCTCAGTCTGACCCGTCTGCGGGTTGAGGAGGGAGATACCGAGACCCTGCACGAACTGCCCAGCCGCTGTATGCGTGTCATAGCCACCGCCGGACTTCGACAGTCGCCGGGTCAGCGTCACCAGACCGTTCGTGCCGGCACACGCCGCAGCGACGGAGCGCAGATTAGCGATCATGTCGACGCGGCTTGGTCCCTCGATCGTAACCATGACCGAGAAGGCGTAAGCGTCATAGGCTAGTTCGGCGCCGATCTGACCCCTCCGACCAGGGATGACATCGTTCGAGCCTCTCCGCACACCGGGCGCGAACAGCTCCATCTCATTGACGATGACGCCGTCGATGGCTTGAATGTCTGTCCCGTCCACCAGCAACGTGTCCGGAAGCGGTCCGTAGTACGGCATTACGAAGCCCCGAGGGCGTAGGCGGCCCGGCGGAGACCGGCAGGTCCGGACTGGGATGCACGTTCAGGCAAGGGGTTATTGATCGTCTGCTGGACAGTCACATTAGGTGTTTGTGACTGAGATCCGAGCGCGGCGGACCAGGCTTGAGCCTTCCCTCGGTTGTCGGCCAGTCCGCCTCCCGCGAATGCGGGTACCGCGCGGTTGATCTTCGACAACATGGGGAGGAACACCTTGGTCGCGTTGGCGTTGACGACGAACTCACCGTTGGACAGCCGCGCATTGATCGAATCCGATGTGCCTGTCCCCGGGCCGCTGACGTAGCCGCCCATCGCTCGGTTGACCGACGCGGCGAAACCGGCGGCCTTGTTGTCTCGTAGCGCTTTCTGTAGTCCGGCGGCGTCGTCGTCGAACTGGAGTAGCACCGGGACGGTCCACACTTGGCCGGTGAGATTAGCCAGCAGCTGACCGAGCTTATCCAGCACGGTGCTCAACTGGTCGGCTCCGGGCGATGAGATCTTGTTCTCGATGTCACCGACGTTCTTGATGCCTAGGTATTCCTCGGCCACCTTGTGGGCGGCTGGTGCTGACAGCCCCAGTTTGGTCAACTGATCTTCGAGCTGTCGCTGCGTGTGAGACACATAGAAGTCGTAGGCGTCAGACAGCGCGGTCGTGTCATGACCGGTCGCCAGTTCGTGCTGATAGATGGCCGCAGCCGCCTTCACCGCGCCGTCCTGGATGCCTTGCAGTTGCTCGATGAGCGGTGCCGCGCCTTCCTTGCTCAGGTCGATCAGGCCGGTCTTGGCGTCGATCGCGGCCAGTTCGGAGGCCTTGAGGTCTTTGGCCTGCTTGTCCGCCGCGGCCGATACCGCTGCTTGTGCACTGGCCACGGCCTGCGCACCTTGCAGTTGGGCATCCACGACGCCCTGCTGGGACTTCGCGAGTGCGGTCTGCGCATCGGTGACGGCCTGAATCGACTGGGCAATGTTCTGCTGCGCGGCGACGACTTGCGCTGAGCCCTCGATCCCATCCTTGTCGGACTGTTTCTTTTCGTCCGCGAGGCGCTGGTTCTGCAAGCGGATCTCGGCCAACTGCTGCACGGCCTGGTCGTAATCCAACTTGGCCTGCGGGTCGTTGGGGTTCGCGGCGAGGTTCTTCTTCGCCTGCGCAAGGCTCAGAACCGCCTGACGCTCCGACAACTGGCCGTCGATGATCTGGTTACGCAGATCCTCCAGCTGCTCCTTGGCGGCCTTACGGGCGGCGGTGAGCGCAAGCTGGGCGTTGCGGGCCGCGGCCTGCGCCTGAGTCAGGGACCGCTCCGAGGAGGCGACCTGATCGATCGCGTTCGCAACACCAGCCGAAGCCTGCCGCTGCGCCTGCCCGAGAGCTGTCTCAGCGGCACGCAGACCGGTTGCGTCGGCAACGGCTTCTGCGGCCTGGTCGGAGATCGCGTTGGTCAACGCGAGGTTGGCCTGGACCGACCCGGAGATGGCGGCGCTGTAGGACAAGGCATCGCCGTTCGCGGCACGCAGCGTCTCCCCGACCAGGGTGGCGCGGTCGGCGGCCCCTTGGGCGGACTGGCTGAACGCGCTCAAGGCTTGCATGTAAGTCGTCACCGACGCGCTGCCGGTGGCGCTCGCGGCCGACACCTCGCTCACCGCATCGGCGAGCCTGCCGGTGGAGAGTGCGCCGCTGTCAATCTGATCCTTGGTTATGCCCAGGACACCAGCGAACTTCACTACCTGATCGGAGCTGAGGCCGAGCTTGTCGGCGACAACCTGCACACTGGCTGACGTCGTATTCAGGCCGCGCCACACGTCCGGCTGGGTATCAGCGAGTTCGCGTTGGGCCGCCACGGCCTTCTGCACCGCCGCCTGCTGGGACAGAAACGCGGCCCTCTGCAGATCCAACGCGAAAATGGTGGAATCCGACGGCGCGCCCGACGCCTTCCAAGTCTCGATCAGGGACTCGTACTGCTGGTCGGTTCCGGTGATCGCTTGAGTCAGCTGATCGGACGTGATCGACGCCTTCAGCGCCCGTTCCGGCAATTTCGCCTGTTCCAGCGCATACTCCGCCGCGCTACGCGTCGCCTTATCGACGACCCCGTTACTCGCCTCGAGCGCCGTCCGGAAGCTCTTCTGCGTTTCACTGAAATGGTCCAGGGCCTGAATGCCCGCATTGTTTCGTTCGATGTAGTCACTGATCGCTTTGCCGGCCGTGTAGACGGCGATACCAATACCAGCGAAGACGCCAACTTTCGACGCGATCCCTCCCAGCGAGCCAGACAACTGGCCCACTCGGGTGTTGGCCAACACGCTGTTCTCCGACAGACCCAAGAGCTTCACGCTGATGCCATCGAAGACCCCCGACAACCGGTTCGCCGCATATAGCGAGGTGAAAGTGACGGCAAGGGCCTGTAGCACGGGCAACGGAATCGCGTTGATGACGTCAGCGAGCGCACCTAGTCCACCGACGACCTCCGACCCCACGGGAGCGAACGCAGCGACGACCCGGCCGGCGGCCTCCACGAGGTGCTCCAGGACAGGAATCACCTGGTCGAAATCCTGGCCGAGGGTCTGCGCGAAGTGTGCGCCGCCAGCGCCGGACGCGAACTTGTCGAACCGGGCCGACAGCGAATCGAGATACAGCGCGGTGTGTTGAATCAACGGGTTGAACGTGTCGAATCCTGCGATAATGCCGTGCAGGGTGTGGGCCGTCAGATCGCCGAGCGTCGTCGACAATCCGGCCACGGAGTCGCGTAGATGCGGCATCTCGGCCGAGGCGTCCGCGATCGACCGGTTGAACCCGGAGAGCACACCGCGAGCAGCAATCTGCTCCAGATCAGCCAGGTCGGTTTTGATCAGGGCCAAGCCCTGGGCGTACTGTCGGCCCTCGGCACTGCCCGACTTCATCTCGTTCGAAATGCCCTTAACTGCGAGGACAGCTGTGCCGCCGAGCCCAACGAAACCCGCGCCGAAGCCGACCACCGCACCGCTCAGCGGGATCAACGCCGGACCGAGCAGGAGGATGGCGTCGCGAAGAGGCTTGATACCGAGATCGGTAGCCTGTTTCGACTCCGTCTCGACGAGCCCCAGTTGCGCCTGCAGAGCAGCTAGCTCGGCCGAGGCTGCCGCTGCGTCCACTCGTACCCGGATGTCATGCCCCGGGCCGGTGAGTTCGTCCAGCCGCGTCTTGAGGTGATTGATCACCGCAACGGCGGCGTCATCGGTGATGTGAACACCGACCGTCTTTCCGAGCGTGCCGAGCTGGGTTCGGAGCTTGGCCAATTGCTGCTCCGCTGGCTTCAGGTCAGCATCGATTTTCGCGGTCGGCAACTTCGCCAAGGCGCGACGGATCTTCTCGGTGACCGCATCGCCGAACGCGCCGCCGTACAGGTCGCCTTGCTTGCCGCCCTGGGCCACAGGGTTGCCGGAGCGGATGCCCTTATCGATCGCGGTCCCGACCTTGGACGCGATCCGCGCGCCCATCAGCTCACCTATCTGGTCGCCGAGTCGTGACGCGTCGGGCAGGATCGATCCGCGGAGCTTTTCGACGAAGGCGCGGGAGGACGGAACAACATCTACGGCTACCGATCCGATGATGGGTTCCGTCATCGCTGCACCCCCTCTGGCTTTTGGTTGCGTTTCATCCACCGGTCGGCTCGTGCGCTCAGTGCGCGCGCAGCCCTCTCCCGGTCACCGGGGCGCGGGTAAGGCTTCGGGTCCTTGAAGACCGCCTTGGCTTGGATGTCGATCAGGTCCGCAATCTGGTGATTGAGATCTGGCCACATGGGGTGGCCAGCTATCGCGGACTTCGTGGCTGATGTCACCGGCAGCCCAGTGATGAGAACGTGCAGCCGCCTCAACGTGATACGACCCCGCCAGAAGTCCTGAAGATCAGTCCCTATCCCGGCGAGGTCGTATTCAAGTTCTTCGTAGTAGCTGTTCACCAAGGCGAACAGCGTCAGGAGTTTCCCGCTCCCACCGCCGCTCCGATCGCCGACACGAAGTCGAGATATGTCTGCTCCGGTGTGCAGCCGTCCTCGTCTTCGGTTGCGGCGAGGAACCGGGCGAACTGGCGTTGCCCGAGCAGCCATTCAATGGCGGCCGCGTCGCGGTTCTTTTGCATCTGTAAACGGAACTGGACAGAGTCGATCCGCTTGCGCTTGAAGGTGAAAACCGCGTCGGCGAAGTCGACCGTGGCGATCGCCTTATCGTCGATCACCTCGGCGACGGCAGCGTCAGCGGCACTCGTGTCTATCGTTTTTGTCTTGGTGGGCATCGCGCAGAACTCCCTATTTAGTTGCGCAGGAATAGGTGTAGAGGCGAGACGGTTGTGGCCTGCGCGCCAAACAACCGTCTCGCCGTCGAGAGGGTTAGACGGCCTCAGCCGGGTTGTTGGTGATGTCGAGGTAGAGGGTGCCGTCGGCGGCCGGGTAGCAGACGATCTCGTACTGGAAGACGCGCAGACCGGTGTGGGAATCGGTGATGTCTCCCGTGAGGGCTGCTTCGCCCTTATCGATGTACACGCGGCGGACGATGTCGCCGAACTGCTCCTCCAGACCGAAGGATCGAATGTCGGAGCCGGTGTAGGCCTTGACGCTCGTGGTCGTGAGCGGAGATACCCCGGGCACGGGGGTCGCGATTGTGACGGTGCCGCTACCGCCAGTCGGGGTCGCCGTCATCACCGGAACGTTGGTTCCTGCGAGGTCCCCGACGAAGGTCACGGTGTACGGGCCGCTAGTTGATCCCGAAACGGTGACATTGCCGGACCCAATGGTCGACAGTGCCTCCAACGCGGATTGCATAGCGGCGGCCGACACCGCCGCGATCAGTGATGTGGTGGTCTGTCCGTCGAAGGTCAGAGTGAACGACGTCAAGCCCGAGCCGCCCTCGGTGACCGTCTGCTGCTCGTTCGTCGATGAGACCGAGGACGGGCTCGAACCGGGACGCGAAAGACCCAGCACCAGTGCATTGGTTTCAAGGCACTCGATCTTGAAGGTCCGCGAATCGTTCGAGCGGATCTTGCGGATCAAGGCACCGTTCACCCCGAACGCGTCGGTGGAGTTGTTGGACCGTGCCTCGCCGATGCCTGCCTCCCCCAGCCAGCCAAGCTCCTTCATCACCGCGTTCCAGGCGGTGGAAACATCAGTTGGAGCCACACCGGACACTCCCGGGGCAGTCACGTAAGCGAAAGAGTCGGATAGAACAAGGGCGTTGTCAGAGTCGCGATTACTGGTCATTCGGGGTCACTTCCATTTCGGTTGCGCCCGAACTCGGGCATGAGGGGTTAGCGGATGAAAAGTTGGTAGGTCGCGCCGAAGCGGCGCACGCTGGTGTTTTCCCAGGGGCGCCAGATGGGCGCTGAAATGGTGGCCACCGCGGTCACGACACCAGCTGCGGTGACCGTGCCGGGGAGACGGAAACACATCGAGTCGCGAACCGCTTCCGCCAGATCGGTGGCGCCGTTGCGTGTCAGTGCCCAGCAGTCAACATCGACTACCGCACGATCAAGGACAAATCGGTTTGCGCCGCCGATACGCAAGACCCGAATCACCTCGCCGGTGATCGCGGCTGGCGCCTCAGTGGCGACGCGTGCAGAAGGGAATTCGCCGGTCAACCAAGCCAAAACCAGCTTGTCGGCGTTGATCATTAATCGGCCGCCGCATCTAACGCCCGCACTAGGGTGTGATGTCCTTCGACCGGACGCCGATCAACGTCGCCGCGGGACCCGGACAGGTGACCGAACTCAATTGCAGCCGCAGCCGGATCAGTGTTCTTGACGCGTCCAAAAGCTCGGTCACCGTGAGCACCGCCGTCAGTACCGGAGGATGCTTCGAAGGATTCGGCGTAGTGGCCGGTGTTGCTGTAACGGGCCGCGTCGGCTTCAGCCGCTGCTTTGACCCGTCCGGCTCGGGCCAGCATCTCAGCACGCATCCACTCCGAACGCAGCACGTGTTCGCCGAAGGCATGGAAGTCGTGGCGATAGGTTGCGCCCATCAGCCCGTCACCCGATTTGCGTTGACCTGCTGGCCGGATGTCCCCGTCATGGGGTTGCGAAAGATCGCTGGATTCCCGACAACGTCGTACAGATCGCCGCGGATAATCACCTGATCGGTCGCTACCACCCGAACATTGAGCGGTAGCCATAAAGCGACGTCGGAGATAACCGTGTCCCGCCCTTGCAGTAGCTCACTGTTGCCGAACCGCGGATCCCACACCGGGACGTTGGTCACCAGCCGATCAGTGGCTGTCCGGACGTCGTTGCCGAGCGAGTCCCGACCCGTCACCGTCATGGTGCGGACCGTCACCGTTTCGCCGTACGGGAAGCTCACGACGTTTCCACGTGCAACACGCCATCGGTATCCCACGGCGGAAGGTTGTCCGCGGCCGTGCTCGGCAGCAGGTCGATGCTGAACGCACCGCCCCCGCCGGACAGTGAGCGCAAGGTGCGCCGCTCCGACCGAGTTAGATACACGCCGGCCGATGACCGTTGCACCGTATAAGGCCCAGTCGTTTCCGCCACAACGCCAGCCACATTCGTGTAGGCCCGGGCTGCTGAAGACTTGATGACAGCGACCGCGCCGATAGGCAGTGGTGAAAGGACCGCCTCGCAAAGGACTTGGGCATCGGCGAGCAGCATCCGCGCTCGACCGGTGTTGATTGCCCCATTGAGGCCGAGGTAAACGTCGAGTTCGGAGGGGTCTACCAGTGGTGCTGACATGGCCCCTCCTCCCTCAACCCGGTGTTGTGTGTTAGACGGCCAGACCGGACAGGTAGCCGTGGGCCATTTCGTTGCCGTAGGCCAAGCCGACCTCGCCATAGAGCTGGACCTTGTCCGAGGCGCCCGTCTTGGCCAGCGGTTCGGCGAAGAAGTGGCCCTTGCCTGGGACTTCCAGGTAGAACGGCTTGCACTGCTCGAGAGAGGCAACGCAGATCACGTCTTGCGGGATCTGCCGCTCCAGCATCACGTTGAGCGTGCCGAAGTCGGTCTCGATGGTGGTGACGTTGACGCCGCCGACGTTGCGGCTGTTCTCCACGTACTTGCCGTATGCGGAGGCGTACGCCCGCGAGACGGCCAGCTTCTGGCTGGAGTTCAGGATCAGCGTGGCTGTGTCGGACTCGGCGATACCGCCGTTGTCATACACGCCCTGCAACAGGGTCGAGATGTGATCGACTGTCAACGTGGTGGTCCACGGCTTGCGGTAGGAGACGGTGGCCGTTCCGATGGTGACCGCCGCACCGCCGCTCGTGAGAGCCACCTTGAATGCGTTGGTCGACTTGGAGACCACGTAGTACACGCGGCCCATGATCAGGGTCGTCGATGCGCCGACGTCGGTGAATATGATCTTGTCGCCGTTGGCGAGAGCCGTTGCGGTCTCAGTGACCGTGTCGGTGGCAGCCGATAAGGCCGTGATGGTCGAGGTTGCGTTAGCGGTCGCGTTGGTTGCGATCGCCGCGAGCAGACCGCGGGTCTTGCGGGCTGTCGTGTTGTCGCTCGGCTTCTGGTAGACGCCGTTGATGAACGAGTAGTTCACGTCCCGGACCATCTGCTTCAGCATTTGCTCGGTCTGCCAGTCCAACTCGTTGGAGATCGGGTTGGACAGGTCGTTGTTGCTGCCCGACTTCAAGCCCACGGCGGCGAGCTTGCTGTAGGAAACGGAAACCTGCTCCTGATGGACCTGTGCCACGTTGGTCACGTTGCCTCGCACTCGCCCCTGTGTGGCTGGTGCGTCCGCGCCTTCGAGGTTGACGTTCTGCCCCGGGTTGCGCAGGTCGAACTTCTCCCACTCCGCTTCAGTGGATGAGACCTGGCCGCCTCCGTTGAGCCCCCCGATCGCCGAGAAGAACTTGGTCTCCGATGGCGTGAGTCCGTACAGAATGCCGGTGTAGTTCGGCAGGTTGTAGGTCGTTCCGAGTGCGGTAATTCCGCTCATGGCTGGTACTCCTTCTTTCGAGCCAGCCCATGCTGGCGAGTGTTATGACTGGGGTGGCCGGAGCTTCTGGTTCTCGAGGCGAATGACCTCTTTCCAGTCACCGGCTTTTTGTGCGGTATCTATCTGGGTCTTTAGATCCGGGCCGCCGAACGCTGAAGAGCCTTGGGCGGGGTTCGGCGCTGGTACCCGGGGGCCTTGCGCCTTGACAAATGCGGAATTGGCCGCGATTGCATCGCCGATAGCTGCTGCGACTGCCAGCCCATCGCTGGGGTCGATCGTCGCGACCTTGTTCATGAATGAACGCGAGTCGAGCAGCGCATTCGGATCGGCATTCGCCGCCTGGGCAGCCCGAAATATCGCCAGTTCGACCTTCGCCTGGCGAGCCTCTGCGTCCTTCGCCGTTAGCTGCTCGGTGAGTTTCGCTGGGTCTACGGGCTCGTCCTTAACCAGGCCGAGGGCTTTCCCTATGGTCTGAGCTAGCTCAGATCTAGCGGTATCAGCCGCCGTTGCTGCTTGGGCTTTCGCTTCCTTGGCTTCTTGCAGCCGGGCGGCCAGTGCATTCCGTCCGCCGGTCGTCAGAAGTGTTTCGCGCTGTTGATCGGTTAGGCCCTCAAGGGCTTTTGCAATGGCCGGATCGTCATGAAGCGGCGACGGTGTTGCTGTGTCGGTCGGCGTATCTGCGGGCGCCGGCGGTACATCTGAAGGTGCAACCGGAGTTACGGGATCCGTAGGGGGGTTTTCGGACATGACTGGGTGACCTCCAGGGTCAATTGGGTTTGGTGCCATCCCGCCACCAGGGCGGGGAGTCTGTTATCGGCCTTCGTAGGCGCGGCGGAATGCGTTCTGTTGGTTCCTCATCCCGTAGACGCCTTTTGTGCTGTTGGCGTAGAGGGATTGCCATTCGCGGATCTGCGCGGACGGCTCGTAGGAGTTGAAGACCGGTTCGGCGTGGCAGCGGCAGTGATCGTGCGGCTGGAAAGTGGCGGTGCCGTGCTTGTACACCGCGCCTCGGGTGGCCAGCATCGCGCAGAAGTAGCAGGCATCTGGTTCGGGGACCCGTGCCCAACCCTTGGCTTTGCGGTCGGCGTGAGTTGCGCCGATTATCGTGTCTCGGCCTTGATCGAGCACCAGCGTTTCCACCGCACCGGTCAGCTTCGTCAACGCTGCCTGAACGTCAGGGTCAGTGCCCCACATGTCGCTCGTAGCCCAATCAACCGTGGCCTTCACCTGCGCAAGCGGTGGCGGATCTGCAGGTCGGACAGTGAACCGGCCCGCGATACCCGCCGCCTGACGCTGCTGCTGGTAGAACCGCACAGCCATTGTCGCCGAAGCCGACCCGTAGCGGTTGATCAGATGGACAAGAAGCGCAATCAGATTCGGCTTCGTCGCCTTCAAACGGTCCACGTCGAGTGCTGGCCATGCCGCCGCTACCTCCCGCTCCAGGACCAGCGCCAGCCCCACCTGAGCGGCTTGGGCGTTACTACTGGCTGACGCTGCCGTTGCCTGCGGCGCGGTCATTCGGTTTCACCGGCCCGTTAGGGTTGATGTTGTTGTCCACCGTATTGGTGGCGCGAGCGAGCTTGACCTGCTCTGATTCGGCCAACTCTCGAAGTACCTGTGCTCCAGCATCCACTTTGCGGTCGGCCTCAAGCCGGGCGCGTTCGATGACGTTGAATCCCGCTCGCTTGAGGGTGACGTCTGACGTCGGCGGGATCATGCCCTCCTTGGCGTACTTAGTGAGGGCGTCCGCGGTGCCGGCAATATTGGGGATCTGCGGATCGCTCCAGTCGGCATATAGCCGCTTGTACTCATCCGGCAACTCCCCGCCGTTGATGAACCGCAGCGATATCTGCATCGTCTCGATCATCGGAACTCCGAAGGTCGCCTGCATCCGGCGAGCACGCCGGTCCCGACGACCTTCAGAAACCTGCGCCGCTTCCGCAGAGATCGGATTTCCGTCGGTGTACAGACCGAGATCCTGCGGCGGCGACCCTAGGATTCCTGCGGCCTGAGAGGCGTACATGTCGACAAGTTTCGTGAACACCGAAGGGTCGTAAGGCGTCATCTGCTTGATCTCGGGAACGTTGCCCTCTTCGTCCGGTTCGATTGCCCATATCCTCGATATGTACGTTGAGAAGCCCGACTTAGCGGTGCCGTCAGCGTTGACAAAATCCGATTCCGAGGCGCCCAGTAGTACCTTCTGCGGGACGGAGTACAACTCTCGCGAAACCTCTAGGCCCAGCAATGTTCGACAGGTCGCATCAACAATCGACATCAGCTCCGGCGTGATCTCCGAAGCACCATCGCGATTGTTGGAACGCGGACGGTTCGCAATCCGCACGATCGGCAGTACCTCGAAGCCATGCTCGTCGCGGTCGATAACCTCCCATGCACCGTTGTCGTCCTCACCGATCTGGATCGTGGCGCCCTTAACGTAAAGCGCGGCGCAGCGGCGGCCTTCCATCCAGTAGGACTGCAACGCCTCTTTTGGCTTCCGCGTGCGTAGATCCCACACCACTGACATGTTTAGCGGTGATTCCACGCAAATTTGGGGCGGATCGCCATCTTCGTATGCGGAGCCGATCGTCAGATATCCGCGGCCCATCGCCAGAGCGTCCGTGTAGGCCAGAGACTGCTCCGCGTCCATTCCTGCAGCAATCCAGATGTCGGTCAGGTCTTGGTCCGAATCTGTCGCGCCGGGGAGTCGGAACGATTCGAGAAACAGCCGCTCGACATACGGATCGACGGCGATCCGTGGCCATCCGACGACGGTCCGAAGCCCGGCAAGCTCCGGTGGGATCGCGATGCCCAAGTTGGTGATCAGCTGAGCCCCGCGATAGTAGGCATCGGTCAGTTCCAGTAACCCACGCTCGCGCCAACCCTTCATCTGAAGTTTGGCGATCGTCGCTCGCTCGTCATCAGACAGGCCGAGAGACTGCAAAGTGGGGATGAACACTGGCGAGAACCGTGGAGCGTCAAAGAGCGGCGCTGTGCTCACGAAACTAGTCACACCGCTCCCTCCATCAATTCATTGCGACCATCCGGCCTTTACCGGGAGCCCGTTTGCTGGTGCCGACCCGGGCGAGTTGCACGAACCGCCACAACATCCGGCCACCGGCGGCGCAGACCGCGAGGTCGATCTTTTTGGCTGATTCGCGGCCGTCTTTGCGCATAGAGACACCGAACTTGCCCGGGTGCCGGCGAGCATTGGTCAAGTGGCGTTGCAACCAGCCAGATCTGGCGTACTTGAAGTGCCCGGCCTGAATGTCTTCGTCAAGTCGCTCGACCGCGGCAACGAACTGGGCTTGCCTGGTCGGCGAGGTCATGTCCCAAGCGACGGCATGCTTCTGGTCCCCGGTCTTTACGGCCCAGAACTTGAACCTCCGGCCGTAACGGTGCATCCACTCATCGCACAGTGGCCACCAGAACCGCTCGTCACCCTCGGCATCCTCGTCCTTGGCGTGGGACGGGTCGAACCAGAAAGCGACGACCTTGTAGGTTTTTACAGCGGTGATGACAGCGAGGTCCACGGCTCCACGGTCGACGATCTGACCGCGCTTTGGTTGCTGGACGTGCAGCACCTGGGTCAAGCCGTCCGACATGCGGACACCGACAAGGCCGGTCGCGTCGTCGGACTTCGACCCGTCACCGAATAGGACAATCTCGTCGCCGGGTTGCAGCTTTTCTCTGACTTCGCACGCCTTCACCTGCAACGGGTCGAATCGGGCGTCCTCGGTCGCGGTGATCTGGTTGTACCACTTGCGCCGAGACTCTGAAGCGGAGTTCGCCGGGTTCAGGATGCTGGCCACAATCCGTTTGATAGACAGCCATATCGCGTCACCACGGATCGCTTCCACCACGCTCGGCGCGGACTCAGCGGTCAGCGGCGCCTCGGGGGGCGCCTCCAGCGAGTCGTACAGCAGACCGAAGTCCAACGCCTCTGGATCTTCACCCTGGGTTTTCTCCCAGCCCTCACGAGCCCGCTCGCCCACCGAATCCTCACCGGGTCGATAGGCGTTGCAAATGTCGAGCATCCGCGCCGAGCCATCCTCTGACTTGGCCGCGTTACCTTCGATCGCGCCGGCCATCGCGTGGCCGCCGTTGCTCGAATTCCAGTTCTGCGTCTCGTTACGGACGACCAGCGTCGGACGTTTTCCCTCGATCGACAGAGGGTTATTCGTCACGGCCTGGATCTGGCGCGTATCGCCGAGCCCCCACACGTTCAGCTTGCCGACCTGAATCCCATAGTGCTTACGCGCTTCAGGTGAGATCAGCGAGGGGAACAACTTCATCGTGTTCTGGGTCTGCTCTTGCGACACCGCGACCAACTGAATCCACGCGGCCGGCTCATCCCTGCCGATCGGGGTTTCTCCGTCCCAGTGAGAGAACGACACCTCGGCGAACATCGCTGCAACCGACAGGCAGGCTGCCAGCGGATCTTTCCCCCAACCCTTGAGCCGCTGCAACACAGCCGAGTGATAGACGAACGACCCGGACTCATCGACCGCGAAGAACCAAAGGACGAACCGGGTCTGCTCGGCCGTGAACTGCCAAGGATTGCCGTTCTTATCCCTCAGCCACACCCCGCACCAAGCCAGGACCCGCCAGCCGAGCGTGAACAGCGGCAACTCCCAGCCGTTGTCGTACTGCCAGGTCGGACCGATCTTGACTGGTTCCCACGCAAGGTCGGTAGGAGGAAACGTGTGCTCTAGAAGATCCTCATACCAGCGAATGATCTCCGCGAACTCGGAATCGGCAGAACAAACCTGGGCGACCGCGCTACGCGCCACCGCGAGTCGCCCAGCGCGCATTAGCAACGCCGCGCATCATCGACGACCTCGCCGCGGCAGCTTGCTCCGGATTCTCATCCGGCAACTTCAACTGACGAAGCAACGCCGCCAGCGTCGCCCGGTGCTGACGGAGTTCCGAGATCACCGGGTGAATCACCATCTGACCCTGCGACCCGAACACCGTCACCGAGAACGTGCTGCTCGAACGGACCGTCTCTAGAGACGAGAGCACATCAGCCTCGCGACACGCATCCTCGAGCACCCGAAGCTCATCGGGACGTAGCTCCCACTTCGTCGAGATGCCATCCCACAGCGCCTTACCGGCCGAATCGAGATCAGCCGGAGAGGTGGCCGGGACGAACGTGGAATCAGGCATCGGACCTCCAGGGTCACGGCAGCGCCTCCAGGACGCTGGCGAGCCGATCACGAAGAGTGACCGCAAAACGGGGAAAAGGCGCACGCATGATCGGAGCTGCTATACATTCCGAGGTCCGGTGGGGTGGGGGTGGGGGGTGGCTCCCCCTATGGTCACGGTGTGTGACGGATGCCTGGGTGTTGTTCGGGTTTCCGTTTGCGTGTTGGTCGGGCTGCGTGCCCCTCGCGGGCTGACTTGATTGCGTGGCAGTGGTGGCATGCGCCGCGGTGGTTGGCTATGTGGTCTGTGCCGCCTGCGTATAGGGGTATGACGTGGTCGTCTTCTGTGCTGGTCCCTGTGCATCCTGGGTAGTGGAGGTAGCAGTGTGGGTACATGCGGAGGACGTGGTCTCGTAGTGCCCTACTGGCCCTTGTGCTGCCCTTGTGGGTGCTGGTGGACCAGGGCATCGGCTAGTGGCTGTGCTGCTCGGTGGCGGCGTGGCCGGGGCGTGCGCCGGTGGCTCGCTGGTGGAGGTTGGAGCAGAGGCCTTTGACGATTCTCGGTGAGACGTACTTGCCGAGCTCGACTACGCAGCGATTGAAGTCGCCGGGTACGCCCCATTGGATCTTTGCTGCCCCGGGTCCGTGTGCCCAGTACTCCATGAGGCGTTCGGTTGCTTTGGCGTCGCCTGGTGTTGCTTCCCGTCCGGCAACCATCAGCGGGTTTTCTGGGCTGCCTGACGGGCGACTTCGTAGGGGTCTGGCTGCGAGGTGAAGTTCTGGCTGATGCTGATCACTTGTCGGGGGTTGAGCGCCTTCTCGATGGCTGCGGTTACCCGAGCCTCGATCAGGTTGCCGAGGAGTTCAAGCGCAGCTTCGTCTAGGACTGGCTTGATCCGTATTTCAGCGGTCCCGATTTCGCTCATGGCCTAGCTCCAGTTCTCAGCGGATGCGGACGGTGTTGGCTAGTACGGGTAGCCAGATGCCAGCGGCGATGATGATCAGGAGGATGTGAGTGAGTGACATCGGTGTCCTCCGGGCATGAAGAAAGCCCCGGCCGTTGGGTTCGGGGCTTCCTAGTGAGTTTGGTCTGGGGACAGCTCCGCCACCAAATTGGCGTTACACGGACAGTATGGGGGTCGTGAAGTCACTCCTGCAACATCGACACGCTCAGGTGCGTGTTCGCCGGCCGGTGACGGCGAGGTAGAGCCCGGCCAGGAAGAGAGCCCCGTCGACGATCCATAGCCACAGCGGGACGCCGCTGCCTGTTGCCTGCACGATGGCGAGCACTATGAGGACGATCGTCGTGGTCAGCAGTGCCCAGTAGGGCCGCATATTGTTGCTCTCTTCCTGGCCGGGGTTTCATACTTGAGAGGGTGGGACCCGGAGCACTAGGTATGTTCCGGGTCCCTGTCCGCTATCGCTTTCGGCGTTTCCGCTTCCTGCGACGGCGGCCCTTGATCCTTTCTTCGATCTGTAGCGCCACGCTTACCAGTCCCGCCAGGGTGCTGGTGATTGTGGCCCACATCCCTACTTGATCGGAATTCAAGGGGCCAACCCCCTCTCTATTTAGTTGGTAACTAGAGTTTAGCCTCCGGGGTTGACACATGTCAAGGGTGGGAGCTAACTTATTTTCATGACCGAAGCAGAGACCTACCTCACCTCCGTCCGTCAACGCGTCGCCCACCTCACCGACATCGAGCAGGTCGCGGCGCTAGGCGAGGAATCACACCGGCTGTGGGAAGCCGAACGGGTGATCGGCGAGATGCGACGAGAAGCTATCCGTCGGATGAAACCCGGCCGCACAGCAGCTGACCTGGCGGCCGAGTTGGGGATCAGCCGAGCTCGCTTATACAAGCTGCTCGCGGAGTGAGCCCCTGCCGCATGTCGACGGCCCACTGCGACCGTTCCTGATCGACCCACAGCAGGATCTCGGCAACCTCGTAGCCGTCTGTGTAGCGGTTGATCACGCCGCGGTTCACCCACTGCCGGATGGTGGCCTTGTTGACCTCACCGATAGCGGCAGCGATGTCGAGCGGGACACGGGTCACGCCTGCTCCCTCATCACTGACAGTCTTGCCAACTCCTGCGGTGTGGACCAGGTGGCGTTGCAGCCGGAGCACTTGGCGTTGTTGGAGCCGTTGCGGACAAAGACGGGCCCGTTGCAGTGGGGGCATTTGCCGTACTCGCGGTGTGTCTGGTCCCGCACAGCCGACTTCAAGGCTTTGCGTAGCTCGGTCATTTCCCGCTGGTAGTCCTCAATCCATTCTTGTCCGGTGATCCACTGGTGATGGCGGGTGAGGAGGTCGAGCTGCCCGACGACAGAGTTGGGCAGGGCGGTGGTGAGGGGTCGTTCGTCGGCGACTAGCAGCACCCATGAGGCGATGATCGCCGGTAGTGACGGCGGGTCAGTGTGGCCTTTCTGGATCGTTCGGTGGTCGCGGAGCACGAGGGCGTCGAGGTTCGCGGGTGCGGGTGGGCTGTCCGCTTTCAGTCGGCGCGTTTTCGGGGACGCTTCCTTGGGTGCGGAACCAGCCTCGAGGATCAAGGCGAGTTCGAACCACAGTTCCCGGATATCGGTGAGAGTGTCCAGCAGCCGTTGGGAGTGGCGACGGCACAGCGCCCCGTCAGTCGCCTCGGTGTGCTG
>Ga0070665_100002248_pt1 | contig 21469 bp, 24 predicted proteins | sample KBSS13metaG_FD_65862 | JGI IMG/M metagenome (GOLD analysis project Ga0070665, IMG submission 65862) | Switchgrass rhizosphere microbial communities from Kellogg Biological Station, Michigan, USA - KBS S1-3 metaG | ecosystem: Host-associated > Plants > Roots > Rhizosphere > Soil ... | reverse complement strand
TTCTCTTGCTCTAACGCCCGTTCAAAATTATCAACAATAGTAAGAAGGTCTATAAAAACAAGCTTTTGTGCATCTTGCGCCCAATCACTACGTTCTTGCATCACCCTTTTTTTATAATTCTGAAAATCGGCGCTCAGCGATAAATATTTATCGGTCCATTCCGTAACATCCACTTTTGCTTTTTCTAGTTGCTCTTGTTCACTCAACATAGGCTCGCAACCCCCTTCTGATGAAGCTTGCGATTCATCATTTCCACCAAAACCAAAAAACTTCTTAAATTTATCATTGTCATTCATCATCAAAATCCCCCTTATTTATAACGTTTTTCGAAAAAACAATCTTACTTAATTTCAGTATACCAAAACCTCAAAATCGATCAACAATCCCCTATTAAAGGTCTTAAAGAACAAGTTAAAGTTTCACTTTTTATAATAAATTTCTTATAATTAAAAAAAACATTAAAAAAATAGATTTATATGAAACTAAGCATATACCTGTGCATTAGCTTAATCTTAATAAGCTCAACACGCTTTTACGCAATTGATAATCCTCATTTTTATCGTGCTACCAATATGTTCCTTGAGCCACGATTAGAACATGATTATCTTGCAACTTTTACTGCAACCTTGGCAGGAGGAAATACTACAAAAGGACGTTCTGCAAGCAACAATATTGTTCCTCTTTTAGATATTTATGGTACACACAATATTCAAACATTACATCTTAATCCCACTTCTAACGACCGACATAATCCTTACGATATTCTTCTTGATAATCTTGCACAATTACCCCAAAGACCCGGATTTGCAACTCTTTCTTTGGATGGATCTTTTAGCATCATAGAATCAAACCTCTCATTAGCACAAAACCTTTACCACGGTTTACTTATCTTTTTTCATCTGCCCATCAGAAAACTTAAAATAAGTGACCTGTGTATATCAGATCTTTCTCCGGATGATCAAATATTTCCCAACAAAAACAGCTCTCAATGGCAACAAGTATTTCAACAACTGCGGCCTTTACTCTCCTCTTATGGTATTAACCAATATTCTTGTGCAAGTATCGGTGTAGGAGACTTATCTTCATATATTGGATGGACACACAACTATCAAGAAACAAATACCGTCGACTATATAGATTACACGCTAATGGCAGGATTTCTTGCTCCTACCGGTAAAAAACGTGATAACAACAAACTTTTATCTCTCCCGACAGGATATAATGGACATTGGGCATTTCCTTTATGCGCTATGGTATCTATTGGCTGGTATGAATGGGTAACAGTGGGAGTATACGGCAATTCTTTATTCTTCCTTGATAATAATCAAACAATGCGACTTAAAACAAATGTGTCTCAAAGCGGAATTATCAAACTTGCCCAAGACGAAGTTTCTGTACACAAAGGACCATTAATTAACACCGGAATCTATTTTAAAGCTGATCATGTAGGACATGGATTTTCCGTGAGTACCGCATATTCCTTTGCTCTTCAACAAAAAAGCAAACTAACGCCAAAAAACCCGGCACTTTTTGATCCTACAATTATTAATAGTGATGAAATACTAAAAAAATGGAATATGCATACATTTAATTTTACCCTCGAATATGACTTCACTCGTGAGGGACAAAAAATTGGTAATCGTATTGGACTTTTTTATAATCTTCAAATAGCTGGTGTGCGAACTTTTAATACTAACATGGTTGGCGGAACATATGGTCTTGATATTAGTTGGTCTATGTAATAAATATTATGGAGACACACGAAATTGTTGCTCTATTTTTTGAATTATATCTTGAGCACAAAGTATAAAATCATGATTACCCGAAGTAACAATGATGTTATTCAATAAATTTTGTATCTTACCCAATATGGCAATAAAATAAACTTCATCATCTAAATCAGTTACGGAAATATCTTCGTGCTGCATACGATTAATGCAAAATTGTACCAAAACCAATCGCCCAAGCAATACATCATGTGAAAGGATTACCTGATCATTCTCTGAGTCCAAACAGTGCTTTAAAGCATGCCATACAAAGCATAATGATTCTAACCCTTTGTGATACCAGGTCATTGGAAACAAGGAATCAAATGAAAGATGAACCGGATAAGTTTTTATAACCGATGAAATAGAGAAAAATATAATTAAAAAACTTAGGCTCCAATTTTTTAAACTTATTTTCATGAAGCTCCCCTTATCGCACCCTATTTATTTATATTATTACAAAAAACGATATTTTATGTCAATACATATTCTATTAGGATATATAGAGTAGGTCAAAAAACCCCGTTTTTTAAATACGGGGTATAATAACTATAAAAAGCTTGTTTTTTAAAAGGGTAAATTGTCTTCAAAAGGAGGCTCGTCTTGAAAATCAATCTCACCAGTTGAAGAAGATTCTTCTTTTTTAATATTCTTATTTGCTTTGACTCTTGTTTGAACTTTTTCTAATTGCGCAAGCAAATCACGTTCAACAGGATTATTTGGATTTAATTGAACACCACCGTTATCAGCATCATCGGCAGTAAATGACGCTCCAAATGATGTTTCTGGAGCTGCTCCATTTGATAAAAACACAACGCGTTCTGCTACAATAGAATGCTTGCTACGTTTTTGTCCCATCTGATCGTCCCATGTGTCGAGCTTTAAACGACCTTCAATTAAAACAGAACGTCCTTTTTGTAAATATTGTCGACAACTTTCTGCCTGAGCTCCCCAAACATCCACATCTATATAGCATACTTCTTGGACTAAACTTCCGGTTTGTTTATTCTTAAATTGACGATTAGTTGCTAACCCTAAACGACACACTGCTTGTCCGGATGCTAGATTACGATACTCAGGATCTCTTGTCAGATTACCAGCTAAAATAACCCGGTTAAATGCTGCCATATTTTTTGTCCTCTCATTGGTACTAAGATGTATAAATAATTATAAACACTAAAAATGGCACCGTTTTTTTAACTTAACGGTACCACCTTTTTTTTGATCATAACAAAAAAATTATCTTTTGCTAAACTCTATTTTATTTTAACGGACTGATAAAAAAGTATATTTTCTAAACATATCCTCAATAATTCTTCGCTTAGCTGCAATATCGAATTCTTTTGATTCAATATTTTCAAGATCTTTTAAAAAATCTTTTTGAAGATTATTTTTTTGAGTAATATCTTTTTGAGCTTGTTTTTTTAAATTATACAATAAATAAACCATTTTACCATACCGTTCATCGTCCAACGGCTTTGATTGATCAACAAAAAGAGAATTAATGTCAAGTAAAGCTCGTCGTAACGGTTCATAATTCTTTTCAAACAATTTTTGATAGGCACTATACCCTAACCATCCTGCGAAAACTGTCGGGGTTAGAAAGGCTATTTTGCCCACGCCAGCATATTGTTTTTGAATATTATCAAGAAAATCCTGCATATGATTAGCTGATTGTAAGAACCATAATTTATAATAAAGAGCTGAAGATTCAACTCCTTTTCCAAACTTGCCTAATCGTTGTGCCATCAATTGATCTGATAATTTTTGAAATTTTGCTCTATCAACCTTTCCCGTACTTACATCTATTACGTTCTCAAGATCTTTCTTACTAACTCTTGCTATAAAATCTTTAATAGATTGCTCAGCTTGTAAAAGATCACCTTCAGAAACAAATAATTCTTTATCTTTTTTCTGCTCGGGAGCAAAAACATCCTTCATTATTTTTTGAACAGGCTCAACAATATATTCACCTGCTTGCCCGGTAATAGAATTCAAGGAATTTTTTAATTGTTCAATTGCTCCATAATTATATCCAACCCCTGCTCCTAACATTAACGCCCCATATTTCAACCAATTCTGCTCTATCCCTGTTGGAATAGCCGCACTTTTTATCTCTAATAAAATATCGTCCTTAAAATAACTCACTCTTTGAAGCTGCAGTTTCAATCGTATTGCTTTTAATACAAATGCTAGGTTTTCTTGTAGTGATTGATCCCAACGTATTTTTATAGAAGATAACAAATCAAGCAATTTATCTACCCAGCGCAAACCTTCTTCTACGTTCTTTAAAAATAAATTTTTATAATTTTGCTCGTATACATTACCAGCTTCTGCAAGCAATCCTAATAAAACATACAATTCACCTTGCTTGCTTTCTAATAATTCAAGATTATCTTCTATTTCTTCTATTTGCTTGGAACCAGTAACCCACTTAACGGGACTTTTAGAAAAAAAATATTGCCATTCATGATCTTTTTGATATTGCCAATAAAGCCTACAATTTTCTATTTCCTGAAGCGCTAATAATATTTGTTGACGAGCATTATCATACAAAACCTTTGCACATCTGACTAACATATAACTTTTATTTTTTTCATACGCTTGTATTGCCAAAGCATCTTTTGAAGGAAATTCCTCAATAATTTTCGATACATGGACCAATGCTTTTTCTAAAGAAAGAACACTAAATTGTCCTATTTCTTTACTTATTGATTGAGAAAAAAAAATACTATGACCACATAATATCATTATAAAAAAAAGAATTTTAACAATATTATTTACCTTCATTCTTCTCCCTCAATCTAAAAATTGATTATTATAAAAAATATAAACAATTAGCAATCCAATAGTCTAGAGTATTTTTAAAATAAAACATTCAAACTGCATTATACAGCAATCCGTCCTAAAAATGCATACTTATTAAACATATTCTCAATAATATTTCGCTTTGTTTGCGTTGTATATTGCTTAGATTCAAGTTTATTAATATCGCTCAAAAATTCATTAGATAAAGGATTTTTTAAAAATTTTGCCTTGGACCTCAACTTACAAATCAAATAAACTAATTTACCATATCCATGATCATCTAATTGCACCGTAGACTCTATCAACAATGAATTAATATCAGCAAGCACTATACGTATAGGAGTATAATTTTTTCTTGTCCCCCACTGATACAATTTAGTTATAGCAACACACGTTGCAATCAAAGGAATTAAAGCGGTAAACATAAAGGTTAACTGATTGTCTTGCAAAGCAGCATCAGCTTCTTTTAATTTAAGATCTGCTTCCGTTATAAGAAAATCAGCACGTCTTGCAAGATTTTCTGCTAACTGGGCAAAAAGTTGAATCAATTTCAAAACGTTTGTATCAACAATATCAGTATATCTTTGTAATGGATCCAAATAATCATTTGCCCCACGAAGCTTTAAATCAATTCCCTGTAATTTTAACCATAAAGCATAGCCTGTCAGCGAATGCGGGGTTTGCTTGGCAAGCACTTCAAGAGTTTTATGAACATTACGTAAAGCATTTTCATATTTTGTTACTTCTTCTTGATTAATCACTATGCCATTGTGTTTAATCGGCTCCACCTTAATTGTTAATAATTTTCTCACTGCTTCATTCACCGTATTTTCATCAAATTCATATGTTGTTCCATACAAAAAACCATCTTTAGGTGTTTTTACATCCTCTACAGCTTCGTCCAACGAAGTTAAAGCATCTTCACGCCATGTAGTATTGCTTTTTGCAATCTCTTCACTTATATTAGACACAGTTTGCTTGCTAAGATTATCTATCTCGTCACATATCTCATCTACAGAAACATCCATAAAATCCTTTTTTGGAGTCTCACTTATCGTATCTTTTGCATCATTAGCTAACTTAGGAGAAAAGGCAGTCTCCATTCTCTTATAAATCTTTTTAAGGGGATCTACCATAAGATCAAAAATATATTGCGTTGAATCCTGCACCGCAGTAAAAGTTTTCAATAAAAGATCAGGATCTTTTGCGCTACAATGAGCAATATATCCTATCAATCCCACCAACGTTACATATGCTATCCAATTACGAACAAAATGATTTGGCTTTTTTGACACCATCACAGGTAACAAGTAATTCTCTGTTAAGACATTAACTCGCTGCATATTAACTTCTAATTCAACAATAATACGGTCAAATCGAGTTCCATCTAAATTATAATTATCTACAGACTTAACTGAGGAAACAATAGTAAATAATTTTTCAATCCAATCACAACATTGATCATATTCTACAACGCATTCCACAAAAAAATGACCATGACTAACTAATAAACCTAGGATAGTATATAATTCTCTTTGCTTTTGCTCTAATTTAATCAAATTAGTAGCAATTTCTTGATCTTGATTTTTACCACTAATCCATTTAAAAGGAGATTTACCAAAAAAATATCGCATTGGATGATTTTGTTGGTACTGCCAATATATAATAATATTATCAATTTCATATAAAGCTTTTAAAATTCGATCTCGTGCTTTATTAAAAAATATTTGTGAACAAATCAACAGAAGCGCACTTGAAACTTGTTCATATTTTTTATAATCATCACTTTCAATATTCGATTCTTCTTTAACGAGAGAACGATGTGCTAAACGAAGACGAGATAATAACACAGACAAGGAAAGTTTATTATAATTATTAAAAAGATAACGTAATTCTTTTTTATATAATACATTCTTATAAGAATCAGGTTCTACTAGATTTAAACAATAATGTTGAGCATTTTTTACATAGCGAGCTACTGCATAATTAAATTCTAAAACCGGTTTAATTTCAAAAGAATTTTTATATAATTTACTCGTCTGATCTTGTGTTAATCTATAAGCACTATTTCCCCGTATTGTTACACTAAAAAAGAAATTACTCACTACAAGCAAACCTAAAAATCTTTTAACAAACTTATTCATAATTTCCTTGTGCCAATTATAATATATTGTATGAATATGTATTTGATGATAGTACAAACAACCATCCATAAAACTAAATTTACTCAGCTTGATTTTTTTCATCCAATAATGCAATACAAGAATTTAACCGTTGAAGAGACTCTTCTATTTTGGTAATACAAGAACCTAATTCCTCAACTATTTTCATTTTTATTTTATATTGCTTAGTTCGTTCAACTTTATTCAAATTATTTTTTTCACCATCAATATAGGCATTAACCCTATTGAGAGAGCTTTTTGTTATCAAAAAAATAGTTTTTGACAGATCCGCTAAAACCCCCGTAACATCAGTACCCACGGCAACAATATCTCCATCTAATTCAACATCTTGCTGTTGAGAAACATATGTTTTTTTAGTTTTACGTTCTACAATAAATTCTTGATCAATAGAACAAGCATTACATAAGCCGATTATAATAATTAAAAAAATTATATAGTTTTTGTTCATTTTCTTACTGCCTTCTCGATTTAATCATAACCAAAGCAATGCGCACATATTGCGCAAAGGATATACCAATAAAAAATATCATAATACTCAATATCGTGTAATAAGTCTTAAGGGGAACCCAACAAAAAAAATAACAGGCAAAAAGCCACATAATGAAAATCATTTGTATACAGGTTGTTATTTTTCCTAAAAATGTGGGCTTAACATCTAAATATCCACAAACCAAATAAATAGTTAACGCTCCTATAACTTGTATTATCTCTTTACTAATAACAAAAAAAACAAACCATCCCGGAATCGAAAATAAAGGAGTAGAGACAAAAGCCAACGTAAAAAAACAAGATATGAGTAGCAATTTATCTGCTATAGGATCAAGACAAGCACCAAGAAAAGTTCTTTCATTCAACCATCGAGCAAGATGTCCATCCACTACATCAGTTAAACAAGCAATAAAAAAGAAAAAAAATGCGTATCCCCAACTCCCTAAAATCATGGCCCATACAATGAACGGAACCAATATAATCCGTAAAATCGTAAAAAAAGTTGGTATCGTAATACGTTTTTCTGTCTCAGGCAAATATTTAAATATATGTAAAGTAAATCGAGTAAAATCAATTTTTTTCATGAACAAAATTTCACATTCTCGTATAAATATTGCACTATTATGCTTTTGATAACATCATCGTTTAAAATATGTCCTATATTAAAAATAAGATGCAATTACAGCACTACCAACACAAACATTCCCATCATAAAAAACCGCATACTGCCCGGGAGCAATGCCTTGATCACAACCATCTATTGTTACCGTCGCCATTGCATTGTCTTGACTATATGTCAAAACACAATCATATTGCTGTGCTCCGTGACGTAATTTAACCTTTAAACTAGTCTTATTTGTATATTCCTGACCTGCAAGCCAATTAAATTTCTCAACATTAAAAACATTGCGAATTTTGTCTTCACCATAATAATTACGAGAAATAAAAATTATATTTTTCTCAATATCCTTTGCCACAACATACCACGGCCCTCCACCTAAACCAAGCCCTTGGCGTTGACCAATAGTATAAAACCAAAATCCTTCATGCAAACCCATTACCATACCTGTTTCAACTTCAACCATTTTTCCTTCTTGAATCCCAAGATGATGCCTAATAAAGTCTCTAAACTTAAATTTACCCAAAAAACAAATTCCCTGGCTATCTTTACGATCTTTATTGGGCAAATCAAACTCATGAGCCAATGCACGCAATTCATGTTTTTGTAAATGACCAATAGGAAACATTACCCGTTGTAATTGTTGCTGACTTAAATGAGATAAAAAATATGTTTGATCTTTGATAGAGTCTGGCGACTGCAATAACTGAACAAGCCCGTCATTTTCACTAATTTGAGCATAATGACCAGAAGCGATTTTAATAAAACCTGAATCTATCTTATCCAAAAAAAGACCAAATTTAATACGTTGATTACATAAAATGTCAGGATTAGGGGTCCGGCCAGCTTTTACCTGGGCAATAGTATCAGAAACTACTTGTTCCTGATATTCTTTTTGCAAAGAAATCACTTCTAATGGAACTTCTAATTGCTCACATACTTGCTTTACAAAGACAAGATCTTCTTCCCACGGGCAATCACCCAAATAAGAAAGCTCATCTTCTAGCCAAATCTTAAGGTAAAAAGCGGTAACCTCATAACCTTGATTTTTAAGCAATTGTAAGGCAACGGAGCTATCAACCCCCCCCGAAACCAAAACAGCTACCTTCATTTTCTTCATTTCTTTCTTGAAGATTTAACGTATATATCTGTATTTATTATATCATTTTATAAAAAAATTTGAATGTTACCATAAGTAACGTATCAAAAACACCAAAAAGAAAGGATGTATGTAGCTTATAACATACATTTTCGGTATCAACAAGGCCCGTAGCTAAAAAACACTATTAGTAACTAAAAACTATAAAGCTGACTAAATTAAAGAATTAATTTCTTGTAACTCTTTAATTCTAGTAGAGGCTAAACCACGATGAGGGGAATGCATTACATATATTTTAGATTCATGTATATCTTGTTGCCAACCATACGATATTGCTGATTTTTGAATAAATAGGCTATACGTGATTTTACCCACAAAGCATACAATTTTTGGTTTATATTTTTTTATAATACCCAACAAACGCTTTATTCCCGGCAACGCTTCTATGTTTTTTAACTCAGACGCAGTACGTGACGGCCTATCAACTATATTAATTAAACCAAAACGGTATACTTTTTTAAACTCATATTCATATAAATGCTTAAGAAAAACATCATTTCTTAACAATTCAGGTGTTTCTTGAATTAATCCTGCCCGTGCAAGAAGATACCAAAACATTTTATTATTAGAATAAGGAACACCACGTCTATCCGAACCAGGATGGGGATTAATCCCTATAAATAAAATTCTTAAATTATAACCTATCTGATACTTCATCATCCTTTTAAATCTCAAGCTTAGTCAGTTTTATGTTCTTCAAGAGTGCCAATTGCTTCTTCTGCGGGTGCATAAATAGTAAACAATTTAAGCTCTTCTTGGCCATTGTTTCTAAAATTATGACTTGCTCCCGCAGGGACAAAAACCAAATGATGAGGAAAAACATCAGAAACTATATCATTTATTATAGCGTGCCCATGACCTTTTACAAAAACTAATATTTGATCAACAGAATGGACCTCTAATCCAATTTCCTCTCCAACCGGAATGCTCATTATAACTAACTGGCTATGTGAACCCGTAATAATTTCTTTTCTATAAAATGTATTTGTTATAGTTAAATCAAAAACATTCTGATTAAAAAACTGCTTTGCATCTATTTTCATTGATAATCCTTTTTTATTTTACGGTAAGCAATTTATTAAAAAAATATCAACACAAAACATCTTCAATTTATTTTTAAAATTTAATAACTTCTGTTAAGCTCGAATCACTTCTTTAAAAAAACATCATAATCAATGACAATAATCAACCAAGGATTTGTATGAATATATTTTCCGGCAACTCACTCTGGCAACTAATACAGCAATCAGACGGCGTTACCAAACTTGTATTGCTGATACTATTTATTATGTCTATTGTTTGTTGGACAATTTTTATTGGTAAATTTGCACTTTTACGAATAAAACAACGACAATTTAAAAACATGAATAAAAAGATACAAAATACTAAAACATTAAATGACCTTATTGAAATTACTACCCATACACGTAATAATACTGCCAATTATTTTATTGCTAAAAACATCACTTTCTTAAAAGAACTTACAAGCACCACATTTAACCAAAAAATTAATGAATATCAATGGGAATTAATAGAAAGAAACAGTGATAACTTAATTGAAACTATACTATTACACAATGAAGAATACATATCATTACTTTCATCGAGCGCTACCGTTTCACCCCTTCTTGGTCTTTTTGGAACGGTATGGGGATTAATTCATGCATTTATGCGTATTAGCGAAAGCCAAGTTGCCGATATTGCTACCGTAGCACCAGGTATCGCAGAAGCTCTCATTACCACACTTGCAGGATTAATAGTTGCTATTCCTGCAATGCTCATGTTTAACTATTTACAAACAACAACACGTATCTTAGAACATAATCTTATAATTTTAGCCGATCGTATGACATTTATTTTTCAACATCTACGTGAAAGGCACTAAAAATATGCGTATGCGACATCGCGGTAGAGTACGTAAAAGAATAAGTTCGTTATCTGATGTTTCTATGACACCATTAATTGATACAGCACTAACCCTGCTTATTATTTTTATGGTTTCAACTCCCGCTTTACAAAATGTTATAAAAGTAACCTTACCTCGAGGCAATGCTCAAGAAAATACCACTCAAGAACACAATGAATTAATTGTCTTTATTGATAAAAATGGTGACTTTTACATTAATAAGGAAAAAATTGAAAAAACAAATCTTATTGCCTCTATAAAAAAAATTATCGGTGACAACAATGAAAAAACGGTGTACGTCAAAGCTGATACGACCATATCATATGGTACAGTAATTGAATTAGTAGATAACATTAAATTTATTGGTGGTATAAAATATGTCGCTCTGGCAACACAAAAATATTCACAAAAAACACCTTCTTTGGGCTAAGCTAGCAAGTATATGCCTTTTACTTCATTTTATTTTTTTATTTTTAATTTTTTTTGTATATCAAGACAATAATTATATTTTTTCAATTTCTATACATAAAAATGTAGATTATTCTTCACCAATTATGTTTATGCCTTGTCCCATCACTACAACCAATGTTTCCAAAAAGACACTATCTGTTGCTCCAAAAAAACCAACAACTATTATAGCAAAAAGCGCCCCTCAGCTTACAACTGTGCAATCAAAACCAAATAGTGTAGAATCTACAACAGAATCTAAAAAACCCACTTCAACTACCGAGCCTGCCAAACCTATCACAACAGAAATAAAAAAAGAACGTGAAATTACCAAACAAAAAATGGAAGAAACAAAAAAAGATACTTCAAAAACCGAACCGCTAAAAACGCCTGAACCACTATCTCAGACACCAAAAAATCTTCCAATAAACCCACAAGAAAATCTTATCCCTTCACTAGTTATCCCCGAAAATGCACATATCTGTCACAATCATCGAGAAACGGAAGCATTACGGCGCGGTGCACAATTACAAAAAGAATTAGTACAACAATGGAAACCTCCTCGAGGAATTTCTCCCGACTGCATGTGTGAAATATCCTTTTTTGTGAATAAAAAAGGTAATCTAGAAAACTTAAAAACAATAAAAAGCTCTGGTATAGTTATGTATGATATTTCAGCTCGACAAGCATTACTTACTATGAAAATGCCGCCCTGGACATACGGTAAACCTCTCATAATAAGCTTTAAACAGTAAACATACAGCACAATAACTTTTATTCAAAATATGCCACATTTAAGGAACTTAATGAAAAAACTACTTCTCCTCATACTTTTGCCTGTATTTATTCAAACAGATGAAATTGAACTCACTGTTTCAGGAGCTCAACAAGCTCTTATGCCGATTGCTATTATAGTTTTTGACGAAACAAATACAGAACTTAATGAAGTGGTATCTGTCATCAAAAAAAACTTAGAATTTACTGATCAATTTAAACCTTATATTATTCAACAGAATAAAGAACTACCAAAAAAAGAACTCCGTCAATTTATTAAAAACCTTAACACTACAGAAACTCCCCTGGCTATATGTATTAAGAACCCATCACCAGGCATCATAGAATGGCGACTTTATGACACAACAGAATGCATCATGCTTCAAGGGAAAAAATATACCAATAAAAAAACTCTCGACCGGATAAAAGCTTATGCTATTACTGATGACATATGGAAAACATTAACGGGCAATGACGGATTTTTCTCTTCACGTATAGCATACTGTAAAGACTTAACTGATAAAAAAGGACACGCTATTCGCAAAGTATATATTGCCGATTTTGATGGCAGCCATGAAGAAGTTATTGTGGATCTTCCAACTATTTGCGTGGCTCCCCGTTGGCATCCACACCACCCCTATATTACGTATTCAGAATACGCTAATACCAACGTACGCCTTATGTCTGTTTCTCTTAATAAAAAAAGAACCATCCTTTCCAATTTTGATGGCATTAATATGCTTGCAAGCTTTTCTGATGACAATCACACTATGATGTATTGCTCCTCACAGGGAAGTGGTAGCTGTCAAATTTATCTTTCTAAAAATGACTCTCTTAAGCGTTGTACCAATAATAGTGGTAATAACACTTCTCCTATTTTTATTAATGAAACACATATTTGTTTTTGCTCAGACTTTCAAACAGGCAATCCTCAAGTTTATATTGCTAATATCCAAACGGGACACTTACAAAGAATAACTCATGGTGGGTATTGCACTTCACCTAGTTACTCCAAAAAAACTAATAAAATTGCATACCATAAAATGATACAAGGAACTATGCAAATTATGATATATGATTGCGCTACAAAGACACATGTTCAAATAACAAAAAACCGCGGGAACAAGCATGATGCAAGTTGGTCTTTGTGTGGAACTCAACTACTGTTTGCACATGAATTACCGGGCAAAAATAGTCGTTTGTGTATTCTTAATCTTTTAACTCATAAAACAAAATACATATCAAATGGGTCAGAGCAATATAGTTACCCTCACTGGTCTGGGTATTATGAAACATTTCCTTTACTAGAAAAATAACTTAAAATCGACAAAATTAATCATTATGCTATAATAAAAATAGTAAAAATAACATTAGTATTATGTAATATATGTTGATAAACCTCAAAACAGATAAACTTATATGAAAAAGCCTAAAAACAATTCATGGACCCCGAGCCCAAAAAATATAAAAAATGCTCTTGTTGCGTTAATTATTTTTGCAGGAATTCTTCTTGTTCTTCATAAATTAACAGAACTAGGACGAAACATTCAGACAATCTCTTATTCATCATTTTTAGAAAAAGTAGACAATGGCCTTGTCAAAAAAGTATATGTTTCAGGCCAGGATGTTGAAGGTATATTAACAGATGGCACTCGCTTTGAAACCGTAATTGGCCCCAATGCTAATGATTGGGATAAATTGCGTCAACATGGAGTAGAATTTTCAATAATTTCTCCTTCAAATCAGCTGGGCATCTGGTATCTTTTTCTCTTTTCTTGTTTATTGGTAATGGCATGGGCCGTTTGGTATTTTATCCGTTCTCGTAATGCTGGTGCAAGCGGTGGCGGTAGCAATATTTTTACCATGGGCAAAAGTGGCGCTCGCATGTTTTTACCTTCAAGCATTAAAGAAAACTTTAACTCTGTTGCTGGAGCAAATGAAGCTAAAGAAGAGCTTGCTGATATTATAGATTTTCTTAAAAATCCTAAAAAGTATGAACGCCTTGGCGCTAAAATTACTCGTGGTGTTTTACTTATTGGTGAACCAGGAAACGGAAAAACTCTTCTTGCTCGTGCAGTAGCTGGTGAGGCTAATTGCCCTTTTTTCAGCATTAGTGGATCAAACTTTATTGAAGTATTTGTTGGCGTGGGAGCAGCTCGTGTTCGTGATCTTTTTGCTCAAGCCCGTAAACATGCCCCAAGCATTATATTTATTGATGAAATAGATGCCGTGGGACGGCACCGTGGTAGTGGTATGGGCGGTGGCAACGATGAGCGAGAGCAAACACTTAACCAACTTCTCGCTGAAATGGATGGATTTGAAACATCGCCAATTCCGGTAATTGTTATTGCTGCAACAAATAGACTTGATGTGCTTGATAAAGCATTATTACGAGCTGGTCGATTTGATCGCCATGTTACTGTTCCCTATCCTGATCTAAAAAGCCGTGAATCTATTTTAACAATACATATTAATAACATTAAAGCGGATGAAAACTTAGGCATACAAAAAATTGCTCAAGGAACTCCGGGATTTTCTGGCGCAGATTTAGCTAATTTAGTTAATGAAGCTACTATTAATGCATCTAAAAACAATAAAGACTTAGTAACTATCGATGATTTTGAAGAAGCACGCGATAAAATAATGCTTGGTAAAACAGTAAAAAGCATTATGCTAACCCCTGAAGACAAAAAATTGATAGCGTATCATGAAGCAGGACACGCGCTGGTACGCCTTTTGTTACCCGAAACTTCTGACCCATTACACAAAGTAACTATAATCCCTCGTGGATCTGCGCTCGGCGTAACACATTACCTGCCAGAACGAGAAAAATATATGACCTCTAAAGAAGAGATGGAAGCTTCTGTGATGTCTGCACTTGGTGGACGCGTAGCGGAGGAAATTGTATTTGGTAAGCTCACTACAGGTGCATATAGTGATTTTCAAACAGCAAACCGTATAGTTCGCAATATGGTCTGTCATTATGGTATGTCTGACTTAGGTACGATTATTTATAGTCAACAACATGGTGATTTTTCATACTCACAAAAAATGGCGGAAAAAATCGATGAAGAAGTACACCGTTTAACCTCATTATATCATGATCAAACGCGCACATTGTTAGAAGCAAATCGTGACAAACTGGATACACTGGCTAATGGATTAATAGAAAAAGAGACCATGCAAGCAGATGAAATTTATGAATTATTGAGCATTACCCCCCGACAAACTCATAAATTAATAAACTAATCTTGTAAATTTTTCTCTTTTTGTTATGTTAAAAGTAAATAATAGACTTTAAGGAAGGTATACATCATGTCGAGAATCTGTTCGGTGTGCTCAAAAGGCCCACAAGTAGCAAATTTGGTAAGTAACGCTAATAATAGAGTAAAACGTTGGGTATATCCAAATGTACATATGGTACGTTATACTCTTACCGGCGATGCAAATAATCATGTTCATCGCTCAAAAGTCTGCACAAAGTGTATGAAAGCAGGCAAAATCAAAAAAGTTATTTAATATTAAGGTCAAGGTTAAAGAATTATGGCAAATACCAAATCTGCAAAAAAGCGTGTATTACAAACCGCAAAACGTCAATTACGTAATCAATCAAGAAAATCTTCTATTAAAACTGCCGTTAAAAAAGTTATACTAGCGATTGACTCAACTGAATTAATTGACGCTACAACAGCAAAATCATTATTAACGCTTGCAGAAAGCAAAATTGCGCGCGCAAAAAACAAAGGTCTTATCCACCGCAACACTGCCGCTCGTAAAATTAGCAGATTAGCAAAAAAAGTAGCTGCTGCAACAAGAACAGCATAAATATCTATTTTTTTTAGCATTATTTTGAAATTAACAAAAACGGTACTTCTTATGAGGTACCGTTTTTGTTAATCAATTACCATTTAATATTTTTCCTCTTGTATATTTATTTTTTATCAGTATACTATTGCTAGTTCTATTATCTTTTAATCCTCTTTAAGGAGTCTCTTATGACTTTTTGTACGCAACACATGCGACAAAGTGCACATTTCAACAACAAAATATCCTCTGCTGTTTCTTTCCAATCTATTTCTACTCTTGTTATAGTCTTTGTCTCCTTATTGCTGCTGCTTTCTTTTATAATGCTTACAGCATAACCAATCATTTTATAATCATATTTTTTTTCAATATTAATCACAAAATCAATATACGATAAACATTCTATGGTACATCAATGCCATAATATTATGTTATACCTAGTTTAATAAGTATTTTTATTATTATTTTTACAACAAAGGAATTATATGAATTACCTATACATAGTGATTCTTATAGCAGGATGTGCTATGAACACAAAAACCATTTACAGCATGGAAGACTTCTTTAATGGTGCTATTGCCGGAGCCATGGAAGTTGTAGTAAACAACCCATTAGTTGTAATAAAAAACAATCTTATTTTAAATAAAAAAGAAAAGGGAACAGACGCCTTAAAAAAAGGTCTTTTTGTAAATCCTCAAAATATTGTTACAAAATACTATAAAGGCTGTGGGACAGGGATGATTTTAATGGCACCTATAACTGCATTGCAAAATAGTACAACTTTTCTTTTTACTAAAATATTGGATAATAATCCTACCGTTACTCAAAAAACCATAGCTGCCTGTTGTGCCGGCTATGTGTCAGCTATATTAGCAAGTCCTGCCGATCTAATAGTACTACAACGTCAAAATCCATTTTATACTCAAGAATCTTTTAATGGTACATTGCAGCGTATTTATAGAGTTAATGGTCTTAAAACCATATATCGTGGCCTTAATGGAACAGGGATTCGTGATGGAGTTTTTACCGCTGCATATAAAACTGGTGGCAATATTATCCATGGCATAGTTCCTACTATTACAGGTAATACTAACGTTGATAAAATCATTTGTGCTTCTCTTGCTGGTTTGATGGCCGCTATTGTTTCTCATCCAGCAGATGTTATTAGTACCCGTATGAAAAATGATCTTGCTGTATCCTATTACAAAACTACTTGCCAAACAGCTTTTAGGATTGTTAAGGAAGAAGGTGCTTCAGCATTATTCAAAGGACTTACTCCGCGAGCTTTCAGAATTATGCTTGCAATCCCTTTGATTAGCCTAGCTCTTGATTACAAAATTGGCACAAGCGTAATAAAACAAATAAAAGGCTAAATTAAAATACGAGTGATAGTCTTGAAACATTATCTCTCGTATCCTGGCAAAACAACAATCATCTTATTATACCAATTTGTAATTTTTTTACAAATTGGTATAATATTCATATGAAGAACTATTTTTTATCTTTATTGTTAATAACATTTATTCCTTATATATGGACTAGTTCCGCTGATATTGCAAGCAATAACTTACCAAAATTAACCCCCTCGCAAAATCTTTATTTAAATAACTTATATCAAGACTATCAGTCCAATCCTTCATTTTATAAATCTCATGATAAAGCAACAATAAAAGATGATCTTGATCTTTTAGAAAAACGCATACAAATCAGTAAACATTTAATGATTCCTAAAAACAGTTGGCCTATTAAAAAAGAACGAGTAATCCTTGCTATCATCTCTATCTCGATAGCTACGGGTTTATTGGTTGCTGAAGGGTATGAAATATATACTGAACATAAAGAATTTTTTTTACGCCAATTTAATACTATTAATATACCATCTTCATTAATAAAAAACTTATCATCAACTCATTTTAATTTTAAAACAAAACGTTATTTAAAACGCTTTAGTGTTGAAAAAATACAAGTTAGAGACTGGTGGTCCTCAGAAGAAAAAACAAACTCAATCATTGATAATTTATCTACTCATGCAAAAGAAAAAATGACTTATGCTGCACTTAATTATGCAATAACAAAAAACTGGACTGATATAAAATCCAAATTCTCTGGACTTTTCATTATCTCCATTACATTCCTTCCTTTGATCTGTATTTGCTTATATAGCGCATTTAATTATGAACAAATGATGGCTAATCAATTAAAAAAAGACTTAAAAATTTATAATATCCTTAAAAAACATCTTGAAACATTGTAACTATGAAAAAATTATTTCTTCTTATTATTACTGCACTGTGCTATACAATACAAAATAACTGTTTAAACAGTCCTGAATTAGAAAATTCAGCTAAAATTAATCATACTCAATCAGATAAAACTTATTCTATGACACCAGCTGAGGAACTTGTCTATATCGATAACCTTTATAAAAAGCACGTAACATATATACCTTTAAATAGTGATGAAATTACCTACCTTACAAATCTTTACAACAACAGAATATTCAAACCTACGCATATTTCCTATTTTGACGTAATTATAGACCTGATAGATAAACGTAAAAAAAAACTTTTAAATATTTTTCACAAAGAATATGAAAAAGATCATTTATTTTGTAAGAGATGTAACATGAAAGCTATTGAAATAGCTATCAGCCTTTTAGAAAAAAACATAAGAAACAAAAAACAAGAATTACTTCCAGAAAATATTCGAACAACAAAAAAACTTTTTATAACTATAGGTTGTATTCCAATAGGTATTTTCGTAATACTTGGTATTTCAATCGCCTATAAAATATACAAAATACATAACCAATTTATCTCAGGTAGATTTTTTAACCATATCAACATTTCTTCTGCATTATTTAAAGAATTATCCTCAAAACGTTTTACGCTCTCAGAAAAACGTAATTTAAGACAGTTTAATGTTCAAAAAATTACCATAGATAGAGAAATTCCTATCAACACTTTATCTGCTCGTGATAAAGAAAAACTCACCTATATTGCCCTTGACTATGCAACTAAAAAACATTGGTCTAACCTAAAAAAAGATATAAAATCCATGATAATTACTACTTTTCTCAAAAAAGAACTTTTAATTGCTGGTATTTTATCTTCATTATCATTTCTAATCGCATTTATGGATCCCTATTGGACAGCAGATTCTCTAAAAAAAGATCAAAAACTTCTTAATGCGCTTCAAGAAGAACAAGCAAGCCGATTGTCTTTTAATACAAAGTCTATATAATTATAATTGTAATAATAAATATTAATTAAAAATAAACCTAAAGTGCAGATTTTTCTATGAGAAAACTAATCGCCTTATGTACCTTTATACTATTGTATACAACTCAAACTACCCCTATATACGATACTTCTGGCTATAACAAAACGCATGTTACTCAATATATTACACAACCCTTGATTCAAACCGATAAAGACAATCCTTTACCGGTAACAATAACACTTAATTCAGAACAAACTGAAGACATGATGTCACATTTTAATGAGATTTTGGCAGAATCTATAGCCCCACAACTCAAAGAAACATGGCAAATTACCATTGGATCATTGCTTAATTCTGAAAATGCTATCAGATTCGGTTGGCCCATTGCATTATTTGCAATTGTAGGAATATCAGGGCTCTATGGAGCTCGCGTAGCTTGGAAGTTAATTGAAAAGAAAATTTTACATCCAAGACCTACTATTTTACAACCAGGATCAAAATACGGCTGGATAGACCGATGGAAACGATCACGCCTAAATTATATAACACCGGCCATGATTTTTGATGCATTAGTTAAAGAACGCCTAGAAGAAATTCAGGAAAAAACAAAAAATATTCGTGAACGTATCAGACAGGGAAAAAAAGTAACCTATGATAACTTATTATTATACGGTAAACCTGGTACCGGTAAAACATTGTTTGCACAAATATTAGCTGATAATACTGATATGGACTTTTTATGCGTTACTGCAGCCTCACTACTACAATCTGGTATTGAAGGCATTAAATATTTTGATGAAATAATGGAAATGGCGGCAAAAAGTAAATATGGCCTTATTCTCTTTATTGATGAAGCTGATGCATTGTTTATCAACAGAAATCTATTAAATCCAGAATCTGACCACTATAAACTACTCAATCATATATTATCAGCAACCGGTAATGGCAGCAGCAAAATAATGATAATTGCCGCAACTAATCATGCTCATATTATGGATCCTGCAATGGGAAGACGCTTCCAGGACCGAATAAAAATGCCTTTACCAAATGAACAAACACGTAATGACTTGCTTAATCTCTATATTAATCAATACTTATTAGATGGAACAAATGCCGATTTTGATAATCTCACAATATCTAAAATATTTACTCAAAAGCGTATTAATATTATCGCGCAACAAACAGCAGGCTTATCACATGCAGAAATTAAAGATATGGTATTTATTATTAGTAAAAAAGCAAATGCTTCAAAAGAAGGAACTGTTACTGAAAAACACGTACAAAGCAGCATTGATGAAGCAATAGAAAAAAAAGAAGCTCTCAAAAAAGATAAAGTAAAAATGAAAAAGAAAAAAGAAATACCTAACGAAGCTCCTGGATCATAAAAATATACAAAGGATTTTCATGTACAAAAAATACATATTCTTTATATTAATAATCACTTCGTTCATTAAGATGGGCACTTTACACTCCAATGATTCCAATTCTCAAATTAAAGATATCTTAGGTAGAATTGAATTTTTAGAAAAACAAAATAAAAATCTTCATTTTCATATTTTATCCGAACGAATTGAAACTTTAGAAAAAAAAGAAAACGAACAATATAACACAAAAATACGATGGGCTACTTCTCTTGTCGGTTTGGTTCTTGGGTCTGTATATGCACGCATGAAAGGAGTGGAACAAACCATCGGCGAAATCCCACTACTGATAATAAGTGGAGTAGTTATTCCAGTTTTTATGGCAGCAGCATTTAGCCATTATAACTATCAAGAACGAATCATCCGTGAGAAAAAAGAAATATTAATAGATGAACGTTATTCCTATGATCAATAAACTACATCAAACCAAATCTTTATGCTTTTATGCATATTACTTGTGTAGTAAAGCCCAAATTTTCGCATAAGTTCTCAGCTCAATAACATCAAAAAAATGTTCTAATTTATCGTTTCTATAGTAAATTGATCATTCTCATAGATAATAATTACTTCTTTGGGTTTTAATTTAATAACTTTGTCTTCCCAATCTGTCAGTATTTTACCAAATTGCTTTTTAGTCATTTTTAAAACGGTTGGTATTTCTTCTTCTGGATATAAATCTCTTAAAAATACAAAATCTCCATCCCTTTCTAATGCCGTAATATTTCCCGTCATTCCAGCATCTTTATATTTATCAAGTCGAATCAGGAAATTGGTAAATACTCTATTTTATCGAATTCAATTGATAAAAGTGCAGGTTTTTTTTTGAGCATATAGGATATAAGAGCAGCGCAAGCGTGGGTAAAAAAACTTT
>Ga0070665_100002247_pt1 | contig 21484 bp, 30 predicted proteins | sample KBSS13metaG_FD_65862 | JGI IMG/M metagenome (GOLD analysis project Ga0070665, IMG submission 65862) | Switchgrass rhizosphere microbial communities from Kellogg Biological Station, Michigan, USA - KBS S1-3 metaG | ecosystem: Host-associated > Plants > Roots > Rhizosphere > Soil ... | reverse complement strand
CGTTCTCGACGCAGGCCCGTCGAGGGTAGGATCCACGGCATGGATGGCCAGTGGCCTTTTGAACTGGTTTACGATTTCGTCGAGAAGCGCTGGGGCACGCTCGCCGCTTGGCTTGTCACTCTCGCCCTCGTTGGGACTGTGACGACGGCCGTTATCTGGTTCTTGTTCCGGCTGGCGTGAGCGCCGCGCTCTAATGACCGCTTTCCGCCCAAACCCGCCGCGTCCGCTTTCGACACATTCCTGTAATTAGCGGTATCCGCGGGAGTTGATTGGGAGCGTTCCCATGCGCCGGCGGGCGATTAAGACGGCTGCTCCTGCCGTTAGGCTGATCATCAACCAACCCGCCGAAATGATGATGCCGGCCATTGCGCCCATACCTTCCCAATCATTAGCGCCCACGAAGGTTATGTACCGCGCGAGTAGGAGCAGGGGCGGTAACAGCGCCACGGCGACCAGTGCGAGGCGCGGTCGCGACTTTGACAGTGCGGGTGCCAACGCTCCAAATATCGCTGCTGCACAGCCGATGACTAGTAAGAACATCACTGCGACATCCCTAAATCGCAAACTTCCCGAGCCTCGCAACGATATCGTTCAAGGCTCTATTTGCAACGTCCGCTTTCCACCCATTGCGGACATCGGGCGCGTCCTTAGTATGTAACGGGCATGGAGGAGTAAGCGGGCCGTGATCCAATCGATCCTCGACCGAGCGGCGGCCGCATTCGCCGGAGCGGTGCTTGGCTTCCTGGTGGCCGAACATGGATTTGGTGTGAAGGGTTTGGAACAGCCTCAATCCTTCGCCTACGTCGGACTTATCTTTGCCTTGGCAGCGCTTGGCATCGTGAGGATGCGCCGAGGAGGTGCGCCGCTGGGCCTCGCGTCATCACAGCCTGAGTAACGCCTGCTTTCGACCCATTGCGGACATTAGGCCGTCAGCTAGATTAGCTACGTGACGTGGAAGCAAGCAGCACACGCGTTGGTCGACCCGGAGGGCTTCAGACAGTCCGTCGATCCGTTCTACGTCCCTGACCGCACGCCTGAGACTATTTCGTTCTCCGTCGCTGCGGTCTTCGCGGCGCTTGTTATTTCCGCGCCGTTCTTCGTCCCGCTCACGCCCCGAAATATAGGAGTTCTATTAGGTATAGCTCTGCTTGCCGCACTTGCTGTCCTCAGTGGCCTGCGATCCCGTAGGCGTAGGCTCTCAAGAGCGCGGGCCGTGGCTGAACTTCGGAGTGGGCTTGAGCGCGAAGCCAACGCTGAAAGCTAATGTCCGCTTTCCACCCAAAGCTGCCATCAGTGGACGGTGCGATAAACGATCTGAACCCCGTTCGCGGACCCGTTCCGAGTGAAGACCCGTGAGCGTGCATCATACGTCACGACTAGCTGCTTGGGTGATGCCCACCCGATTTCAGCCCAAGGTCCACCCCAACTGCCCCGCTTCGCGTCACGGTCATAGGCATCGGCGATGAAAACATTCCCGATGCTATCAGCTCGTGACCAAGAGCCGATTACCGATACCTGTGTCGAATAGTCGGTCGTTGCCCCGCATTCTCGCATGAACAGGATGGCCCTGTGCTTGCCGTCTGGCGATTTCAGAGATGCCACCGTCTCGTTGGTGCAAAAAACGTTAGAACACGCTGGCAAAGACACCAGCAGCAGGAGCGGAAGAAGGGGTCTCATGATGGACCTAACGTGGAAGGTAGGACAGCGACAGTCATGAGCCGGGCGTGAGCATTTTCTGAAGAAAGCGCAGCGTCAGCTTTCGACCCAAAGCTGCCGCTACGGTGTTGGCGAAACGCACCGCCATTCTTCGGTGAGGGACAAGCGGCCTTTCTTGCGGTTCACGACATCCGTCTTTGGGACTTCGTTTAGCTCAAGCGCGCCCTCGCTTGTTGCCTGTCCCTTCCCCTTACAAAGGCGCTTGGCCGCATCGGCGAGCGCAAACTGCGCCTCAGCCTGATCGCTCACGCCAGTCGAGGAGAAGTAGATCGTCAGGCGGTAATGATCTGTCGCTAGCGGCTGGACTACGACTGAAGATGCGAGGGCCAAAAGCGTTGAAATCATGAGGATGGATAACCCCTTCCCAAAGAGTCAGCAATCGACCCATTGCGGTCATTGGCTGGCTCGGCAAAGATGGCCCCGATGACTGTCCAGCAAATCTCCCGTGCGACGATGTTCGAGCCTCTGTTGGCTGCTGACCCTTCATTCGCAACGCGGTGGCAAGGCTTTCTGGCAGAATATGCCGATGAGGCCGAGCCGCCACTCTACATTGCCCTTGGTGAATTGGCAGAACACCTCATTCAGCGATTGCGTGGCGACGACATTGATGGGTTCGACAAAGTCTTCGAAACCGTAGAAAGCTGGCACACAGACGGGGACGCCTACGTCAGCGAGGCCGCTTCGGTCGGCTTCTTAGAGAGCCTGCAAGGCCAACTCGGCGGCAATGACCGACATCGAAGCGTTGACGGGGTTCGGGCCTCTGACTTCGAACCTTACTTCGGACCCGAAACTCGGAAATGGTGGGCCAAGTTGTATCGGTTCTGGGAAGGTGACGCTGCCGCACTTGGGTTCGACACCTAACGTCCGCTTTCCACCCAAACTTGCCGCGTCCGCTACCGCCCCATTGCGGACATTCGTTGCTAGCGACTAATCGTTGATGATGGCGAGCAAGGACCAAGCAGAGCGCTACTACCAGGAGATGCTGAACGGCCTCGCGGGGCTTGAGGACGACCTTGACGCAAACTCGGTTCCTGATGAGGCTAAGAGGCTCCTGCGCGACCTGATAGCGATCTGCCGACGAGATTTCGAGGTGCGGTTCCTCGGGGATGCTTAGGGCCGCTTTCCACCCGTCGCGGACGTTCGGCGAGCGCGGCATGGATCGTTAGAAACACTCTCCTTTGAGCCGTTGATCGTGGATTTAGAAGCGATCGGGGACGACCTCGTGGCGAATGGCGCGCCAGTGGAGGCCGTCCGTCATGTTCAAGAGGCCGTTCGCCTATGCCGTGATCGCCTCGAGCGCGAACGACCAGAAAGCGTCAGCTGAAAGGCTGAGCGGCACCCCAATCGACCCATTCCTGCCATTAGGCGAGCCCTCAGCCGGCAGTGAAGATGTCGAGTCCCCAACCCACCTCACAACGCGAGAGAACACGCATCTGCTCTGGGTCGAGCCAGACCCCGCATTGCTCGTCTTCGCGGACGTAAAGGCCGCCGTAGAGAGAGACTATTTCCGGCCCGACTTCTTGTCGCAATCGAGCAAACCGCTGCTCACGGCCTCCAAGAAGTGCGACAATGGTAGCCAAGCCATTCTCGTGCTCGACCCCGCCAAATAGCCGGTCTGGGTGAGCGTCCAGTTGCCAGAGATTCGCTCCGTAGGGGCGACCACTCTGCGGACTTTTTTCACCCTTGCGCGCCACGAACGTGGGTTGGAGGTCGAGAATGTCCGAGACTCTCTCGGGGTCGCTGTCGAAGCGGTTGATGGACAGACCAAACATCCCCCCAGAGTGAACGAGACGCAACGCGCCAGCAAGTGACGGACGCCAATGTCTGCTTTCCACCCATTGCGGACATTGGCGGACAGCGCGATTATCGGCTCATGACGCGCCCACGGGTTTTCTTCGACACGAACGACGGCTCAATGGAGCAGGGCTATTGGCTCGGCTTCGAGCAGTCCAGAAACGACCTTGGCGCACTAGGGGGCGCTCTTCGCCCAGGAACGATCGTCACCATTTATATGCCCGACGAATTGGAGATGGCCGCCACCCTCAGGTTCGATGACACCGAGAAGGTCTGGTGGGCGGACCCGGTTGGGGACACAGTCACGTATCTGGATGGCAGCGCCTAACGGCAGCTTCCCACCCATTGCGGACATGCAGGCCTCGTGCGACTTCATGGCTAGATGTCAGCGGTGGCGCTCAAAGACTCGATAGAAAGATGGCTGTTCGGTCGCCGATTCTACCTCCGCAGTCCGCTCAACGAAGAGGAATGCAAGCGACGTATTGGGCTTTATAGCTCTGGCGCATTCACACCGCCCGTAACAGACGATCCCGTCGCGATCTGGAAACGCGATAAGGTCTACCTCTGGATGCCCTTTCAGCGTCGGGGGCCTTGGCTCGTTGCCCGAATGCGATCGACTGGCGACAGCACGGAAATCATTGGTCGCGCCGGAGTGGACTTCACTTACGTGTGGGCCACGCTGGCGTTAGAAGCAGCGCTTGTTTCCGTGGTATTGATCCCGAGCCCTGCTGAGCCATTGGCATGGGGTGTATTGCTCCTGCCGATCGCTATTTATTTTTTGCGGCGGAACAGCCCGTACGGCGATCATCTAATCGACTTCCTGATTGACCTGCTCGACGCGGAAGACGTGCTCGCTCGAAAAGGCGACCCCATCGTCCGCGTTTGAGCCTAAGTTCAATGTCCGCTTTCCACCGCGTCTCGTGGCGAAGGTCGGCTACACTCCCATGATCGCCTTCGCCGCCGAGTGCCACCACGGCGTATCCCACAACAGCTCGATCGCCACGGTCAGCGGAACGATGATCCCGGCGGCGATCCAATAAGCCTCATGCACGCGGCGGTTGCGGACGATGTCCCACACCAGCATGGGCGACGCCGCAAGCAACAGGTAAATGTCCATCGACAGCGGGCTGGCGGGCATCGTCGAGGGCAGCCACGCGATGCGGGCGATCCCGGCCTCGATCGCGATGCCGGGCGCGAGGATCATCATCCGTTTGTGCAATCCGGCATTGGCGCCGCGCGCCCGCAACCCAATCAGCAGAAGCAGCGGGAACACGATGCCGATCCGCCCCTGCAGCAGCAGGATATTTTCCTTGAGGGACAGCAGTTCCTGAAGCTTGCCCCGCGCCGCCGGCGGCGCCGTCTGCAGCGCATTCCAGGTTTCGTAATACATGGTCGGCGCAAGGACCAACCCGACGGCGACGAGCAGGCCCCCGAGCACCATGCCCACGATGCCGAGCTGCATGTGCAGCGCCTTGCGCCCGGTCGCCATCAACCAGGTCTGCGCCAGCAATAATGCCAGGAACGAGCCCATCAGCACCGCGTGCATGTGCAGCACCAGCGGGAACGGCGGCCGCACCCCCGCCTTGACCATGCCAACCTTCATCATGGAATCCGGAATGAATCCGGTCAGCGTGATCGCGATGTACCACGCCGCCATGAACACGAAGATCCAGCGGTCGATCGCATGCGCTCGCGGTGTGCCCGACAGTGCGTCGGCGCGTTGCTCACTCGTTCCAAATTTCCCGGCAATTGTCGCCATGGCTTACCCCCTCGCCTAGACGGTCGGGGTCGTATCACAACTGCGGCCCGCGCGGCACCCTTCCTTTCGTTAAGTGTGGGCGCTGAGGCTCCCATCGGGCCCGCGCTCGCGCGCTGCCCGGCAAAAGCTGCTAGGGCGCCACCAACCCGACGCGCCTGTGAGTCGACCAGCGTTTTGCGCGCCGCCTGCGAGCATGAAAGGCGCGATTCATGGCGAAGATTCTCTGCGTTCTCTACGACGACCCGAAGACGGGCTATCCAACCAGTTACCCGCGCGACGACTTGCCCAAGATCGAGCGTTATCCCGACGGCCAGACGCTGCCGACCCCGACCGCGATCGACTTCCAGCCCGGCGCCTTGCTCGGCAGCGTTTCGGGCGAGCTCGGACTTCGCAAGTTCCTCGAAGCCGGCGGGCACGAGTTCGTGGTCACGTCGGACAAGGACGGGCCGGACTCGACGTTCGAGCGTGAACTGGCGGACGCGGACGTGGTCATCTCGCAGCCGTTCTGGCCGGCCTACATGACCGCCGAACGCTTCGCCAAGGCGCGGAACCTGAAGATGGTGATCACCGCCGGCATCGGTTCCGACCACACCGACCTGCAGGCCGCGATCGAGCGCGGGGTGACGGTGGCCGAGGTTACTTACTGCAACTCGATCAGCGTCGCCGAACATGTGGTGATGATGATCCTGTCGCTGGTGCGCAACTACCTGCCGTCGTGGGAGGTGGTGAAGGCCGGCGGCTGGGATATCGCCGATTGCGCGGCGCGGTCGTACGACGTCGAGGGCATGCACGTCGGCACGGTCGCCGCGGGGCGGATCGGCGCGGCGGTGCTGCGGCGGCTGAAGCCGTTCGACATGCATCTCCATTACACCGACCGCCACCGCCTGCCGCCGGAGGTCGAGCGCGAGCTGGGTGTGACCTTCCACGAAACGGCGGCGGACATGGTGCCGCATTGCGACGTCGTGACGATCAATGCGCCGCTGCATCCGGAGACCGAGAATTTGTTCGACGCGGCGATGATCGCGCGGATGAAGCGCGGCGCGTATCTCGTGAACACGGCGCGCGGGAAGATCGCCAACCGCGACGCGGTCGCCGAGGCGCTGAGGAGCGGGCATCTGGCCGGTTACGCCGGCGACGTCTGGTTCCCGCAGCCGGCGCCGCGCGACCATCCGTGGCGGACGATGCCGCACCACGGCATGACGCCGCATATCTCGGGGACGTCGCTGTCGGCGCAAACGCGCTACGCCGCCGGCACGCGCGAGATCCTCGAATGCTTCTTCGAGGGGCGGCCGATCCGCGAGGAATATCTGATCGTCCAGGGCGGTCACCTCGCGGGTGCCGGCGCGCACAGCTACAGCGAGGGCGACGCGACCAAGGGTTCGGAGGAAGCCGCGGCGTTCACCGCCGCCGCGACCATGCCCGCCGCGACTTGACGGAGGGCGGGCGCTAACTGTATTGCATGACTAATACAGGAGGTGTTCCGATGATCCGTACCGCGCTTCTGCTTGCCGGCGTCGCCACGCTGGCGGCGTGCAACGTCCACCACAAGAACCCGGCCGACGGCGACGGCAATGTGACGATCAAGGCCGACGAGACCGGCCAGGTGACGTTCAACGTCCCGTTCGCCAGCGGGACGGTCAAACTGCCCGAAGGGATGATGAAGAACGGCGACTTCGACATCGACGGGGTCAAGATGGTGCCCGGCGGGACCATCTCCGGGCTTAACGTCGATGCCGGCGACAAGGGCGGCACGGTCGACATCGCCTTCAAGGCGCCGGGCTCACCGGATGACGTCCGCTCCTATTTCGCCAGCCAGTTCAAGGACAAGGGCGTCGAAGCGGCGATCGCCGGCGACTCGGTGACCGGCAAGACCAAGGACGGCGACCCGTTCGTCATTACCGTTACACCCGCGGCCCAGGGCTCGCAGGGGACGATCAAGATCCAGGACAAGGATTAAGCTCGCCAGGCGCTCGGCGAGCGGCCGGTGAGCCAGCCGACGGCCCGGGTCATATGGGCCTGGTCGGCGAAGCCGCAGGCGAGGGCGACCTCGGCGAGCGGCTCGGCGGTGGAGACGATCCGGCGCCACGCCCGCCTGGCCCGCGCCTCGGCCCGGAACGTCGCCGAGGTGACGCCATAGTGGCGGACGAAATGCCGGGCGAGCCACGCCGGCGAATGACGCTGGGCGTCGGCCCAATCGCCGATCCGCAGCGACGGATCGCTCGTTAGCGCGGCGGCCAGTTGGTCGGCTGGCGCCTCGGCGTTAGCGTCGGCGACGGCGAGGCCTTCGAGCAGTGCGTTCCCGGCTTCGCGGGCATCCCGCCGGGCGAGGCGGATTACGAAGTCCGGGTCGCGAAGCGCGCCCAGCGCCGGCCACGCGCGCCCGTCGAACGGCAACGGCAGGTCGAGCACGCGGGTGCGCGGCGACCGCACGAGGTCGCGATGCGCCGAGAAGGGCGGGTGCAGCAACAGGTCGCCTGCCGAGACCGAGAAGCGGCCCTGATCGCCGGCTTCCTCATAACCGCCCTCGATCACCAGCGTCGCATAAGGACGCTGGTGATAGTGCCGCCCGATCTCGGCCGACGCGAGGCGCACCGGGATCGCGGGCTGCGGCATCGGCCGGTTACTCGGCGGCAGGAGCTTCCTCGCCGCCGGCCTTCTTCTTGGCCTTGGCCGGGGCATCCGCCTTGGGCTTCGCGCCCTTCGCGGCCTTGCCCTTGGCCGGCTTGGGCGGGGCCGGGACGATCTCGAAGCTCGGCGCATTGTCCTTGATCCGGACCTTGACCTCGCCGCCGTTGATCAGCTTGCCGAACAGCAATTCCTCGGCGAGCGGCTGCTTGATCTTCTCCTGCACCAGGCGGCCCATCGGGCGCGCCCCGTAGAGCTTGTCGTAGCCGCGGGTGACGATCCACTCGCGGGCTTCGTCGTCGAGCTCGATATGGACGTTGCGGTCGGCCAGCTGCAGCTCGAGCTGGAGGATGAACTTGTCGACGACCCGGGCGACCACGGCCGGCGGCAGGTAGCTGAACGGCACGATCGCATCGAGGCGGTTGCGGAACTCGGGCGTGAACATCTTCTTGACCGCATCCTCCTGGACATCTTCGCGATTGGAGGCGCCGAAGCCGATCCCTTCGCGCGCCATGTCCGACGCGCCGGCGTTGGTGGTCATGATCAGGATCGTATTGCGGAAGTCGACGGTCTTGCCGTGGTGATCGGTGAGCTTGCCGTTGTCCATCACCTGAAGGAGGATGTTGAACAGGTCCGGGTGAGCCTTCTCGATCTCGTCGAGCAGGAGCACCGAATGCGGCTGCTGGTCGACCGCGTCGGTCAGGAGGCCGCCCTGGTCGTAGCCGACATAGCCCGGCGGCGCGCCGATCAGCCGGCTGACCGAGTGGCGCTCCATATATTCGGACATGTCGAAGCGCTGCAGCGGGATCCCCATGACCGACGCGAGCTGGCGCGCGACCTCGGTCTTGCCGACGCCGGTCGGCCCCGAGAACAGATAATTGCCGATCGGCTTGTCGGGATCGCGGAGGCCCGCGCGGCTGAGCTTGATCGCCGAGGCGAGCTTCTCAATCGCGAGGTCCTGGCCGAAGACGACGCGCTTCAGGTCCGCTTCCAGATGCTCGAGCACCTGCTTGTCGTCGGCCGAGACCGACTTGGGCGGGATGCGCGCCATGGTCGCGACCACGGCCTCGATTTCCTTGGGCGTGATGATCTTCTTGCGGCGGCTGGGCGGGACCAGCATCTGCATCGCGCCGACCTCGTCGATGACGTCGATCGCCTTGTCGGGCAGCTTGCGGTCATGGATGTAGCGGGCCGACAGCTCGACCGCCGACTTGATCGCGTCGGACGTGTAGCGGACGTTGTGGTGCCCTTCGAACGACGAGCGCAGGCCGGCGATGATCTTGATCGTATCCTCGACCGTCGGCTCGTTGACGTCGATCTTCTGGAACCGGCGGAGCAGCGCGCGGTCCTTCTCGAAATGGTTGCGGAATTCCTTGTAGGTGGTCGAACCGATGCAGCGGATCGCGCCGGTCGACAGCGCCGGCTTCAGCAGGTTCGACGCGTCCATCGCGCCGCCCGACGTTGCGCCGGCGCCGATCACCGTGTGGATCTCGTCGATGAACAGGATCGCGTGCGGCAGCTTTTCGAGCTCGTTGACGACCGATTTCAGCCGCTCCTCGAAATCGCCGCGGTAGCGGGTGCCGGCGAGGAGCGAGCCCATGTCGAGCGCGTAGATGACCGCGCCTTTCAGCACCTCCGGCACATCGCCTTCGATGATCTTGCGCGCGAGGCCCTCGGCGATGGCGGTCTTACCGACGCCGGGGTCGCCGACGTAGAGCGGGTTGTTCTTCGAGCGGCGGCACAGGATCTGCACCGTCCGATCGACCTCGGGCATGCGGCCGATCAGCGGATCGACCTTGCCGGCCTTGGCTTTCTCGTTGAGGTCGACGGTGAATTGCTTGAGCGCGGACTCCTTCTTGCCACCCTCCTTCTCGCTCTTCTCCTCGGTGCCTTCGGGCGCGCGGGTTTCGGCCGGGGCCTCGCCCTTGCCGACGCCGTGGCTGATGTAGGTCACCGCATCGAGCCGGCTCATGTCCTGCTGCTGGAGGAAATAGACGGCGTAGCTCTCGCGCTCGGAGAAGAGCGCGACGAGGACGTTGGCGCCGGTAACTTCGTCGCGGCCCGACGACTGGACGTGGAGGATCGCGCGCTGGACCACGCGCTGGAAGCCGCTGGTCGGCGTCGGGTCGGTCGCGCTGTCGGCGACAAGCGCGCTCAACTCACTGTCGAGATACTGCTTGACCGCGGCGCGCAGGTCGTCGCGGTTGACGCCGCAGGCGGTCATCACCTTGGACGCATGCTCGTCGTCGATGAGCGCGATCAGCAAATGCTCGAGCGTCGCATATTCGTGGCGGCGCTTGGTGGCTTCCCCCAGCGCATTGTGCAGGGTCTGTTCGAGCTCGCGGGCGAAACTTGGCATTAAAAAACTCCGCGCCCGGCAGGGGCACCGGGCTCCACGTGCAATGTCATACGCTCTTGCCGCCCAATCAAGGGTGCGACTCGCTCGATTGTGGATAATCCGCCTGGCGGTCAGCTTTTCTTGAACAGTTCCTCGGCCGCGGAGCGGTGGGTCTGGGCGCGGCTCATATGCGCTTCGACCCGCGCGATCTCGGCTTTCAGCCCTTCGACCCGCTCCTTGAGCTCGTCGATCGACAGCGGATCGAGGTCCTGCTTGCCAAGCGCGACCAACGGGTCGTCGGGCTTGTTCGGGAACAGCTCGTCGAGGTCCATGACGGAATCGTTGACCGGTCGGACAGCCAAGTCAATAAGCTCCGTCCCAGTGGGCAAAGCTGTTCCCTCATCGATGAAGGCCATCGTCGCGCCGCAACCGGACGGCGCGGAGGAACTGGCGCTGGTCGAGCGGCCGGTGCCGCGCGTCGGCGCGGACGAGGTGCTGATCAAGGTTGCCGCGGCCGGGGTGAACCGGCCCGACATCCTCCAGCGGCGGGGCCTCTATCCGCCGCCGCCGGGCGCGCCCGACATCCTCGGCCTGGAGGTCGCAGGGGAAGTGGTCGAGACCGGCGAGGGCGCCGAGGAGCTGATCGGCCAGAAGGTCTGCGCCCTGGTCGCCGGCGGCGGCTATGCCGAATATTGCCTGGCGCCGATCGGCACCTGCCTGTTCGTGCCCGACGCATTGTCGCTGGTCGAGGCGGCGGCGATGCCCGAGACCTTGTTCACCGTGTGGGTCAACTTGTTCGAGCGGGGCTTTGCGGCCGACGGCGACTGGGTGCTGGTCCACGGCGGCACCAGCGGCATCGGCACGATGGCGATCGCGCTCGGTCAGCTGTTCGGACTCAAGGTCATCGTGACCTGCGGCAGCGACATGAAGTGCAAGCGCGCCGTGAAGCTCGGCGCGACGGCGGCGGTCAATTACCAGACCAAGGATTTTGTCGACGAGGTTCAGCGGCTGACGGACGGCAAGGGCGCCGCGGTGGTGCTGGACATGGTCGGCGGCGATTACGTCCCGCGCAACCTCCGGGCGCTGGCGGACGACGGGCGCCATGTCTCGATCGCCTTCCAGCGCGGCGCCAAGACCGAAATCGCCATTCCCGACGTGATGCGCCGGCGGCTGACCCTGACCGGATCGACGCTGCGGCCGCGCCCCGTCGAGTTCAAGACGATGGTCGCGGACGAGATTGCGCGGACGGTGTGGCCCTATGTCGAGGGCGGGCGCCTGAAGCCGGTGATCGACAGCAGTTTTCCGCTGTCTCGCGCCGCCGAAGCGCATGCGCGAATGGAAGCCGGCGAGCATATCGGCAAGATCGTGCTGGAAGTCGGGAAATGACCGAACGGCTGATCCTCCACGAATATGCGGCGTCGGGGAATTGCTACAAAGTGCGGCTGGCGGCGGCGATTTGCGGAAAGCATCTCGAGCGGCGCGAATATGACATCATGAAGGGCGAGACGCGGACGCCCGAGTTCCTGTGGAACGTCAGCTCCAACGGCCGCATCCCGGTGCTCCAGGTCGATCATCGCTTCATCCCGGAGAGCAACGCCTCCTGCTATTATATTGCCGACGGCTCGTCGCTGATCCCGACCGACGCGTTCGACCATGCCAACATGCTGCGCTGGATGTTCTGGGAGCAGTATAATCACGAGCCGAACATCGCGACCCTGCGCTTCTGGAAGGATTGGGTCGGCCACGCCAACCTGACCGAAGCGCAGAAACTGCAGATTCCGGGCAAGCGCGAGGCGGGCGAGGCGGCGCTGAAGCTGATGGACAAGCACCTCGAGGCGCGCGACTGGTTTGTCGCAAGCCACATCACCTTGGCCGACGTCGTCCTGTTCCCTTACACCCATGTCGCGAGCGAGGCGGGGTTCGAGATGCACCTCTATCCGCGGATCGGAAACTGGATCGAGCGGGTGAAGGGCCAGCCGCACTATGTGCCGATGAGTCTTTAGGGCGCTTGCCCTAGCCCAGCCGCAGGACTACGTCGCGCGCCAGACCGGCCGCTCCGTGAGGGGCGGCCCTATTTGTTTCAAGATCCGGAGAAAAGCCGTGGCCCAAGCCACCCCACTGATGCCCCATGCGACCGCCGCCTGGCTGGTCGAGAACAGCTCGCTGACGTTCGAGCAGATCGCGCAATTCTGCGGCCTTCACATCCTCGAGGTCCAGGCGATCGCCGACGACACGGCGGCGACCAAGCTGACCGGCCGCGATCCGATCCGCGCCGGCGAACTGACTCACGAGGAAATCGAGAAGGGCCAGGGCGACCCCGATTATGCGCTGCAGATGCACCGCGCGCCCGACCAGGTGCGCCGCACCAAGGGGCCGCGCTACACGCCGGTGTCCAAGCGCCAGGACAAGCCGGATGGCATTGCCTGGATCATTCGCAACCACCCCGATGTGACCGACGGCCAGATTTCGAAGCTGATCGGCACCACGCGCACGACCATTGCCGCGATCCGCGAGCGGACCCACTGGAACATGGCGAACATCACGCCGAAGGATCCGGTGACGCTGGGCCTGACGACGCAGCGCGAGCTTGACGCGGCGGTGGCCAAGGCGGCCAAGGCGCGCGGGCAGGCGGCGCCGACCGACACCCGCCTCGACAGCGACCGCGAGGCGCTGATCGTCGAGCTGCGCCGCGAGCGCGAGCAGCATGTCCGCGACGCCGAAGCGGCGCTTGCGGCGGAAAGCGGCGAGCTGGCGGCGGACGAGGTCTTCCCCGGCATCCGCGACCCGTTCAAGAACACGTCCGCCGAATAAGCGTCGCCTTGATTTGAACCCCGCCGAGGGTCAGAAACGAGCCCATGGCCACGACCGCTGAAACCGATGTCAGCCAGCTGAGCTTCGAAGCGGCGCTTGCGCGGCTCGAGGAGATCGTCCGCACGCTCGAGAAGGGCGAGGCGCCGCTCGACCAGTCGATCGAGCTCTACCAGGAGGGCGACCGGCTGAAGCGGCATTGCGAAGCGCGCCTGAAGGAAGCGCAGGTGCGCATCGAGCAGATCGCGTTCGGCAGCGACGGCAAGCCGGCGGGCGTCACGCCGTTCGATGCCGGTTGAGGCGATCGACCGGCTCGCGGCCATGCTCGACGCGGAGGCGGCCGAAGTCTCCGTCGAAGTCGACGACTTCTTCGACCGCTTGCTCCCGCGGCCCGACGATACGCGCGCCCGGCTGTATGAAGCAATGCGCCACGCCGCGATCGGCGGCGGCAAACGCCTCCGGCCGTTGCTTACCGTGGCGGCGGCCAAGCTATTCCCGATCGGGCGCGAGCGCGCGGTCCGCGTCGGCAGCGCGATCGAGGCGCTGCACGTCTATTCGCTGATCCACGACGATCTGCCGTGCATGGACGACGCCGACACCAGGCGCGGCAAGCAGAGTGTCCACAAGGCCTATGGCGAGGCCGAGGCGGTGCTCGCCGGGGACAGCCTCCACGCGCTGGCGTTCGAAATACTCGCCCATGAGGCAACCCACGAGGACCCGTGGGTCCGGTCCGACCTGGTGCTGGAACTGGCGCAGGCGGCCGGGCCGGCGGGAATGGCCGGCGGGCAGATGATGGACCTGATCGCGGAGGGAGAGCAGCTCGACCTGCCGGCGATTACCCGGCTGCAGCAGCTCAAGACCGGGGCGCTGATCGAATATGCGGTCGAGGCGGCGTGCATCATGGTCCGCCTGGCCCATGATGCGCGAACGCCCTACCGCGGCTATGCCCGCAACATCGGGCTCGCCTTCCAGATCGCCGACGATTTGATCGACCATAGCGGGGACGCGGCGGCGGCGGGCAAGCCGACCGGCCGCGACGCGCACGCCGGCAAGGCGACCTTCGTCTCGTTGCTTGGCGCGGAGCGGGCGCGCCAGCAGGCGGCCTTGCTGGTCGACCAGGCAATCGAGCATCTCGCCGATCACGGCGAGGAAGCAGATTTGCTGCGCGCCATCGCGCGCTTTGCTATCGAGCGGGACCATTAGGCCAGATGTTCGGGGGGCACGGGTGAAGATCGCAGTCTATCCAGGGACGTTCGACCCGCTGACGCTCGGGCACCTCGACATCATCCGGCGCGGCGCGCACCTGTGCGACAAGCTGGTCATCGGGGTGACGACCAACCCGTCGAAGACGCCGATGTTCTCGGTCGAGGAGCGGCTCGCGATGGTCCAGCGCGAGGTGGCCGGTATCCCGGGCGCAATCGAGGTTACCGAGTTCGATTCGCTGCTGATGGACTTCGCCGAGCAACAGGGCGCGACGGCCATCCTGCGCGGGCTGAGGGCGGTCGCCGACTTCGAATATGAATTCCAGATGGCGGGCATGAACCAGCAGCTGAATGACGACATCGAAACCGTCTTCCTGATGGCCGACGTGTCGTTGCAGCCGATCGCGTCGAACCTGGTCAAGGAAATCGCCCGCTATGGCGGCGCGATCGACAAGTTCGTGCCGCCGGCGGTCGCGGCGGACGTCAAACGCCACCTCGACGGACATTCACGCTAGCGTCAGCGGCGCAACTGCAATAGGGCGTCGGCAAAAGTTCATAAGGGGTGGGGAAGTTGCTCAAGCCGTTGTTCGCGCTGCCTTTTCTGGCGTTCATACTCATTGCGGCAAAGCCCGCCGCGGTCGTCATTCCGCCGCTGCCGAGCATGGCCGCGCCGGCGGCGATCGCCGCCGACCCGGCGAATACGCTCAACATCGAGCTGTCGAACGGCGGCAAGGTCGTGATCCAGATGCGGCCCGACCTCGCGCCGCACCATGTCGAGCGGATCCAGACATTGGTCCGCCAAGGCTTCTACAACGGGCTCAAGTTCCATCGCGTGATCCCGGGTTTCATGGCCCAGGGCGGCGACCCGAAGGGCGACGGCAGCGGCGGTTCGAACCTGCCCGACCTGGCCGCGGAATTCACCAACATGCCTTATTTGCGCGGGACGGTAGCGTCGGCGCGGGCGGACAAGAGCGACAGCGCCAACAGCCAGTTCTTCATCATGTTCGCGCCCAACGTGCAGCTCGAGAACAAATATACCGCGTGGGGCCGGGTGGTCGCCGGAATGGACGCGGTCGACAAGATTGCCCCGGGCGAACCGCCGCCCGAGCCGACGACCATCGTCCGGGCCTACCTCGGCGACGCTGCGGCGCCGGCAAAGTGACGCTAAGGCGCGCCTGATGCGCGTCGACCTGTTCGATTTCGACCTGCCCACCGACCGGATTGCGCTGCGGCCAGCGCGACCGCGCGACAGCGCGCGGCTGCTGCTGGTGGAGGGGAACGCGATCACCGACCGTCAGGTGAGCGAATTGCCGGACCTGCTGCGGCCCGGCGACGTGCTGGTGTTCAACGACACCAAAGTCATCCCGGCGCAGCTTGAGGGAAGGCGAGGAGAGGCCTCGATCGGCGCGACGCTGCACAAGCGCGAGGGGCCGCGCGACTGGCGGGCCTTCCTGCGCAATGCGAAGCGGGTGCGGGTCGGCGACACGATCGACTTCGGCGCGGGCGTAACCGCGTCGGTCGCGGACAGGGCCGACGACGGTTCGGCGCTGCTACATTTTCTGGGGAGCGAGCCGGTCGAGATCATGCTCGAGCGCGCGGGGCGGATGCCCTTGCCGCCCTACATCGCCTCGAAGCGGGCGACCGATGAGCAGGACCGGAGCGACTACCAGACGATGTTCGCGCGCGAGGAAGGGGCGGTCGCCGCGCCGACCGCGGCGCTGCACTTCACCGAGCGCTTGCTCGACGCGCTGGATGCGCGCGGCATCGGGCGCCAGACGCTGACGCTCCATGTCGGCGCCGGGACTTTCCTGCCGGTCAAGGTGGACGACACCAGCGCTCACGTGATGCACGCCGAATGGGGGCGGATCGACCCCGCGACAGCCGACCGGTTGAACGCCGTCCGCGCCTCGGGCGGACGCTTGATCGCCGTCGGAACGACGAGCCTGCGCCTGCTCGAAAGCGCGGCGGACGACGACGGCACCATCCGCCCGTTCGAAGGCGATACGGCAATCTTCATCACCCCTGGTTATCGCTTCAAGGCGATCGACGGGCTGATCACCAACTTCCATTTGCCCAAGTCGACGCTGTTCATGCTGGTCAGCGCGCTGATGGGGCTCGACGTGATGAAGGCGGCCTATGCCCATGCGATCGAGGCCGGCTACCGCTTCTATTCCTACGGCGACGCGAGCTTGTTGCTGCCGTCGTGCGCTTAGCAGCGGGCTATTGCGTCGCCAGCCAGGCGTCGCTGCACATCAGGATGAGCTCGCGCCGCGCGGCGTGGTCGGCGAGATGCGCCTGGACGGTCTCGCGGTCTTCGGCGGGCAGACGGCGGATGATTTCCGAAACGCTGCGGTATTGACCCGACCGAGCCAAAGCGAAGGCGCGCTCGATGGGTGATGTCTCCGGCATTTGCCCTGCTTAGCTTAAGCGCACTCCTGTTGCCCAGCCGCGGTAACTCTGCGCTGCGGTCAGCGGGCGCGCCGCCATATTTTCCGGTGTGCGGATATTCCAAGCCAGCCCCAGCCGCTTGAACAGGACAATGAGATTCCAGCCGAAGTCCCACTGGCCGGGATAAAGGCCGATTCGAGCAGAACCCGGATACGCATGATGATTGTTGTGCCAAGCTTCACCCATGGTTGGGATCGCGGCCCACGGGACATCGTGTGCTTGCACCCCGGCGTGATCGACGAGCCAGGTCTGGGGCCCTTGAGTGTGGGCCAGATGCCCGACGAACCAGTGACCATGAACCGAAATCGCGACCCTTGCGCACACGCCCCACAACACCCAACCGAGACCCCCACTGAGGTACAGCAAAGCCGCGATCGGTACCTGCTGCAGCATCCAGGTCCGTTCGAGAAAGCGATAGAAGGGATCGGCCCCGACGCGGCCGAGATCGAATTGCGGGGGACGGGCAAGCTCTAGGCGGCAGTGAAGTTGCCACCAAGCGTCACGCAACATGCCGCCGCGGTGCGCAAGATAGTCATGGCAGTTCGACTGCCGCTGCGCCCAATCCCTCATGTCGTGGGTGCGGATCATCCAGAAGGGGCCGCTCATCCCCACCGTAGTGCCGAACCAGGCAAGGATGCGTTCAAGCCATAGGGGGCAATCGAAGCTGCCGTGGATCATCCGCCGGTGGAAGCCGACCGAATGGCCGAGCAGTAGTCCCGCGCCCGTCCAGACAGCGAAGATGATCAGACCCGACCAAGAGACGAGGAAGAGCGCGGAGAATGCACCGGCGAGCATTGTCGAGTTCCACAGCGAATGAATGGGATCCCAAACTACTCGCCCTTCGACCGGGCTTGCTCCCTCGCCCCGAAGCGACTGGACTCGCTCGCTCATATGCACCTCCAGCAATTAAGCAATCACTTAACTATTTTTTTCGATACGTTGCAAGCAGTGAAGAAAATGCTTAAATATTAGTCATGGACAAGGTTTTCGAAGCACTGTCGTCGACGCCCCGGCGCAAAATGCTCGCGTATCTCGCGCATGCCGACCTGACGGCGGGGGAGATCGCGTCACGTTTTGAAATGACCAAGTCAGCGGTTTCGCAGCACCTCAACGTGCTCGAGAACGCTGGCCTCGTGACCAGCGAAAAAAAGGGTCAATTCGTCCATTATCGACTCGTCGCCGACCATCTGGCGAATTCCTTGAACAGCTATCTGCAGATGGTCTGCCCGGTGTCGCGCCCGCTGAAGAAGGAAAGCGCGAGGATCGCGAAAGATCGCGCGGCGCACTGACGGCTATTCCGGATAGCAGGCCTGGCGTTCGGCCGGATGCTGCCGGAACCACTCCTTGCGGGCCTTCTTGTCGGCCTGCGCATGCTCGTAGCCGATCATTGTCGTGCGGCGCTTGATGGTGCGGACGTCGGGGTCTCCGGTCGCCGCCGGCGGCGCGCGCCAATCGCCTTTGTAGGCGTTGCACAGGAAGAACCGCATGTCCGGATCGGGCAAGTTGTTCTCGCCAACGCCGCAGCGGAGTGGCCGTCCGGTCCGGTCGACGTCGATGATCACCCAGGCGTAGCGGTCGCCGCGCATCGGCTCGAGGTTCTGCCACGGGTAGGAGGCACCGGCCTCGCGCGTCGGGCAAGGCGCTGTTTCAGCAGCGAGCGGCGCGCTCGCCATCAGCGTGGCCATGGCGATCAGGAACTGAACGTCGCGCATCCCGGCTAGCCCAGGCGATCGGGGCGCGACGGCTCGGGGTAGCATTTCGGCTGTGCTTCCGGATGGTCGAGGAACCATTGCTTGCGCGCCTTGCGGTCGGCCCGATGATGATCGTAGCCGTTGATCAGCGCGAAACGCTCGAACGTCCGCCGGTCGGGTTCTGAGGCGCTCGCCTTGGGCCCGCGCCAGCGCTCGGAATAATTCTTGCACAGGAACTGGGCGGTCTCGACGTCGAGGAAATTGTTCTTGCCGATGCGGCAACTGGCCGGGGCGCCGGTGCGGTCGACGTCCATGATCACCCAGCCGTAATAGTCGCCGCGCATGATCTCGTTCGACTGCCAGGGATAGCGCGCGCCGGCTTCCCATTTCGGGCATTCGGTCCCGGCAGCGACGGCGGATGAGGTGCCGAGTGCGGCACCGAGGATGAGGGTGATCAGTCTTCGCATGCAGCGACGTTAGCGGCGGCTTTTGCGAGCGGCAACGGCGTCCGCTAGGGCCGCCCGCGTGACCCGTTTCGCATTCTCGATTGCCGCGACAGATGGTGCCGCGCGGACCGGCACCATCGCCATGCAGCGCGGCGAGATAAGGACGCCGGCGTTCATGCCCGTCGGCACCGCGGCGACGGTCAAGGCGATGCGGCCCGAGGAGGTGCGCGCCAGCGGCGCCGACATCATCCTTGGCAACACTTATCATTTGATGCTGCGGCCGGGCGCCGAGCGGGTGGCCAAGCTTGGCGGGCTGCACAATTTCATGGGGTGGGAGCGGCCGATCCTGACCGACAGCGGCGGCTATCAGGTGATGAGCCTCAGCGAGCTGACCAAGGTGACGGAAGAGGGGGTGGCGTTCGCCAGCCACCTCGACGGGTCGCGCCACATGCTGAGCCCCGAACGGTCGATCGAGGTCCAGCGCCTGCTCGACAGCGACATCGTCATGCAGTTCGACCAGCTGGTGCCGACGACATCGACCCCGGAACAGCAGCGCGAGGCGATGGACCGCTCCATCCGCTGGGCAAAGCGCAGCCGTGAGGAATTCAACCGCGGCGGCGAGCATGCCGAACGCGCGGCGATCTTCGGCATCCAGCAGGGCGCGCTCGACAAAGGCCTGCGCCAGGTATCGGCGGACGCGCTGATCGGCATCGGGTTCGACGGCTATGCGGTCGGCGGGCTGGCGGTGGGCGAGGGGCAGGAGGCGATGCTCGGCTGCCTCGACTTCGCGGTCGATATGCTGCCGGCGGACCAGCCGCGCTATTTGATGGGGGTCGGCAAGCCCGACGACATCGTCGAGGCGGTGGTGCGCGGGATCGACATGTTCGACTGCGTCTTGCCGACGCGCTCGGGGCGGACGGGGCAGGCATTCACCGCCGACGGTCCGCTCAACCTCCGTAACGCCCGCTTCGCGGAGGATCCGGAGCCAATCGAGCCCAGCTGTCCATGCCCGGCCTGCACGACCTTCAGCCGCGCCTACGTCCATCACCTCGTAAAATCGGGCGAAATCCTCGGCGCGATGCTGATGACCCAGCACAATTTGTGGTTCTACCAGCGGCTGATGCAGGCCTTGCGCGACGCGATTGCCGCGCAAGGCCTGCCGAGTTTCGCGAAAGACTTCCTGGAGCGGTACCGCCGCTAAGCGGCCGCGGCCTCGAGCTTCTCGAGGGTTCTCAATTCGAAGTCGCTTGCGTCGTGGCGCTCGTGGAGCTGTTCGGCGGGATCGCCCGACATCTTGTTGACGATCCGCCCGCGCTTGACCGCCGGCCGCGCGTCGATCGCCTTCGCCCAGCGCATCACATGCTCATATTCGTGGAGCGCGAGGAAGGTGTCCGAACCCTCGTAGTTCCGCCCGAGCGCCATGCCGCCATACCATGGCCAGTTGGCGATATCGGCGATCGAATAATCGGGTCCGCCGAGATATTCGCTCTCGCCCAGGCGCCGGTTGAGCACATCGAACAGGCGCTTGGCCTCCATCGAATAGCGGTTGATGGCATATTCGAATTTCTCGGGGGCGTAGGCGAAGAAGTGACCGAAGCCGCCGCCGAGGAACGGCGCGCTGCCCATTTGCCAGAACAGCCAGGACAGGGTCTCAGCGCGCTTGGCGCCCGCCGGCGGGAGGAATTCGCCGAACTTCTCCGCCAGGTGGAGCAGGATGGCGCCGCTTTCGAACAGGCGGATCGGCTCGGGACCGCTGCGGTCGACCAGGGCCGGAATCTTGGAATTGGGGTTGATCGCGACGAAGCCGCTGCCGAACTGGTCGCCGTGGCCGATGCGGATCGGCCAAGCGTCGTACTCGGCGGCGACGTGGCCCTTCGCCAGCAGCTCCTCGAACATGATGCCGACCTTCTGGCCGTTGGGCGTCGCCAGCGAATAGAGCTGGAAGGGATGTTCCCCGACAGGCAGCTCGGCATCATGGGTCGCGCCGGCGATCGGGCGGTTGATGTTGGCGAAGGCGCCGCCATTGGCTTCGTCCCAGGTCCACACCTTGGGGAGAACGTAGTCGCTCGTTCCGGTCATTATCGCTCTTTCGTTTTCCAGCCCGCAAGGAAGCTAGGAAGCGGCGTGCGACCTTTCCAGTGTCAGTGCTGTGCCTTGCCGAACCGCGGCCCGTGGAAGCGCGGCCGCGCGCTCGCTTAGTCGGCGCTGACCGAGAGGAAGCCGGGGAGCGGGCCGTTCCAGTCGGGCTCGATGTCCTCGACCACCGGCGAGCGCTCGGGACGCGGTGCCTCGGCCTTCGCCGGACGCGGCGCCTCGGTCTTGGCGGGACGCGGCGTCTCGGACTTCGCCCGGCGCGGCGCCTCGGCCTTCACCGGGCGCGCTTCACGCGCCTCCTCAGCTTTGGGAGCGCGCTTGGCTGCGGGCTCCGCCTTTGCCCGCGGCTTTTCGTCGGCCGCCGGCGCACCGGCCGCGAACTTCTGGCCAGTCAGCTTTTCAATGCGCTCGATGGCCTCGCCATCCGCCCGCGTCGCCAGCGTGATGGCGATGCCGGTGGCACCGGCGCGGCCGGTCCGGCCAATGCGGTGGATGTAATCGTCCGGCTGCCACGGAACATCGAAGTTGAAGACGTGGCTGACGCCTTTGACGTCGAGCCCGCG
>Ga0070665_100002246_pt1 | contig 21490 bp, 15 predicted proteins | sample KBSS13metaG_FD_65862 | JGI IMG/M metagenome (GOLD analysis project Ga0070665, IMG submission 65862) | Switchgrass rhizosphere microbial communities from Kellogg Biological Station, Michigan, USA - KBS S1-3 metaG | ecosystem: Host-associated > Plants > Roots > Rhizosphere > Soil ... | reverse complement strand
ACTTCGTACTTCGTACTTATCGCCCTTCAGAGAAGCCGGCGCATCCCGCGCAGCCAGCGATCGTGATCAGCGGCCTTGCGTCTCACGAACTCGGCCACTTCTCCATGCGGCAGAATCAGAAAGCGTTCAGCCTCGAGCCCCTTCACCACATCGTCTGCCACCTGCTCCGGCTCGAGCGCCGAGTCCAGCAGGAACGAGCGGCGCGTCCCTTCGGCCTCCGCGCGGCGGAGCATGTCGGTCCGCACGCCCTGCGGACAGAGCGCGGACACCTTGATCCCGCGATCGCCGTAGGTCATCGACAGCCACTCGGCGAATGCCAGCGAGGCGTGCTTGGTGACGGCGTAAGTGGCCGATTGCGGATGCGTCAGGAGGCCGGCCGCAGAAACCGTCTGCAACAAGTAGCCGCTGCCGCGCTCGAGCATGTGCGGCACCACCGCCCGCGCCGCGTAGACGTGCGCCATCACGTTGACGTCCCAGCAGCGCGCCCATTCGGCGTCGGGCGTCTGCTCGTCGCCGTTGACGGCGATGCCCGCGTTCGAGCAGAACAGGTCGATCGCGCCATGCTTCGCGATGGTCCGCGCCACGAGCGCGACGATGTCGGCTTCGCGCGACACGTCGCAGGCGACCGCGGTGCCGCCAATCTCGCCCGCCACCTCCACCGCCGTCGGCTCGTTGATATCGGCAACCACGATGGCCTTCGCGCCTTCCGTGGCAAACCGCCGGCACAGCGCGCGGCCGATCCCGTTCCCGCCGCCGGTCACGACGATCACTTTTCCGGGCAACAGCATTGGGATTTCAGATTTCAGACTTCAGATTTGAGATTTGCCGAGCGCATCCAGGTCTGCAGCCGGTCGACGTCCTTCTTCACCGTCCGCGACGCCGCAAACAGGACGACCGCCAGCACCGCGGCGAGAATCGGGACGATGTACATCGCCTGGTGCAGACCGGCGGCGCGGAACGGCTCGAGCGCCTTCAGATCGAAGCCCTTCGACTCGCCCACCAGGCTGCGCAGCTCCGCCATCATGATCTCGCCGAACTGCAACGGCGCGACCGCGCCGGCGGCGCTCGCCTTCTGGAACGTGAAGTAGTCGCTCGCGAGCCCGGTGCCGACCGGGCCCATCGACGCACCGAGCACGTACATCGCGAAGAAGTACAACGCCATCGCCGTCCCGCGCAGCGACGGCTCGACGACGTCATGGATGGTCGAGTAGACGGTTGAGTAATACGCGAACATCACGCCGACGCCCAGCCCCATCAGCAGCGCGAAGCCGAGGACGTCGCCGGCCGGCCGGCCGAGACCCAGGAACATGAGCGGTGTACAGATGACAATCGCGGTGGTCCCGACAATCAGCCGGCCGTCGACGCGCTTCGCGTAGAGACGGTCGGCGAGCCAGCCGCCGAGCGTGAGGCCGCCGATGCCCGAGAACCCGTACACACACGCCGCAACCCAGCCGGCGTTGACGAAGCTCATATGGTGAAACCGCGCCAGGAAGGGCGAGACGAACGCGCCGAGCGCATACATGTTGAAGTTGTGCAGCGCTCCCGACACGATGATCCACAGCATCGTCGGAATCGAGAGCACGAGCATGTACGGATTGCCGGGTCGGCGTCGTTCGCCAACCGCGTGTCCTTCGAGCGTCCCGCGCTTCGGCTCGTTCATGCTCCAGGCGGCGATCGCGCAAAGAATGCCCGGCACGGCCGCGATGTAGAACGCGTTGCGCCATCCCCAGTTCTGCAGGATCCAGCCGCCGGCGCCGTTGGCCAGGCCGAGGCCGAGCGGGAGCCCCAGCATCCAGATCGCCACCGCACGCGCGCGCATCGTCGGGCCGACGATGTCGCCGATCAGCGAGGTGGACGCCGGGGAGCAGGTCGCCTCGCCGACCCCGACGCCGAGGCGGGCGACGATCAGCTGCGAGAAGTTGCGCGCCATGCCCGACAGCGCCGTCAGGAGGCTCCAGACGAAGACGCCGACCGCGAGGATCTTTCGCCGGGCCATCTTGTCGGACAACCGGCCCAGCGGGAGCCCGACCACGGCGTAGAGAAGGGTGAAGACGGTGCCGAGCAGCCCGAGCGCGGTGTCGCTGAGCGCCCACTCGCGGCGAATGCCTTCTCCCACGCCGCCGAGCAGTTGGCGGTCGAAGAAGTTCATCAGGTTGATGGCGAAGAGGACCGCGAGCGCGTAACCGGAACCAGACATCAGTGTCTCCCGCCCCCAGACCCGCACGCGCCTCGGGCAGTGTCCGCCTTCAGGCGGACCAAATACCTGGCGCGAATCGACGTCCGGTCCGGCTAAAGCCGGACACTACCGATTTCGACAACGGAGCTTACAGCGGGTATTTCCCGGATTCGATGACCGCGTCCGCGATGCGCCGCCGCGCGGCGATCGCGTCGATCCCGGCGTACGGCACGAGACGCTGGACGCCCGCGGCCAGGGCGCCGTCGCCGTGGCGCGCGCCGAGCGCCGCGACGACCTGCCGTGAGGCGGCCGCGACCTTGTCGGCGGCATCGTTGGCGTAGACCGCGGCGATGTCGGCGGCGAGGCCGGCGCGGCTGTCGCCGCTCGCCGCCATCTTCTCCGCACGCGCGATCGCGCTTTCCGTCGCGTAGGTCTCGATGATGACGTCGGCGATCTGCGCGAGCACTTCCTGCTCGTCCTTCAGCGTCTCGCCGCAGGCGGCCGACGCGCTTCCCAGCAGCGCAATCGACAGGCGCTTCAGGCGGCTGACGTACTCCCGTTCAGGGGCTAGGAGCTTGGAGCTCGGGGCTCGCTGTGGCTCCGCCATCGCCGCACGCGCGCCTTCGGCGTTGAACAGCTGCGGCTGCTGCTTGAGCAGCCGGGTCGGCACCAGCATCCGGTTGATCTCGTTGGTGCCTTCGTAGATGCGGGTGATGCGGGCGTCGCGGTACATGCGTTCCAGGGGGAACTCGCGGGAGTAGCCGTTGCCGCCGAACACCTGGATGCCTTCGTCCACCGCCCAGGCCAGCGCCTCGCTGGTCCAGACCTTGTTGATCGAACACTCGACCGAGAACCCTTCGATCGTCTTGAGGACCAGCGGTCCGTCGGCGCGATCGCCGGCTTCGATCGCGCGGTCGACGTCGCCGAGGGTGCGGTACGACATCGCGTCCCCGACGAAGCCGCGAACCGCCATCCCGGCGAGCTTCTGCTTGATCAGGCCGAACTCGGCGATCGCCTTGCCGAACTGACGGCGTTCCTTGGCGTACTTCACCGAGTGGTTGAGCGCCATGCGGACGCCGGACATGTTGCGCGCGCCGAGCTTGACCCGGCCGAAGTTCAGGACGTTGAACGCGACCTTGTGCCCCTGTCCGATGGTGCCGAGGACGTTCTCGATCGGCACCTTCACGTTGTCGAGCATCAGCGCGGTGGTCGACGAGCCGTCGAGCCCCAGCTTGATCTCGTCGCGGCCGCTGACCACCCCCATCCCGCGCTCGACGAGGAAGGCGGTGAACTTGTCGCCGCCGACCTTCGCGAAGATCGTGAACAGGTCGGCGAAGCCGCCGTTGGTGATCCACATCTTCTGGCCGTTCAGCTCGTAGTGCCGGCCGTCGGCGGTCAACGTCGCGGTGGTCCGCGCCGCGAGCGCGTCGGACCCCGACTGCGGCTCGGTGAGCGCGTAGGCGCCGATCAGATCGCCGCTCGCCAGCCGCGGCAGGTAGCGCGCTTTCTGCTCCTCGGTGCCGAAGTAGACGAGCGGGAGCGTGCCGATCGAGGTATGGGCCCCGAGCGAACCGCCGAACGAGGGATTGATCGCGATCTGCTCGCCGACGTAGGAGGCGCTGATCAGATCGAGTCCCAGCCCGCCGTAGGCCGGCGGAATCTCCAGGCGCAGCAGATCGAGCTCGCTCGCCTTCTTCAGCAGCTGGCGGGTCAGCGCCCAGTCGTGGTGATACAGCTGCTCGACGACCGGCAGCACTTCCTTGTGCATGAACTCAGAGGCGGTCTGTCCGAACAGACGCTGCTCGTCGCTCAGATCCTCCCTGACGAACACCTCGCCGGGCACGGCGATGGAGGTGAGAAACCGTCCGCCTGCGGCGGCTGTCTGTGTCTGTGCCATGTCGGTACTCTACGAACGGAGCGCGCGGCTTTCAGCCGAGCGTGCGGCTCGCCTGAAAGGCCCGCCCTCCATGTTGTTGACGTGTGCAGCGGGTCGGAAGTATAAGCCTGACAACGTGCCAACCATCAACGAATTGTTCAGACTGGACGGACGCATCGCGATCGTCACCGGCGGGTCGCGCGGCATCGGACAGGAGATGGCCGAAGGACTGGCGGAAGCCGGGGCGTCGCTCATGCTCTGCGCCCGGCGCGAGGAGTGGTTGACGCCGACCGTGGCCAAGATGCGCAAGCAGGGATTCAAGGTCGAAGGGGCGCTCTGCGACGTCGCCAAGGCGGCCGACGTCCAGTCGGTCGTCGACAAGACGATCGCGGCGTACGGCCGGGTCGACATCCTGATCAACAATGCCGGCGTGACGTGGGCGGCCGAGCCCGAGGACATGACGCTGGCGCAGTGGCAGAAGGTCATCGACGTCAACCTGACCGGGGCGTTTCTCTTCGCGCAGGCCGCCGGCCGCGACATGCTGACGCGCCAGTGGGGCCGGATCATCAACATCGCGTCGATCGCCGGCATGCACGCCTCGGTGCAGGGGCCGCACTACGCGCCGTACGCGGCGACCAAGGCCGGCTTGATCGGCCTGACCCGTGAGCTCGCGGTCTCGTGGGCGCGCAAAGGGATCCGGGTGAACGCGATTGCACCGGGCTTCTTCCACTCGCGCCTGGCGGACGGCGCGATCGCCATGAACGAAGCGTCGATCAAGGCCTCGAGTCCGATCCCGCGCGTCGGCGATGCCGGCGAGCTGAAGGGCGTCGCCGTGTTCCTTGCCGCCGACGCCTCCAACTACATTACCGGCCAGACGATCGTCGTGGACGGGGGACGCACCATCGCGTGAAGCCTGAATCACCGTACGCCGCGCGCCCCTGGCGGCGCCACTACGACTACTGGGTCCGCGCCAACCTGTCCTATCCGGGCCGCTCCCTGAGCGACATCCTGAACCTCACCGCGATCGAGCGGCCGGACCGTCCGGCGACGCAGTTTCTCGGCGCGCAGCTGACCTTCCTCGAGCTGAAGACCCGAGCCGACGCCCTCGCTGCAGCGCTCGCGCGATTCGGCATCGCCAAAGGCGACCGCGTCGGGATCATGCTGCCCAACTGCCCGCAGTACATCTTCTCCGCGTTCGCCGTGCTGCGGCTCGGCGCGATCGTCGTCAACATCAACCCGAGCTACACCGCGCGCGAGCTGCTGACCATCGCCGCCGATTCCGGGGTGCGCCTGGTGATCACCCTCGACGCGCTGGCGCCGCTGGTGCTCTCGGTTCGCAGTACCGGGGCGCCGGCGATCGAGCAGGTCATCGTCACGTCGCTGGCGGAGTATTCCGCCGCCGGCGCGGGCGCGCCGCGCGTCGACGACACCCAGACGCTGGCGGACCTGCTGGCGCCGGTCGCGCCGGCGGAGCTGCCGCGCGTGGCGATCGACCCCGACGACGTCGCGGTGCTGCAGTACACCGGCGGCACCACCGGCACGCCGAAGGGCGCGATGCTGACCCACGGGAACATCTGGGCCAATGTCGTGCAGACGGAGAGCTGGACCAACCCGAGCTACGTCCTCAACGGCAACGAGCGCTACCTCGTGGTCATCCCCTACTTCCACATTTATGCCTTCTCGGTCTGCATGATGGTGGGGCTGCGGATCGGCGCGCTGCAGATCATCCATCCGAAGTACGAGCCCGAGGCGGTCCTGACGGCGATTCGCGAGTTGCGGCCGACCTACTTTCCAGCGGTCCCGACCGTGTTCGTCTCGCTGCTCTCGCATCCGAAGGTCGGCGAGTACGGCCTCGAACGGGTTCGGCTGTTCAACAGCGGCGGCGCGCCGTGCCCGGTCGAAGTGATGGAAGAGTTCGAACGGCGGACCGGCCGGCCGCTGGGCGAAGGCTACGGATTGTCGGAGACGTCGCCGGTCACCCATTCCACGCCGCAGCTGGCCTTCCGCAAGATCGGCACCATCGGCCTCCCGTTCCCGGACACCGACCAGAAGATCGTGGACGTCGAGACCGGGGCACGCGAGCTGCCGATCGGTGAAATCGGCGAGCTGTGCATCTCGGGCCCGCAGGTGATGAAAGGCTACTGGAAGAAACCGGAAGAGAGCGCCAACGTCCTGCGCACGGATGCCGCCGGCCGGGTGTGGTTCCACACCGGCGACATCGCGCGGATGGACGAGGACGGCTACACCTCGATCGTCCAGCGCAAGAAGGACATGATCATCGTCGACGGCTACAACGTCTATCCGTCGGACGTCGAGTCGATGCTGTACAGCCATCCCGCGGTGCGGCTGGCCGCGGTCATCGGCATCCCGGACGCCTATCACGGCGAAACCGTCAAGGCGTGCATCGCGCTGAAGCCGGGAGCCTCGGCCACCAGCGCCGAGATCATCACCTACTGCCGCGAAGGGCTGACCGACTACAAAGTGCCGCGGGTCGTCGAGATCCGCGACACCCTGCCGATGAGCGCGGTCGGCAAGATACTCTATCGCGTGCTTCGCGACGAGCACGCCGCGGCGATGAAGCCATGACGCACGTCGAAGCGCGGCGCACGATGAGCGGGCTCGAGTTCTTCAGGCGGATGCTCGCCGGCCAGGTGCCGCCGCCGCCGATGATCGACCTGCTCGGCATCCGGCTGACGGAAGTCGAGGAGGGGCGGGTGGTCTTCACTGCGACCTGCGAAGAGCGCTTTTACAACGGCACCGGCGTGGCTCACGGCGGGTTCGCGGCGACGCTGCTCGACACCGCGCTGGGCTGCGCGATCAACTCCGCGATGCCCGCGGGCCGGCGCTTCACGACGCTCGAGCTGAAGGTCAACCTCACCCGGCCGATCACCCTGGAAGCCGGCCTGCTGCAGTGCGAGGCCAAGGTCGTCCACGTCGGCGGGCGCACCGCGACATCGGAAGGCCGCATCATCGATCGCACCGGCAAGCTCTACGCCCACGGCACCACCACCTGCATCGTGGTCGACGCGCCGCGCGGCCCGCTCGAACCTTAGGAGTTCACATGTCTCTCGTGCGTTATGAAGTGAAGGATGGTGTCGCCGTCGTCACCATCGACAACCCGCCGGTCAATGCGCTGGCGCCCTCCGTCTGGACGGAGATCGACGAGGCGGTGAAGCGCGCGGTGGCCGATCCCGCGGCCGGGGCCATCGTGCTCATCGGCGCGGGCACGACGTTCATCGCCGGCGCCGACATCAAGGCGTTCGAGCTGCTCAAGACGCCTGCCGATTCCATGGCGCGCTCCGAGGGGACGCATGCGCTGCTGAAACGCATGGAGGACGCCGCCAAGCCGCTGGTCGCGGCGATTCACGGCAATGCGCTCGGCGGCGGTCTGGAGGTCGCGCAGGCCTGCCACTTCCGGGTCGCCACGAAGGATGCCAGGGTCGGCCAGCCCGAGGTCATGCTCGGCCTCATTCCGGGCGCCGGCGGCACGCAGCGGCTCCCCCGGCTCGCCGGCGCGAAGATGGCGCTCGAGATGTGCACCGAGGGGAAACCGGTCCCGGCGCCGAAAGCGCTCGCCGCCGGCATCCTCGATCACATCGTCGACGGCGACCTGCTGAGCGGCGCGATCGCGTTTGCCAAGGACAAGGCGGCGGCGCACGCGATCCGCAAGGTGCGTGAGATCGTCATCGGCGCCGACCAGGTCAAGGCCGGCCTCGAGGCGTGCGACGCGATGCGCGCCTCGTTGAAGAAAACGGCCAGGGGCCTGCGCGCGCCGTACGCCGTGGTCGACGCCATCGAAGCGGGGCTGAAGCTGTCCTTCGATGAGGGGTCGGTCCGCGAGCGCGAGCTGTTCGCCGACTGCGTCGCGTCCACCGAGTCGAAGGCGCTGCGCCACCTCTTCTTCGCCGAGCGCGAGGTGGCCAAAGTGCCCGACGTCCCGAAGGAGACGCCGGTCAAGGAGATCAAACGGGCCGCGGTCGTCGGCGCCGGCACGATGGGCGGCGGGATCGCGATGAACTACGCGAACGCGGGGATCCCGGTCCTGCTGAAGGAAGTGGACCAGGCGGCGCTCGACCGCGGCATCGCCACGATCCGCCGGAACTACGACGTGACGATGTCCAAGGGAAAGATGACGAAGGAGCAGGTCGAGAAGACCATGGCGCTGATCACGCCGACGACCAGCTACGACGGCTTCGATCAGGTGGACATCGTGACCGAGGCGGTGTTCGAGAACATGGACCTGAAGAAATCCACGTTCGCCGATCTCGGCCGGGTCACGCGGGCCGACTGCATCCTGGCGTCGAACTCGTCCACCCTGGACATCGATCAGTTCGCGGCGGCGAGCGGAAGGCCGCAGCAGGTGCTCGGCCATCATTACTTCAGCCCGGCGAACGTGATGAAGCTGCTCGAGATCGTCCGGGGGCGGGAGACGAGCAAGGAGGCGATCGCCACCTCGCTCAAGCTCGCGAAGAAACTGGGCAAGGTCGGCGTGGTGGTGGGCAACTGCTTCGGGTTCGTCGCCAACCGCATGCTGGCCTACTACATGCGCGAAGCCTACCTGCTGCTCGAGGAGGGGGCGAGCGTCGAACAGATCGATCGCGTGCTGACCGAGTTCGGCCTGCCGGTGGGACCCTTCGGCATGCAGGACATCGCCGGCATCGACGTCGGCGCCCGCATCCGCCAGTACCTGGCGTCGATCGGCAAGTCGCGCGCGGAGGGACCGCAGTCGGCGATCCCCGATCGTCTGTACGAGATGGGGCGCTACGGGCAAAAGACCGGCGCCGGTTGGTACCAGTACGACGCGCCCGGCAGCCGGAACCGCACGACCGATCCGCTGATCGAGCAGCTGGCGAACGAGGAGGCCAAGAAGCGCGGGATCGTGCGCCGGCCGATCAGCGACGAGGAGATCGTCGCACGGATCACGACCGCCCTGGCCAACGAGGGCGCCCGCGTGCTGGAAGACAAGTACGCGACCCGGCCGGGCGACATCGACATCATCTATGTCTACGGCTTCGGCTTCCCGCGCCGGACCGGCGGGCCGATGTTCTATGCCGACACGGTAGGCCTGCCGACGGTGCTGTCGCGGGTGAACGAATACCGCGCGCGCTTCGGCGACTACTGGGAGCCGGCGCCGCTGCTCGAACGCCTCGTCAAGGAAGGCCGCGGGTTTTACTCGTAGGGGCGGAGATTGCTCCGCACGGGCAGCCGAAGGGCCGACCAAGGTCGGCCCCTACCCAGGACCACACCCATGATCGACATCGACGTTCGCACGCTCGGGAACCGGATCGGCGAGGAGGTTGCCGTCAGCGATTGGCTCGAGGTGACCCAGGCTCGCATCAACCAGTTCGCCGACGCCACCGGCGATCATCAGTGGATTCACGTCGATCCGGTGCGCGCGGCGGCCGAACTGCCGTCCGGGAGCACGATCGCGCATGGGTTCCTCACGCTGTCGCTGCTCAGCACGCTGATCCGCGAGTCGATCCGGTTCACCGGCCTTCGGATGGCAATCAACTACGGTCTCAACCGGGTGCGTTTCGTCTCGCCGGTCCCCTCCGGTTCACGGATCCGGGCGCTCGTCACGCTGCAGTCGGTGGACGCAGTCAGCGGCGGATTCCAGGTCACCTGGCAGGCCACCATCGAGCGCGAGGGCAGCGACAAGCCCGCGTGCGTCGCCGACTGGATCGTCAGGTACTATCCGGTCTCGACCAGCTCCTAGCTCCCAGCGCCTAGCCCCGAGCCCCCAGTCCCTAGTCCCTAGTCCCCAGCCCCCGTTTACGCTAAACTGAGAAAGCCAGCCAAGCCGTCTGAGTAGTTGGGTTCCGCCATGAGTTACTCGAAATCTATCGCCATCGCTTTGACCACCTTCGCGTGCATGACCGCGGTGGCGGTCGATGCCGGCGCGCAGTCGCGCGGCGGACGGTCCGGCGGCGGACACGCCTCCGGCGGCGCGCGAGGTCCCTCCGGCGGTGGCGCAGCGCCGCGCGGCGGCGCAGTCGTCGCAGGTCCTCGTGGTGCGGTCGTCGCAGGTCCTCGCGGCGCTGCAGTCGTCGGCAGACCAGGGTATGGCTACGGCCGGTATCCGTACAACGGTTACGGCCGGTATCCGTACTACGGCTACGGCCGGTATCCGTACTACGGTTATGGCCGCTACCCATACTACGGCTACGGCTACGGTCTCTCGATCGGCGTGGGCATCGGGTTCGGCTACCCGTATGGCTACGGCTATTACGGATACGGTTACCCGTACTACGGCGGGTACTATCCGGGCTACCCCTATCCTTACGGCTACGTGGGCGGCGCCTACGTGGTGCCGAGCGGCGCGGCGTACGGCGGGGTCCGCATTCAAGGCGCGCCACGCGATGCCCAGGTCTACGTCGACGGCACCTACGCCGGCGTCGTCGACGACTACGACGGCACGTTCCAGCGCCTCGATCTCGAACCCGGCTCGCACGCGATCGAGATTCGGAGCGCCGCCGGCCGTCCGCTCACCTACGACGTCAACCTGACGGCAGGTCAGACGCTCACGGTGCACGCCAATGTGCGGTGAATCGGGTAATCGAGTGATTGGATAATCGGGTAATTGATTGGCAATCGTCCAATCAATTACCCAATTACCAGATTACCCAATCACCCAATTCACTAGGTCCCAATATCTTCGTTCCACAGCTTCGGGTGCGCCGCGATGAAGGCCGTCATCATCGCGACGCACCGTTCGTCCTGCATCACCTCCACCCGCACGCCCCGCGCTCGCAGCCACTCCTCTTCGCCCATGAACGTCCGGTTTTCTCCGACCACGACGTGCGGGATGCCGTAGAGCAGGATCGCACCGCTGCACATCGCACACGGCGACAGCGTGGTCACCATGATGCTCTCGCGATAGACCGACGCGGGGCGGCGGCCGGCGCGCTCGAGTGCGTCCATCTCGCCGTGCAGGACTGCGCTCCCCTGCTGCAGCCGCCGGTTGTGGCCGCGCCCGATCACGACGCCGCGATGGACGAGCACCGCGCCGATCGGAATGCCGCCTTCGGCCAGCCCCTGCTCTGCTTCCACGATCGCCGCGTCGAGCCATGCGTTCATCGCGGTAGTGTCCGGCTTCAGCCGGACCCGTGTCCAGCAGGTAACAGCTCGTCTATACGAGATTCCGGCACGGCTTTGGCAGTATCTGGGGATGGAGGGTTGAAGTCATGCTCCACATGGCGCTTGTGTTCCTTGTGATCGGGCTCATCGCGGCGTTGCTGGGGTTCACGACGATTGCCGGCGCGTCGATTGCCATCGCCAAGTTCCTGGCTGGGTTGTTCCTCGTGCTGTTCCTGGTGTTCCTGATTCTCGGCCTGGCGGCGACAAAGCGCATCGTCGGCTGACCGGCCTTCGCGCTTATGCGCTACGGCCCGGCAGGCCGCCTGATACAATGGAGGACCTCGGGACTCCGAGATCCTCCATTGAACGCTCGCCCGCATTCCTATGTCCCCGTCGCCGCCACTGCCGCGTTCCTGATCGCCCTCGCCGCGGCGCTTTCGAGCCAGACGGCCCCGTCGCCGGCGCTCTCGCTGCTGTCGCGCGACGGCCGGCGGACGCTGCCGATCGCGCCGGTCGCGGATCAGGAGTTCGTCGCGCTCGATGACCTCGCCGCCGCGTTCCAGCTGACGGTCCGTGAAGAATCGCTCGGCGCGGTCACGGTTTCCTACAAAGGGAAAACGATTGTCCTGACCCCGGATCAGGCGCTGGCGTCGGTTGCCGGACGGCTCGTCTCCCTGCCGGCCCCACCGTCGCGCAACGGACGCCGCTGGCTGGTCCCGGTGGAGTTCATCAGCCGCGCGCTGTCGCTCATCTACGACGTCCGCCTCGACCTGCGCAAGCCGTCGCACCTGCTCGTGATCGGCGATCTCCGCGTGCCGCGCATCGCCGTCCGCTACGATCCGCTCGGCCCCGCCGGACGGCTGACGATCGACGCGACCCCGCGCGCCACGGCGACGGTCACGCAGGAGGCCGAGCACCTGACGATCAAGTTCGACGCCGACGCGCTCGACGTGCCGAACCCGCCGCTGGCGGCGCCCGGCTCACCCGGCCTGATCCTCGGGGTCCGCAACGTCGACGCGACCACCCTGGCGGTCGATCTGGGGCCGCGCTTTGCCGGGTTTCGGGCCGCAAGCCAGCCGGTGGACACCACCACGCGCCTGGTGATCGACCTGGTGGTCGCTCAGACCGACACGCCCGCTGGAGTCCCCACGACCTCGGCGCCGCCGCCGCAGCCGCCGCCTTCCGACCTGCCGCCGTCGTTCGGCCAGCCGGTGTCGGCCTTCCGCACGATCGCCATCGATCCAGGGCACGGCGGCGAGGACGAGGGCGTCAAGAGCGCGGACGGCGTCAAGGAAAAGGACCTGACGCTCGCGGTCGCGCGCCGCGTCAAAGGCGTGATCGAGGCGCGACTGGGTCTCCGCGTCCTGCTGACAAGAGACGACGACCGCAGCGTGCCGGTCGACGAGCGCACCTCGGTCGCCAACAACAACAAGGCGGATCTCTTCGTCAGCCTGCACGTCAACGGCTCGATGCGGCCGGCGACCTCCGGCGCGTCGATCTACATCGCGGCCTTCGATCGTGACGCGGCCCAGGCGTCGGCGGGAGGCGGTGAGCGCGTGCCGACCTTCGGCGGCGGCGCCCGCGAGATCGAGCTGGTGCCGTGGGATCTCGCGCAGACGCGGCATCTCGATCAGTCGTCGGCGTTCGCGGACGTGCTGCAGCAGGCGCTCCACGACCGCGTGCCGCTGACGGCAAAGCCGGTCGATCGCGCACCGCTTCGCGTCCTCGAGTCTGCCAACATGCCGGCGATCCTCATCGAGCTCGGCTACCTGACGAACCCGGAGCAGGCCAAGCTCCTCGCCGGCGACGCCTTCCAGAACGCGGTGGTGCAGGCCCTGTTCGACGCCATCGTGAAGTTCCGCGACTCCCTGCCCGGCGGAGGCACCCACTGATGGCTCGCCGCGTCGCCATCGCCGGAACCCTCGCGGTGATGGTCCTGTTCGCCGTCACGGTCTTCGTCGCGAAGCGCGGGTTTCCGGCATTCCGAAGCACCACTGTCGCGAAACCGGCACCGGCGACGACGCCGTCGCCGGTGCCGGCGCCGCCGGGCCGCAAGATCAAGGCGAGGCTGTTCTACGTCTCCCAGGACGGCGTCGGCCTGACCAGCGTCGAGCGCGACGTCGCCTACGGAGACGCCGCCGACGATCAGGCGCGCGAGATCATCGCCGCGCAGATCGCGCCGGCCGTCGAGCCGCTGGTGTCGGCCGTGCCGCCCGGCACGACCCTGCGCGCGGTGTTCATCACCAAATCGGGCGACGCCTACGTCGACTTGAGCCGCGAGGCGCGCAGCGCCCATCCGGGCGGCACCCTCAACGAGCTGCTCACGGTCTACACGATCGTCAACGCGCTCACCGCGAACCTGCCCGCGGTCACCGCCGTGCAGCTGCTGATCGACGGCAAGGAGGTGGACACGCTGTCGGGCCACGTCGATCTCCGGCGTCCGCTCGTGAAAAATCTGGCGTGGGTACAATAGGCACATGCGATCTGATCAACGACCGGCCAACCAGCTCCGCGACACCACGCTCATTCCCGACTATACGATTCACGCGGAGGGCTCCGTCCTCATCAGCGCCGGCCAGACCAAGGTGATCTGCACCGCGAGCGTCGAGGATCGCGTGCCGCCGTTCTTGCGCAACACCGGGAAGGGCTGGGTGACCGCGGAGTACGGCATGCTGCCGCGCGCGACCAGCACGCGGATGCGACGCGAGTCGACGGAAGGCAAGGTCGGCGGCCGCACCCAGGAGATCCAGCGCCTGATCGGCCGCTCGCTGCGCACGGTGACGAACCTGCCGGCGCTCGGGGAACGCACGGTGTGGATCGATTGCGACGTGATCCAGGCCGACGGCGGTACGCGGACGGCGTCGATCACCGGGGCGTTCGTGGCGCTGGCGCTGGCGCTCGAGAAGCTGCGCGAGCGAGACGTCCTCAGGACGATCCCGCTCACCGACTACGTCGCCGCGATCAGCGTCGGCATTGTCGACGGCGAGCCGCTGCTCGACCTGGCGTACGAGGACGACAGCCGCGCCGACGTCGACATGAACATCGTGAAGACCGGAGACGGCCGGTTCATCGAGGTGCAGGGCACGGCCGAAGCGATCCCGTTCGGCCGCGACGCGCTGCTCAGCCTGCTCGATCTGGCCGACCACGGGATCAAGCAGCTGGTCGAGAAACAGGCCGCATTGATCGGCCACCTGGTGAAGAAGCAGTAGGGGCTGGGAACTGTTGCTGGGGACTAGCCCCCAGTCCCCAGTCCCCAATCCCCAGTCGCGTATGCAGCTCTTTCGCACCATCCTCCCCACCCCGCTCGGCGACATGCTGGCGCTGTCGTCGGACGAAGGGCTCTGCGCGCTGGAGTTCACCACGGTCAAGGGACGCGCGAGCGGTGAAGAGCGGCTGTCGCGACTGAAGGCGCGGCTCGCACGATGGTTTCCGCCGCACCAGCTGGTCGACGGCGAAACGCCGATCATCGCCAGGACCCGGGCCTGGCTGGAAGCCTACTTCGACGGCACCGCCGCCGCGATCGGCGATCTGTCGCTCGACATGCGCGGCGCACCGTTCGAGAGGCGTGTCTGGATCGCACTGCAGGCCATCCCGCCAGGGCAGACGACCAGCTATGGCGCCATCGCCAAGGCGCTGGACGCGCCCGGCGCCTCACGCGCCGTCGGCGCCGCCAACGGCGCGAATCCCATCGCCATCATCGTCCCCTGCCATCGGGTGATCGGATCGAGCGGATCGCTGACCGGGTATGGCGGCGGCCTCGATCGCAAGACGTGGCTGATCGATCACGAGCGCCGCTGGCGGACGGAACCTCAGTCGTCTCTGTTCTAGCCGCCGGCGCCGGCGCGCCGATCATTTTTCCTCGTCGTGACCCTTTCGATGCTCCGTGGTTGCCTGGCCAGCTCATCCTGGGCATCAACGGGTCCGACACGCGAAGCACGCGATTTCAACAAACTGGGAGTGCGCTGTAGCAATGACGGAAGTTGATCACCACGGCGCCGTGGGATCGACATAACACCATCTGCAGAAACCATCCTGCCTGCGACTCCATCGAGTCGCGCTCTCTCACGGTCCGGCCTTTGCACTGCGGCCTGTGATGTTCAGAAGAGAAACATAGTCGAGTCGGCCACGCGAGACCCGACGCACGCGCACGACGCGTGCGCGATCGGATCGTGCGGCAGACACGAAGGCTGAAGATCGCGACCGCGTCCACTCTCATCGATCCGGGGACCGTTGCTGTCGACGCCGCGTCACCAGCAGTTCAACCGTCGTCTCGGAGGTGTGAGTGTGAGATCGATCGATTCCCGCGGCTTCAGTTGGTCAGTCCTGGTCGCATTCGCGATCGCCATCACCTCCACGACGCTGCTGACCGTTCACAACACCAGCGCGCAGACGTCGGCAATCACGCTGGTCCAGCACGTCAGCAAAGATGCCGGCACGGCGACCGGTTCGACGCTGGCTTTTTCGGCAGCGAACGGCGCGGGTAACTGGATTGGCGTCGCGATCCGGGCGGGCGTATCGGGTGAAACCTTCACGGTCAATGACTCGAATGGCAATCTGTACCGCCAGGCGGTGCAACTGAACGTCACCGTCGACACACCGATGGGCGACACGCTCGCCATCTTCTACGCGGAGAACATCAAGGGTGGCACGAACACGGTGACGGTCGCGGCGTCCGCGTCGGCAACGCTGCGCTTCGCCATCCTGGAGTACGCCGGCGTGGCGCTGACCAACTCTCTCGACACCAAGGCGGCGGCGCAAGGAACCAGCGCGACCGCGTCGAGCGGAAGCGCCACGACCACGGCAGCCGGCGATCTGCTGCTGTCGGCCATGGCCACCGCCAACGGCAGGACCTTCACCGCCGGCAGCGGATACGTCATCCAGGAGCGCGTGCCCGCAGCGCCGAACACCAAGTTCGCCGTCGAGCATCAAGTGCAAACAGCCGCCGGAGCGGCTGCCGCCGGCGCATCGATCGGCACGTCGGACAATTGGGGGGCCACGATGGCGGCGTTTCGAGCGGCCGCCGGCGGCGGCGGCGGAGACACGCAGGCCCCGACCGCGCCGGCGAGCCTTGCGGCGACGGCTTCGTCGACCACACAGATCAACCTGAGTTGGACGGCGTCCACCGACAACGTCGGCGTCACCAGCTACCTGATCGAACGCTGCCAGACCGCGGGATGCGGCACCTTTGCGCAGGTCGGCACCGCGGCCGGCGCCAGCTACAGCGACGCCGCGCTGACCGCCTCGACCAGCTACAGCTACCGGGTACGCGCGAAGGACGCGGCCGGCAACACGAGCGGATACTCGAACACCGCGAGCGCGACGACGCTACCGGGTAGCGACACACAGGCCCCGACGACACCGGCGGCACTCACAGCAAACGCCCCGTCCAACAGCCAGATCAACCTGAGTTGGACGGCGTCCACCGACAACGTCGGCGTCGCCGGCTATCGAGTCGAGCGGTGTCAGGGTGCCGGGTGCACGAATTTCACCGCCGTGAGCACGACGCAAACGCAGATCGCCGGTCCGCTGACGGCGTCCGCCAACCCGAACTATTTCAAGGACAGCACCGGGGCCAGCATCATTCTCGCCGGCTCACATACCTGGAACACGCTCCAGGACTGGGGCAGCAACGGCTCACTGCAGACGGTCGACTTTCCGGCGTTCGTGAATTTCCTCGTCGCCCACGGCCACAACATGACGTATCTGTGGCGAACCGAGCTGCCCAAGTTCTGCGGCATGCCGACCTCGGCCAGTACGCCGCCCGACTTCACCGTCGGTCCGCATCCGTGGCGACGCACCGGACCGGGAACCGCCACCGATGGCGGACCGAAATTCGACCTGTCGTCGTTCGACCAGGCCTTCTTCGATCGTCTGCGGGCGCGGACCCAGGCGTTGAACGACGCCGGCATCTATGCCGGCGTCTATCTGTTCACCGGCGAGTGGCTCAACGTCTTCCGGTGCGCGACCGACGGCTACCCGTTCACCGGGGCGAACAACATCAACGGCATCAACGACGGCTATACGGGAGGCAGTACCGGCATCGGCTCGATGACGATGAACGCACCCAATGCCATCACCGCGTTTCAGGACGCGTTTGTCGAGAAGGTCATCGACACGTTGAGCGACCTGCCGAACGTGCTGTGGCTGATCTCGGAAGAAGCGCCCGACAACTCCACCTGGTGGAACGACCATCAGATCGCGCACATCCGATCCTATGAATCCGGCAAACCCAATCGTCATCCGATTGGCTACGGGACGCTGGCGGGGTTGAGCGCGAGCGACCCGGTCATCACCAACAGCGATGCCGATTGGATCAATCCGGGCGCGCAGATCTCGCCGAGCACCAGCTGCGGAAGCGGCACCCCGAGGTGCAAGGTGAACGTCAACGATTCGGACCACAGCAACTACGGCATGTGGAACACCTCGGCGGCACAGAACCGGTACTACGCGTGGGAAAACTTCATGAGGGGCAATCAAGTCGTCTTCATGGATCCCTACGTCGTGAGCTACACGCGCGAGAACCGGAATCTCTGCGCATCGCCGAGTGGCGGCATCTGCGCCGCACCCGACGCGCGTTGGGACAACTTCAGGGACAATCTCGGCGCGATGCTGCGGTACTCCCGCCGCTTGAGCCTCTCGAACGCCCTTCCGGGCGGCGCGCTCTGTTCGACCGGCCTTTGTCTGGCGCAGACGCCGAGCGTGGGCGCGGAGTATCTGGTCTACGCTCCCAATGGCGGAACCGTCACGGTGAACCTGTCCGCGATGTCCAGTTCGCGGACCCTGAACGTGGAGTGGTTCAATCCCTCCACCGGCGCGACGACCACCGCGGCCTCGGTTCCCGCCGGATCGTCATCGCGGTCGTTCGTCCCGCCCTTTGGCGGTGACGCGGTGCTGTATCTGGTCGACTCGGCCGGCCATGCGGCGCCGCAATCGATCTCGGCCACCAGCTTCAGCGACAGCGGCCTGACAGCGGCGACCAGCTACAGCTATCAGGTCCGAGCCGTGGACGCCGCCGGCAACGTAAGCCCCGCATCCAACGTCGCGACCGCGGTCACCGGTGGCGCGACGGACACGCAGGCACCGACCGCGCCGGCGAGCCTCACGGCGACGGCCGCCGGCAGCAGTCAGATCGGTCTGAATTGGCCCGCCTCGACGGATAACGTCGCGGTCACGAACTACCTGGTGGAGCGATGCCAGGGCGCCAGTTGCGCGAATTTCGCCCAGGTCGGAACCGCCACGGGCACCAGCTATTCGAGCACCGGGTTGGCCCCGTCCACGAGCTACACCTACCGCGTCCGGGGAGCGGATGCGGCGAACAATCTGAGCGGCTACTCACCGATCGCGAGCGCCACGACGACGGGTGGCGGGACCGCCGGAATCGCCCTCGTGCAGCACACCAGCAAGGACGCGGGCACGACCGCCTCATCGTCTCTGGCGTTCGGATCGAGCAACACCGCGGGCAACTGGCTTGCGGTCGCCATTCGAGCCGGCGAGATGGGTCAGACGTTCACCGTGAGCGACACGCGCGGCAACACCTACCGCAAAGCGATCCAGCTCAATGAAACCGTCGACCGCACGACCCTCGCGCTCTACTACGCCGAGAACATCGCGGGCGGCGCCAACACCGTCACCGTCACGGATACCATCGCCGGCGCCACGCTGCGGTTTGCAGTGCTGGAGTACTCAGGTGTCGCGTCCGCAAACTCACTCGACGTCACGTCCGCGGCACAGGCCACCAGCGCCGCGGCGGCGAGCGGCAGCGCGACGACCACGTCGAGCGGCGCACTGATCCTCGGGATCGTCTCGACCGCCAATCCGACGACGCCAACCGCCGGCAGCGGCTACACGATCGAGGAGCGGGTTCCGGCGGCTCCCGGCACCAAGCTGGCGGTCGAGGACCAGCGACAGGCGACGGCGGGCGCCGTGACGGCGGCGATGACCCTGAGCGCGTCGGACAACTGGGGAGCCATCATGGCCGCCTTCCGCGCGGCCCCCAGCGCCCCGGCCTCGCCGTCCGATCTGACCCTCACCAAGACGCACGTCGGCGCATTCATCCAGGGACAGGTCGGCGCGACCTACACGCTCAGCGTTGCCAACCGCGGCACCGGCGCCACGACCGGCACCGTGACGCTCGCCGACACCCTGCCCGCGGGTCTGACCGCCACCGCCTTGAGCGGCACCGGCTGGAGCTGTTCGCTGGCGACCGTGACCTGCAACCGGAGCGATGCGCTCGCGCCTGGCGCGAGCTATCCGTCGGTCGCGCTGAGCGTCACGGTGGCGGGCACCGCCGGCCCCAGCGTGACGAATACCGCCACCGTGAGCGGCGGCGCCGACGGCGACACGACCAACAACGCGGCCAGCGATGCGACGACGATCACGCCGGACACCGAAGCGCCCGGCGCGCCGGGCACGCTGACCGCAGTCGCCGCGAGCGGCACACGAGTCGATCTCAGTTGGGGAGCGGCGACCGACAATGTCGGCACCGTCGCCTATCGCGTCGAACGGTGTGAGGGGATCGGATGCGCCGACTTCGTCAAGCTGCAGACCGTGACCGGCACCGTGCTCAGCGACAGCAGCTTGACGCCCAACACCAGCTACACCTACATCGTGCGGGCGAAGGATGCCACCGGCAACGAAGGCCCGTATTCCAACGCCGCCAGCGTGACCACGCTGTCGACGATTCCAGAGCTGGTCGCCGCCTACTCGTTCAATGAAGGCGCCGGCACCACCGTCTCGGATGCCTCGGGCTACGGCAACACCGGCACGATCGCCAACGCCACCTGGACGACGGCGGGCGCCTACGGCCGCGCGCTGCTGTTCAACGGCACCAATGCGCGGATCACGATCCCCGACGCCGCCTCGCTGCGCCTCACCAGCGGCATGACGCTCGAAGCCTGGGTCAACCCCTCGGTGGTGAGCAGCGCCTGGCGCGACGTGATCTACAAGGGCACCAACAACTACGACCTCGAGGCGACGTCGACCACCTCCGGCCGGCCGGCCGGCGGCGCGACGATCAGCTCGACCAACGGCTGGACCATCGGCACGGCCGCCCTGCCTTTGAACACCTGGACCCATCTCGCCGCCACCTACGACGGTACCGAGCTGCGGTTGTACGTCAACGGCGTGCAGGTCGCCAGTCAGCCGCGCACCGGGAACATCCTCACCTCGACCAGCGCGCTGGAGATCGGGGGGAACAGCGTCAGCGGACACTTCTTCCAGGGGATGATCGACGAGGTCCGGGTGTTCAGCGTCGCGCTGACGCCCACCCAGATTCAGTCCGACATGAACAGCCCGATTGGCAGCACCTTCCCGATCGTCAGCTTGAGCGCCGGCAGCGTCGACTTCGGCAGCCAGCCGACGGGGACGACGAGCGGCGCCAGAACGGTGACCTTGACCAACAGCGGCGATGGCTCGTTGACGATTCAAGGCGTGGCGGTGACCGGTCCCAACAACGCCAACTTCGCCCAGAGCAACACCTGCGGGTCGGCGATCGCCGCCGGCGGCAGCTGCACGATCACCACCACGTTCACCCCGTCAGCCGCGGGCGCCCGGAGCGCCACCATCACCATCACCGACAACGCGCCCGGCACGCCGCACACGATTGCGCTCGCCGGCACCGGGACCGGGTTCCTGATCAGCCCGCAGACCGCGGTCGTGACGCCGATCGAAACCAGGCAGTTCACGTTCAACGGCACCGGGAGCGTGGAATGGTCGGTGGACGGCCTGACCGGTGGATCTGCCGCCTCGGGGACGATCAGTACGTCGGGACTGTACTCACCGCCGAACGCCGCCGGCACGCACACCGTCACGGTCACCACCGCCGATCACCTGCAGTCCTCGCAGGCGACGGTGTACGTCAGCGCCTATCCGGGAACGCTGACCCATTACGTCGACAACTTCCGGACCGGCCAGAACCTGAACGAAACGGTGTTGACGCCGGCCAACGTGTCGTCGGCCACCTTCGGGAAGCTGTTTTCCTATCCGATTGACGGCATCGCGCACGCGTCGCCGTTGTATCTCGCCGGCGTGAACGTGCCGGGCAAGGGCCTGCGCAACGTCGTCTACATCGCGACCGAGCACGACTCCGTCTACGCCTTCGACGGCGACGGTCGGAGCACCGCCGCGCTCTGGCAGGTCAGCTTCATCAACCCGGCGGCCGGTGTGAATACCGTTCCCGCCGGCGACACCAGCGAGTGCTGCGACATCGCGCCGGAAATCGGCATCACCGGGACGCCGGTCATCGATCCGTCGAGCGGCACTCTCTATGTCGTGGCCAAGACGAAAGAAGTCGCGGGCGGCACGACCAGCTACGTGCACCGGCTGCACGCCCTCGATATCGCCACCGGCGCCGAGAAGTTCGG
>Ga0070665_100002245_pt1 | contig 21494 bp, 16 predicted proteins | sample KBSS13metaG_FD_65862 | JGI IMG/M metagenome (GOLD analysis project Ga0070665, IMG submission 65862) | Switchgrass rhizosphere microbial communities from Kellogg Biological Station, Michigan, USA - KBS S1-3 metaG | ecosystem: Host-associated > Plants > Roots > Rhizosphere > Soil ... | reverse complement strand
GGGTGGCCGTCGAACAGCGACTCGGCCTCGTACACGCCGTCGGGCAGCCGCTCAACGGCGGCGCGGCAACGCACCTCATAGTCAGGCGTTATAGCACACCGAACGGTGTCTACCTCTACTGTCCGGGGACGCCGTTGGGCACTCCGGATCGGCTGGCCGCGGCGAGATGAGCTACCCTCTGCGTCATGCGCTCGCTGCGCCTCCTCACGTGGAACTGCCACCACGGGTCGATCAGCACGCGCTTCGCAGAACTTGCCTGTTTCTCGCCCGCCATCGCCTTCCTCCAGGAGTGCAAGCCCGCCGATTCGCTCCCGCTGACGCGGCCCTTCGTGACCCAGCGCGTGAACACGACCAAGGCGATTGCGTTGGCCTCCCTCGACGAGGACTATCTCGTGACGAGGCTGAGACCCCGAGCGAGGCGCGGTCGGGCCGTTGTTGGCGCGACGGTGTCCGGCCCCGTGTCGTTCACGGCGCTTGGTATCTGGTCACAGGGACCGCGTTACGTGGACGACGTGATGCGAACCCTGAAGGCGTACGACAGAGTGCTGCGCTCGGGTCCCGCCGTCGTGATGGGCGACTTGAATAGTGGAGCGAATCTCAACACCAGGCAATCGCCCAGCAAAGGGCACATGCGCATCCTGGCGGCGCTGGCGGACGTCGGGCTGGTCAGCGCCTATCACAGGTTTCACGGTGTCGAGCACGGGAGCGAGGCTCATCCAACATATCGTCACCAGCGCAATCCTGCCAAGCCGTGGCACATCGACTTCTGTTTCGTGCCGCTCGCCTGGAAGGTGGTTGGCGTCGAAGTCCCTGACGGCGAGGAATGGACCGCACGGAGCGACCATCTACCGCTGAGTGTCGACGTGCAGTTCACGCCGTAGCGACGCGTCAGGCCAGTGAATCGAGATCGGCGAGGACGTCGCGCGGAATCTCGAGCGTTGCCGCCTTGAGATTCTCGCGCAGATGCGCCACAGACGAAGTTCCAGGAATCAGCAGAATATTGGGCGAGCGCCGAAGAAGCCACGCCAGCGCCAGCTGCATGGGCGTGGCCTGCAGCGAGGCCGCGGCGGCGTCGAGCGTCGACGACTGCAACGGGCTGAAGCCGCCCAGCGGGAAAAACGGAACAAAGGCGACCCCTCGCGCGGCGAGATCATCGACAAAGGCGTCATCGTTCCTGTGCGCCAGGTTGTAGGCATTCTGCACGCACACGATCTCGGCGATCGCCCGGCCCTGCGCAAATTGCTTCGGCGTGATGTTGCTCAGACCGATGTGACGAATCAGCCCCTGACGCTGCAGCTCTGCGAGCACCGTCAGCGGCTCTTCAATCGAACCGTCCGAGGGCCCCGTGACTCCGCCCACTCGAAGATTGACCACATCCATGGTGTCGCGGCCAAGATTTCTCAGGTTGTCGTGCACGGCGTCGATCAGCTCCTGACGAGAGAGCGCGTGGGTCCAGGACTTGTCGGCGCCTCGACGAGCGCCCACCTTCGTGACGATCACGAGATTCTCGGGATACGGATGGAGCGCTCGCTTGATCAGCTGGTTGGTCACGTGTGGACCGTAGTAGTCGCTGGTGTCGATGTGGTTCACGCCCGCGTCGACGGCCTCACGCAGCACCGCAATGGCCGCGTCGACGTCGCGCGGCGGCCCCCAGACCTGGGGACCAGCCAGTTGCATGGCGCCATAGCCCATCCGGTTCAAGGTCATCGAGGTACCGGGCAGCGTGAAGGTGCCCGCGAGCTGTGTCGTTTGATTCATGCCGTTCCTCCTGCGTTTGAACTAGCATCAGTTTATGAAGGATTATTCAGTTTTGGAATTCGCATCATGCCGGTGAATGCGCCGAGTGCGTTTGAACCAAGGAAAACGCCGATTCAGCCGCGGGCGGCCGTCACCGTCGGCGCGATTTCAGAAGCGACCATTCAGGTTCTGCTGAAACAGGGCGTAAACCGCCTGACCACGACCCGCGTCGCCGAGCGCGCGGGCGTCTCGGTCGGCACGCTCTACCAGTACTACCCGAACAAGCAGTCGCTGCTGTTCGCCGTGCTGGCGGACCATCTCGACCACGTCGCCGCGGCCGTGGAGGCCGCCTGCGAACAGGCGCGCCACAAACCGCTCGGCGACATGATCCGGATCGTGGTCGAGGCGTTCGTCGACACCAAGATGGAGCGCATCGACGTGTCCCACGCGCTCTATCAAATCGCCGCGGACGTCGGCGGGCCGGCGCTGGTGAAGCGCCTCGGCCAGCGATCCCGGAAGGCGCTGGAAGCCATGCTGCAGACCGCGTCCGACATCACGTCGCCGCCCGACAAGTTCGCGGTCGAGATGATGTTTGCCGCGATGACCGGGGCGACGCGCTACGTCCTCGAGGCCGGAGCCTCGCCGGCGATGATTCGCAGTCTGCGGCAGCACCTGGTCGTCCTCTGTCAATCGTACATGCGCGCCCAGCATGCTCCGCGTCGTTGACCATCCGGCGGCGATTCGCGAATTCGAACAGCACACAGCCACGGCTACCCTAACCACGAAAACACGAAGATCACGAAGGCGACACGAAGAACACCATATCTTTCTTCTTCGTGCGTCCTCGTGTTCTTCGAGCGTTCGTGGTCAGGCTCAAATCCGTTGTGTTCAGATCGTGGCCGGGTCACGGCGCCGCGGCACATCGGCCTGTGACAGCTGACTGGATGAGCTTGGCGCCCCCGCTCGGGGAGCGGCGAGAATATTTCTGTGCGCAGTTCCACAGAGTCAGTCAACGGGATTGACTCGAACATAGCGGACACATAAGCTCGGCCACCTATGGAGGCACTCATGAACGGTGGCAGGTTCCGCATTCATCTGGCGCTCATCACGTTGCTGCTCTCGATCGTTGTCGTACCCGCGGCCTACGCCCAAAGCGCGATCGCCGGCGTCGTGCGCGACAGCTCCGGCGCAGTGTTGCCGGGGGTCAGCGTCGAGGCGTCGAGCGCCGCCCTCATCGAGGGGGCTCGTACCGCGGTCACGGACAACGCCGGCAGCTACAAGATCGAGAATCTGCGGCCGGGAGTCTACGCCGTCACCTTCACGCTCACCGGATTCCGATCGGTGAAGCGCGACGAGATCAGCCTGCCCACCTCGTTCACCGCGACGATCAACGCCGAGATGTCCGTCGGCGCGCTGCAGGAATCGGTGACGGTGTCAGGCGAGTCGCCACTGGTCGACGTGCGGGGATCCGGAGGGCAATCGGTGATGAGCCGCGAGCGCCTCGACACCATCCCGACCGGCAAGGATCCCTTCGCGGTCGGACAGCTCATCGCCGGCGTCACCGCTTCGACACCCGATGTCGGCGGCACCCAGGTCATGCAGCAGCCGACGCTCCAGGTGCACGGCTCGTCGAACAACGACAACGTGTTCATGGTCGACGGCGTCCAGATTCAGCACATCGGCTTCGGCGGCAACCAGACCGGCTTCTACTTCAACGACGGGCTGATGGAAGAAATCAACTACCAGACCAGCTCGCTGACGGCGGAGGCGCCGGTGGGCGGCGTGCAAATCAACATGATCCCGCGCGACGGCGGCAACACCTATCGCGGCACCGTGTTCGTCACCGGCGCGAACGAACACATGCAATCGGACAATCTGTCGCAGGATCTCGTCGATCTCGGCTTCAAGGTCCAGAACCGGGTGCAGAGCGTCTACGACGCCAACTTCACGTTCGGCGGACCGGTCAAGCGCGATCGCCTCTGGTTCTTCGCGACCTACCGTCGCTGGAGCGCCAACAACTTCCTGGGCAACACATTCACGTCGACCGGGGCGCAGGCCGTGGACGATCAGCACATCAGCGACTACACCGTGCGCCTGACACTGCAGGCAAACCGGAACAACAAGTTCTCGTTCCACTTCGATCGCAGCGTCAAGTGGCGCGGCCATCGTCCCAACAACTGGCTGACCGCGAGCATCAACGATCCCATCTCCGACGTGGTCCAGACCACGCAGCTCAACTACATCGGCGAGATCAAGTGGTCCTCCACGATCGGCAGCAAGCTGCTCGCCGAAGCAGCGATGTTCACGATGCCGGTCAACTACACGCTCGGATTCGAGCCCGACGCCGCCCCGGATGCGATCGCGACCTTCGATCAGATCAAGTCGGTCATCAGCGGCGTGTCGCCGCGCATGGACACCAACAGCGCCCGGATGTTCACCTACGCCGGCAACGTCTCGTACATCACCGGCCAGCACAGCCTCAAGGTCGGCGCGCAGGTGCGGACCGGCTGGTCGCAGGAGCTGTTCACCATGCGCGGCGACATCCTGCAGATCACGAACAACGGCGTGGCCAACTCCGTGCGCCTGGTGAACACGCCGAGCGGTCACAAGGAAAATGGCGTGAACTCGGCGCTCTTCGTCCAGGATTCATGGCGGCTGGGGCGTTGGACGCTGAACCCGGGCCTGCGATACGAGCGGTTCGTCATGTCGATCCCGGCGCAGGGCGCGGGGGCTGGCACGTGGGTCCCGGCTCGCGACTTCGCCGCGCAGGACGGCATCGTGAACTGGAACACGGTCTCGCCGCGGCTCGGCTTCTCGTGGGATGTGTTCGGCGACGGCAGGACGGCGTTGAAGGGCGGCGTCAGCCGCTACGATCGTCTCGAGGGCGTGACCATCATTCAGCCGCTCAACCAGCTGAATATTTCGTTCCGGACCTGCCCCTGGAGCGACACCAACGGCGACAAGAATGCGCAGAACAACGAGATCGCGTTCGCCAGCTGCAGCGGCTCGCTGCAGCCCGCCCTCGGCAACGTCGATCCGGGCTTGAAGCGGCCGCATCAGTGGGAATACACCGCGATGCTGCAGCGGCAGATTGGCAGCGTGACGTCGGTGAGCATCGGCTACTACGGGCGGCGCTTCGGTGACCTGTACACGACCGTGAACGCCGCGGTGCCGGCAACGTCGTACTCTCCGGTGACGGTGACCAACCCGGTCACCAATCAGCCGATGACGGTGTACAACCAGGATCCGGCGACCCGCGGCGCCGTGCGCAACGTGCTGACCACGCTGCCCGAGCTCGCGCAACAGTACAACGGCGTCGAGTTCCAGGTGAACTCGCGCCTGCCGCGCGCCACCGTGTTCGGCGGGCTCACGATCGGTCGCGACTCCGGCGATCAGGACGCCAACGACCTCAACAACCCGAACTTCCGCATCAACAACGCCGGGGCCATCGGGTTCGACTCGACCTACCAGATCCGCGGCGGGTTCAGCTACCGGCTGCCGGCGGAGTTCCAGTTTTCCGGCTCGATCCGCGAGGCCACGGGGCTGCCGCAGCAGCGCATCTTCGTGGTCACGACCACGACCGTGCCAGGCCTGACCCAGGTCACGCAGAACGTTCAGGCGGTCGAGCGCGGCGTCTACCGCTATCCCTGGCAGAACCTCGTCGATCTCCGCATCATGAAGACGTTCACCTATGGATCCACGAAGTTCGAGCCGACGGTGGACCTCTTCAATGTGTTCAACAACAACGCCGTCACCAACGCCGTGACGACGGTCGGGTCGTCGCTCGGACGTCCGTCGAGCATCGTCATGGGCCGGCTCCTGAGAGTGGGCGGGCGGATCGCGTTCTAGGGGGGCTGTCGCTCCCCCAACTCAGTAGTTTCGAGGCACCGTCACCGTCAGGCTGGAGGTCGACTGATTCCCCGAAGAATCGGTACACGCCACGGTGATCGTGTAGACGCGGCCCGTGCCCGAACCGGCGCGTTCTGCGCGAACGTTCAATGTGAGGTCTCCCGTGATTTCCCAATCGTGATTCGTGTTGCCGTCGCCGGAGCCATTTTCGGGCTCGTTGCTCGTCACCGACACGATTCGGCACGAGACCGACCCGCCGCATTGGTCTGACGCCGCGGCCGTCACCACGACGGGCACCATCTTATGATTGGCCGGCGAGAGGACAGACGGGTTGGCAGTCGTGGCTCCGATGACCGGCGGCGTCACGTCAACGACGTAGACGAGGGCAGTATCGGACGTGGACGCGCCGCTGCCGTCAGTCGCCGTCAAGGTAAACACGTATGTGCCCGCCGGCAGCACGACCGAGAGCGTCGCGCCGGTGACCGTGCCAAGCGAGCTCGTCCACACCAACGTCACCGGATCGCCGTCCGGATCGCTGCCGGTACCGGTCAGCGTCACGTCGGCGAGGCATGCGCCGGCGATCGCGACGACTCGATCGCCGCCTGCGCTCACCACCGGCGCGCGATTGCGATACTCGAGCGCGCCGATGTCGACGTGGACAATGCCGTCACCGTTTCCGTCGACGACGCGCGGATATCCTTCGAGGTCCGTCGAAGGCAGCTGTGCGGCTGCGTCGGTGCCGGCGTCAATCGCCGCCGAGGCCATCGTCAGGCGGTAGTCACGATCCGCGGCATCGACAAACAATGGGGCGGCTGAGATATTCCCGTTGAGACCGGTCTGGTCCAGGCAGCTTCCGCCGTACGCTGCGCCGCCGGATCTGAAGACGTCGTTCGCGCGCAGAACGGGCGGCATTTGGGTGAATTCACAGTAGAGCGCAGGGCCTGACGTCGCCGTGATCAGATTATTGTAGAAATCATTCCACGCGAACCCGGACACGTAGACGCCGGGAAAATTGAGGGCGTCGTTATCGGCGACGGTGTTGTTGGTCCAGACGCTCGCGCCGAGGATTCCGCCCCAGTAGATACCCCCGCCGAAGCACGCGGTGTTGTGGACAATCAGGTTATCGACGAGCGTCGCCTGGGTGAAATTACTGCTGATGAGACCTCCACCCTGGCCGCACCCACTCGGTCCGTCGGTGACGTTGTGGCTGATGACATTGCGCCGAAGAACCGCGGCGCCCGCTCCTACAAGCGCCACGCCTCCTCCAAACGACGATCCGATACTCCTGTTCTCGGAAATGTCGTTGTCGAAGAGCTCCGCCGCGGAATCGGCGGCGCGACCCAGGATATAGATGCCTATCCCCCACGCGCCGGTGCACGCTTCGACGGCGTTGCCAATCACGCGGTTGTGCTCGATTCGCGGGGCCCCGGAATTGCTCTGGATGCCGGCGCCGCTGCACCCGGCGTTCCGCGTGATGGTATTGCCTCGGATCGTCGGCGACGAGCTGCCGATATGGATCCCGCCGCCGGCAGACGCATTGAATCCGCCGGTGATCGTAAACCCGGTCAGCACCGACTCGCGGCCCTCGCGCGACAGGAAGGTCACCACCGTTCCGCCGCGCTGCCCGTCGATGGTGGTGACATCCGGGCCTTGTTCAGAGGTGAGGGTGATGGCCTTGCCACGGAAGTTGATCCGCTCATAGTACGTGCCGGGACTGACGAGCACGGTGTCGCCGTTGGCAGCGGCGTCGATCGCCCGCTGAATGCCCACCACATCCGCCGGCACGCGGATCGTCGCGGCCTCGCTTGCCCCGGTCAGGCACATGCCGACCAGGGTGAGACATGAGACGGCTACGCTACGGGAGGCGTGCACAGGACGCGTTGTCATTGAGGTTCTTTCGGTTGATGATTTGCAGCGGCGGGGATCGCTCTGGTGGGCTGCCAGAGCCGTGCCAAGGGCCCGGCGACGAGTGTCGAGCGCTAGCGCGTTGAATTACTCAATCGGACGCCGTGGGCATACAGTTTGGTGGGCCGACTGACGGTTACGCCTCGGTTCCTGCGAGAGAGGAGCACCACATTGACCATGGTTCGCATCGCGCTCGCGAACATTCGTGTGCCCGGGTCACCTGACGAGTCCGTCCGCCTCGCCACATCGGCAGTCGTCGAGGCAGGCCGTCGAGGTGCGATCGTCATCTGCTTTCCGGAATGTTTCGTTCCTGGATATCGGTGGCCGGGCACGTCCGGGCCATCACCCGATCCGGCGTTCCTGGAACGGGCGTGGGCTGAAGTGGCGGATGCCGCCAGGGCCGCCCGCATCACGGTCATCCTCGGCACCGAGCGCGTGACCGACCGCGGCTTGCAGATCACCGCATGTGTGTTCAATCCCGACGGCACGGTCGCGGGGTGGCAGGACAAGGGGCAAATCGATCCGTCGGAGGAAGCCGTCTATCCGGCGCTCGCGGCCGAACGTCGGGTCTTCACCGCCGGGCCGCTGACCTTCGGCGTGGTGATTTGCCACGAAGGCTGGCGCTATCCGGAGACGGTGCGATGGGCGGTGCGGCGGGGTGCGCAAGTCGTGTTTCACCCGCATGCGCATGTCGCCGAGCCCGGAAGCTATCGCCCCCTGACGTTCGCCGATCCCGCCAACACCTTCCACGAGAAAGCCATGCTGTGCCGCGCGGCGGAGAACACCTGCTATTTCGCGTCGGTGAACTGCGCGAGCGAGGGTTCCGGCACCACATCGGCGATCGCGCGTCCGGATGGCACGCTGCAGTGCTATCAGCCTTACGGACAGGAGGGCCTGCTCGTAGCGGACCTGGACCTCAGCACGGCGACCGGACTGCTTGCGTCGCGGTGCCGGACGTCGCCGATGTAGCGGTCTATCAGCGTCGACGGCAGATGCGGTACCCTGCATGGTTGTCCCTGAACCTGTTGTCCGTCGACCACTCACGGAGGCCCACATGAAGACGACGCTGCTGCTGATCGCCAGCCTGGTCGCCACGGTTCCCGCGCACGCACAGGACACCCTCAAGACCACGAATATCCAGCGCTACTACAATCCGGTGAAGCTCGACCTGCTCGGCGCCGCTTCGGTGATGCCCGCCGACAAGTACGGATTCAAGCTCGACCCGGCGCAGATGGACTTCGGGCAGTGGATCAACCACTCGACCGAGCGCAACTATCTCGACTGCTCGACGCTGCGCGGCGAGCCGAACCCGATGCCGAAGGCCAAGACCGACCTACTCAAGACCAAAACCGAGATTGCGACCGCGCTGGCGGCATCGTTCGACTACTGCGACGCGACGTTCGACAAGCTCGACGACCAGAAGATCCTCTCGTCGCCGCAGATGGTGACGTCGTTCCTGCACACCACCGTCCACAACAACGAGATTTACGGCAACGTCGTCGGCTACCTGCGGGCGAATCACATCCTTCCGCCGTCGACCGAGATGATGCAGGAGATGCGGAAGGGCAACAAGACGGCCGCGGAGGTGATGAAAGAGATGATGGAGAAGTACACCAAGAAATAGCGAACGGATGGTGGGCGCTCCACCGGTCACGACTGGTTGGCGGGGTTGGGACCTCGATTGTGGCCGAACAGCAATTCAGAAGCGGCGTCCCGCAAACGGATCACGCTCACCGGTTTTTCGATGAACGCCTCGTTGGTCCAGAGGCCCTCCTGGATTCTCGACAGCCGTTCGGGAAAGCCCGTGAGGTAGAGCACCTTCAACCCCGGCGTTCGTTGGACCGCAAGCCGCGCGAGCTCGTCGCCGCACATGCCGGGCATCACGAGATCGGTGAGCAAGAGATCGAACGACGTCCCGGAGTCCAGGAGCGCGAGCGCCTCCGCCGCGCCTGACGCGAGCGCCGTTTGGTACCCCTGATCGCGCAGCACGCGGTCGACAAAGCGGAGTACCCCTGCCTCATCGTCCACGACCAGGACGCGACAGGTTCGGTCGGCGGTATCTGAGACGGCCATCACGCTGACGGTAGCAAGGGGGACGCGCCCATGCTGTGCCGGATTGAACAGCCCGCGGTGCGGCAGGCGCTACCAGATCGACAGGCGCGCGTCTGGCGTCAGCGAGAGTTTGTCGCCGGGCGCAATCTCGTAGGCCTTGTACCACGCGTCGACATTACGTACCGCATCGCTCCGGTACTGCGCCGGCAGGTGGTTGTCGGTCGCGAGCTGCCGCCGCAGCGCCGCTTCCGTCTGCGCCCTCCGCCACCTCTGCGCGAAGGCGAGGAAGAAGCGTTGCTCGCCGGTGAGCCCGCCGATCACCGAGTCGGCCTTTCCCTTCAGCGAGAGCACGTAGGCATCGTGCGCCACCTGCAGTCCCGCGAGATCGGCGACGCTTTCGGTCAGCACCTGCCGGCCGTTGACGCACAGATCGGGAAGCGGGCAGTAGCCGTCGAGTTGTGCCGCCAGCTTCGCCGTCGCCGCGCGATAGCCGGCCAGATCCGCGGCGGTCCACCAACGACGCAGTCGGCCCTGGTCGTCGTAGATGTTTCCCAGCTCGTCGAAGCTGTGGGTGATCTCGTGAGCGATGCCGGCGCCCGCAGAGCCGTAATTGGACGCCGCGTCGCCGCCGCTGTCGAAGTACGGCGGCTGCAAGAGGCCGGCGGAGAACGTCTCGGTGTTGGGACTGAAGAGGATGACCGCCGCCACCATCTGCGGATCGATTCTCCACTCGTCGGGATCGGCCGGTTGCCGCAGCTTGGCGAGGTTTCGCGACCGGTTGAATGCCTCCGCCCGCCGCATGTTGCCGAAGGCATCGCCGCGCACGATGCCGAGCGTCGAATAATCGATCCAGGCATCGGGATAGCCGATGCCGATCCTGAACGCAGCCAACTTCGCCAGGGCCTTCTTCTTCGTGGCCGGCGACATCCAGCCGAGATGTGCGATGCGGGCGCGATAGGCGGTGATCAGGTCGGCGACCATCGCCTGGGCCTTCGCCCTGGCGTCGGATGGGAAATACCGGCGCGTATAGAGCTGGCCGACTGCCTGCCCCAGCGCCGCGTTCGTGGCGGCGACGGCGGCGCTGCTACGGTCCGGCATCTGCGGCAGGCCCGCCAGGATGGTGCCGTAGAACGCAAAATCTTCGGCAGCGACGGCCTGCGGCAGCACGCCGGCATAGTGCTCAATCAGATGAAAATCGAGATAGTCCTTCCACGCCTCGACGGTCTCGCTCCCCACCAGGGCGGAAACACCGGTGACCGCCGACGGCTGCCAGACGATGAATGCCGGCTCACCGGCGATCCCGGCGGCGGTGAAATACGCGCGCCAATCCATGCCGGGCGCCTTGCCGTCGAAGTCGGCGCGCTTCCACAGGTTGTTCTGCTTGAAGACGTCGGCGGCGTCGGCATCCGGGGCGTGGGCTCGCGCGATCCGCGATTCCAACGCCAGCACGCGCGCAGCTCTGGCGTCCGGTGCCGCGATGCCGGCCAGCTTCAGGATCGCCGCGATGTGCGCCTGATACTTGTCACGCAAGGCGGCCGCCTTCGGCGAGGGGTCGAGATAGGCGTCGCGATCGGGCAATCCCAGACCACCCTGCAGCAGGTGGAACATGCAGCGCTTCGAATCGTCGAAGCCCTGGTTCACAAAGACACCGAAGACGTGATCGGCGTTGGCGGTGAGCCCGTCCACCTCGCTGTTCAACGTGGTGCCGAGGTAGGACGAGAGCGACGCACGGTCGTTGATGGCCGAGATCGCGGCCATCTCCTCGGCGAGTGGTGTCATGCCCCTGGCACCGATCGCGTCCACGTCCATGAAGCTGGCGTAGTAGTCGCCAACCTGCTGCGCCGGGGTGCCGCTGGCCGGCGCGCCCGCGGCCGCTCCCTGGATGAGATCACGAACCCGCTGGCTGGTTCGCTCCATCAACAGCGCCCGGGTGTCGTACACCGCCTGCCCAGCGGGTATCGCGACCGTTTTCAACCATCCGCCGTTCGCGTACCTGTAGAAGTCGTCACCCGGCTTGATGGACCGATCCATCTCCTGGGTGTTCGAATCGCGATCGATCGCGCCGGTCTTCGCGTGCAGGACCATCGCGAACGCGAGGATCAGGGTGAGCGCCGTCCTACGCAGTACGGGCATCGAGCTTCTTTTGCACGGAGACCTCCGTACGTATAGGCGCGGGCGGCCGAAGTCTTTCAGAGGGCTAGTGTTCGGTCTTCTGAAATGATCCGAGATCGGCGAGCAGCCACGTGCCGGGGTCGAGCACGACGGCTACCGGTTCAGCATCGACGGGAATTCTGAGCGTAGACTCGCGGCCGACCACCTGCACCTGTCGGATCACGGGCGCCGCGTTGGAGCCGGCCGACACTCCCACGCCGAGCGCAAATCGGTACGGATCGCCGGCTTGTGTCTGCCGGACCGTCATCACGATCTCTTTCGCTGCCGAATCGTAGCGCCAGCCGCCCGACACCTGGGGCACACCGGCCCGGGTCAGCCACTGCGCAAAGAACCAGCCCAGGTCCTGGCCGGAGACCTCTTCCATCGCGCGGCGCAGATCGGCGGTGGATGCCACACCGTTCGCATGACGCTGGTAGTAGAGCCGGATGCCGCGCCAGAAGGCCTCGGTGCCGATCAGATCGCGCAGCATGTGCAGCGTCCAGGCGCCTTTCTCGTAGACCAGCCGGTTGTTGGGTTCCGTCGCCGCCTCGTCGAGATTGGCGTGCACCACCGGCGTATTCGGCAGCGACTGCTCGAGTCGAAGCACGGCGGTGCGGCTGCGGCGGAGGCCGTCGACGAACGCGTCGCGGCCGCCGGCGTATTCGGTATAGAGGAGCGTGAAGTAGGTGGCGAAACCCTCGCTCAGCCACACGTCGTTCCAGTCGCTCTCGGTCACCGCGTCGCCAAACCATTGATGCGCGGTTTCGTGCACGACCGGCGCGTTGCCGGCCGTCACGCTCTTCTCGCCATAGAAGATATTGCTCACGTGCTCGGTGCCGCCGCCCATGCCCGCGGCTTCCACGTGCGCCAGCTTGGCGTACGCATAGGGGCCGATGCGATCCGAGAAGAACTCGAACGACCCGCGGGCGTCCCTTTCGAGCGCCGCCAGTCCTTTCTCGGCATCCTGCGGAAACGCCCAGTAAGACAACGGCACGCCGCGCACGATGCCTCCCTGACGCACGATGAAGCGCGCGATCCCGAGCGAGTAAAGCCACGACGAGATCGGCACGTCCTGCTTCCAGTGGGTGCGCCGCAATCCGCCGGGCAGGTCCACCTGCTCGACGATCACGCCGTTGGACACCACCTGGTAGTCGGCCCTGGTCGTCACGATCAACTCGCCGGTGGCCTTGTCGGCGGGATGGTCGATCATCGGCAGCCACTGGCGCGCACGGTGGTACCAGTTCTCGCTGAAGGCGGTGCGATCGCCGTGGATGTTGTCGAGGATGCGCAAGCCATTGCCCGGGGCGCCGTGATAGGCGATGGTGAAGACGACATCCTGGCCGGCGGCCATCAACGCCGGCACCGGCAGGTGCAGCCGGTTGTCGCGGTGCTCAATCGGGATGGCGCGGCCGTTCGATGTCACGGCGGTCACCGTCATCCCCTTGCCATCCGACGCCCGGGATGTCAGGTCGAGGACCGCTTCCCGGGTCCCGGCGGTGACGACGCGAAGCGTCACGGTCGCCTCCGCCTGAATCTCGTTCGAGTCGTCGGTCAGCAGCGTCAGGCGAACGGCGTAGTGGCGGGCGTCGATGCCAGGCTGTCGTGGGTAGGTGTCGGCGACGAGTGTCGAGCCAAAGCCGATGAGCGACAGTCCAATGGCCGAACACACGAGGATCCCCGGACGCACAGAATGCTCTCGCATGACGGGATGGTACACCTGCGCAGGAAGCGGCTCTCAACCTGGGTGTTGTGGATTCGAGGCCGCTTCTTCCGGAAGGCGGTACATGGCCACGATCACGGTCACGTTGTCCTTCCCGCCATTCTCGAGGGCCCGCTGCACGAGCCGCTCGCAGGCCTCGCTCGACCCGGTCGCCTCCTGCAGGATCGTGGCGATCGCCCCGTCGTCCACCATGTCCGTCAGGCCATCGCTGCAAAGGAGCACACGATCGCCGTCCTCGAGTGGCAGCCGATCGGTGTCCACCTGGACTTCGTCGGCGGATCCGCCCAGCGCGTTGGTCAGCACATGACGATGGCGCGAGAGGGCGGCATCACCGGGCGAGAACTGGCCGGTGTCGATGAGCAGCTGCGCATAGGTGTGGTCTCGGGTGAGACGATGAAGGCTTCCGGTGCGGAGCAGGTAGGCCCGTGAGTCGCCGACATGGGTCACCATCAGGTCGCGGCCAAAGCTTCGGACGGCGGTCAGCGTCGTCCCCATCCCGCGCAACGCCGGATCGCGCTCGCCCCGCTCGACGAGCATCGCGCCGACTTCCTGCACGCGCGTGCGAGCCCGCCGCTCGAGCTCGCGCGCGTGCTCTTCGTCCACCTTGAAAATCCAGTCGGGCACGTCGAGCGCAAGGCTGACCAGCGCGGAGATCGCCATCCGGCTCGCGACTTCGCCCGCGGCGTGGCCGCCCATGCCGTCGGCAAGGATCATCACGTAGTTGACTTCCTCCGCGAGCTCCGGCACCTCGCCCGCGGGGAGGCTCGTCATGAGTGTTTGAAGCGTGCGGCCGAGCCTGGTGACGAAGAAGTGATCCTCGTTGTTCGTGCGGTGGTACCCAGGGTGCGACCGGGCGCTGACATCGATGCGGACGAGCGACGACAAGGGCGGGCCCGACCCGACGGCAACCGGCTGGGTTCCGTCCGTTGAAGTGCGCACGGTCATGGCAACCTCCGCGTGTGTGTGAGCCGGCTCCGATGGCGGTAAGACGTGATTGTCGTCGGTATGGCGCCGCGATCACAACCTGAACAACGGCCTGCCGTTCGCCATCCCCGGCCACGGCACGCCCGCCACGATCGCGAGCACCGCGATCCCGAAGCAGATGTAGCGTCCGTTGGCCCGTGCCCGGGATGTCGTGTCGCCCATCGCGAGCACACGACCCGCACGCACCGCGACGAGCGCGACGACCATCGTCGCCACGTGCGTGAATGCCCAGAAGCGCAGGCCCGGATCGCGCAGGGCGAGCCCCATGTTGCCCATGGCCTCGCGCGTGAACGGGCTGAGTCCGAAGTACAGCAGCAGGCCGAACAGAACCTGAAGGTCGAGCGCCAGCATGAACGCCCAGTCCCACCGCTGGCCGCGCGGGCGTTCGCCGGTGTCGGCGCGATGGCGGAAGGCGTTGAACGTCGCGGCGGCGCCCAACAACAGGGCCGCCCACCGCAACCAGGAATGAATCGTCAGCACCGCTGGATACACATTCGTCCTTTCATGGAGCGCTTCCTCCCCGGGCGCCAACCCGCATCATCGACCAGCGCCACCAGCGGAGCACCGGCGCGGCAGCCATCCATACGCATCGCCACGCGAAGAGGACGGCCCCGAACAGCAGCATCAGGAGCGCCACGATCAGCGCATCGATGACGACGGTCCACCGCCGGATCGCCGGGAAGAGCGGCGCGCATCCGATCGTCCCGGCCACCAGCAGCAGCCACAGTTCCGGAGCCGGCGCCGGCCCTGGACGCAAGGCCGACGCGTTCAGACCGGCCAGCGCCTCGAAGAACAGCCATGCGCCGGCGAGCGTGTGGCTGCGCAGGAAGACCCAGCCCACCATCACGACCGCGAGGAGGTAGACGTGACGCAGCGGCACCGGCAGTCGCTTCACGGCCGCTTCGACACCAGCCTGTTCCAGGGCAATCAGCGCGGCGTGATAGAGACCCCAGACGACGAACGTCCAGCCGACGCCGTACCAAACACCGCACAGCAGGACAACGAGCGCCTCGCCGCCGGCAGCGGGCGAACGGATTGGGCCGGCGTCACGCGAGACGCCCGCATACTCACGAAACCATGCGGACAGACCGAGATGCCATCGGCGCCAGAAGTCGCCGACCGTCTCTGCGACGTAGGGCCAGCGGAAATTCTCGGGCAGGCGCAGGCCGAGCATCCGTCCGAGTCCGATCCCCATGTCGGAATAGCCGGAGAACCCGTAGTACATCTGCAACGTGAAGCTGACCAGCCCCAACCACGCCTGGAACGCACTCAACTGCGCCGGCCGCAGCGCGAACGCGGCGTCGGCCTGCCTGCCGGCGAGATCGGCCATGACGAACACTTTCCATGCCCCGATGACCAGCCGCCTTACTCCGTAGGAATAGTCGCTGACGCTCGGCCAGCCGCGCGCCAGATGTGACGCCACACCCTCGTAGGCCAGCGGCCCGCCAACGATCTGCGGCAGCAGCAGCAGGTACACCGCAAGCTGGCGCCGGCTGCGCGTCGCGACGGCACGGCCGCGATACACATCGACGACATACGAGATGCCGTGAAACGCAAAGTACGACAGACCGAACGGCACGAGCATCGCGCCGATGCCCTGCAGCGGTCCGGCGATCACTCCCCAGCGCGAAATTGCCAGGATCATCACCACGGGTACGGCCACCGCCACGACGAGCCACGCCCGGGCAGGCCGCGAACCAGACGGCGTTTCGAGTTGCCGGCGATCGGCCGCCCGCTCGATCGCGAGCGCGATCCCGTGCGCGAACAGCACGAACCCGACGAGGACCGCGGCGAACAGCGCTCCACCGGAGACCGAGGCCAGAGCGATGCCTGCGATGGACAGAAACACGGCTTTGTCGAAGCCGGCGCGGCGCCAGTGGCGGACCGCGAGCGAGACCATCAACAGGACGGGCGCAAAGAAGATCGGAATGAGGATCGAGAGCCAGAGGGGACCGGTGAAGAGCACGCCTCGGCGATGCTATCGCGCTCGTCCCTTGCGGGCAAGGAGACGCCGGCGACGGCTACTTGGGAGTGAGCTTCAACAGCTTGCTGGTCTGCGGCGTGTTCGGGCTCACCGTGGGGGTGCCGCTGTCGGTCAGGACGTAGACTGCGCCATCCGGCCCGACCCGCACGTCCCGGATGCGCGCTCGCAGATCGGTCAGCAAGGGTTCTTCAGCCACGACCTTGCCGTTCGCGAGCGTCAGCCGGTCGAGCACCATCCCGTTCAGCCCGCCGACGAAGACGCTGTCCTTCCATTGCGGAAACAGGGTGCCGGTGTAGAACGCCAGGCCGGAGGGCGCGATCACCGGATCCCAGTAATACACCGGCTCCTCCATGCCTTCCTTGTGCGTGAGACCTTCGCCGATCGGCGTGCCCGGATAGTCGATGCCGTGCGCGATCACCGGCCACCCGTAGTTCCTGCCCTTTTCGATGACGTTGAGCTCGTCACCGCCTCGCGGGCCGTGCTCGTTTTCCCACAAGCGGCCGGTCTTCGGATCGAACGCCAGGCCTTCCCCGTTGCGGAGGCCGGAAGCCCAGATCTCCGGCAACACTCCCGCCTTGCCGAGAAAGGGATTGTCGGGCGCGGGCGCGCCGTCTGGCGTGATGTGAACGATCTTGCCGAGGTGCGTATCCATCCTCTGCGCCACGTCCCATGGCGGTGAGTCGGAACGGTCGCCGATGGTCACGAACAGGCTGCCGTCGCGCCCGATCGCGATGCGGCCGCCGGTTTTTCCCCCGAGCCGTTTTGACGGCATCGCCGGCTGCGCCCGGAAGATGACCGTCACCTCGGTCAACGCCCCCTTCGCCTGGTCGAGGCGTGCGCGCGCGACACAGGTATTGCTGTTGGTCCCGTCGACGAAGTCATAGAACGTGAAAAAGATCGTGTGGTTGCTGGTGAAGCCCGGGTCGAGCACGACATCGAGCAGCCCGATGTCCTTCGCCGCCGGCGACGCCACCACGGACACGCCGGCCAGCGGATCGGACAGCGCACCGCTCGCGTCCAGGATGTGCATCCGGCCGGGCAGCCGTTCGGTGACGAGGATGCTGCCTTCCGGCAGGAACGCCAGGCTCCATGGCGCGGGCAGGTGGTCGATCAGCGTGGTGACTTTGAAGGGCGGCGTCGCGTGGTACGGCGCGCGGGTCTGCTCGGGGAAGGCGGGCGCGTTGTCCTTCTTCTCCGGCGGACGCGTCTCGATCGGCCGGCCTTCCACCGCGGCCGGCCGCGGCGCGCCGGCGGGAGGCGTCTGAGCGGCGAGCGTCGCGGGAACGAGCGCAAGACAGGTCAGCAGAGCGAGGTGCAGTTTCATGAACGGTTGCGGATGGTAGCAGCCGCATCCGGCGTCCGCAAGGGATCGCGCCGCCGCACGGCTCAGTCGCCGTGCGGCGGTTCTTGACAGCGCCTGGCTGCGGGCCGATACTCCGCGCCACACGCCCTGGCCGTGCGTGAAGAGAGGTTTGTATATGCACGCCGCCCGTTCCGCAATCCTGGCGCTGGCGATTTCCTCGTCGGCGGCTGCCCAGCCACCCAAGGCGACTCCGTCTCTCGACTACGAATTCTTCAAGACCAGGGTGCAACCGATCTTTCTCGCCGAGCGTCCCGGCCATGCGCGCTGCATCGCGTGCCACGGCTCCGGCACGCCGCTGCGTCTGCAACCGCTCGGCGCCGGGCGGACCACCTGGACCGACGAGGAGTCGAGGAAGAACTTCGATGCCGTCCGGCGGATGGTGGTGCCCGGCAGCGTGAAGAGCCGGCTGCTGCTGCACCCTCTCGCCGAGGCGGACGGCGGCGACTTCTATCACAACGGCGGCAAGCACTGGAGCTCCAGGAACGACGCCGAATGGCAGACGCTCAAGGCGTGGGTGATGGGCGAGACGATCACCACGGCCGCGCGCCATCCGCGGATCATTCAGACCAACAGCGCGGGCGACAACGTGCACGTGATCGATCCGGCGACCAACACGGTCGTCGGCGTCATCCGCGGGATCGAGGCCGGCCACGGCGCCGGCGGCTCGCCTGACGGCAGCCGCATCTACATCAGCGACGAAGCCGAGAGCACGCTGGACGTGATCGACGCCAGGTCGCTTGCGATCCTGAAGAAGATTCCGCTCAGCGGCCACCCCAACAACATGGCGGTCGGCAAGGACGGCAGCCGGGTGTATGTCGGCATCATTCAGGAGCCGGGCGGCGTCGATGTCATCGATACGGCGTCGATGCAGCGGGTGAAGACGGTGCCGACCCAGGGCACGATCCACAACGCCTACGTCACCCCGGATGGCCGCTATGTCGTGGCCGGCTCGATTGCCGGCGCCACGATCAACATCATCGACGCGAAGACGGAGGAACCGGCGTGGACGGTGAAGATGGATCTCGGCATCCGGCCGATGACCTTCAACACCAATCCGGACGGCTCGACCAGGTGGATCTTCGCGCAGCTCACCGGCTTCAACGGCTTCGCGGTCGTGGATTTCGCCACGCGGAAGGAGCTCAAGCGGATCACCAACCCGGATCTCCCGCCGGGGAAGACGACCGTGCCCGAAGGCTCCGACCCGTCGCACGGCATGGCGGTGACCGCCGACGGCAAGACGCTCGTCGTCTGCAGCCGATTGAACAATTATCTGTACTCGTACTCGTTACCGGATCTGAAACTCGTCGGCAGCGCCGAGCTCGGCGGCAAAGGCGCGGGCTGGGTGACGCTGACGCCGGACGGCAAGACCGCCTACGTCGCCAACCCGGTCACCAACGATGTGTCGGTCGTCGATGTCGCGACGATGAAGGAGACGACGCGAATCCCGGTCGGCTTCGTGCCCAAGCGCAATGCGACCGTGTCTCTGCAGTAGCATGTGTGATGCACCGCCCGGGTTCGTCGAGATTTTCGGCCTTCGTCGGATTCCTGCTGGGATTGATCGTCGCGTCTCTCATGGCCGCCGTGGTCGTCTGGTTCCGCAGCGGCGGAGCGCCTCGGATCGACACGTCGAGGCCGACGGTGGTACGCCAGATCCAGCAGCTTCAACGGCTGGAAACCGTGGCCTTCAACATGGACAAGATCATCTCCGGAGGATGGGAGAGCCGCTACCTCCCCACCTTCCTGGCCGGCGAACGGCTCTTGCTGATCGTTGCCGGCGACGTGACGGCGGGCGTCGATCTCGGTCGAATCGCCGCCGCCAACATCATCGTCAACGGCCAGACGATCCGCATGAAGATCCCCGACACTGAGGTTTTCTCGACGCGGGTCGACAACGAACGGACGCGCGTCTACTCACGCGAGACCGGACTGTTCACCCGAGTGGACCGCAATCTGGAATCGGATGTCCGGCGCGAGGCGGAGCGGCAGATCCGACAAGCGGCACTCGACAACGGAATCCTGCAAGTAGCTGCGGCCAACGCGCGCGCCACCCTCCAATCGTTCCTGCGAGGCCTCGGATTCGACCAACCGGAGTTCTGGTGACTATTGATGGATGGTCCATGCGACCGGCTGATCCGATGATGCGTCCTGCGGCATCATCTGCATCGAGCGCTCGAGGTCTTGCCACTTGAGCGGACCCTGAATCCCCCACGGCCGGACCGTCAGCGTGCGTCCGACCGGATCGACGGTCACGACCACGAAGCTCTGAAAGAACGGCGCCACGTTGTAGTCGAACATCGCGGAGAGCCACTCGGGCGACGAAGGCCAGGCGCCGAGATCCCGCGTCCACATCCAGGCCGGCCACTTCCACCAGGGCGTCGCCGCGATGATCTTGCCTACGACGTCGCGGCGGTTCGGATAGTAGGCCCAACGCTCGGTCGCCGGCTGCGCCGGCCACGCGAGCGATGTCCCGAAGCTGAGGTAGGCACCGCCGCCGCCATTCACGAAGTGGTGCACGGTCTCCACGCCGGCCGTGCCTTCGACAGCTTCGAGGTAATACTCGAGGTCGTGCGTGTCTCCGGCCATGACGACATGCACGCCGTATTCGCGCAGCAGACTGCGCACCGCCATGAAATGTTCGTCGCCCGCCGACACGTCATGGCCGCCGGCGAAGAGTGGATGTCCGAGCACGGCCATCACCATCTTCCCGCGCGAGGCTTCGAGCGCGGCGCGCAGCCAGGTCAACTCCCTGCGGTCCACGCGACGCAGCACGCCGGTGTCCACCGCCAGCAGCACGAACGCCGGCGTCTGGACCTGGAAGAACGGCGCCTGCTGGAATCCCGTGGGCACGCCGTACTGGCCGCGCAGGGTGCCGGCCTGCTTGATGAGCGCCTCGATGCCGGCATCCGTCGTGCTCGACACGCCTTCGTCGGCCTCGATGCGCGCCCGCATCGCCACCCGTGCCGCGGCCGGCTGGAAGAACGTCGCGACGAACCCTTCGAGCGCGTCGTACCAGTCGTGATTGCCTGGAATCGCGTACACCGGCTTGGTGACGCCCATGAACGGCAGCCAGAATTTGGGCTCGTAGTCGCGCATCGCTCCGGTGGGATAAACCACGTCGGACGACAGCACGACGAATTGCACGTCATCGGCCGACGCGGCGCGAATCAGCGAGTCGCGCAGCACGTGCTGGCTCGCGTCGCCTTCGCCGGTGTCGCCGATGACGATGAACGAGAACGGCGCCAAGCCGTTCAAGCCGGCCGGCCCCACCACGAAGCCGCGTCCGTCGAGCGTGGTCTGACCGCCGGCGACGACCGCGTCAACCATGGCCTCGCGCCAGGTGTCGGTGCGCTGCGCGGCCCACGAGTTCCAGATGCCGGCGGCCCAGTTCTCCGTATCGAAGTACCAGCTCATGCCCCAGATCGGAACGGACGCCACGATGATCGCGGCCATCGGCAGCCCGATCTGGAGCCCGCGCCCAAGCGCGGAGGTCAGCGAATAGCGGGCCGCGCGCACGCGGATGGCGAACCGCATGCGTGACTCGAGCCCCAGGCGCACGGCGCGCGCGCTCCACCGCGCGAGACCCGTTCGATCGGGCGCGCTGAGTACCCATTGCCACGCCTGCCGTTCCATTCCACGTGTGAGACGGCGCCCGAACAGCCGGGAGGGGACGATCACGAAGTAGGTCAGGGCCAGCGCAAACACGACGTCGCCGCTCACCGCCACCAGCGGCGAGAGGATCCCCAGCGCCG
>Ga0070665_100002244_pt1 | contig 21508 bp, 23 predicted proteins | sample KBSS13metaG_FD_65862 | JGI IMG/M metagenome (GOLD analysis project Ga0070665, IMG submission 65862) | Switchgrass rhizosphere microbial communities from Kellogg Biological Station, Michigan, USA - KBS S1-3 metaG | ecosystem: Host-associated > Plants > Roots > Rhizosphere > Soil ... | reverse complement strand
ATCGACAAGTACGTGTGGGTCACGATCCACCGCCCGTTCGTGCCGGGCGTATTCCTCAAGTACTCGCAGATCGAGCACGTCGATCGCGTCGAGGCGATCGAGCACCCGATCGTGCGCGAAGCGTTCGCGATGATGGGCATCACCGATCTCCAGCACGAGATCACGACGCTCGCCGACATTCCGGCGGGTACCGGCCTCGGTTCGTCGGGCAGCTTCACGACCGCGCTGCTCAAGGCGCTGTACAGCTTCGAGCGCCGCCTGCTCCTGCCCGGCGATCTCGCGCGGCTCGCATGCGAGCTCGAGATCTCTCGGCTCGCTCGGCCGGTCGGCAAGCAGGACCAGTACATCGCCGCGTACGGCGGCATCACGTGCTTCGAGTTCGACAAATCCGGCGAGGTTCGCGCCGAGCCGCTGCCGATGTCGCAGTCCACGCTGCACGAGCTCGAGGATCACTTGCTGCTGTTCTTCACCGGGTTCTCGCGCAGCGCGAGCGAGATCTTGAAAGATCAGGATCAGCGCACCAAGCAAGCCGATGCGTCGATGGTCGCGAACCTCGACTACGTCAAGGAGCTCGGTCGCCGCAGCCGCGCGGCGCTCGAGCAAGGCAAGCCCGCGCTGTTCGGCGAGCTCATGCACGAGCACTGGGAGGGCAAGCGCAAGCGCTCGAGCGGGATGTCGAACCCCAAGATCGACGAGTGGTACGAGCTCGGCCGCAACGCCGGCGCGATCGGCGGCAAGCTCGTCGGTGCAGGCGGCGGTGGCTTCCTGATGTTCTACGCACCCGAGCCCAACCGCGTGCGCGCGGCGATGACAGGCGCCGGGCTCGAGGAGGTGCGCTTCAGGTTCGACTTCGACGGTACGCGCGTGGTGTTTTCATGAGTGTCCCGCCCGTCGCGATCCTCGCCGGCGGGCTCGCCACGCGGCTCGGCGATACGACCAAGTCGATCCCGAAGGCACTGCTCGACGTCGCCGGCACGCCGTTCGTGTTTCACCAGCTCGAGCTGTTGCGCGCGGCTGGCGCGACGCGCGTCGTGCTGTGCGTCGCGCACCTCGCCGATCAGATCGAAGCGGCGGTCGGAAAGAGCTGGCGCGGCCTCGAGGTCGCGTACTCGCACGACCGGCTCGACGGCACCGGCGGGGCGCTTCGCCGCGCGCTTCCGCTGCTCGGCGGCGAGTTCCTCGTCGTCTACGGCGATTCATATCTGCGCTGCGACTACGCGGCGATCGCGCGTGCGTGGCTGGCGAGCGGCAAGCTCGGGCTGATGACGGTGTATCGCAACGACGGCCGCTACGACGCGAGCAACGTCGAGTACACCGATCACGTCGTGCGCTACGACAAGACCACGACCGCGGGCATGACCCACATCGACTGGGGCCTCGGTGGCTTCCGTGCCGCGGCATTTGACGGCTACCCGGACGGCAAGCTCGATCTGCAGCGCGTCTATCAAGATCTGCTCGCGCGCGGCGAGCTGTGTGGTTACGAGGTTTCCGACCGCTTCTACGAGATCGGCTCGCATGCCGGGCTCGAAGACACGCGTCGCCTGTTAGGAGCCAATCGATGAGCTATGCCCGGCAACATCTCGATGAATCCAAGCGCGTGATCGACGGCCTCGACGCCGAGGCGATCGAGCGCGTCGTCGACATCCTGCACGCCACGCGAGAGCGCGGCGGCCGGCTGTTCTTCCTCGGCGTCGGCGGCAGTGCCGCGAACTGCTCGCACGCGGTGAACGACTTCCGCAAGATCGCCGGCTTCGAAGCCTATGCGCCGACCGACAACGTCTCCGAGCTCACCGCGCGCACCAACGACGAAGGCTGGGCGAGCGTGTTCGTCGAGTGGCTGCGCACGTCGCGCTTGAAGCAGGCCGACACGTTGTTCGTGTTCTCCGTCGGCGGCGGCAACGTCGAGAAGAACATCTCGCCGAACCTCGTCTACGCGCTCGAGCTCGCCAAGAAAGTCGGCGCGAGCATCGTCGGCGTGGTCGGCCGCGACGGCGGTTACACCAAGCAGGTCGCCGACGCCTGCGTGCTGATCCCGACGGTCAACGAGTCCAACATCACGCCGCACAGCGAAGCGTTCCAGGCCGTCGTGTGGCACTTGCTCGTCTCGCATCCGAAGCTCAAACAGGTGCAGACCAAGTGGGAGTCGGCCGCGAAGTGACCCGCGCCGTCTTCCTCGATCGCGACGGCGTCATCAACGCTGCCGTCGTGAGGGACGGCAAGCCGTATCCGCCCGCCAGCGTCGAGGCGATGGAGATCCTGCCGGGCGTGCCCGAGGCGCTCGCCGAGCTGCGCGCCGCCGGCTTGCTCCTGGTCGTGGTCACGAACCAGCCCGACGTCGCGCGTGGCACGCAGACCCGCGAGGCGGTCGACGCGATCCACGCAAAGCTGCTCGCAGAGCTGCCGCTCGACGCGATCTACGCGTGCTGGCACGACGACGCCGACGCGTGCAGCTGCCGCAAGCCCAAGCCGGGCTTGCTCGTGACGGCCGCCACAGACCGCGGGATCGACCTGACGGCCAGCTTCATGGTCGGAGACCGCTGGCGGGACGTCGAGGCGGGGCTTGCCGCCGGCTGCCGCACCGTGTTCGTCGATCGCGATTATCGTGAACGCAGGCCCGAATCTGCGATACACGTGGCGGGCCTGCCCGAAGCGGCGGCCTGGATCTTGGAGCACCTATGAAGTCGAAGACGATCGATCAGCTCGGCGTGAAGATCTTTGCGGACGGCGCGGACGTGAAGGGGATGCTCGAGATGTACGCCAAGCCGTACATCAAGGGCTTCACCACGAACCCGACGCTGATGCGCAAGGCCGGCATCACCGACTACAAGGCGTTCGCGCGCGAAGTGCTCGCGAAGATTCCGGACCGGCCGATCTCGTTCGAGGTGTTCTCCGACGACTTCGCCGAGATGGAGCGTCAGGCCAAGGAGATCGCGGGCTGGGGCGCGAACGTCAACGTCAAGATCCCGGTCACCAACACCCACGGCGAGCCCACGCACGCGCTCGTGCGCCGGCTATCGCACGCCGGGGTCAAGCTCAACGTCACGGCCGTGTTCACGCTCGAGCAAGTTCGCGACATCGTCGGGCACCTCGATCCGAAGACGCCGGCGTACGTCTCGGTGTTCGCCGGGCGCATCGCCGACACCGGCCGCGATCCGATGCCGCTGATGGCCGCCGCGCACGCGATGGTCCACACGCTGCCGCACGCCGAGCTCATCTGGGCGAGCCCGCGCGAGCTCTTGAACGTGTTCCACGCCGAGGCGGTCGGCTGCGACATCATCACGGTCACGAACGACGTGCTCGCGAAGCTGTCGAACGTCGGCAAGGATCTCGGTCAGTTCTCGCTCGAGACCGTCAAGATGTTCCGCGACGACGCCGTCAAGGCCGGGTTCGCGCTATAGCTCTTCGGTGATGTCGGACCGGCGGGATACGTGGGTGGTCATCGCCGCCTTCAACGAAGGCAAGGTGATCCGCGACGTCGTCACCGGCGTGGTCCAGGCAGGTTGGCCGGTTGTCGTCGTCGACGATGGCTCGAGCGACGACACCGCCGACCAGGCGCGCGTCGACGGCGCCGACGTGGTCCGCCACGGCATCAACCTCGGCCAAGGCGCGGCGCTTCAGACCGGCATCGACTACGCGCTACGCCGCGGCGCCGAGCACCTGGTGACGTTCGACGCCGATGGCCAGCACTCGGTCGAGGACATCCCATCGCTGATCACCGCACTCGGCGATGCCGACATCGCGCTCGGCTCGCGATTCCTCGGTAAGGCCGTCGAGGGCGCGTCGTCGCGCCGGATGGCGCTGCTGCGGACGGCGACCATGGTCTCGAACAGTCTCTCCGGCATGAAGCTCACCGACGCGCACTGCGGCCTGCGAGCATTTCGTGCGAGCGCCGCACCCGCGCTGCGGATCACGAAGGACCGGATGGCCCACGCGTCCGAGCTGCTGCGCAAGATCAAGACGAGCGGCCTGCGGGTCGTCGAGGTCCCGGTGACCGTGCGATACACGGAACACTCGATGTCGAAGGGGCAGGGCGGCATGCAAGCAGTCCGGATCCTGTTCGACTACTTCTTCCACACATGATCATTCGCGTCCTGCTCCTGCTCGGACTCGCCTCGATAGGCTGGTTCGTCTTCCTCAGGCGCAACCGGCTGCCGCTGCACATCATGACGGTGTTCGCGCTGCTCGGGATCGCGGGCGCTGCCGTGGTGTTTCCCGATCTGACGCAGACGGCGGCGAACTTCGTCGGCGTCGGCCGCGGCACCGACCTCGTGCTCTACATCGCGGTCGTTGCGATGATGTTCGTGCTCGTCCACTACTACACGAAGTTCGTCGAGCTCCAGCGCAAGCTCACCGACATGACCCGCGAGGTCGCGATCCTCCGCACCGAGGTCGAGCGGCACTCGCAGCTGCCTCCGGCGAGCGGCCAGTAGCACGCGCCAGACAAACCATCATGTATGCTTCCGCGAATGAGCGCCGCGCTCTCGCTCGACTTCATCAAGCGGCTCCCCAAGACCGACCTGCACTGCCACCTCGACGGTTCGCTGCGTCTCGACACGGTGCTCGACCTGGCGCGCCAGCAGGGCGTGAAGCTGCCGACGTTCGACCGCGCCGGCTTGTTCGACCTGCTCTATGCCGGCGAGCACGTCGCATCGCTCGACGATTACCTGCGCGCGTTCGACATCACGCTCAGCGTGATGCAGCGCGAGGGCGCGCTCGAGCGCATCGCCTACGAGCTCGCCGAAGACGCGCACCGCGAAAACGTCCGCTACCTCGAGGTCCGCTACTCGCCGCTGCTTCACGTCCGCGAGGGCCTCCGGCCAGCGCAGGTCGTCGAGGCCGTGCTGCGCGGTCTCCGCACCGCGAAGCGCGAGCTCGGCATTCGCTACGGCGTGATCCTGTGCGCGATCCGGTCGCAGCCGGCGGAGCAGTCGCTGCGGATCGCCGAGCTGTGCGTCGCGTTCAAGAACCGCGGCGTCGTCGGCTTCGATCTCGCGGGCAGCGAGATCAACAATCCCGCCAAGGTCCATCGCGCGGCGTTCCAGCTCGTGATCGATAACAACATCAACTGCACCGCACACGCCGGCGAGTCGTTCGGGCCGGACTCGGTGCACCAGGCGATCCACAAGTGCGGTGCGCATCGCATCGGCCACGGGACGCGGCTCGTCGAGAGCGGTGACTTGCTCAACTTCGTCAACGACCATCGGATCCCTCTCGAGGTGTGCCCGTCGTCGAACGTGCAGACGCGCGCGGCCGCATCGTGGGAGGCGCATCCGGTCGACTTCTACGTCGACTACGGCCTGCGCATCACGATCAACACCGACAACCGGCTGATGTCCGACACGACCGCGAGCAAAGAGCTGCACCTCTGTCACACGACCTTCGGCTGGTCGCTCGACACGATGAAGGACATCATCATCTCGGGCTTCAAGAGCGCGTTCATGCCGTATCGCGAGAAGGCCGATCTCGTCGCCGAGATCACGCGCGAGCTCGCGACGTTTTCGGGCGACGACAAGCCCAAGCTCGTCACCGCGTCGTGATCACGCGGCCGCGCACGATCTACATCGTCGCGCTGGTCGGCGTCGTGCTCTACGGCTTCCCGGGCCTGGTCAGCTACGACTCGATCGTCCAGCTCGACGAGGCGCGGCGCTGGGAGCTCGGCAACTGGCATCCGGCCGTGATGTCCGCGCTGTGGCGCGTCGTCGAGCTCGTCGTGACGGGCACGTTCGGCATGTTGCTGCTCCAGGCGGCGGCGCTGATCGCCGGGCTCGGCGGGATCCTGCGCACTCAACTGGCGCCGCGCCGCGCCGCGCTGGTCGCGCTCGCGATCGCGTGGTTTCCGCCGGTGCTGGTCGTGATGGGCGTGATCTGGAAGGACGCGCAGATGGCCGGCTATCTCGCGCTCGCGATCGCGCTGTGCGCCGGGCCGCCGGGCCGCCGCCGCTGGATCGGCATCGCGCTGTTCGTGCTCGCGAGCGCACTGCGCCACAACGCGCCGGCGGCGACGCTCGTTCCGATCGTGCTGCTCGTCGCGCGCGAGCGCGTGCGGTGGCAGCGCTGGCTCGTCGGGATCGCCGCGTGGCTCGCGATCACGCTCGCCGGCATCGGGCTCGACGCGGCGCTCACGAACCATCCCGGGCCGGATCTCACCGACTGGATCGAGGTCACCGACATCCAGGGCATCGCGCGCTGGGCCGGCCCGCTTTCCGACGACGAATTGCGCCCGTTGCTCGCCGGCGCGAACTTGCACGTCGATCGCGACATCCAGCGCGAGCTTGCCGCGCACTACGATCCGCGCAACTACCTCGAGTTCTCCGAGCACCCGCAGCCGCTCGAGGTCTCGCAAACGCCGGCCCAGCGCGACGCGATCGGCCATGCGTGGCGCACGCTCGTGCTGCGCGAGCCGGCCGCGTACGTCCATCACCGCTGGCAGCTGTTCCGCCAGGTGCTGGAGCTGCACGCACCGTCGCGGCCGCCGGCGATCGTGACCACCGACGACCTCTACTCGCGGTCGACGGCGTCGGCGATCCAGCGCGCGTGGTTCTGGCTCGTGCGCGCGATCAGCCCGCTCTGGTACGTGCCGTTCATCTATTTCGCCGTCGGGATCGCTCTGCTCGCGCTCGCGCGCACGCGGCTCGAAGTCGCGTTGCTCGGCAGCGGCCTGGTCTACGAGCTAAGCCTGTTCGCGGGGGCGATGACCGGCGACTATCGCTACTCGCACTGGCTGATCGTGACGGTCGTGCTCGCCGCCGTGCTGATCGCGCACCGCCGCTACATGGTCGTGAACTTGAACGACACCGGCAAGAGCGAGTTGCCGGCCAGGTCGGTGATCGAGGCGGATAACGTCACCGTGATGGCCGTCGCTGCCGGCAGCGACGCGGTCGGCGTGAACGTGTAGGTCGCGCCGCTGCCCGCGATCGCGCCGGCGATCGGCGTGGCGGCCGAGACCACGAAGCTCGTCGAATCGACGCCCATTACCGCCTCGCTGAACGTGATCGTCACCGTCGACGCGTCGGGCACGCCGGTGGCCTGATCGAGCGGCATCGACGACACCAGCGTCGGCGGTTCGTCGTCGATCGTGGTGAACGTGAACGTCAGCGGCGCGAGCGGCGCCATGCCCATCACGGCCGTGATGTTGGCCGTCAGCTGCACGGTGATCATGGCGCCGGCCGGCAGCTCGGCCGTCGGCTGGAACGTCGCGGTGGTCATCGCCGCGTCGAGGGAGGCCGTGCCGGGCACCAGCACGCCGGCGGCATTCGCCACCATGAACCCGTCCGAGCCATCCGAGCCGAGCGAAAGGATCGGCTGGTCGAACATCGCCGTGATCGGCGCGGTGCGCGAGACGCGGGTCGCGCCGTCCATCGGCATCGTCGACACCACCATCGGCGACAGGAACGGGGCGTCGATCGGTCCCGCGTCGAGCATGCACACCGTGCTCATGGGCGCGCCGATGCGCCGGCAGATGGAGTCGCTGCCGCACAGGTAATCCTCTGGGCAGGCCCCGCCGGCGCCGCACACGAACCCGCAATCGGGCTCGGGAACCGAGTAGCAGCTCAGGCCGAGCGCGATTGCGGCGACCAGGCCGCACAGGATCAGCGCTGCGCCGACGATCCGTCGCATCTCTGCGCGACCGTAGCACGTGGTGTACCATCCTAAGTTCCGATGTCCGCGAAGTTGGAACGCGATCAGGCGACGGCACTCGTCGAGCCCCACTGGCGACGGCTTTACAACTTCGTGTTCCGGCTCACGCTCGATCGCGATCGTGCCGAGCGGTACCTGATCGACATCTTCGAGCTCGCCGCACAGCGCGTGGAGTCGCGACCGGCCGACGCCGCGGCCGCGCTGGCATGGCTCGTCGGGATCGCGAACCACGTCCTCGAGGATCGGCTGCCGCGCCAGCCCGAGATCAACTTCGACACGCTCGACGAGACGCTGCGCAGCGAGGCCACGCGCACGGATGTGGTGCGATCGCTCAGCGATCCGCAGCGCGACTTCTTGCTGTGGGAGCTCAAGCAGGGCTGCATGACGGCGGTCGTCAACTGCTTGCCGCCCGGCGAGCGCGCCGCGTTCGTGGTCTGCCACGTGCTCAAGCTTCCCGACGACGCCGCTGCCGCGAGCCTCGGCATCACCGAGAGCGCCTACAAGGTGCGGCTGTCGCGCGCGCGCAAGAAGGTCGGCGACTACCTGGCGCCGCGGTGCGAGCACGTCAACCCGAACAATCCGTGCCGGTGCCCGGCGCGCGTCGGCACGGCGCTCGCGAAGGGCTTCATTCGATCGACGCCGGCGCCGGAGCGCCGTGAGGTCTCGCTGCGCAAGCCCGATCCATACGGTCGCTACGGCACGGGCCTCGGCAACGAGGACGTGCCGATGCGCGACATCGCCGCGATCTACGGCAACCTGCCGGAGCCCGACGCGCCCGACGCGCTGTTCGACAAGCTGATCGCCGCGGTCAGCTGATCTGGAACGCGGCCTCGCGGCCGAGCGCAGGCACATCGTCGACGGCGACGCCGGTCACGCGTGCCGCGGGCGGGCCGTGCTCGCACCACGCGAGCAGCGCGGCGATCGGCTCGTCGGGCCCTTCAGCTTCGAGCTCGACGGTGCCGTCGGCGAGGTTGCGAACCCAGCCGACGAGCCCGAGCCGGCGCGCTTCGAACAGCGTCGCGGCGCGGAACGACACGCCCTGCACGCGGCCCGAGACGATCGCGTGAATCCGGCGCGCCATCGCTAGCCCTCGGCGTGAAACCGCGGCCCCTCGGGCGCCGGCGTGAACTCGACGTCGTCGCCCGGGATCTTCGCCCACGTGCCCGACCGCCACTTCTCGGCCATCGCCTCGATGCGCTGCTGCGACGACGACACGAAGTTCCACCAGATGTAGCGCGGTCCGTCGAGCGGCTCGCCGCCGAGCAGCACGAGCCGCGTCGGGCCGTCGGCGACCAGCGTCGGGCCCGCGCCCCTGGCGAACACCGCCATGTGCCGCGGCTCGAGGCGTGCGCCGCCCGAGGTGACGGCGCCGCTGACGATGTACGCGGCGCGCTCGGCGTACTCGGCCGGCAGCGCGATCTTGGCGCCGGGCTGGAGCTCGACGTCGACGTAGAACAGCGGCGACGCCGTGCGCACGGGCGAGGTCACGCCGAACGCCTTGCCGCACAGCACGCGCAGCGTGGTGCCACCGTCGACGTGCGGCGGCAGCGCGCTCGCCGGCGTGTGCTCGAAGAACGGCTCGGTCTCCTCGACGTTCGTCGGCAGCGCGACCCACAGCTGGAGGCCGTGCATCTGCTTCTTCGTGCCGTCGCGTGCGATCCGCTCGGAGTGCGCGATGCCCTTGCCCGCGCTCATCCAGTTGATGGCGCCGGGCGAGATCGTCTGGTGCGAGCCGAGCGTGTCGCGATGCACGATCGAGCCCTCGAACAGGTACGTGACCGTCGCCAGATTGATGTGCGGGTGCGGCCGCACGGCCATCTCGTCGAGCTCGGCGGGCCCCATGTGGTCGAGGAACGTGAACGGGCCGACCATCCGGCGGCCGATCGCCGGCAGCACGCGGCCGACGGTGAAACCGCCGAGATCGCGCGGCCGCGCGACGATCTCCGATTCGATCTCGTCGCTCATACTCTCGACCGTACCACTCTAGCTGCGAGCGGCCGCAAACGCGGCTTCGAGATCGCTCTTCAGGTCCGCGACGTCCTCGATGCCGACCGACAGCCGGATGAAGCCGTCGACGATGCCGAGCTTCTGGCGGGTCTCGAACGGCACGCTCGCGTGCGTCATGATCGCCGGGTGATTCACGAGCGACTCGACGCCGCCGAGTGACTCGGCGAGCGTGAAGAGCTTGCACGTCGACAGGAACCGGCGCGCGTGATCGATCCCGCCGCGCAGCACGAAGCTGATCATGCCGCCGAAGCCGGTCATCTGCTTCTTCGCGAGGTCGTGCTGCGGGTGCGACGGCAGGCCCGGGTAGTAGACCTTCTCGACCTGCGCGTGGCCCTCGAGCCAGCTCGCGAGCGCGCGCGCGTTGGACTCGTGGCGCTCCATGCGGACGTGCAGCGTCTTGGTGCCGCGCATCACGAGGAACGAGTCCATCGCCGACAGCACGCCGCCCGCCGCGTTCTGCAAGAACGCGACGCGATCGCGCAGCGCCTTGTCCTTGAAGATCAGCGCGCCGCCGACGACGTCGGAGTGGCCGTTCAAGTACTTGGTCAGCGAGTGCGCGACGATGTCGGCGCCGAGCTCGAGCGGCCGCTGGAAGAACGGCGTCATGAACGTGTTGTCGATGGCGAGCAGCACGCCCCGGGCCTTGCACACGGCCGCGATCGCCGAGATGTCGGCGAGCTTGAGCATCGGGTTCGTCGGCGTCTCGAGCCAGACGAGCTTGGTCTTGGCCGTCATCGCCGCCTCGATCGCCTTGGCGCCGGCCGCGGGATCGGCGTACGAGAACTCGAAGCCGAGCCGCTTGTAGACCTTGTCGAACAGCCGAAACGATCCGCCGTAGATGTCGTCGCCGGCGACGACGTGTGTGCCGGCATCGAACAGCTGGAGCAGCGTCGACGTCGCGGCCAGGCCCGACGCGAAGCACAGCCCGCCGGCGCCGCTCTCGAGCGACGCGAGGTTGGCCTCGAGCGCGAACCGCGTGAGGTTTTGCGTGCGCGAGTACTCGAAGCCCTTGTGCACGCCCGGTTCGGCCTGCGCGTACGTCGAGGTCAGATAGACGGGCGTCATCACCGCGCCGGTCACCGGGTCGGGCGACTGGCCGGCGTGGATCGCGCGCGTGCCGAAACCGTGCTTGTCGTGATTGTCGGTGCTCATTATTCGAACCGGAAGCTCTTGGGGTCCTTCTCCATGATCCGCTCCATCGCGGCTTCCTCGAGGAGATCGATCATCCGCTGACCGCCGTACTTCTTCATCAGCTTGTCGTCGTACTCGTCGGCGATCAGCGCGACGTCGCGCAGCGTCGCGACGAGCTCTTCGGAGTCGAGCGTGGTGCCGCCCAGGATCGTGTGGCTGAACAGGACCGTGTGCTCGTCGGGGTCCCACGCGAACGCGCCGAACCGGAGGTGGCCGTTGAGCTCGAGCAGCTGCTTGGCGAGCGGCCCATCGACGTCGACGCCCTTCACGAGCTGTGACGTACATCGCACCATGGCGCGGTTATCCCCCCACGGCACGACGCTGATCATCACGTACGCGCTGCCCTGCTTGATGACGTACAGCGAATCGTCGATCTTGCGGTACGCAGGGCTGTCCCGGAGCGTTTGCTCGATGAGGAGGGCCGTAGCCACTTCGGCGGGGTTCATGGAGCCGGTGTTATCACGTCGGTGCCGCCGTGCGATACTCGCGTGGTGCGTCGCGCTGTTGTCGCGCTCGGGGTGATCCTGGCCCTTGCGAGCCCGGCGGTCGCCGACGATGTGCCGAACGATGGCAAGACGATTCGCGAGATCGTGGTCGAGGGCAACACGAAGACCACGTCCGACACCGTGGAGTGGCTGTCGCGCTTGCATGTCGGCGACCCGTGGACGCCCGACGAATCCGAGCTGATCAAGACCCGGCTCGTGACCAGCGGGCTGTTTCAGGACGTCGAGGTGTTCTGGGAGCCGGTCGAGGACGGCGTGCGCGTCCACATGATCGTCACCGACAAGCACTCGTGGGTGATCGCGCCGGCGTTCTACACGCAGCCGACCAACGTCGGCGGCGGCATCGGCTACGGCGAGAACAACCTGTTCGGCCTCAATCAGAAGCTGCTCCTGTACGCGCAGATCGCGACCGGCGAGACGTTCTTCGTCGGCGCGTGGCAGGTGCCGTCGATCGCGGGCACGCACGTCTACACGCAGGTCGATACGTACGACACGCACTCGCGCATCATCGAGTACGCGAATCCGACGAAGTACATCGACAACCCGGCGGCGGTGCGCCGCGAGTTCATGGACTACTACAACGTCGGCCTGCGGGTCGGCTACGAGTTCTTTCGCGGCATCAAGCTCGACACGCGGCTGCGCGCGGCGCACGTGAGCTACAACCGCGTCGAGCTCGATACCGACGACAATCCGAACGTCACGAACGCCGACGTCGGCGCGGCAGCGGGCGCGCCGGTGCCCAAGCCGGGCAGCGAGGGCTGGGACGTGTCGAACGAGTGGACCGCGACGTTCGATCGGCGCGCCAACTGGTACGGCATCGCGAGCGGCTCGCGCTACACGCTGACGTTCGAGCACTCGGTGCTGTCGAACGACTTCCACTACTACGAATTCAACGCGACCGCGTACAAGGCGTTTCCCATCCTCGACAGCCACAACCTCGTGCTCAAGGCCCGCGCCGATCTGGGCTGGCACATGCCGTTCCAGCAGGAGTTTCTGACCGGCGGCACGTCGATGCGCGGCTGGCTCAACAACCAGTTTCGCGGCGACACGCGCGGCCTGGTCAACGTCGAGTACTCGGTGCCGCTGTTCACGGTGTACGGCCTGTCCGTGCGCGGCCTGGGTTTCCTCGACTCGGCGTATACGACGACGCTTCACCCGGATCCGAACCAGCGCAACTACCTGCCCAACGAAGAAGTCGGCGGGCTGGCCGGCTTCAAGAACTCCGTCGGGGTCGGTACCCGGCTCTACCTGAAGCAGATCGTGCTGCCGCTCTTGGGGCTGGACTTCGGCTACGGGCTCGAAGCCCACGACTACGAGATCTATCTCGCAGTCGGGCTCACCGACTGACTTTCATCGGGTATGGTGCTGGCGCTCGAATGAGGTTCTGCCCGTTCTGCAGCGCGGAGAACAACGACGATCTCGCCGTGTGCCAGGCGTGCGGCCGTCGTCTGCCGCCGTTGCCGCCGCGGGCGCGCGCGCGCAACGCGCCGCCGACCGGTATCCAGCTCCCGCCGCGCCGCACGCCCCCTGCGGTCCCGCCGAGCGGCCCGCAACCGGCACCGCAGCGCAAGCCGCCGTCGCCGTCGAGTCCGCCGCCGATCGCCACGTCGAACGACTCGTCGATCGCGAAGACCAACACGCTGCCGACGGTCGTGCGCAAGCCGGCGTCGGCATCGACGCCACCGCCGCCGTCGACGACCAGCTTGTCGACCGAGACGGTCGAGCTGATGAACCCCGACGTGCTCGAGGAGGGCCATCAGCCCGAGCGCGATAGCGTGCCCGCGCTGCCGCCGCCGCCGGCGGCAGTCGACAGCCCGGGGGCCGATCAGCGCCGTCAGCTCGCGAACGCGCTGAGCCCGAGCCCGGCGGCCGCGCGTCGCGCGCCGGCCAACGAGCCGCGCATCATCGCCGATCGCCGGCGCCGGGAAGACTCGCGCCAGCCGTTGTCGCCGACCGCGCTGACCCGGCCGCCGACGGGCCAGCCGGCGCCCGCGCCGCCCGCATCGCCGCCTCCCGCACCGCCGCCGCCGCCGGCGTCGCCGTCCGATTTCGGAGGCGACACGTTCCTCAGCGACAACGACTTCCTCAGGGCGCCGCCCGAGCCGGTGTATCCGGTCGTGCAGCGCCGCCCCGAGACCGGCGAGCCGCCGCCCACGCGCATTCATCGCGGCGAGGCGCTCGTCGATCGGCCGTTCTCGCCGCCGGCGGTCCTGCCGGTTCCGGAGATTCCAGAGCCCGGCCTCGTCAAGGCCGCGCGCTACGCCTACATCTTCGCCCGGGCGCGCTGGCAGCGCCGCGGCGCGATCAAGCAGCTCGGCGTCGAGATCAAGCAGGACACCGAGGCGCTCGACGGCGTGCTCGGCGGCCTGGGGCGCGCGGCGCGCGGCGCACGCGTCGAGGGCCGCGTGTTCTCGGCCGAGAACCAGGCGATCTCGATGGCCGAGGAGCGAATCCGCCATCTCCAGCAAGAGACGGCCGAGGTCGAAGGCCGCAAGGCCGAGGAGAACTCGAAGTTCGTCGATGTCGAGCGCGAGCGCAACACGAAGCTGTCGGAGGCCGAGCGCACGGTCGAAGAAGCCCAGCGCGAGCTCGCCACGCTCGAGGGCCAGCGCCGCACGTTGCGCGACAAGCGCAAAGAGCTCGAGCGGCGCCAGAAGGCCTACGTCAAGGCCGCCGAGGACAGCGATCGCCAGTCGAGCTCGGCGCCGATGGGCGAGAACCGCGGGGACATGCGCCGCGTCGCGGAGGGCCATCGCAAGGAGGCCGCCGCGCTCGAGCCCGAGCGCGTCGACATCGATCGCAAGCTCGCCGCGGTCGATCGCCCGATCGGCGAAGCGACCGCGCGGTTCGACGCCGGCAAGGCCGAGCTCGACGCCGCCAAGCGCAGCCTCGGCGATGCACGCGAAGGTCACACGCACCGGCTCGCCGAGCTCGACGCCGAGCAGAAGCGCAAGCACCGCGAGGTCGCGCTCGCCGAGGGCGAGATCCAGCGAAGGCTCGTCACCCTCGGAACGCTCGTCAACCTCAACCGCATCGAGGATCCGAGCTTCGTCGAGCTCTACGAGCGCATCGATCGGCTGCGCGGCGCGATCACCGCGCGCACCACCGAGATCGAAAAACTGACCGCGGAGCGCGAGGCCTACGACCGCGGCACGCTGGTGCGCGGCGTCGCGACGATCGGCGGCGCGCTCGTCTTGATGATCGCGTTGGTCGCGGTCCTCGCTGCAATCCTCTAATGTAGTAACCTTGGGGGCAGGGTGCCGAAGGTTCTCGTCTCGAACAACAGCGAGCTGCTGCGCCATTTCACGGCGCCGCCGTTCCGGCGGTTGGGGCTCGAGCTGCTCGTTGCAAAAGATGCGGCCGACGCGCGCGCGCAGTTCACGACGCAAGAGCCGGCTGTCGTGATCCTCGACGCGGAAGCGGGCGACGAGCTCGCGGTCACGCGCACGATCAAGCAGCAGTCGCCGGCGACGCGCGTGATCCTCGTCGCCAACAACCGCCTGTCGGGCGATCAGATGCGCGAGATCACCGCGTGCGGCTGCGACGAGCTGCTCATCGCGCCGATGACCGCGGACGAGCTTCACGACGTCGTCGCGATCCAGCTCGGCGAGCCGCGGCTCGGCACCGAAGGCTTCGCCATCTCGATCGCGCTGGACGGCAGGCACGCCGATGCCACGGTGTCGAACCTGTCGGTCGACGGCATGCGACTCGTCGTGGTCGAGCAGGTCGCCGAAGGGCAGGCCGTCGACGTCAAGATCACGCCCGACGGCGAGCCGTCACTCGCGATCAAGGGCACGGCGGTCTGGGCGCAGCCGCGCGACGGCAAGACCGTCGTCGGCATCGCGTTCGTCGATCTCGATCCGCGCGCCAGGGGCGTGCTCGCGAAGCTCACGCAGTGGCAGGTCGTCAAGGACGGCGAGCGCACGCGCGTCGTGCTGCGCGGCGACTTCACTGAAGCGACCCGTTTCGACGAGCTGATGCCGGCCATGGTCGGCCGCGTCGTGTTCGACACCGCGCAGGTGACGTACATGAACTCGCTCGGCGTGCGCGCGTGGTGCGAGTTCCTGCGCCAGGCGCGGATCCAGGGCTACGAATTCCATGCGTGCTCGGTGCCGTTCATCCTGCAGGCGTCGATGGTCAAGGACGTGATCGGCCGCGGCACCGTCACGTCGTTCTTCGCGCCGTTCCACTGCATCAGCTGCGATCACCAGGAAGAGCGATTACTGCAATCGGCGGCAATCCTCGCCGCGAACCTCGAGCCGCCGGTGTTCAAGTGCCCGAGTTGCGGTGGCGCGCTCGAGTTCGACGACCTGCCCGAGCGCTACTTTGCCTTTCTGCAAGACGACGCCGACTGACTACGCCACGCGCTGCACGCGCGCGATGGATCATCCGACGCGTCGCTCACCCACCGCCCAGGATAGTCAAAACTGCGGCACGAACAGCCCGACCGCCGCGGGCAGGCGCAGCACCAGGCCGATCGTCGCGGTCCACTCGTCGACGCCGTCGAACTGGCGGCCGGCTTCGAGGTAGCAACCGATCGCGAACTCGCCGCGGGCGTAGCCGCCGAGGTCCGAGTGCTCGACCTTGCCGTTCGTGAAATCGGCGCGCTCGATCACGACGCGCGCGTCGACGCCGAAGCCGTCGGTCGTCCAGCGGCCGACGACCTGCGGGAGTACGCGCGTGATCGTGTCATCGGGGTCGGCTCCCCACGGGTACAGCACCGGGCCGCCGGCGGCCGCGAGGCCCCAGACATCGCGGTTCCCGATGTGCTCGTACGAGCCCGACACGGTCGCGTCCCACACGCGCTGGTGCTGGTCGGGCGACAGCTGGAGCGGCGAGAACCCGACGTCGGTGTGCACGCCGGCGAGGGCGCTCGTCGCCGTGCCGTGAACCGCGCCCACCGAGGCCGTGGTGGGTGGCACGGCAAACGGGAGGCAGCCGCAGAGCGGCGCGAGCGCCGTCACGAGCCAACGACGGACCATCTGGTAAATCGAGCATCAACGCACGTACCGGTCGCTGGCAATCGGCGGCAGCGGGTGTGCGTATAATCTCCCGATGCGCAGGCTCTTCCTGCGATCGTTCGCCATAGCGTTCGTCTCCTTCGCGATTCTCTTCGCGGGCGAATTCCTGTTCGAATGGCGGCGCGCTGGTTATCCCGGCATGTCGGAGATGAGCTGGGCGGGGATCGGCAACAACAAGCTCGTCGACATCCTGTCGCCGATGGCGCGCGCCTACAACAACGTGCTCGCGATGCTGCTCGCGACCATCGGCCTCGCGATCCCGCTCACGGCGAACATGCACACGCCGAAGCTGATCGAGATGTTCTTGCGCGACCGCATCAACCGCTGGGTGCTGTCGTTCATGGCCGTCGGCGCGGCGCACGTGTTGTGGGTCGACTACATGATCGGCCCGAAGTTCGCGCCGACCTGGGCGATCGCGGCGGCAGTGATGTTCGCGCTCGTCGGCTGGGCGCTCGTGCTGCCGTACTTCTTCTACGTCGTGCGGTTCGTCGATCCGTCGCAGCTGATCGTGCGGCTCCGCGACGAGGCCCAGCGGATCGTCGAGGACGTGTGCGAGCGCCACCGCGATCCGACCGAGGCGCAGCTCGAGGTCTCCCGTCGACTCAACCAGCTCGGCACGATCATCATCAAGTCGCTCGATCGCAACGACCGCGACGTCGCCGCGGAGGGCGCGTGGGCGATCAAGGTGCTCTACGAGAACTACGGCAAGCTGAAGGCGCGCATGCCCAAGGAGTGGTTCCCGGTCGATCGCGCGGACTTCGTCGGGCTCTCCGACGATGCGCTCGAGATGCTGACCGAGAGCCGCACCTGGTACGAGATGAGGTGCCTCCAGCAGATCGAGCACGGCTTCTTGCGCGCGCTCGACGATGCGAACGACACGGTCTCGACGTTCTCCGACGTCACGCGCGTGATCGGCGCGCGCGCCGAGGGCAACCACGACGAGCCGGCGATCCGGCTGTGCATCCGGTTCTTCAACAACTACCTGCGCGAGGCGATCAAGGCGCGCAACCTGCGCGCGGTCTACGACGTGTTCCACCAGTATCGCCGGCTCGGCCGCGAGCTCGTCGATCGACCGGAGCTGCTGCGCGAGCTCGGCGCGCACTTCGCGTACTACGGCGTGATGACGCGAACCTACGGCATGGTGTTCGCGCCGCAGCTCGTGCTGTTCGATCTCGGCTACGTCACGCGCCGGGCGTACGAGCGCGCGTCGCCGGCCGCGCCCGACTTGCTCAAGATCATGCTCGGCATGCCGCATCGCACGGCCAACGACCTGCACACGATGGCGGTCAAGGCCAAGCTCATCCTCGGCGGCTTCTTCGTCGCGCGCGACCTCGTCGCCGAGGCGGCGTCGCTGCGCGAGAACCTGCAGGACGTCGACCGCGCCGAGATCGTGCGCGCCGAGGCTCAGCTCCTTGCCGCCGATCGATCGTTCTTCGAGGTCACCGATCGCCAGCTCAACCTCGAGTTCGTGCCGCTCGAGCGCCGCGAGCCGCTCAAGCAGTTCTGCGCGTCGCTACGGAGCTAGCAGCATCCCGCTGCCCTGATCGTGCGGCACGTGGTCGTGCGCGCGCCCGAGCGAGCCGGTCTGCGACGCCCACATGAGATAGCCAATCACGCACAGCCCGAGCACGGCGGCGATGGCGAGCGCGCCGAATGGCACGCGATCGCCGAACGTGCGGCGCGCGAAGAAGCGGCCGGCCGAGCGCTTGTGGATCGTCGCGGTCACGTCCTGTGCGAACGTCTCGGGCGCGCGCGCCTTCTGCATGCCCGAGAGCGCCTTGCGCATGTCTTGGTCTTCTTCGTCGTCGCTCATGCGTCTTCTCCAACGTGGCGCTGCAGCTTCTTGCGCAGCGCGAGTCGCGCCCGGTGCAGGCGGGACTTGACGGTGCCGTCGGGCAGATCGGTGATCTTGCAGATCTCCTCGATCGAAAGATCCTCGACGTCGCGGAGCACGACGACCACGCGGTGCTCCTCGTCGAGCGATCCGATCGCTTCCTGTAAGAGCTTTTCCATCTGGGCTCCCTCGAGCGCGCGATCGGGCGAGGCGGGCGGCCCGCTGCCGATCGCGCCGTTGTGGCCGTTCGACGTCTCGTCGATCTCGTCGTGATCGCGATCGTGACGTCGCGCGAGGTACTTGATCCGGTTCTTGCAGTGATTCACCGTCACGCGATAGAGCCAGGTCGAGAACTTCGACTCCTCGCGGAAGTCCTCGATCGTCTTGAACACGGTGATGAAGACTTCCTGCGCGACGTCTTCGGCCTCGGCGCGGTTGCCGAGCATGCGGAACGTGATGTTGTAGACCCGGTCGCGGTGGCCCTCGATGAGCTCGCGGAACGCCCGCTCGTCGCGGTCCCGCAGCCGGCGCAGCAGCGACCGTTCGAGCTCAGACATGGACCGGCGGGAGCATACTCAACCCCTCGATCGGACACCCAAACCCGCGTGGCGGTTTCGGCCACATGATTTCGAGTGGCTTTTCCAGGGCCTCGGCTGTAACCTTTTGATTGCCACGGTTCGTCGGTTTGCTGGTCCGGTTTGCGTGTCTTGCGTACGGCCATTGTCTCCGGTGCTCAGTGGGCAATCGTTCCAAACCCGCTTTCGAGCACGTAGGCCCCTCGTGGGGCGGGTCGTTCCAAGTCACTGGGCCAGTTCGAGCAAGCGATGAACACTCGTCTGTACGTTGGAAATCTCTCGTTTAACACCACGGCTGAAGGCGTCCGCGCCGCGTTTACCCAGTTCGGCACCGTGAGCGACGTGCACCTCGTCTCCGACCGTGAAACCGGTCGGTCGCGCGGCTTCGCGTTCGTGACCATGGGCACCACCGACGAAGCCGCCAAGGCCATTGAAGGCATGGACGGCAAGACCCTCGACGGTCGCCCGCTTCGCGTCAACGAGGCCGAGCAGCGCCAGCCGCGCGGCGGCGGTGGCGGTGGTGGTGGCTTCCGCGGCGGTGGCGGCGGTGGCGGCTACCGCGGTGGTGGCGGCGGTGGCTACGGCGGCGGTGGCGGTGACTACGGCGGCGGTGGCGGCGGCGGTGACTACGGCGGTGGTGGCGGCGGTGGTGATGACCGCGGTGGCGGTGGACGTCGTGGCGGCCGTGGTCGCGGCGGCGGCGGCGGCGATCGCTGGTAACCGGCTAGTCCCGCTCTACTGAGCGTTTCCTCGCGCCACCGGCCAGAGCCGTAGTGCCGCGAGGATTTCTGTATCGGCCGGTCCGTCGACTGCGAAACGCGCGGTCACGTCGAGACCGAAGCCCATGGTCGTGAGGCCGAGACCTCCCGATAAGTACGTCACGTGCGTGTCGTTGTCGTGGAGCACGCCGGCGCTGAGCGGGATGCCCATCTGGCCGCCCGACGGGCTCAGCATGAGGTTCACGCCGCCGCCGTAGCGGGCCGAGCGATCGCCCTGGTAGATGAGCCAGCGCGAATCGAACGCGAGCGTGAGCATCTGGACCGGCTTGAGGTAGATGCCGCCGCCGAGCGCGCGCGGCATCTCGGCCGACGGGCCGATGAGGTTGTAGCCGGCGCCACCGATGCTCAGCATCGACCCGAGGTGCGCCGTGAGGCCCGCGTCGAACGCGAAGTTGTCGATCGTGACCGACGGCTGGCCCGCGGTCTGCGCAAAGTCGTTGGAGTCGAAGTGGTAGTACTTCAGGCCCGTACCGATCGCGACGTTCGGCGTGATCGGATACGACAGCGTCGAGCCGAACACGTGCAGGCCGCTGTGCGTGTCCATGCCGGCGATGCTGTCGGGGCTCGCGCCGGTGTAGTGGTAGTAGAAACAGCCCGGCACCGCGTTCGTCGAATCGCACGCCGACGCGTTCACGAGCGACGCGTGATCGTCTAGGCGATACCCGTAGTCGACCTCGACCGCGAGCTCGTGGTTGAACGCGGCGCCCGATGGATTGAGCCCGATCGATGACTCGCCGGTGGCCATGCCGCGGCCGGCCTCGCCGATCGCGATCGAGCGCGGATCGAGCAGATCGTCGAGAGCGTGATCGAGGTGCAGCGTGTCTGCGCTCGCTGTACCGGCGGCCATACCGAGGACGAATAGCGTGGACGGAAGCCGCATGCTCCTCGAGTCTTGGCGCGCTTTGAATGCTCGCGCAAGAAACCGGTGGCGTTGCCAGATCGGCAACGTGATATGTCTTCGCCGTGAGTCACGAAGAGCCCGACGTCGAGGTTCCCGGCGCCAAAGTGGCAACGGAAAATCTCGAGACGCCCGAGCACGCAGGGCCTCCGCCGCCCGGAGCGATCAAGCTGCTCCAAGGCGAGATCGATACGCCGACGGTCATCGCCGGCGTGCTCGTCGCGGCCGTGATGGGCGCGTCGTACCCGTACATGGTGCTCAAGCTCGGCTTCGGGCCCAACGTGTCGGTCGTCGCCGCGTTCTTCGGCTTCTTGTTCCTGCGCGTGCTCACGGGCAATCGCTACAACCGCTGGCAGAACAACCTCGCCGAGGCGGCCGGCACGAGCGCGGCGCAGACCGCGTTCATGTGCGTGCTGCTCGGCGCGTTCGACATCCTGCGCCACAACCGGCCCGATCTGTTCACGACCCAGCTCACGCCGGTCAAGTCGTTCCTGTGGCTCACCGCCGCGTGCTCGCTCGGCGTGTTGCTCGCGGTCCCGCTGCGGCGGCACTTCATCGTCGATGAGAAGCTGCCGTTCGTCGACGGGCTCGCTACGGCCGAAACGCTCGTCGTGATGGATCCGCCGCGCAACGCGTCGGCGCAGGTGAAGCGCGCCGCGATGGCCGCGTTCAACGCGATGATGGTCGGCATCGCCGCGTCGGGCCTGGTCATGCTGTTCCGCGACGACGCGAAGCTCTTGCCGATCATCCCCGAAGGTTGGGACGCACCGTGGACCGCCGGCGCCGTCGTGCTCGCGAATCAGGGCGTCGGCGTGTCGTACAGCCTGTTGTCGATCGGCTCCGGCATGATCGTCGGCCTCCGCATCAACGTCAGCATGATGCTCGGCGGCGTGTTCGCGTGGGTGATCATGCCGATCGTGATCGCGAACCAGCACATCGCGGTGCATCACGTCGCGACCGGCATGGTGCCGACCGATGCACCGACGCGCACCGAGACGCTGTTCTGGGTGATGTGGCCGGCGACCGGCATGCTCGTGGTCGGCGGGCTCACCGCGCTCGCGC
>Ga0070665_100002243_pt1 | contig 21510 bp, 21 predicted proteins | sample KBSS13metaG_FD_65862 | JGI IMG/M metagenome (GOLD analysis project Ga0070665, IMG submission 65862) | Switchgrass rhizosphere microbial communities from Kellogg Biological Station, Michigan, USA - KBS S1-3 metaG | ecosystem: Host-associated > Plants > Roots > Rhizosphere > Soil ... | reverse complement strand
TCTGGTCGTCCTGCTGGATCCGTCCCGGATCGTGGGCAACCTGCATCACGCCTATCGCGAGCGCGCGCAATTCGATGCCGGTTATGGCGTATTCATGACCGGGCCTTCGGCGACTGCGGATATCGAAGGCGTACTGATCCACGGCGCCCAGGGCATTCGGACGTTAACGGTCGTTCCCGTCGCTGCCGGAAGCAAGTGATCGACCGTCGTTCAGTATCGGCCGTGCTGCTTGTAGATGTAATTGGCGAGTTCGACCGAATGCATGGACAGCCGCCGTTGGATCTGATGCGCGGTGCGGACGATCGCCCGCATCACGCGATAGACGATCTCCGGATGCGCATGCAGCAGCGATTCGAGCTTCTCGCGCTCGACTCCGAACACGCGTGTGGGGCTGGTAGCAACCAGCGACGCGTAGTGCTTCGTTCCGTCGATGAAGCTAAGCTCGCCGACCAGGTCGCCCGGGCCCAGCGTAAACAGCGTCACGGGTTCGTGATTCCCGGGGTCTCTGATGACGCCGAGAGTGCCCTTGACGATAACGTACAGGTGGTTGTCGGACGTGCCCTCGGGTACCAGGACTTCGCCCGGCGCGAGATCGCGGAACGCGACGATGGTCGCAAGCGTTCGCGCCTGCTCGTCAGACAGTTCGGTCCCGAGTTGCGATGCGCGCAACGCCTCGAAAATTCCTTGATCGGCCATGACGACACTCCGGGGAAAAGGAAATCACCGCGCCAAGTCAGCCGCGTTGACCTGCCAGCTTCTTGAGCGCCGCGAGATCGAGCAATTTGACTGCGCGGCCCTGCACCTGGAGCAAGCCTATCTCCTGGAAGTGCGAGAACAGGCGGCTGACAGTCTCCAGCTGCAATCCGAGATAACTCGCGATTTCTTCGCGCGTCATGCGCAGCACGAATTCTTTCGACGAATAGCCCCGCACCTGATGGCGGTCGGCAAGATCGAGCAGGAAGAGCGCCAGCCGCTCCTCGGCGCTTCGGCTGCCCAACAGCAGCATCATGTCCTGGTCGCGACAGCCGTCCCTGGCGATGACGCGATAGAGATTGCTCCGTAGCAGCGGTAGGTCGTCGGCCAACTCGTCGAGTCGATCGAAAGGAAGAACGCACACCTCGCCGTCCTCGAGCGCGACCGCTTGACACGCATGGCGATTGTTGCTGATTCCGTCGAGCCCGACGACTTCGCCGGCCATGTGATACCCGGTGATCTGTTCGCGCCCGTCCTCGGCAAGCAATACCGTCTTGAAGGTGCCCAGTCGAACTGCATACACCGCACGGAAAGGGTCGCCGGGCCGGTACAAGCTTTCGCGCTTCCGGATTCGCGTACGATGGCTGATGATCTTGTCGAGCTGCCGCATGGCGTCCGGCCCGAGGCCGACCGGCAAGCACAACTCGCGCACGCTGCAGGAAGCGCAATGCGTTTTGAGCTCGTGAAGGGATATGACGGTGGCTGCCGCCGGTGCCGCGACGGCTTGACGGCTGACTACCGTGGACATGCTGGGGCCGACTATCGGCCCCGCTGAGAACGCGACTCCACCCGACATAGCCATCGCATCCCCCAGAAGTCGAAATCGCGCCCCGGCAATGCCGAATGCGTGAGATTCGTAAAATGCCGTTGGAGCCTACATCTGGCCCCGACTAGCATCTGTACGGTAGCGCACGTAATGGGGAATTTAGATGCGGGGCCTCCCTGTCCGGGCATCAGTGGATCCAGCACGAGAAGGTCGGGCGCCTGCGCGTCGATCAAGGTGAGCGCCTCTCCGCCGCTCGACGCTTCGATGATCCATTCGCTGAAACTCTACCGATGGATCTGCAACCGACGGTCATAGGCACGACGAGGATGACCAGGATCACGCCGACGGTTCCCCTGGGCCTGTAGCCCCAGCTGGATGCGTGCGGCCACACGGGCAGAACTCCGAGCAGCATCAGGACGACGACAATCAGCAGAATGGGGCCGAGGCTCATGGTTTGCCCTTTGTCGCATCCTTCACGTCCTTCTTGACGTCGCGGAACTTGCCTTGGGCCGCACCGATTTCTTTTGTACATCACCTGTTGCTTCCAGCTCTTGGTGATGCAGCAGTCGGGAAAGTTGAGTATTTCCGGATGTAACTTGTAGTCGACGAAAGGCGTGATCCGCGCCAGGCGGAAGGGATCACAGTCAGTAAGGTTCGCCCGCAGGCTCGTTAGGTTGCCCAACGGCCAAAGCGTCGTCGGTGCGCTACCACACAAGCAACGCTCCGACGATTTAAAATATCGGGGTGACCGCCGACAGACTGCGCCGCAGCGTAAGGAAAGTGTCGCCCTTGCCTTTGAAGGACGGGTCGCGCGTCGTCGCGCCGGCGGGGCACAGTCCCCATCAGAATCATCTCCTTGACACCCTGGCGCCTGGCGACTACGAGCGCATCGCATCCCATCTTGAACTGAAACCGATGAAACTCGGTGACGTTCTTTATGAGTCTGGGGCCAAGCTGCGATACGTCTATTTCCCGACCACCTGCATTATTTCGCTCCTTTACGTATTGGAGGACGGGGCGTCAGCCGAGATCGCCGTCGTAGGCAACGAAGGCATACTGGGCATATCGCTGTTCATGGGCGGCAACACCACCCCGAGCCGCGCCATCGTGCAAAGTGCGGGATACGCTTTCCGACTCAGGGCCGACTTGCTGCGAGATGAGTTCGAGCGTTATGGTCCAACCATGCATTTGTTGCTGCGTTACACGCAAGCGCTGATCACTCAGATGGCGCAGACGGCAGTATGCAATCGGCATCATTCAGTCGACCAGCAGCTGTGCCGATGGCTGTTGCTGAGCTTAGATCGTTTGGGGTCGAACAATCTCTCGATGACGCAGGAGCTGATCGCCAACATGCTGGGTGTGCGCCGCGAAGGGGTCACCGAGGCCGCTGGGAAGTTGCAGGACGCCGGGTTGATTCGATACAACCGCGGCAAGATCACCGTGCTCGACCGCCCGGGTCTGGAGGCGCGATCCTGCGAATGCTATCAAGTGGTGAAGCTGGAGTCTGATCGTCTCCTCCTCCGTCGCTAGGCAAGTTCTGCGCAGCCGGTCATGACGCCGGCGTCGCGAGCGGCAATAATGAACTAAGGGTCAGATCGATTGCGACGCGACGTGTTTGCTTGCCTGCACGATGCGCTTTTGGTATTCATGTTCGTGCAAGCGTTCGCATCGCGGCCGTTGTCGCGCCGAAGATACGAACGACGGGCGGGTATTGGTCGGACATAACCCCGGCGTAACCCCGTTCTAGGACATGGCAGGCCGGGGTACGCCGAAGTTATTGAATAATGGTAGCGAGCGAGGGACTCGAACCCCCGACCAAAGGATTATGATTCCTCTGCTCTAACCAACTGAGCTAGCTCGCCGAAGCAGGAAATTATAACGTAATCCGCGACTTGGACCAAGGTCGGCACGCTATGGCCGTACTCGGGACGATCGCCTTCGACCGCGTCGGTCGAGAGGTCCCGCGCGCCGCTCCCGCCCATGCCGCCCATCACGCTCAGCGACCTTCCATGGCACGTGCTTGCGGTGATCCCGCTCATCGTGCTCGCGGGCTACACGGTGTTCGGCGCGACGGGTTTCGGCTCCTCGATCGTTTCGGTGCCGCTTCTCGCGCATTTCTTTCCGCTGGTGTTCGTCGTGCCGCTCATCACCGCAGTGGACGCGTTCGCCGCGGCCTCGGTCAGCGTGCGCCAGCGCGATCACGTGGCGTGGCCCGAATTCCTGCGTCTGCTTCCGGCGATGCTGATCGGCATGACGGCGGGTACGACGCTGATGATCAACCTGCCCCACGCGCCGGCGTTGCTCGCCCTCGGAACCTTCGCGACGCTCTACGGGCTGTACGTCCTCGTCGGTACGCGCGCGATGAAGCGTGCCCCCGCGTGGCTGGCGTGGCCCGTCGGATGCGTCGGCGGGGTTTTCTCCGCACTGTTCGGCACCGGCGGCCCGATCTACATGATGTTCCTGTCCGCGCGCCTCCAAGACAAGACCGCGCTACGTGCGACGTCGGCCGCCGTGGTTGCGACAAGCGTCTGGATACGCCTCGTGCTCTTCGCGGTCGCAGGACTCCTGCTGCAGTCGCCGCTGCTGATCCTGGCGGCCTGCCTGCTGCCGATCATGGTCATCGGTCTTACGCTCGGCCATCGGCTGCACGATCGTCTCACCGGCGCTGGCGTGATGCGCCTCATCGCGGCATTGCTCGTCGTGAACGGCGCCTCGCTCGTCTACCGGACGCTGTCGAACTGGACGTCTGAATAAGCGATTCGTCGCGGCTCAACCTTTACCGGCGGCGGGCTTTTCGGCGAGCAGGCGCTCGATCAGGTCGACGAAATTGCGGGCGTCGGGGGCGACGTCGCTGGCAAAGCTGGTGATCCGCGTGCCGGTGCGATCGACGACATACTTGTGGAAGTTCCAGCGCGGCACGCTGCCGGTCTTCGCCTTGAGATCGCTGTACAGCGGATTGCTGTCGATCGCGGTGACCGACGATTTCTCGAACATCGGAAACTCGACGCCGTAGGTCGTGCGGCAGAACTCGGCAATCTCCTTGTTGCTGCCGGGCTCCTGGCCACCGAATTCGTTCGACGGAAACCCGACCACCACGAGACCGCGGTCGCGATACTTGCGGTACATCGCTTCCAGGCCCTCGTACTGCTTCGTATAGCCGCAATAGCTCGCGGTGTTGACGATCAGGAGCACCTTGCCCTGGAACTGGCAGAGCGATTGCGGCTCGCCGGTCTGCAGGCGATTGAACGTGTGGCGCAGGAGCGCGGGGCATTCGGCGCTCGCGGGCGCCAGCGCAACCGGATCGAGCGCAGCAGCGCCGGCCGCCGCCGGCACATCCTGGGCGGGCAGCGAAGGCGGAACAACGTTCTCGGGCGCACTGGCGGCGGGGTGCGGCCCCCCGGGCGCTGTCGCATGCGTCGTTGCCTCTGTCGCAGGCACGACGGGGATCGCTGGAGGATCGTCCGGCGCTGGCGTATAGAGCAGCGCGAGGGGCGAGAGCGCAGCGGCAAAAAGATGATCGGTGAAAAGATGTTCTGCGTCGCTCTCGGACGGCGCGGACGGTGCGGCGAGCGCGCGATCGCGCGCCTCGGCTGCGGTGTCATCGCGCTCGGCGACGTCCGGCACGCCGGTGAGCGGGCTCATGGCGGTTGCCGCAGCATTCTGGTCGAGCCAGCGCGGCACCTCGGTTTCGAGCAGCGGCGGCCCCAGATCCGACGGCGGCGCGGCTGCGGGGGGGCGTTCCGCCGGGGGTCCGTATTCGGCGCGCGTGCAGGCGAGCTGCGCGATCGGTCCGATCGCGGCGACGACTCGTTCGTCCTCGAGCGGGGCGGGCACCGGGAAATACCGGTCGGCCTCCGACGCGGTTTGCGTATCGCCGGCACCATCGTCGGTATCCGACAGACCCACGATTGCGACGGGTCCGAAAGCGTCGCCTACCAGCTCGTCGGTGGAGAAGTCGAAGCTCGACACCGCGCCGAGCGCTATCGCTCCGATAGCCGCGAACGCGGCGATCGGCCGCCAGACCGCAGCCGGCACATCGCCCTGTGGCGTATCGTCGCGGAGAGGCTCGACTCCTCGACGCTTGTCCGACTGGCCGGGTCCGTTCACAATTGTCCTGGACAAAAAAGACCGCTTACCTTAAGATATTCTGCGACGCATTACCTGTCAAATCGGTTCCCATGCTTGCGTTTCGTCCAAGACAATGAACAAGCCCTTCGAGAGCCAAGGCCTCGTCCTCAACATCAGCGCCGTCGAGCGCGAAACGGGCCTGTCCAAGGACGTTCTCCGCATGTGGGAGCGCCGTTACGGATTCCCCAAACCCAGCCGGGACGAGAACGGCGAACGCCAATACAACGTTGCGGAAATCACCAAGCTTCGAGGCATCAAGCGGTTGATGGACGTCGGCATGCGCCCCGGGAAAATCATCGCGCTTTCCCAGGAAGAACTCAATACGCTTGCCGACGCCCGATCCGGACCTCGCGGCGATCCAATGGCGCCTGCGCTGGAGCGCGACGTCCTGACGATGTTGAAGACGCACGATGTCACCGGGCTGCAGAACACGCTGGCGAACCTGCTGATGCGGCAGGGGCTGCAGAAATTCGTCCACGACACGATCACGCCGCTCAACGTTGCGGTCGGCGAGGCGTGGATGCGGGGCGAGGTGCAGGTGTTCGAGGAGCATCTCTATTCCGAGCAGCTGCAGGCGGCGCTCCGGACGGCGATCAATGCCTTCCCGCGGCAGACGGGTATTCCGCGCGTGCTGTTGACGACCTTCCCGAACGAGCACCACGGTCTCGGATTGCTGATGGTCGAGGCGCTGCTGGTACCGGAAGGCGTGCAGTGCATTTCGCTCGGTCCCCAGACCCCGCTCGAGGACATCCGCCGCGCCGCGCTGGCGCACAAGGTGCATATCCTCGCGCTGTCGTTCTCCGCCGCGTTTCCGCTGCGGCAGGCGACTGACGGCCTGGCGATGCTTCGGCGCCAGATTCCCGCTTCGGTGCAGATCTGGGCGGGGGGCGAGATGACCCGGCGAGTGCGCAAGACACTCCCGGGGGTGGTTCTGCTGCCTGATCTCGCCGCGTCCGTTGGCGCATTGCGAAGCTGGCGAACGCATTACGTGCCGTGAAGCGGACGCGCGCATCCGCGCTATCGTCCGCTGCGTAAATCGGGGATACACCCGAGGCGACGCGCTCGTCGCCAGACAAGGGAGTCACGTGCTCTACCCAGACCTGTTCAAGGCGTTCGAATCGGTGCGCTGGTCCCTCGACGATGACGTGCCTTGGTCGTCGTTCGACCGGTCGCGTCTGTCGGACGAGCAGGCGCAAACGATCAAGATGAATGCCATCACGGAGTGGGCGGCGCTGCCGGCCACGGAAATGTTCCTGCGCGACAATCGTCACGACAGCGATTTCTGCGCGTTCATGTCGATCTGGTTCTACGAGGAGCAGAAGCATTCCCTCGTGCTGATCGAGTACCTCCGCCGCTTTCGTCCCGATCTCGTTCCCACGGAGGCCGAGCTCCACGCCGTGCGGTTCGAATTCGATCCGGCCCCGTCGCTCGAGTCGCTGATGCTGCACTTCTGCGGCGAGATCCGGCTCAACCACTGGTACCGGCGCGCGGCCGAATGGCATACGGAGCCGGTGATCGCGAAGATCTACGAGCTGATCTCGCGCGACGAGGCGCGCCACGGCGGCGCGTACCTGCGATTCATGCGCCGCGCGATCGACCGCTTCGGCGACGATGCGAAACGCGCGTTCGCGAAAATCGGCGTGTTGATGGCAAGCGGGCGCCGTACCGGCAAGGCGATGCATCCGACGAATCTGCACGTCAACAAGGATCTGTTCCCGCTCGATACCGTGCAGAGCCGGCTGCCCGATCCCGCGTGGCTCGAGCGGTGGCTCGATTCGCAGATCCAGTTCGACGGCGAGTGGGAGAAGCGCGTCGTCGGCATGATCCTGCACAACCTGTCGTCGCTCTTCGGACGCCCGTTTGAGACCGTCAGCGACCTGAATCGCTTCCGCAAGTCGCTCGCGCTCGCGCCGGCCTGAGATACGCATCGCGTCCGGCCTAGCGCCGTCGCGGTAACATCGTCGCCGTGTGGACGGCGGCGGCTCTATGGATACTGACCCTCGGGGGCGCGGGGGCCTATGTCGCGTGGGCGGTGTGGCTAGCCGCGCACGGCGTGGCGCCGTGGCTGCTCATCCTGGGCGCACCGGTTGCGTACCTGGTCGTCGTCTTCGCGTTCATGGCGTCGTATTTCGCGGTGGCATGGTTCTGGCGCTCGCGACGCCCGCGGGACGTGCAGATTGGCATCGCCGCCACCTTGCGCCTCGTCGGCAACGAGTACCGCGCACTCGCGGGTTCGGCCCGCCGGATGATGCTGTATCGTTGGCTGGTGCGCGACCCGGCGCCGGCAAAAGCGGCGCTGCCGGTGCTGTTGCTCCACGGCGTTCTCTGCAACGCCGGCGTGTGGCTCCGCATGTCGCGCGCGCTTCGCGCAAGCGGCGTCGCGCCGGTCTACACGATGTCCTACGGACCGCCGCTTGCTTCCATCGAGACATTCGCCGACCAGGTTGCGGCGAAGGTGGAAGCGATCCTCGCGATCACCGGCGCGCCCTCGCTCGTAATCGTGTCGCACAGCATGGGCGGGCTGGTGGCGCTTGCGTACTGCCGCAAATACGGCGCCGGCAAGGTCCGCCTCGCGATCTCGCTCGGCACGCCCTATCACGGCAGCGTGCACGCGTACCTTTTTCCGGGCGCTTGTCTCGCGCAACTGCGACCCGGCAACACGTGGCTCGACGCGCTGCTTCAGGCGCCGTTCACGCGGCCCTGGATCGTGTCCATCTGGTCGTGGCACGATTCGATGGTGGCACCGCAGACATCGTCGCGACTCGAAGGCGCCGAGGACATTGCGCTCGTGGGGGTGGGCCACAACGCGTTGCTGGCCGACCCTGGAGCCTTCTCGCATGTCGTCGCGACCCTTCGCGCGGCGCGCGCCGACACCGCTACCAGTGAATCCCCTGAGTCAGTTGCGCGAACGCCATTTGCTCGGGCGTGAGGGATTGCGGCGCCGCATCCTTCTTGCCCTGTGCGGCGGCGGAATCCGGGAACATGTTGAAGGCAGTGTTCAACAGGACCTGCGTCACCTTGGGTGCGATGGCGTGCGATACCGCGCCGAAAATGCCGAGGCGCGTCGCGATGCGCACCGGACGGTAGACGATCGCCTGAACGACCAGCCCCGCGGCCTCCTCGGGCGATAGCGTCGGCACGTTCTCGTACATCTTGGTGGGCGCGATCATCGGCGTGCGCACCAGCGGCATGTTGATGTTGGTGAAATGGACGCCCTTGTCCACCACCTCGGACGCCGCGCATTCGGAGAACGCGTCTAGCGCCGACTTCGACGCGACGTAAGCCGAGAAGCGGGGTGCGCGCGACAGGACGCCGATGGAGCTGATGTTGATGATGTGGCCGTTCTTCTGCTCGACCATTTTCGGCAGGAACGCGAGAATCAGCCGCACCGCGCCGAAATAGTTGAGCTGCATCGTCCGCTCGAAGTCGTGGAAGCGGTCGATCGAGTTGATCACGGCCCGACGGATCGAGCGGCCGGCATTGTTGACGAGGAAGTCCACGGTCTTGTGGTCGGCGAGGATCTTCTTCGCGACGCCGTCGATCGCGTTCATGTCGGCCAGGTCGCACGAGTACGCGAAACATCGTCCACCCGCGTCGGCGATCTCTTTGCGGGTGGCCTCGAGCTTTTCCGGATCGCGCGCGACGATCACCACCTTCGCGCCTGCTTCCGCCAGCTTGAGCGCGGTGGCATGTCCGATGCCCGACGAGCCGCCGGTGACGACAACCACGCGGTCGCGCACGCGACCCGCCAACGTGCGATCGATGAAGAGATCGGGGTCGAGATGGCGTTCCCAGTAATCCCACAGGCGCCACGCGTAGGTGTCGAGCTTGGGCACCTCGATGCCCGAACCTTTCAGCGCCTTGGCCGCTTCGCGATTGTCGTAGCGCGTCGGCCAGTTCACGAACTGGAATACATCCTTCGGAATGCCGAGGTCGTTCAGCACGACGCGCACCGCCCGCTTGACGGGCCCCAGCGAGCCCAGCCCGTACAGGATCGGCGCGGGAATGAAGCCGAACATCTTCGCATTGATGCGCATGGTCATCTGCGGCGCATGCGCAGCCTTCGCGAAGATGTTCAGCACCTCGCCGACCCTGTAGGGCTCCGGATCGGTCAGGTGGAAGCATTTGCCGTCCAGTCCTTTCTTGTGGGCCAGGAAGTCGAGGGCGTCGGCGACGAAATCCACCGGTACGATGTTGATGCGACCGCCTTCGATGCCGACGGTCGGCATCCAGGGCGGCAGCATCTCGCGCATCTTCTGGATCAGCTTGAAGAAATAGTACGGCCCGTCGATCTTGTCGATGTAGCCGGTCTGCGAGTGGCCGACGACGAATCCCGGCCGATAGATGCGAAAAGGTCTCCTGCATTCGCGCCGCACCACGGCTTCGGCATCGTGCTTGGTCTTGAAGTAGGGGTGATCGAGGTCCTCGGCTTCCTCGAACATGTCTTCCCGGAACACGCCGTCGTAGAGGCCGGCGGCGGCGATGGAGCTGACATGGTGGAAGCACCCGGCGTTGACCGCCTGCGCGAACTGGACGGCGTTGCGCGTGCCGTCGACGTTCGCCAGGTTCTGATCCTCGGCCGATGCCTTGAGGTCGTAGACGGCGGCGAGATGGAAGAAGTGATCGACCTTTCCGGCGAGCCTTTTCGCATCGGCGTCAGCCACACCGAGATTTTTCTTGCCGAGATCGCCGACAACGGCGACCACCTGCTTTTCGTCCACGCCCAAGGTGGTCCGGAGCTCCGCCAGCTTCTTGAGCGAGCTCTTGCGTGTCAGCACATAGATCGGTTTGCCACGCCGGACCAGGTTGGCGACCAGGAAGCGACCGATAAAGCCGGTGGCGCCGGTGACGAAATAGGCCATGGAGCTCCTCCTCGATTGCGGTAGGCGCGCCGCCTTCTCGTTCGCATCGGGCGATGGCATGCGAACGGGGCGGATGCCGGAGCGGAGCCGTCATTGCGCTCCGCGGTCGCGGCGATTGTAACCGGGGGTGGCGCGACGGCTTGCCGCCAGCGCCCCGGTGCGCCAATTTAGTGTGCATGCTCTACACTTACACGCCTAGAATTCTTGCTCGATCGCGGCACTCTACGTTCGACTCACCGGAGAAATGCTCGATGCTGAAAAAGATGAAGGCCGAAGCGGCCGATCGGCCTGCTGCCGAGGACAAGGATATGTCGCGGTCGGTGCTCGAATCGTCGCGGCAGATCTGGCTCGCAGGCCTGGGCGCATTCTCGCGGGCGCAGGCTGGCGGAATGAAGGTGTTCGAGTCGCTCGTGCAGCAGGGCGAGGTGCTGGAGACGAAGACCAAGCGGGCGGCGAAGGACACGGCGGCGGCTGCCGGGACCGTGGCCAAGGCGAAAGCGAAAGAGGTGCAGGCGATGGCGGGCGGAACGTGGGACAAGCTGGAACAGGTGTTCGAGGATCGCGTCGCGCGCGCGTTGTCGAAGCTCGGCGTCTACACCCAGAGCGATGTGGAACGCCTGGCCGAGCGCGTCGATGCATTGTCCGACGCGGTTAACGAGCTGATCAAGGCGACCGGCATCGAGCCCAAGCGCAAGCCTGCTGCCTCCACGGTCGAGAAGATGATGAAAGGCGCCGTTCGCACGGCCACGCGGCGGGCATCCACCGCCGCGCGTACCGCAACGGACGCGGTCGGCAGCGCCACCAAGACGGCCAAAAAGTCGGTGCGAACGGCGGCCCGGGTCGCCAAGGCTGCGCTCAAGTAATGCGGCAGTCGAAGACCGCGCGGGCGAATTCATAGGACACGGGAAGATCGCGATGCCGGGTCTAGCCGAGCAGGCCGACAGGCACTGACCGGATGCGCAGGGTCAGGCTTTTCATCGCGACCAGTCTCGACGGCTACATCGCGGGGCCCGACGACGACACTTCCTGGCTTTTTCGCGACGGCGATTATGGGTATGCCGCATTCTTCGCCGGCATCGACACTGTGCTCGTCGGGCGGCGCACGTACGAGAGCGCACTCGCCATGGACCCGTGGCCTTATGCCGATCGCCGCGTCGTCGTCTTCACGCGGGGCAGCGACCTCGTGGTCGCCTCCCCCGACACGGTGGCCACGTCACGTTCGCCGGACCAGGTGGTGGCGGAGCTTCGTGCAGGCGAGGGCAAGCACCTCTGGGTGGTCGGCGGCGCCATGCTCGTCGGGGCATGCCTCGACGCGGGTGTCATCGACGATTTGATCGTATCGATTCACCCCATCCTGCTCGGCGGCGGCGTGCCGCTCGTCGCACCCGGCGCCCGGCGCACGCCGCTGGCGCTCGTCGGAGAGCGGCGTTTCCCCTCGGGGCTGGTGCAGCTCACCTATCGCACGGATCGCGACGACGTGGACGCTAGTCGCGGTTGAGCTTCTCGACCTGCTTCACGTAGTTCGTCATCGCATCGTCGCGCGACATGCCCTTGAGCTTCGACCATGCGTCGTGCTTCGCCCCGCCGACGAAATCGAATCCGCCGGGACGTGCGCCCGTGACGTCACCGTCCGTCGCCTGCTTGTAATACGAGTAGAGCTTCAGCAGCGTCGCGTTGTCCGGCTTTTTTTTCGTCTGCTTGGCGGCCGCCGCCGCGGCTTCGAACCGGGCCTTGAGATCGTCTTTCTTCGGTGCAGCGGGCATGCGTGACCTCCGTGGTGCCGCTCGTTTGCCGGGCGTGGCTTTCATGCTACTTTAGCGCGAGAGAGAAGACGTGCGCAACGACGCACGCCCGCAGGACCTGTTGCCAACTCCATCCCCGATCACGATGGCCGCGACCCGGCGCGAACGCATTTCCGCAGTGGACACCGCCTGGCTGCGGATGGATCGCACGACCAACCTGATGATGATCTGCGGCGTCCTGCGCTTTCGCGAGCGCATCCCGCTCGCGCGCCTGCGGAAGGTCATCCACGAGCGCTTTCTCGTGTTCGCGCGGTTTCGCCAGCGTGCGGTGGAAACCACCGCGATGGCATTCTGGGAAGACGACAGGCATTTCGACCTCGATCACCACGTCCTGCGTATCGCGTTGCCAGGACCCGCGGGGACGGACGAGCTTCAGGCGCTGGTGTCCCGTCTCATCTCGACGCCGCTGGATCCGGCGCGACCCATGTGGCAATTCCACTTGGTCGACAATTACGCGGAAGGCAGTGCGATCGTTGCCCGCATCCATCACTGCTACGCCGACGGCATTGCGCTCGTGCGCGTGATGCTCTCCATGACCGATGCTGCTCCGGACGGTCCGCCGGCGATGCCTTTCGAGCCGCGCGAGCGCACACGTAACTCAGGCGACGATCCGCTTGCGGACCTCGTAGCGCCGATCTCGGGATTACTCGCTTCCGCGCGGAAGCTCGGCGCGACGCTGGTCGAGAAGGGCGCTGAAATTTGGAACGATCCGGCGAAGGCGGTGGAGCTTGCGGGCAAGGGCACTGCGCTCACCGCGGAAATCGCGAGGCTTGCCACGATGTCGCAGGATTCGCCGACGCGCTTCAAAGGCACTCCGGGTGTCGCGAAGTGCGTTGCGTGGGCCGATCCGCTGCCGTTGTCCGAGGTGAAGGCGATCGGCAAAGCGTTGGGCGCCTCCGTCAACGACGTGCTGCTGTCGTGCGTCGCCGGCGCGCTCCGCGACTATCTCGTCGAGAAGGGCGACGCCGTCGATGACGTGATGCTGCGCGCACTCGTGCCCGTCAATCTGCGGCCGATGGAAAGGGCCTATCGCCTCGGCAATCGATTCGGTCTCGTATTCCTGGAATTGCCCATCGGCATCGAGAACCCGATCGAGCGCCTGTATGCGGTTCGCGCGAACATGAATGCGCTCAAAGGCAGCTATCAGCCGCTGCTGGCGCTGGGCCTTCTCGCGGCCATGGGGTCGGGCCCGAGGCTGCTGCAGGAAACGTTGTTGTCGCTGCTGGCGCGCAATGCCACATCCGTGATGACGAACGTCCCCGGACCGCAACAACCGCTCTATCTTGCGGGCGCCTGCCTCGACAGCCTGATGTTCTGGGTGCCGCAATCGGGCGACATCGGGATGGGCGTGTCGATCATCTCGTACGACGATCGGGTTCAGTTCGGCGTGGTCACCGATCGCGGGCTCTGCCCCGACCCCGAACGGGTCATCGCGCGCTTCGGCGACGAGTTCGAAAAAGTGGTGCTGACCACGTTGATGAGTCCGTGGCCGCGCGACGGCGAGCTCGATCCGGAAGAGGCCGCGAGTGCTGTCGTGGCCTGAGAGAAGGTCCCCGACATCTCCCCTATTCCAGCTCGCTTTTGGCGAGCTCCACGTCGAGACGCTCCATCGCGTCCATGGGTTTCAGCGCGGCCGCCTTCTCGTAGATCTTCGTGGCCTCGTCGACCTTGGCCTTGCCGAACAGCAGCATCAGTCCGTTCGCGTACTCGATGTGCGCAATCGGCGATTCCGGGAAGAGCTTCAGCGCTTTTTCGAAGTGCTCGAGCGCGGAATCCTTCTTTGCGCCGTAGGTCATGCCAGCAACGATGCCGCCGACCTTGGCGATGACCTCTGCCTGGTAGGCGCCGAATGCGGTCGCGGCCTCGGCGTGCCGGGGATCGAGCTTGAGCGCGGTGGTGAGGCCGGACTTGATCTTGCCGCCGTACCCCTGGGCGAGCGCTTTCGCGACCGAGATGCCTTGGCCATACCGCCCGAGCGCGAAGGCATAGAGGTAATGCGTGTTCGCATCCTTGGGTGCGGCCGCTCGACGTGCGTCAGCCCATCCCGCGGCTTCCTCGAACAGCGCAAGTCGTGTCGCCTCCGCCTTTTCAACGTAGTTGGCGTAGATCACCTGCGCCTTCACCGCCGCGTTGATGCCTTCGCTGCCCGCCGCGCGCCCGGCGTCGACCGCCTGCTGGAACTCGCCCGCGTGATAGTGACGCCATGCCTCGAGCACGCCGGCATCCTTGGGATAGGGCTCGTTGTCGCCCTTGTGCAGGCGCGCCCAGTTTTTCTTGAGACCGGCGGCGTCGTAGACGTACGCCTTCTCGGCATGCGGAAACTTGCCCCATTTCTTGGCCATCGTGTCGCCTCCTTTGAACGATACTGCAGGTCGTCAACGCAGGTAGTCGGTGCGCAGGCGCTCGATCAGCGCGCGGGCATCGCCCTCGAGGTACGGTGCGATCAAGGACATGACCTGGAAGGCCGCGTCGGCAAGGCGTCCATTGGCCAGGCCCGTGTCCGGCGCCGCGCGCGACGCGACGATGCGCTGCCACGAAAGCCAGTAGGTGGCGATCATCATGACGTTCGTCGCGAGCGCGTCGATCTCGCTCTCCGATGCGCGCATGGTCTCCGCGTCCACGAGGCCTTGCGACAACTTCACCATCGTCGCCTCGCCGCGCCGGTTCAGTTCGGCGAAGCGTGTCGCGATGCGTCGATTGCGCGACGTGATCTCGTCCAGGTCGCGATAGAAGAATCGGTATTCCCACATCCGCTCGAAGAGAAGATGGAGCATGAACCAGAGATCTTCGATCCCGGGCGGCCGATCGGGCGGCGCGACCAGAAGCGGCGCGACGTCCGCGTCGAGGGCCGCGTACAGCTCGCCAATGATGTCGTCCTTGTTGCGGAAATGATAGTAGAGGTTGCCCGGACTGATGTTCATCTCGTCGGCAATGTCGGCCGTCGTGACGTGCGGCTCTCCCAGCCGGTTGAAAAGCGCAAGCGCGGTTGCGAGGATGCGTTCGCGCGTGCGGCGGGGTGCTTTCCGTTCCGGCATCGCGAAAGTCTTGGCGCCGCGACCCGTCAGCGCGCCGCCGCCACGAAACGTTCGAGCTGCTCGAGCGTGTGCGCAAGCTCGCGAGTGGTGGCGCGAACCCCCTTTGAACGCCGGGCATCGGCGCGAAGAGGGCGCGGATCGCACACGGCGTCGGCAATGGTGCGCGCGGGCAACGCAAGACGGTCGCGCCGGAGCGCCAGGCCGTGCCGCGCGAGGATGGCGGCGATTTGCGCCTCGCGCGCACAGAGGTTCTGCCGCGTCGTATCGAAGGCAAGCGCACACAGGCGCCTGCGCTGCGAATAGCTGAAGATGCTGGCGAAGAACATTTCCGCATCCGCGCGCGCGGGCTCGAACAGCAGCACGTCGGCGCCGGGATACTGCCGCGCGTACTTTTCCATGCCCACCACCATCCGCGAATGGATGATGGCGCGAAAGGTCTGGGACAGCACGAGCGGCAGTCCGCCCTGGTTCAGCTTGTCGACGGTGAGATGCTGGCCGCGCGCGGCCGCGCTCGCGTCGAAAGGCACGAGCGGATTGACGCACAGCAGGAGCTGGACGCCTTCGTCGAGCGCCACCGACGCATGCAGTGTCTTGTTGAGCGCGCCGTCGACGAAATGCTCGCCGTCGATCTCGACCGGCGGGAACATGCCCGGCAGTGCACTCGACGCTTCGATCGCCCGCGAGATCGGCACGTGGTCGCGTCCGGGCGTGCCGAAGGTCACCGATTCGCCGGTGTCCAGATTGGTCGCCACCAGAAACAGCTTGCGGCGGAGGCGCCGGAAATCGTTGGTGCGACCGGGCCCCGCGAACAGCTTCACCAGGAATGCATCGATGGCGCCGTTGTCGAACATGCCCGTCGGCACGGCGCGCGCCAGCGTTGCGAACGATTGCAGCACACCGCGATGAAAGGGATCGCGCAGGTACTGGAACGTCGCGTGGAGGATCAGGCGCGGCAATGCCGCGGCTCTGCGGGCGAATTCACCCAGCGCGGGACGGAGGAACAGTTCGGGCCTCAGCGCCGCGTCTGCGCCGTCTTCGATGAAGAGGCGATACATCTGCCCCGGCGAGATGCCATTGGCGAGCGCCGCGGCGACGAAACCGCCGGACGAAACGCCGACGTACGCATGCAGGTCGTCGAGTTCCAGCCCTTCGATCGAGTCGGCTAGCGCGAGCAGGGCGCCCACTTCGTAGATGCCGCCGAGCGGACCCCCGCCGGCGAGCGCCAAGCCTATCTTGGGCGCGATCTTGGGTGCCGCACTTTTGCGACGGGCGCGCGATGCTGCAACATGCGATGCGTGCGCAGTCTTTCCGCTTGACGCCATCGTTGCCCTCGACTGTCCTGCCGTCGCAAAAAACCCCTGACCGGGTGGACCCGATGCAGGGGCTGCCGTGGACCGCGAGTGTACTGGATCAGCGGGTGGTTCTGCGCTTCGCGCGCTTGACCGGTTTCGCCGTGCGAGCCTTGACGACCTTCGCGGCTTTGCGCGCCTTGGCAGGCTTGCGCCTGGTCGCAACGTCGGTCTTCAGCATCGACGGAAGCACGACCGTCGGCAGCGTCTTGGGAAGGGTCCGGCGCACGATGGCGACGGCGGTGTCGGCGTAAGTGCGAACGGCCGATCCGACCGTGGAGCGGGTCTTGTGCCACAGCACGTTGGCGCGCGCTGCGGACGCGTCGACCTGATCGCCAACGAGGCGGATGGCGCGCGACTCGACGGCCGATCCTTCCTTGACGAGCGTGCGGAACATCTGACCGGCTTCCTTCTCGGCCCAGCCGCGCGTGACGACCGCCGCACCCAGGCCGGCGAGCCACACGTGGCGCGAAGCGACGAACATCGTGTCGCCGACGGAATTCGTTTTTTGCACAAGAGCGTTCAGCATGGTTCGTTCTCCCAATATCGCGCAAGAGGCTCGCGCACTCGACCCAATGTACGTGAATCGGTTAGAGCAATCACACTAAAGGAACTTCGGACAGGATCACGACTTGAGTGCGGCGGCGAGGTCCGTGGCGAGCTTGGCGACGATGGCATAGATCGATAGTTGCGGATTGGCACCGATCGACGTGGGAAAGAGCGATCCGTCCAGCACGTGCAGATTGCGGAGATGGTGATGCCGCCCCTGAAGGTCGACCACCGACGTGCGCGGATCCGGCCCGAGCGCCGCACCGCCCATCACGTGCGCGGATACGAGGGTCGTTACGAGCGGCCGCAGGTCGAAAGCCGCGATCGCAGCGCGCGTGTCGGCGATGGTGGAGTAGGCGGCGCCTACGCCATGGACGGGCGTGACGCTTTTCGCGCCGGCGGCGAATTGAAGCTCTGCCATCGTAACGAGCGCTCGCCGCGCGCCGTCCCACAGGTAGTCGTTCAGCGAATAGTCGAGGAGAGGCGTGCCGTCGCTGGCAAGGGTCACGGTACCGCCGGGACTGTCCGGATGGAAGCCGTCGCGCAGGAGTGCGATCAGCACCTGCATGTGCGGAAGCGCCTGCATCTTTCGTGCATGTGCGACACCGAAACCAGGCATCGTGATCGCAGTCAGGATCGGATGAATCGGGGGCGCCTCCAGCTTGAAACCGATCGGACCTTCCGGCGGCATCGTGTCCAGGTAATGATCTGAATACACCGACTGCGGTGCGCCCGACCACCCGTCGATGCGCTCCTCCATCACCGCCGCGGAGACCACCGTCGGATGCAGGAAAGTGCGTTTACCGAGGCGTGCATCAGGATCGGGCACGCGGCTACGCAGCAGCAGCGCCGGCGTGCCGATGGCGCCAGCGCTCGCGACATAGGCGCGCGCTCGCACGACGATCTTGCGCGCGGTCGGCACCGTGCCGGTCGCGTCCATCGCGAGGCAGTTCAACGCGCGCACGCGATCGCCGTTCCATTCGAACGCCATCGCGCGCGTTCGCGTCAGGAGCGTTGCGCCGCCAGCCAGCGCGCGCGGGATCGTGGTCACCAGCATCGACTGCTTCGCATTCGTCGGGCACCCCATGCCGCAGTAGCCCAGGTTCCAGCAGCCCTTGACGTTGCGCCGGATCGTTCCCCAGTGAATGCCTGTTTGCGCGGCTCCCCGCGAGAGCACTGCATTGTTCGCGTTCGGTGCCACGGTCCATGGCGCGATCGAGAGCCGCGCTTCCATTTTCCCGAACCATGGCGAGAGCTCGGTCTCGCTCAAGCCGGTGACGCCGAAACTGCGGGCCCATGTCGTGAGCGTGGCCGCAGGCGTGCGAAATGAACTCGTCCAGTTGACCGTCGTGCCGCCGCCGACACAGCGGCCCTGCAATATCGAGATGGCCTTGTCCCGGGTCTTGCGCGCCGCGGATTCCTGGTAGAGCGCGGGATAGGCTTCCGCTTCGCGCATCCGGAAATCGCTGGACGACTGCAGCGGACCTTCCTCGACCAGTACGACGGAAAATCCTGCGTCGACGAGAATTTCGGCTGCGGTGCCGCCGCCTGCGCCCGTTCCCACGATGACAACGTCGGCCTCGATGGTTCTATCCTGCGGGAGCGTGGATGCGTCGATCACGTTCCAGCCGGACGCGATGCCCTCGCGGATCGGGTCGGCGATCGAAAGGGATGATGCGACTGCGCTTTCCATGTCAACCGATCCGGGGCGGGCCGCCGTATCCAATGGCGGCCCACGCGCGCGGATTGCCGTACCACGAAGCGAAGATCAGCTGATGGAGCGCGTCGTAGGCGGCGCGCAGGAGCCCGATACGACTGTCGCGAAGCCGCTGCAGGAATGCCTCGATGTCGGACGCGGACGCGTCGTTCCAGGACGACGTCGTGTGCGCGAGCGCCCATCGTGTCGGCGCGAGCGCCAGGAGAACGAACAGCTGGCCGAGCTCGTCCCGCGCCAGGGGCGGCAGACCAAGGAGCGCGCGATCGACGCCGTCGACGGTATCGACGATGGCGGAACGGCGCGCATCGGGTGCGGCGGGGAGGGCGCCGGCGAGCATCACCGGAACCAGCGCTGCGACGATGGCTTCGCCGTCCGCGTCAAGCACGCGTAGCGAGTCCTTTCGCGGCGCCGCCGATGGGGTCAGCCAGCGCGAAGCGGCCAGCATCGTCGCGCCGGCGACGCCGGCGAAGATGAAGGCGCGACGGGAGAGGTTGACGTTGCGCAATGGAGAATCGCGATGCATGCCGGTCCTGACCGGACGATAGCGCCGGCGCGTAGAGCAAACAATCTAATGCCCGCGCCGTGGATCGCTCGGGGGTTCCGCTAGACTTGGCCGATGGCATCGTGTCGCGCGCGCAGTGCTGCTCGCCGTGAGTGAGGCGACGCCGACGGTCGCGTTGCCGCCGCGGCCGCAGGTGCTGCTGTTGCGCGAGCTCGAACGGGTGGCGCGGCTGCACGCGGAGCGCCGTGCCGATCCCGCGCTCAGCGCGGCGCTCATCCGCCTGGGCGAATGGCAGGGGCGACGTCTGCGCAATACGTACGCCGATCTCGCGGCCGATCGGCGTTATACGGCGGCGATCTCGTTTTTCCAGAACGATCTCTATGGCGGCGCCGACTTCAGTCGTCGCGACGCCGATCTGGCGCGCGTGAGTCCGGCGATCAACCGGTTGCTGCCGCCCGCCGTGATCGCGACCGTCGCGGCCGCGATGGAGATGAATGCGCTCGCCCAGGAGCTCGATCGCAGCCTGCTCGAACGGCTGCCCAGGGCCGACGGCACGTTCAGCGTGGCGGAATACTGCGCGGCGTACCGGGAGCCCGCCGACTATCCGCGCCGCGCCCGGCAGCGCGCGCTGGTGGGCGAGGTGGGTGGGGACCTCGACCGCTACGTGCGCACGCGGATGCTCGGCACGGCGCTCGTCATGATGCGACGCCCGGCGCGTGCCGCAGGACTCTCCGAGCTGCAGGAGTTTCTCGAGCGCGGCTTCGCCGCGTTCCGTCGCATGGACGGTGCGCACGAGTTCCTGGCGCAAGTCGACTTCCGCGAGCGCACGATCCACGACGCGATCGTCGGCGGTTCGGACGCACCTTTCCCCGATCCCTGGCCGCGCCGCGTTTGACGCACGGGCCAGGCCTCAGGCCTTGGCGGATTTGCTCGGCAGAAGACGATCGAGCTGGGCGTGGATTTCCCTCTCGATCGTGGGCTTGAGAGGCGTCAACAGGAAGCCGAGCGAGACGTCCAGCGTGAGCCGGTCCTTGTCCACCTGCATGTGGCCCTTCACGCCAGGGCGCTCGAAATCAATCCCGTCGCCGTCCCACACGTAATCGAGCGCGAAGCGCTTGTTGAGGTCCTTCGCGATTTTTTCCGCGATTTCCTTCGCCTTCTTGTGGGAGAGCTGGTGCTTCTTTGCGATCGATATCGAGGGCATGGCGATATCCTCCTCCGGTCCAGTATAACCAACGCACCCTCGACGACGCGCGTGGACCCTACGGCACAAACGCGCGAGAATCGGCCCGCAGGTTCGCGCGGCAAGGGTGTTTCCATTGCGAGCCCCCCGAGGTCAGCTTCCAATGCCTGGAAATATCGCGGAATTCCTTGCGCAACATCTCGCGAGCCCGCGGCACGTGCTGTACCGCCAGTTCGCGGATGAGCGTTGGCGCGACTACACGGCAGGCGAGCTTGCCGAGCTTGCGGCGCGCTGGCAGGCCGCCTTTCGCCGCGAGAAGCTGGTGGCCGGCGATCGCGTGGGCATCTGCGTGCGCAACAGCGTCCAGTGGGTCGCGTTCGACATCGCGGCGCTCGGTCTCGGGCTCGTGGTCGTCCCGCTGTACGTGGACGACAACGCCGACAACGTCGCGTGGTGCGCGCGACATGCCGAGGTCCGCCTGCTGGTCGTCGACAGCTCGCGGGTCGCCGCGGCGCTGCGCAAATCCTACGGTGCGGCAACCGCGCTGCCGCTGCTGTGCGTGGTGCGTCCGGACGCCGGCGAACCGTCGCCCGCCCTGGACACTTTTCTGCCGGCGAATTCGATGGGGATCGAGCTCGAAGTGCGGGTACTGGACGACGACACGCTGGCGACGATCTGCTTCACGTCGGGCACCGCGGGGCGACCCAAGGGCGTCATGCTGTCGCATGGGAATATCGTTGCGAACGTGCGGCAATGCCAGGCGACGCACATGGCGCGCGCCGACGACCGCTTCCTGTCGGTTCTTCCGTTGTCGCACATGTTCGAGCGCACCGGCGGCTATTACCTTCCGCTGTCGATCGGCGC
>Ga0070665_100002240_pt1 | contig 21541 bp, 10 predicted proteins | sample KBSS13metaG_FD_65862 | JGI IMG/M metagenome (GOLD analysis project Ga0070665, IMG submission 65862) | Switchgrass rhizosphere microbial communities from Kellogg Biological Station, Michigan, USA - KBS S1-3 metaG | ecosystem: Host-associated > Plants > Roots > Rhizosphere > Soil ... | reverse complement strand
GCCGGCCTGGCGTGCGCGGGAGACGATCTGGATGCTGAGGATCGAGTCGCCGCCCAGTTCGAAGTAGTTGTCCTCGACGCCGACCTCGTCGAGGTCCAGTACCTCCGCCCAGATGTCCGCCAGGAGCCGCTCGGTGTCGGTGCGCGGTGCGGTGTGACCGGTGCCGGCGGCCGGGTCGTACCGCACCGGGGCGGGCAGCCGGCGCCGGTCGGTCCGGCCGCCCGGGCCGGTCGGCAGCCGGTCGAGCAGGGTGATCACCGCGGGCACCATGTAGTCCGGCAGTGTCTTGGCGAGGTAGGCGCGCAGGTCGGCCGGGTCGGCGGTGACGCCGTCCGCGGGCACGGCGTAGGCCACCAGGCGTTTGCGGCCGTCGTCGTCGAAGGCCGCCGCCGCGGCCCCGGTCACGTCGGGGTGGCGGCGCAGGGCCGATGCCACCTCGTCCAGCTCGATCCGCAGACCGTTGATCTTCACCTGGTCGTCGATGCTGCCCAGGTGTTCCAGTACGCCGTCGGCCGTCCACCGCGCCAGGTGGCCCGTGCGGTACATGCGTGAGCCGGGGGCGCCGTGGGGGTCGGCGCTGAACCGTTCGGCGGTCGGGCCGGGACGGCCGAGGTAGCCGCGGGCCAGGCCCGCTCCGCCGATGTGGAGTTCGCCCGGCACACCGACCGGTACGGGCTGCAGCGTGTCGTCCAGCACGTACGCGCGGGCGCCGGGGACGGGGCGCCCGATCGCCGCCTGGTCCTGCCCGGTGTCCGGGCGGACGGTGGCGCAGCCGGCGGCTTCGGCCGGCCCGTGGAGCCGCGTCGGTGTGCCGGGCGCCGGTGCGCCCGCCGGCCGTGCGGTGCCGTCGTGCGCGGCCCGGCCCGTGTCCACCGTGCCGCCCACGGTCAGGGGGCACAGCAGCTCGATGACCGAGGCTCCGTCGCTGAGGGAGCCGGGGGCCGGGACGTGGGCGGGGCCCTCGGTGCCGGAGGTGTCCCCCGCCCAGCCGGTGAGCGCCGCCAGGGCGCCGTGGGTGATGAGCACACCGGCGGGCGGTACGGCGGGGTCCAGGGTGGGCAGCACGTAGGCCGGGTGGTCGGCGTCGAGCGGCCGGAGCCGCTCGTCGTCGCGCACCGGTCCGCCCGGCCGCGCGGCCACGTCGCGTTGGGTTCGCGGGGAGTCGGGCACGAGGTGTGCGGCGGTGGTGGCCGGCAGTTGCCGGGCGGTCCGCGCGGTGGTGACAACGGCCTTCACGACCGGGTCGGCGAGTATCGGTCCGAGCGCGGCGAGCGGGTCGCCGGGGTCCACCGGTAAGAAGGCCGCCCCGCTCTTGAGGACCGCCAGCAGTGCGACCACGAGGGAGGTGCCGGGCGGCAGCGCCACGGCCACCAGGTCCTCGCCTCCGCAGCCGGTGGCGATCAGGTGCCGGGCGAGCCGGCTGGACCGGTCGTCCAGCTCCCGGTAGGTCAAGGGCCCCTCGTCGCCGGTGACCGCGGTGCGCTCCGGCGTGCGGGCGGCCTGCCGGGCGAACATCTCGGGGAACGGGGCTCGGGCGGGCGGGGCGGGCGGCCCGGCGAAGCGGCCCAGCAGCAGGTCGCGCTCCTGGGCGGGGAGGACCGGGATGTCGTCCAGCCGCCGCCCGGGGTCCGCGGTCAGTTCCCGCAGCACCACCCGCAGGTGGTCGGCGAGCCGCTGCACGGTCGCCCGGTCGAAGACGGCCGGGTCGTAGTCGAAGGCGAACGTCAGGCGGCCGGCGGCGGTGGCGACGACGCTGAGCGGGTAGTTGGTCGGCTCCGCGTCGTCGACGTGGCGTACGGTCAGGCCGCGGTCGGCCAGCGCGTCCAGGTCGAACGGGTAGTTCTCGAAGACGACGATGCTGTCGAAGAGGCCGACGCCGCCGGGGACCTCGCTCCAGCTCCGGATGTCGGCCAGGGAGACGAAGTCAAAGCCCCGGGCCTCGGCCTGAGCGGCCTGGACGGCGTGCAGCCAGGGCAGCACGGGCCGGTCGCCCTCCACCCGTATCCGGGTGGGGACGGTGTTGATGAAGACGCCGACCATCGACTCGACGCCGGGCAGGTCGGCCGGTCTTCCGGAGACGGTGGTGCCGAACACCACGTCGGAGACGCCGCCCCAGCGCGACAGCAGAAGGCTCCAGGCGCCCTGCACCAGGGTGTTGAGGGTCAGTCCGTGCTGCTGGGCGGTCTGCCGCAGCCGGGCGGTGTCCGGCTCGGACAGGCCCGTGTGGAACCGGTCGGAGGAGGAGGTGCGGTGGGTCTGGGCCGGCTGCCGGTCGCGCGGCAGCGGTGTCGGGGCGCAGAAGCGGGCCAGGGTCCGGCGCCAGTACCGCTCGGCCTCGGTCGTGTCCCGCCCGGCCAGCCACTCCAGGTAGTCGCCGAACGGCCGTCGCGCGGGCACGCGCGGGGGACGGCCCCCGGTGGCGGCGGCGTACCGCTCGCACACCTCCTCGAAGACCTGCGCGGCGCTCCAGCCGTCCAGCAGGACGTGGTGGTGGGTCCAGATCTGGAGCACCTCGTCGTCGGCGGTGCGGACGAACGTCAGCCGCATGAGCGGGGCGGTGGACAGGTCGAGGCCGGCGGCGCGGTCGGCGCGCAGCAAGGCGGCCAGTGCGCCGTCCCGGTGCTCGGCGGGCAGGTCACGCCAGTCCGCATGGGTGACGGGCACGGTCACGTGGCGTCGCACCACCTGCACGGGCTCGGGCACGCCCTCCCAGGCCAGCCGCCCGCGCAGGGCCGGGGTGGCGTCCACGGTCTGCTGCCAGGCGGCGGCCAGGGCGGCCGGGTCGTGCACTCCGGACAGGTGCGTCTGGATCTGGTTGAAGTACGTGTGCGCGGCCGGGTCGACCAGGCCGTGGAAGAGCATGCCGGCCTGCATGGGCGTGAGCGGGAGGATGTCGGCGACCTCGCTGCCGTCGCCGGCCAGCAGGTCCGCTGCCGCCTGGTCCAGGCGGGCCAGCGGGAAGTCGGAGGGGGTGCGCCCGCCGGCGCCAGGCCGGGCGCAGTGGGCGACGATCTCCCGCAGCGAACGGGCCGTCTCCTCGGCCAGCCGCCGCACCGTGTCCTCGCGGTGGACGCCCTGGTCGTAGTACCAGGTGAATTCCAGGCGTCCGCCCTCGACCCGGCCCACGACGTCCAGTTCGTGGGTCCGCGGCGTCCCGGTGCCCGCGGACGCTTCCAGGCCGGCCGGTACGGCGCGTATCAGTCCGTCCGCTCCGGCCGGCCAGTCGAACTGGCCCAGGTAGTTGAAGCTGATGCCGGGTGTCGGTGCGCGGTCGAGGGCGGGTGCCGCCGCGAGGTGGCGCAGCGCCCCGTACCCGAGCCCGCGGCCGGGAACCGAACGGAGTTGTTCCTTGACCGACTTGAGCACTTCGCCCCAGTCGGCGGACGGCACGTGCAGCGCCACGGGGAAGACGGTGGTGAACCAGCCGACCGTGCGTGACAGGTCGGTGCCGGGGAAGAGGTCCTCCTCGCGGCCGTGTCCTTCCAGGTCCACGGTGACGGTGTCGTGTCCGGTCCAGTCGGTGAGCGCTTTCCCCAGTGCGCTCAGCAGCACGTCGTTGACGTGGGTGCGGTAGCGGCCGGGCACGTCGCGCAGCAGTGCCCGGGTGGCGGCCGGGTCGAGCCGGACGGTGACGGTGCCCTCGGCGCCGGGGGCGGCGCCGGTGTGTTCGGCCGCGGTGGTGTCCGCCGGCAGCGGGGTGGAGCACCGGGCGCTCACCGCGGCCCAGTGGGCGTGCTCCGCGTCGAAGCCGCCGGCCGCGGCGTGGTCGGTGAGCCGGTGGGCCCAGTCGCGCCACGACGTGCCACGTGGTCCCAGGTCGATGTCGCCTGTGTGCAGTGCCTGGCGGTAGGCGGTCTCCAGGTCCTCCAGCAGGAGCCGCCAGGAGACCCCGTCGACGACCAGGTGGTGCACGGCCAGCAGCAGCCGCGGGGGGCGGCCGGCGCCCGCGGTGAACAGGCGGGCGGCCAGCAGCGGACCGCCTTCGAGGTCGAAGCCGGTGTGTGTCTGCCTGATCACCTCCTTCTCGGCCTCCTCGCGGGCCCGCGTGCTCAGGTGGGACAGGTCGTGTTCGGTGAGGACGGTCCCGGATCCCGGTGCGTGGCCCGGTGCCGGTGCCTGCTGCGGCTCCGGGCAGAACTGCCGGCGCCCGCCGCCGGGCAGGGACGGGAAGCAGGCCCGCAGCGCGTCGTGGTGGTCGACCAGGGCGTCCAGGGCGCGCCGCAGTGCCGCCGGGTCGGTGTCCGGGTCGAGTTCGGCCGTCACGAACTGGTCGAAGTGTTCGGGCCGGGCGCTGTGGGTCGCGAAGAACCAGCGCTGGATGGGGGTGAGCGGCACGTCGCCGGTGGCCGGGCTGTGGCCGGTGGCGGCCGGCGGCCGGTCGGGGGGCGTGGCGAGGGCCGCGAGCAGGGAGGCGATCGTGGGATGGCGGAACAGGTCGCGGGCGGTGACCTCCAGTCCCGCCTGCCGGGCCCGGGCGGCCATCTGGATGCTGACGATCGAGTCCCCGCCCAGTGCGAAGAAGTTGTCCTCCACGCCCACCTGGCCGACGCCGAGCAGTTCCGCCCAGATGGCCGCCAGGGTCTGCTCGTCCGCGGTGCGGGGCGGCACGTGGTCCTCACCCTGCCGCCACCGCGGTTCGGGCAGCCGCCGCCGGTCCACCCGGCCGTCCGCGGTCAGCGGCAGTTCCGGCAGGGGCACGAAAGCCGAGGGCACCATGTAGTCCGGCAGGGAGCCGGCCAGGAAGCGGCCCATGTCGGCTGCGTCCGGCAGCGCCGTGCCGTCGGCCGGTACCAGGTGTGCCACCAGTCGTTCGCGGCCCGCCGGGTCGCGGAAGACGCCGACCACGCTGTGCGCGACGCGGTCGTGCCCGGCCAGTGTCGCCTCGACCTGTCCGGGGTCGACCCGGAAGCCGCGGACGCGCACCTGGTCCGTCACGCGCCCGAGGATTTCCAGGTCGCCGTCGGGGGTCCAGCGGGCGAGGTCGCCGGTGCGCACCATCCGGGCGCCGGGCGGCCCGAACGGGTCGGGCAGATATGTCGCGGCGGTCGGTCCGGGCCGGCCGAGGTAGCCGCGGGGCAGCCGGGTTCCGGCCACGTACAGCTCTCCGGGTATGCCGGGGGGTTGCGGTTGCAGGGCGGCGTCCAGCACGTAGACGCGGGTGGCCTCCAGCGGTGACCGGCCGGGGGCGCCGGTCACCGGGCGCGCGGTGACGAAGCCGCCCGCCTCCGCCAGGCCGTAGGTGCGGACCACCGTCAGCCCGGGGCACGCGTCCAGGACACGGCGGACGGCTGCGGGCGGCAGGCTCTCGCCGGCGGTCCACAGCTGTGTGAGGCCGGCGAAGGCGCGCGGGTCGTCCTGGGCGATGACGCGGAACGTGCCCGCGGCCGTGCAGAGCGAGGTGACCTGGTGCCGGGAGATCGCGTCGCGGACGGCGCCGGCGGCGCCGGTACCGGTTTCCGCGGTCGTCAGGACGGCCCGCCCGCCGCGCAGCAGCGGCACCCACAGTTCGCACGCCGCGCCGGCGAAGGCGGGCCGGGAGTGGACCAGGACCGTGTCGTGCGCGGTGAAGGCGGTGTCGCCGGCGAGTGCGGCCACGTCGAGGTGGCGTACGGCCACTCCTTTGGGGGCTCCGGTGACGCCGGCGGTGAACAGCACGTAGGCCAGCGCGTCCGGGTGCACCGGCGGCAGTGCCCGCTCGTCCGGGCTGCCGGTGTCCTCTACGGCGCGGCCGCCGGGGTCCACGGCGGCCACCCGGGCTCCGGTCGCCGACGCCTGTGCCGTCTCGGCCCGGGGGCCGTCGGCGAGCAGGAGCCGGATGCCGGTCTCCACCGTCACCGCGCGCAGGCGGTCGTGGGTGACGGCCGGGTCGAGCGGCACACATGTGCCGCCCGCCTTGAGCACGGCCAGTTCGGCGACGGCCCGGCCGACCGGGTGGTCCATCAGCACCCCGACCCGGTCCTCGCTGCGGATGCCCAGGGTGAGCAGGTGCCGGGCCAGCCGGTCGGAGCGGGCGTCGAGTCCGGCGTAGTCGAGCGTGCCGTCGTCGCCGACCAGGGCCGTCCGGTCCGGGGTGCGCCGGGCCTGCTCGGTGAAGAGGGCCGGCAAAGCGGCGGGCGGGGTGTCGCGGGGGGTGCCCTGCCAGCGTTCCAGGACCAGCGCGCGGTGCTCGTCCGTCAGCGGCGAGAGCCGGCCGAGCGGCAGGTCGTGCCCGTCCGCGACGGCCGAGAGCAGGACCGCCAGGTATTCCGCGAGGCGTTCGGCGGTGGCGGCGTCGAACAGGTCGGTGTTGTACTCGGTGACCAGGTCCAGCGCGCCGCCGTCGCGGGGCCGGAACTCCAGGACCAGGTCGAAGCGGGCGGCGGGTCTGGGCAGCGGGTGTTCGGTGACGTGCAGGTCGCCGGCACGCCGGGCCGGCACCATCGCCTCCTGGAGCACGATCAGTGTCTGCACCAGCGGGGCGCGGCTGGGATCGCGTTCCGGCGCCAGTTCCTCCACGAGCCGGTCGAACGGCACGTCGTGGGCGAAGGCGTCGAGGACCGTTTCGCGCATGGCGCGGAGCAGGTCCCGGAAGGCGGCGTCCTGGTCGACGGTGGCACGCAGCACCAGTGTGTTCACGAAGAAGCCGACGGTCTGCTCCAGGTCCGTCCGGTTGCGGCCGGAGGCGACGGTGCCCAGCGCGATGTCGCTCTGCCCGCTGCAGCGGGACAGCAGGACGGCGGTGGCCGCGGCCAGGACGGTGAAGAGCGTGGCGCCCTGCGCGTGTGCCAGGCGTTCGAGTCCGGTGACCAGGTGGGCGGGAAGTCCGCGTCGGTGCAGTGCGCCCGCGGTGGTCCGCACGGGCGGGCGGGGCCGGTCGGTGGGCAGTTCGAGGTCGTGCAGTCCGGCCAGGGTGTCCTTCCAGTACGCCAGGCGGCGGCGCTGCTCCTGGGGGTCGTGCCGGGAACGCTCCCAGACGGCGAAGTCGGGGTACTGCACGCCGGGTTCAGGCAGGGTGGCGGGTCCGCCGGCCGCCTCGGCCCGGTACAGCTCGACCAGTTCGCGCACCAGTACGGCGACCGACCAGCCGTCGGTGACGATGTGGTGCTGGCCGAGCAGCAGCAGGTGCTCGTCCTGGCCGGTACGGATCAGGAGCGCCCGGGTCAGGGGGCCGCGCCGCAGGTCGTAGGCGCGGGAGAGTTCGGCGGCCAGGAGTTCGTCGGCCGCGGCGGCCCGGTCGGCCGGCGGTACGGAGCGAAGGTCGGCTGTGCGCAGCGGAATGCCGCCGGTGCCCGCGACGAGTTGCGTGCCCTGGCCGTCGGTGGGGACGAACGTGGTGCGCAGCGCGTCGTGCCGTGCGGCGAGACGGTCCAGTGCGGTCCGCAGTGCGGCGGTGTCCAGTGGCCCGGACAGGCGCAGGCCGACGCCGGTGCTGTTCTCGGCGCTGCCGGGGGTCAGGTCTTCCAGGAGCCACAGCCGCCGTTGTGCCGCGGTGAGCGGGAGCGGGGCGTCGTGCGGGGCCTTGGGGATCGGCTGCGGTGCGCCGGCGACGGGTTGCGCCGGCAGCGTGCGGGCCAGTTCGGCGATGGTGCGCGCCTCGAACAGCCGGCGGAGCGGGAGGCGGACGCCGAAGACGTCGTGGATCCGGGTGAGGACCCGGGCCACGAGCAGCGAGTCCCCGCCCAGTTCGAAGAAGTCGTCGTGCACCCCGCAGCCGTCCGTGCCCAGTACCTGCGACCAGATCGCGGCCAGGGCCCGCTCGGTGTCGGTGCGGGGGGCCGTGCGCGCCCGGCCGGCGGCCTGGCCGGCGCCGGCTCCCCGGCCCGGCTCGGGCAGGGCTTTGCGGTCGACCTTGTGGTGGGCGGTGAGCGGGAGTTCGTCCAGCATGACGTAGGTGGCGGGCACCATGTACGGCGGCAGCCCGCGGCTGATGAAGGCGCGCAGGTCCGCGGGTGTGGGCGGCAGCACGGACGGGTCGGGCACCACGTATCCCACGAGGGTGCGGCGGCCGGTCTCGTCGTCGCGTACGGTGACGACCGCCTCCCGGACGCCGGGGTGGCGGGTCAGCGCCGCCTCGATCTCGCCCGGTTCCACCCGGAAGCCGCGGATCTTGATCTGGTCGTCGGACCGCCCCAGGTATTCCAGGTTGCCGTCCTGCCGCCAGCGCACCACGTCGCCGGTCCGGTACATGCGCGAGCCGGGCGGGCCGTACGGGTCGGCCGGGAACCGCTGCGCGGTCAGTCCGGGGCGGCGCAGGTAGCCCCGGGTGACCCCGTCCCCGGCCACGTACAGTTCTCCCGGCTCGCCGACCGGGACCGGCCGCAGTCGTGCGTCCAGCACGTGGGAGCGGGAGTTGCTGATCGGGCGGCCGATCGGCGGTGTGCCGTGGCCGGCCTCCAGCGGGTCCGACCATGATCCGACGATGGTCACCTCGGTCGGGCCATAGGAGTTGATCATGGTACGTCCGGGCGCCCAGGCGTCCACGAGCTGGGGCGGGCAGGCGTCGGCGCCCACGACCAGGGTGCTGAAGCCCGCCAGCTCCTCGATCGCGTCCTGCGGGACGGTGGCCAGGGCGGCCGGCGGTATCAGCGAGTGGGTCACGCCCCGGTCCCGCAGGACGTCGGCGAGCTGTTCGCCGAGCAGCGGGCCCTCGGGGGGCACCACGAGCGCGGCTCCGGCCAGCAGGGAGATGCACAGTTCGAGCACGGAGGCGTCGAAGCCGGGCGAGGAGAACTGCAGCACCCGGTCCCCCGGACGCACCCCGTAGCGTTCGACCGCCGCCGCGCTGAAGTTGCCCAGGCCGGCGTGCGGGACGACGACCCCTTTGGGCCGCCCGGTGGAGCCGGAGGTGTAGATGACGTACGCGGGGTGTTCCAGGGCGAGCGGGCCGAGCCGGTCGGTGTCGGTCGGCTGGTGCTCCGGGCCGTCCCCGCCGCAGCGGGTCTGCTGCGGATCGTCGATGACCAGCACGGGCCGGGCGTCGGCCAGCATGAAGTCGGCCCGCTCGGCGGGGTACGAGGGGTCGACGGGGAGGAAGGCGCCGCCCGCCTTCGCCACCGCGAGTTCGGCGATGACCAGCTCGGCCGATCGGGGCAGCTTGAGCGCGACCACCCCCTCGGGGCCGACGCCGTCGGCGATCAGGCGGTGCGCCAGCCGGTTGGCCGCGCGGTCCACCGCGGCGAAGGACCAGTCCCGCTCGGGTGTGGACAGGGCCACGGCGTCGGGTGTCCGCTCCGCCCACCTCTCGAACAGCGCGGGTAACGGGGCGTGCGGCACCTCACGCGCTGTGTCGTTCCACTGCGGCGGGGGAAACACGACCGCTCCGGTCGACGCCCCGGGGACGGGCATGGCGGACGTCGTGTGCGGGTCGGACATGAAGGCAACCTTTCCTGGCGGGTGCGGGGAGGAGAACATGACCGTCCGGGCGAGTGAGCGGACGCCCGTCGGCCTGTGTGCGCCGCTGGTCAGGCGTGCTGAAGTGGGTGTTCGGTCCGGCGTCCCATACGCCCGGTCAGGAGCAGCCGGTCGATGGCGCCGGTGTGCGGATCGGTCAGGAAGCGTCCGGCCGGCAGCAGCCGCCCGGACGCCGGATCGACCAGGCAACAGCGCAGGTCGGCGAAGCAGACCAGCGCGGTGGGCGGGTCCCCGTCGACGGAGACCGCCAGGCCGCCGCCGTCGTCCGGGTGGACCTGGATGAGCGTGTCCCCGTTGGCGTAGGTGCCGGTGCAGTCCGCGGGCGGCGGCGCCGGCGTGCCTGGCTGCCAGGCGGCCGCGCCGGGCACGGCGGTGCCCACGATCGCGGCCAGTGCGTCGGCGACGTCGTGCCACAGCTGGCTGCCGTTGCCGGCGTTGCAGGTGAAGGCCACCACCGTTGCGGTGCCCGGGTCGACGCGCAGGTGGCAGGCGGTGCCCAGGGCGTTGCCGTCGTGGCCGAACCAGACGGCGGGGCCCTGGTGGAACAGGGCGAACCCCGGCGCCCAGCCGTCGGCCAGCCCGCACGGGTCGGCCTGCGGCACGGGGCGGCGCATCTCCTCGGCGATGCTCGCCGGCAACAGGCCGCGCACGCCCTCGCGGTCGGCGCCGAGGTGTGCCCGGCCCAGCGCCACCAGATCGGCGGCGCTGGCCAGCAGCGCCCCGGCCGCGGCCTCCGCGCCGGACAGCACCTGCCGTACGGGCCGGGCCCGGCCGGTGTCCGGATGGACCGAGTGGCCGGTGGCGACCGGCCGGGCGGGGGCCGTCTCCCCCAGGAACGCCGGCTGCACGCCCAGCGGGCGCAGCACCAGGGTGCGCATCGCCTCGGCCCAGGTCATGCCGGTGATCGTCTCGATCAGCCGGCCCACCACCACGTAGCCGGCGTTGGAGTAGGAGAAACCGGTGCCGGGCGGCATCACCAGGGCCCGGTCGGTGCAGTGCTCCTCCACGTACCGGCGGGCGGTCAGTGCGGCCACCACGGCGGAGTCCGGGCCCGCGGGCAGGCCACCGGTGTGGCTGAGCAGCTGCCGCAGGGTCAGGGAAGCGCTCAGTCCGCGAAGTTCCGGCAGGTGCTCCTGGAGCGGCTCGTCCAGTTCCACGTCGTCGTCGGCCACCAGCATCATGGCCAAGGTGGCCGTGCAGGACTTGGTGACCGACCCGATGGGGACGGCGGTGTCCGCGGTGAACAGGGTGTCCGAGCCCACCTCCGGTCCGCCCGTCTCGACGACGTGCGTCACACCGTCCAGGTGGACGGCGAGCTGGGCGCCGGGGACCCGGCGTTCCGCGGCCAGGACGGCAAGTAACTCGCGAAGGTCGTCCCGCAGTCCGGCGCGGGCGGGGCCGCGGGCCGGCTGCTGCGGTGCTGCGCTGAGGGGCACTGCTCTCTCCTGTCACCCGGCGGATGGGGCTAACGGGAGCCGGCTTCGGTGGCCGTGGCGTCCCGGGGCACGGCGGTGACCGAGGCGACGGCAGGGTCGTCCGCTTGCTGTTCTTGCGCAGGGGGGAGCAGACCGGCAGGGAATTCGGCCGCACCCGTCGATCCGAACGATTGTTTGCATGGGCGGGCGTGACACGGGTCCGGCCGCGGGCAGCAACGCCGCGGCGGCGATACGTCTATGCACTGCCCGTACGCACCTCCCGCGCAAGCGGACGCAATTCGTTCATGCGCGCCCCGGACAATCAACGGCGAATGGAATTCGAGCGGAGATTCCTCGGCATGACCGCCGGATTTCGGGGAACACGGTCCGAGCCCCCGCCGTTCCGGAACATGCCGAACGATCCTGCGTGCGCACCGCGCGGCCGTGAACAGCGTCGAAGCGGCCACGGAAAAGGGTGGCGTGTACCGCACGCCGATCGCGCCGCAGGACGGATCCGGCTGCGTCGCGCACCGCGCACCGCGCCTGGACCACCGGCCGGACGGAAGCGGACGGAGGGGGACGACTACCCCCGGCTGACCGCCCAGGGAGGGTCCGCCACCGCTTCGACCTGCACTGATGTCGACTTACGGAGCCTTGCGCACAGCCGGTCCCGGCGCGTGTCCGCGCCCCCGCCCGGCAGAAGGGCTACCACAGGTGCACGGTGAGGCCGCCCCGAGAGGCGGTCCCTTCCCCGGCGCCACACGGCCGCCGAGGATTTCGTCGCAACACCGGGTAAGTGGCCCTCAATTGCGCAGCCGGTCGTTCCCACATCAGTTCCTTCCAGGTCAGCGGCACTTCCAGCAGCGCTATCCCGTCGTCTGCCTCCTCGTACGCCGGCCCACCGCAAGAAGGGGTGGACTCCCGGCCGTACGACGCACAAGGTTACACAACGTTCGACCAAATGCCAGAGCTCTTGCGGCAGCGCACCGGAATAACGCACGGCAGACCCGTGCATATCCGGGCCCGAACAGCACGAGTGGGCGCGCCCGCCTGCGGCGGATACCGACCGCGGCGGCCGGAATCCGGGCTATCACCAGCACAGACCACGCCATGGCGAGCCGGTCCGCGCCCGGGAGCCGTCGACGGCGATGTGCGGCGCGTCCTCGTTGTCGGCGAGTCGAGTGGCCACAGGCATGGATACAGATGGCCACCGAAATTCCCGACCGGCCCCGCCTCCCGCACCCCAGCGGCCGGCGTCACCACTCTGAACGCGTACGGCGTCACGGTCTCCTGACATCCGCTCACGCCCGTACCACCGCTTGCCCTTTCGGCCCACCGGCCGGGCGCCTCCCGTCCGGTGACCCTGGGGAACATGCGCCGGAGGGGACCACGGAGCCGCGTGATCCGGCACCGGGTGCGTATCCGGACCGATGTGATCAGATCTTCATCCCGCACGCCTTGCGCCGATGTGGAGGTGATGTGCAGGATTTTCGCGGGCGGTGTGGAACCGGCCGGTGAGACCAACGGAGCGTGACGTGCCCGATCTCGCGGAACCGCGCTCCGCGTCGTCCGACCGCGCATACCGCCGTGCGCCGCGGCACGCCGCGCGCCGCGCGCACGCCGCCGACGACTTCTCCGGCGGCCGGCCGCAGTTGATCGCGCTCATCCCGGCGCACAACGAGCAGGACCGCATCGCCGCGGCGATCGGCGGCCTGTACGCCCAGACACGGCGCCCGGACATCGTCGTGGTCGTCGCCGACAACTGCACCGACGCCACTACGGCGGTCGCCCGGGAGCGGGGCGCCGAGGTCTTCGAGACCCGGGGCAACACCCACAAGAAGGCCGGCGCGCTCAACCAGGCCATCGCGTGGGCGCTCCCCCACCTGTCCGACCGGGACCTGGTCCTCGTCCAGGACGCCGACACCGTGCTCAACCCGTGGTTCGTGGAGACCGCGGAGAGCACCTTCAACCGCAAGGTCGGCGCGGTGGGCGGGGTGTTCTACGGCGAGGAGGGCGGCGGCCTGCTGGGGCTGCTGCAGCGCATGGAGTTCCACCGCTACGCGTGGGAGATCGAGCGCAGGGGCGGGAAGGCGTCGGTACTGACCGGGACCGGCACGATGTTCCGCGCCCGGGTGCTGCGGGAGATACGCGGGGCGCGCCGGGAGGGCCGGATCGGCGGCGGCTCGGACTACTACAGCCTCGCCTCGCTCACCGAGGACGACGAGATCACCAAGGCGGTCAAGACCCTCGGCTACCGCACGATGTCGCCCGCGGGCTGCGCGGTGACCACCGAGGTCATGACCACGCTGCCGAAGCTGTGGCACCAGCGGATGCGCTGGCAGCGCGGGGCGTTGGAGAACCTGCGGGACTACGGCTGGACGCGGGTGACGGCGCGTTACTTCGTGCAGCAGTTCATGATGGGGTTCGGCGCGGTCAGTTTCCTCGTCTACCTGTTCTTCATGGCCTTCGCGCTGAGCACGTACGGCTGGCCGGGCCTGTCGCCGTTCTGGACCACGATCGGCGCGCTCTTCCTGGTCGAGAAGGTGGTCTCGGTGCGCAGGGCCGGGCCGCGCGCGGTCGTCGTGGCCGCGCTGATGGTGCCCGAGATGCTCTACGACCTTTTCCAGCACGGCGTGTACTTCGCCTCGTTGTGGGGGCTGGTGCGCCGCAGCGAGGAGAGGTGGGTCGCCACCTGACCCCCCGAGGACTTCCCCCCACACACGTGTCACCCATCACAAGAGGAGAAGAAGTCCATGTACGGAAGAACCATCGGCGCCGGCACCACCGGCGCTGCGGGGGCCACGCTGGCAGCGACCGGTGTGTGGGCGCACAGCGTGGCGCTGTTCGTCGCGGCGGCCACTTTGGTGGCGGCCGGACTGGCGCTCTACAAGCTCGTCCCGCGGCGGCGCACCCGCTGATCCACGGGCGTGGCGGTGAGCGCCGGCGTCCTGGCGTGCCCTTGCCGGCACGCCGGGCCCCGGCGCCCGCCCCACGCCCGCCCGGCCACGCTGACGGCGGCCGGCCACGGGCGGCGGGGTCAGTCGGTCTCCGGGTAGTTCATGAACCAGTGGGTGTCGAAGTAGCGGGCCATCGTGTAGGGGTGGTGGGGGTCGACGAGGACGCGGCAGACGAACTCCGCGGCCCGGCAGTCGAAGGGGAGGTCCTCGCCGTCGAAGGACCGGACCGTGACGGTCCAGCGGTCGGGGTCGCCGCCGGCGGCCCGCCAGCAGTACAGGTCCTCGTGTTCGGTGCCTCCCCAGGCCAGCAGGCCCTCCTCCCTCAGATCCGTCCACGGTTCCTGGTGCAGGTCCAGGTACGCGTCGAAGGCGCCCTCGCCGAACGTGCCGACCATGCGCTTGTAGTCGCCCGGCAGCGCGGTGCCCAGGCGCGACTCCACCTCCGCCCAGTCGATGTCCGGGCGCCGGTCGGGCCGGGTCCAGCCGGTGATCCCCCTGAGCCGCTCCGTCCAGTCGACGTCCTCGCCCGGCGCGGCCGCCAGGGGTTCCGGCATCTGCCTGCGGGCGACCGCCAGCACCGTCCGCTCGGTCCCCCCGGTGTCCCGTGCCGTGCCCGTGCCGACCCACCGGTTCCCGTAGGCCCACGCCCGTATCGTCACGGCCCGGTCCCCGAAGGGGAGCAGGAGAGCCGCGCCCCCGGACTCGTCCACGGTCGGGTCGGTGAAGCCGCCGAGGACGAGGGTGCGCGGGGCGCCGTACCTGCTGCCGAGCAGGTCGGTCAGGTCCTGGGGGTCCAGGCCGGCGGGCAGGTACAGGTGGCCGTCCCCCGGTCCGAGCCGGGCCAGCAGGTCGTTGACGCTCTCCTGTGTGAGTTCCATGGCCGGCAGTGAAGCGCACGGCACCGACAGGCCGGGGCGGTGCGTACGGCGGACCGGCCGGGGCGGGGAGCGCCCGGCACCCGCCCGCAGGGTCGAGGTGCGTGGTGTCAGCGCGCGGGCAAGGGCGTCTGCTGCGGTCCGGCTCGGCCGTGCGCCCCGGTGACGCGGCCTCCCGCGGCCCTCCGCCCCGAGCGGATAGGGTGCCGGGCGGCCGGCAGTGGGTGCCGCCGCGGGAAGCGGCCGGCAGGCGCGTTGCGGCCGCGACTTCGGGAGGTCTTCGTGGAGGTCACGCTCCGGGCCGTGCAGGACAGCGACCTGCCGGTCCTCTACGGTCAGACGAACGAGCCCGAGGGGGTGCGGATGGCGGCGTTCACACACGAGGACCCGGCGGACCGCGCGGCCTTCGACGCGCACTGGGCGCGGATCCGCAACGACCCGGCGGTCATCGCACGGACCGTCGTCGGCGCGGCCGGGGAAGTCCTCGGTCACGCCGGCGTGTTCGGGCCGCCGCAGGAACGCGAGGTCACCTACTGGATCGGCCGTACGTACTGGGGCCGCGGGGCCGCCACCGCCGCCCTTCGGGCACTGCTCGCCGTCGAGCCGCAGCGCCCGCTGCACGCCCGCGCCGCCGCGGACAACACCGGCTCGCTGCGTGTCCTGGACAAGTGCGGATTCGTGGTCACCGGACACGACCGCGGCTTCGCCAACGCACGCGGCGAGGAGATCGACGAGGTGCTGCTCACACTGCCCGCCTGAGCCGCCCCCTGGGGGGCCGCACGGTATGAGTGCGGTGCGGACGGTTCCTGTCCGGTCGTTGGGCTGATCTGCGCCTGTTCCGCGGGCTGGATGCGGGCCGATAATCAGGCACGTGGATGAGTGGATGAGCCACTGCTCCATGGGGTACGTTGCCGATGGATCCGCTCTTCCCTGTGGCATGCATCCCGCGCGCCATCCCAGAGAGGCGAGTGTCATGAGCATGGCAATTTCTCGGCTCATCGGAGTGTCCTTACTCGGAGCGGCCCTGCTGGGGACGGGGCAGCCGGCCGTGGCGCAGTCCGCGCGTCCCACGTCCGCCGCCCACTACGCCGCCGACCACTTGGGATCGGGCATGGCGGGCACCCCGGGCGCCGAGGCGGCTGCGACGACTCCGCCGCCGGGAGTCCCGGGACTTGATGTGAGCGGCTGGGACGGCACCGTCGACTGGTCGTCGGTGGCCGCCGAGGGCGCGGAGTTCGCCTATGTGAAGGCCACCGAGGGCGTCGGCTACGTCAGCGGCACCTTCGCCGGGCAGTACGGCGGCGCCGCCGCGCAGGGTCTGCTGCGCGGTGCCTACCACTTCGCCCTGCCGGACCGGTCCGACGGCGGCACGCAGGCCGACTACTTCGTGGACCACGGGGGCGGCTGGACCGCAGACGGCCGGACCCTGCCCGGGGTGCTGGACATCGAGTACAACCCCTACGGCCCGACCTGCTACGGCCTCGGCCAGAGCGCGATGGTGAACTGGATCGCGCAGTTCCGCGGCGAGTACCTGGCGCGGACCGGCCGCTACCCGGTGATCTACGCCGGGCTCAACTGGTGGACCGAGTGCACCGGTAACTACGCGGGATTCGCCGCCGATCCGCTGTGGACCGCCCACTACGCCGCCACGGTCGGGACACTGCCGGCCGGCTGGGACGGTTACACGGTCTGGCAGTACGCCGATTCCGGCACCTTCCCCGGGGACCAGGACGTCTTCGCCGGAAACCTGGCCGACCTGCGGTCCTTCGCCGCGGGCGAGGCCACATTCCCCGGCCCGGGCGGCTGGCCCGTCGTGGCGCAGGGCCAGAGCGGCGAGCAGGTGACCGCGGTGCAGTACCTGCTGACGGCGCAGGGCGCGAGCCTCACCGTGGACGGACAGTTCGGCCCGGCGACGGCGAGCGCGGTGCGCGCCTTCCAGACGGCCCACGGCCTGTCCGCGGACGGGGTCGTCGGCACCGCCACCTGGCAGGTCCTGACCGTGACCGTGCAGCAGGGCGCCACGGGATCCGCCGTGAAGGCCGTCCAGGACGCACTGGTCGCCCACGGCTACCCGCTCACCGTGGACGGACAGTTCGGCCCGGCGACCGCGAACGCGGTACGCGCCCTGCAGACCGCCCACGGCCTGCCCGCGGACGCGGTCGTGGGCACCACCACCTGGCAGGTGCTCGTCTCCTGACCGGAACCGCTCGGAACCGCCGACCGGAGAAGTCTTCGTGCGCGGTCCTTCCGACCGGTCACACCCCCACCCCACCCCCGTACTGGAGACCTTCCATGCCCATTTCCCGTAGACGACTCCTGGCCGCGACGGCCACCGGTGTCGCGGTCGCGGCCATCGACGCCGGCGGTTTCCGCGCCGCCGCGGCGACCCGCTCGGCCCACGGCACCGCCGCCTCGGCCACCTCGGTGGTCCCGGGCATCACCACCTGGGACCAGACCGTGCAGCGGGCGAGTTACGCGCCGAGCGCCGGCTACCAGCACCTGGTCGCCGGTCCGGGCGAACCGCACGTCATCCGCACGGACCTGTGGCCGTACTTCAACCCGGCCACCATGGCGGTCGCCGCGTTCGCGCAGATGACCGACCTGCACATCGTCGACGACCAGTCGCCGGCCCGCCTGGAGTTCATGGACCGGTACGCCGATCCCGGCGCCCCGCACTACGCGTCCTACCCCACCGATTCCGCGTACCGGGGCCACGAGTTCCTGTCGACCCAGGTGGTCGACGCGATGTGCCAGGCCATCGCCGGGATCGGGAAGGGGCCGTGGAGCAGCAAGCCGCTGCAGTTCACGATCGTCACCGGCGACGCGGTCGACAACTGCCAGCACAACGAGAACCGCTGGTACATCGACCTGCTCGACGGCGGCCAGACCATCGTGCCGGACTCCGGCAGGATCGGCCTCGACCAGAGCTTCGCGGGCGGCTCCCTGACCTCCGGCGGCACGGCGGACAACCACTACTACTACCCGTCGATCCCCCCGCAGCAGGTGCCGAACAACGCCTTCACCGGTCTGACCGGCCTGGGATTCCCCTATGTGCCCGGCCTGCTGGACGCCACGGGTGTGGTGGGCGCGGCCCGGCGCCCGTTCGTCTCCCACGGCCTGGGCATGCCCTGGTACGCCGCGTACGGCAACCACGACGGGCTGTGGCAGGGCAACGAGCCGATCGACAACAACGTGCTCGACGTCCAGGGCATGACGACCGGCTCGTCGAAGACGACCGGCACCTCCGCGAGCCTGCCGGACGACTACAGCGACCTGGGCACCTTCGGCAAGCTGCTGGTCGCCCTGGAGCTGAACGGCACCCCGGTCGTCGCCGACCCCAACCGGCGGCTGCTGTCCCGTAAGGCCTTCATCCAGGACCACTTCAACACCGCGGGCCTCCCCGTCGGGCACGGGTTCCAGGGCGTGGGCATCGACAAGGCCTACTACGCGGTCCCGTTCGGCTCCGGCGACCTCGTCCGCTACATCACCCTGGACTCCACCAACACCAACACCGACGGCTTCGGATCAGGCGCCGCGGGCGGGTCGATCGACTCCGACCAGCTCGACTGGCTGGAGCAGCAGCTCATCGCCAACAGCTCGCGCTACCTCGACACCGACAACCACATCGTCACCCGCAGCGGCGTGCGGGACATGATGTACGTGCTGTTCTGCCACCACACCCTGGCCACCATGGACAACCTCGACGACGGCATCCTCGGAGGCATCTTCGGCGACCGCCACTCCGGCGACGAACTCGCGGCGCTCCTGCTGCGCTTCCCCAACGTGATCGCGATGGTCAACGGGCACACCCACGCCAACAAGATCATCGCGCACCCCAGGCCGAGCGGCAGCCCGATCGGCGGCGGCTTCTGGGAGATCTCCACCGCCTCGCACATCGACTGGCCCATCCAGAGCCGCATCGTGGAGATCGCCGTCAGTCCCGAGGCGCAGAACACCGGGACGTCCGGCAGCACCCCGGGCCCCGCCACCGTCTCGATCTTCACCACCATGGTCGACCCCGCCGCGCCCCTGTCCTACGGCGGGGACATCAGCAACCCGTCCCAACTCGCCTCGCTCGCCAGGGAACTGGCCACCAACGACCCGCAGGAGGTGAACCACGGCATCACCAACCGGATGGGCGTCGCACAGGACCGCAACACCCAGCTCCTGCTCGCCGCGCCCTTCCCCCTGCACGCTCCCCACCCGCTGGGCTCTCCGGTGGCCGTGGCCCGCAACCAGGACGGACGGCTCGAACTCTTCGGCACCGACACGTCGGGCAGCCTGTGGAACACCGGCCAGGCCGCGGTCGGCGGGGCCCTGAAGTCCTGGACGAAGCTCGACGGCGGCCCCGGGTGGCAGTCCGTCACCGCCGCCGGCCACCAGGACGGCCGCATCGAGCTCTTCGCGCTCGACGGCACCGGCACCGTCAACCGCCGCACCCAGAGCGCGCCCGGCAGCAGCACCTACGTGCAGGCCACGGGCTTCGACGCGGCGTTCACCGCGCTGTCCGCGGTCCAGGACAGCTGGGGAGGCATGCAGGTCTACGCGGCCCGGAGCGACAACGGCATCCGCCACCGCTGGCAGGACTTCCAGAACGACGACACCGCCGCGAACGGCTGGTTCACCCCGTGGACCCAACTGGCGGGCACCGCCATCCAGTTGGCCGTCGAGACCGGCGCCGACGGGCGGGGCGTGCTGGTGGCGGTCCGGGAGGACGGCACGCTCATGCAGCGCAAGATGAACGTCGCCAACGCCCAGACCGAGAGCGAGTGGGGCGCGGCGGTCCACATCGACGGGATCCTCGACTCCGTGGACATGGCCCGCAACCTCGACGGGCGGCTGATGCTCTTCGGCACGAACCCGGACCGGCAGCTGTGGCAGCGGATCGAGACCACCCCCGGCAGCGGGACCTGGCAGCCCTGGATGCTGGTCCCGGCCCAACTCGACGGCACCGCCCTGCGGATGACGTACGTCACGGCGGAGCGGAACGGGGCGGGAAGCATCGAGCTGTTCGCCGTGGACACCACGGGGATGCTGTACCGCGCCGGGCAGAGCGCCCCGAACAGCACCGTCTGGTCGCCCTGGACGGCCTGCGGCATCCACCTGCGCGCCACCCACACCTCCACAGGCCTCTGACCCGGGGGCACACCGCCACCCGGCCGGCCCCGGCCGACCTGCGGCGTCGAGTCCCGACGCCGCGGGGCGGCCGGTGGACATCAGCTGGGGGGTGGCCAGGGGGTGACGGTGTCCGGGGTCAGGGCGGAGAGGTGGGGGCGGCCGGTGAGGGTCATGGTCTGTTCGAGGTCTTCGCGCAGCAGGCGCAGGACCGTGGCGACGCCGTCGCGGCCGGAGTGGGCCAGGCCCCACAGGACGGGGCGGCCGATCAGGGCCGCGGAGGCGCCCAGGGCGAGGGCCTTGACGAGGTCGCCGCCGCAGCGGATGCCGCCGTCCAGGAGTACCGGGATGCGGCCGTCGACCGCCCGGGTCACTTCGGGGAGCGCGGCCAGGGGCGGCAGCGCTCCGTCGGCCTGCCGGCCGCCGTGGTTGGAGACCACTATCGCGTCGGCGCCGTGGTCGAGGGCGAGGCGGGCGTCCTGTGCGGTCAGGATTCCCTTGAGGACCAGCGGCAGTGGTGTCAGGGCGCGCAGCCAGGCCAGGTCGGTCCAGGTGACCGTGGGGTCGAACTGGTCGCGGGACTGTGCCTCGACGGCGGAGGCGCCTTGGGCCCGGTAGGAGTTCGCCGACGGGACCGAGGCGATGTTGACCGCGGCCAGGCCCTGCGGCAGGCGGAAGGAGTTGCGCAGGTCCCGCAGTCTGCGGCCGACCCGCGGGGTGTCGACCGTCAGGACCAGGGCCCGGTAGCCGGCCGCGGCCGCCCGGTGGACCACGTCGGCCAGTACGTCGCGTCGGCGCAGCCAGTACACCTGCAGCCACAGCGGGCCGCTCGCGGCTGCCGCGATGTCCTCCAGCCTCTCCCCCGCCAGCATCCCGACCACGAACAGCGCGCCTGCGGCGCCCGCGGCCCGGGCGGTGGCCAGTTCGCCGTCCGGGTGGGCCAGGCCGTGGTAGGCCAGGGGTGCCACGCCGATGGGGGCCGCCAGGGGGCTGCCCAGCAGTTCGGTCGCGGTCTCGACCCGGGAGACGTCCACCAGGACGCGCGGGCGCAGCGCGAGCCGGTCGAACTGGGTACGGTTCGCGGCCGGCGACCACTCCTGCCCGGCGCCTCCCTCGATGAAGTCCCATACGTCGCGGGGCAGCCGCTCGCGTGCCGCGGTCTCCACGTCGGCCAGTGTCAGCGGGCCGGGGCCGGGCGCGGCGTGGGAGGTGTTCACGCCGACGCCCGCAGGAATCCCGCCAGGCGGCGTACACCTTCGGCGATGTCCGCCGGTTCCAGGCAGCTGCACGACAGGCGCAGTGTGGTCGTGCCCGCCCCGTCCGGGTGGAAGCCGGCCATCGGTGTCCACAGCACGCCCCATTCGCGGGCGCAGCGTTCCAGGGCGGTCTCGTCGGCGGTGAAGGGGACGGTGAGCACGGCGAAGAAGCCGCCTTCGGGGGCGTTCCAGGAGATGCCGAGTCCGGCGCGGTCGGGGGCGGGGAGGGCCTGGTCGAGGCAGTCGAGAAGGGTGGCCATGTTGCGGGCGTAGAAGCGGCGGGCGGGTTCGTTGGCCTGGCGCAACTGGAAGCCGTGGTGGATGAGCATGCCGCCGATGACGGCCTGGCTCAGGGAGGGGGTGTTGACGGTGGTCATGCTCTTGAGCTTGGCCAGTTCGTCGGCGAGCAGGCCGTGGTGGCCGCCGGGGCGCAGGACGGGCTGGTCGGCGATGACGTAGCCGAGGCGGGCGCCGGGGAAGCAGGTCTTGGCGAAGGATCCGATGTGGATGACGAGGGCGGCGGGGTCGAGGGC
>Ga0070665_100002239_pt1 | contig 21544 bp, 19 predicted proteins | sample KBSS13metaG_FD_65862 | JGI IMG/M metagenome (GOLD analysis project Ga0070665, IMG submission 65862) | Switchgrass rhizosphere microbial communities from Kellogg Biological Station, Michigan, USA - KBS S1-3 metaG | ecosystem: Host-associated > Plants > Roots > Rhizosphere > Soil ... | reverse complement strand
GCTCGCCACTCAGCTGGCAGGCGGCTGCAGCGTCGTGATGCCAAAGTACGATGCTGACGACGCAGTGGCGTTGATCCAGCGCCATCGCGTCACGCTGTTCGCGGAGTTCGCGCCGATGCTTGAAGGCTTGATCTCGGCGTGCGTCGATCCCGCACAACTTGCCAGTGTGCGACATGTCTGTGGGCTCGACACGCCAGAGACGATCGGCCGGTTCGAGGCCAAGCATCCTGACGCGAAATTCTGGTCCGGATACGGGCAGACCGAGGCCGGTGGACTCGTATCCATCGGCCCATTTCGTGATGCCCCTGGCGCGGTCGGTTTTCGGCTCCCTCTTTGCGCAATCGATATCGTCGGCGAGGATGACTCCTCCCTCCCGATCGGCGAAACGGGCGAGATCGTGGTGCGTGGACCTTCTGTCTTCCTGGGCTATCGCGGACGCGCCAGGGAGACGGCACGAACGTTGCGCGGCGGTTGGCTGCACACCGGTGACATGGGCCGCTTCGACGGCGATGGCAGACTCTGGTACAGCGGCCGGCTCGCGGCCAAGGAACTGATCAAGACGGGTGGAGAAAACGTCTACCCGTCGGAGGTTGAAGCGGTGCTGCGGCAGCATCCAGCGCTGCTCGACGCGGCTGTCTTCGGTGTTGCCGACCCGCAATGGGGTGAGGCCGTCAAGGCCGTCTGCGTTCCGGTCGCCAACGCCGTGCCGACCGCCGATGAACTCATCGCGTTCGTCGGCAGCCGCCTCGCGCGCTACAAGCGGCCGCGCATCGTGGTTTTCGTCCAGGCGCTGCCAAAGCGTAGCGATGGCGACCACGACCGCGCGCAGCTCCGCGAGCTTTACGGGTAAGGCATGCTTGTGCGGTGTCGCCCTCGAGCGATGCCACCAGCGGTCGCGGGGTTCAGAACCCGGGGCGGACGGCCGTTCGCTCGTCACACCGGACCGCCCAAGAGCGGGCGCTCAATCGCCCAGACTTCGCAGCGCGCAGCCCCTGTCTCTAGCGACGGATGTCACTGAGAGTGCAGCGGGGACGTGGTAGGCATAGTCCGGCAATCGGATCGATGACGCCGAAAGTGACGAGGGCCGCAGCGATGAGGATCAGAAACTGCCATTCGGACCGAGACCCAGCCTGTCACTTGCCTTGCTCCGATCAGGGCTTCGGTTGTGAACCCGCCTTCGCTAGTAGTTGCAGTAGCGCCGCATTGAACGCCTCGGGTTGCTGAGCGATCGCCAGATGGCGCCCAGGCAGGGTGACAAACTGGACGCCGGGAATGCAAGCGGCCGCTCCCTCCGCCGCAATGTGGAAGTAAGTCCGTGTGTCCGTGCCGACGGTGATCAATGCCGGTATCTTGATCTGATGAAGCATCTCGCATGTGATCGGAGGTTGCGGTGGTGCCGCAAGAGCGAGCTTCCAAGTGCGCGCATTGTCGAGGAACATGGTACGAATTTCCGGCGTCGTGGTGTCCCAGAAATCGGGCTGATGGTTGACCCCGATCGGCGTCAGCCGAGCCGCAGCCGCGAAGTCGCCGGCCTTCGCTGCCGCGATCACAGGCCCCAACGCGGCCGCGCGATCCTCGCCGGCGATCTTGGCGATCGCCGGGTCGGTAACGTAGGTCACGGAACCTGGCTCATGTATGGTCAGGCTGTGCACAAGCTCCGGATGCTGCAACACCACCAGCATGACGATCGGACCGCTGTATGACCAGCCGACGAGGTCCACCGGGCCGGCGTTCAAACCGCGAATGAAGGCGGCAATATCGTCCGCATCCGTCTGCTGCGAGTATTTCGATTCATCATCGGGCCATGGGGCTGTCCCGAAGTAACGCATGTTGAGACCGATGAAATGATAGTGGGGCGCGATGGCTGCACGTTGCGCATCCCAAGCGCGGTAGTCCGTGCAGCAACCGTGGATGAAAACCACGGGTGCGCCATCCCCCTGTTCCTGATAGACGAGCGTGACACCGTTGACGCTGGCCTGTTTGATTTGCGGAGCATGCACGCTGGCGCATCCGCCTAGGAAAGTCAAAAGTGACGACATTAGGGCCAGGAAAACTGACTTCATCTACGTCTCCTCGATTGGACTGCCCACCGCGCGCGGCAACTCCAACGCGGGCGTGGCGGTTTCCTACTGTGTCCTTACCGGCAAAACGTCCCAAGCCTTAGCTAAAACGCAGACTGGCCAGTAGCCCCCGAGCATCGCTTGCCATGTCCAGCGACCACAGAGCCCGCAGCGTCGATTCAGTCCGATCCTTCGGCCATCGTGTGCGGACATTGCCGCGGAACTTGCGCTCAATGTCTTCGCGACTCATGGTTTGGCCCGCGAAACCCGGCATGGTGCGGACCTCTCTTTTGATTTGCCCCCCGCCACTGAGGTCCGCACTGATCCGAACCGGAGGCGCCGCGCCGCGCGGGGTCATGAGCGCGGAATCTTCCACGACGGTGATCTTGCGCATGAAGGCAAGAATCTGCGGATCGCGGAGTTTTTGTGGCGCGTAGCTGGCGTTATCGATGTCGCCATCGAACATGGCCCGTGCGGCGATGTACGGCAGGCTGTGATCGGCCGTGTCCCGATTTTCCGGGGTCCATTTCTCGGGGTCGCGGCCTGCCGAGACATAGCCTTGCGTCGTCGTCGCGATCTCGAGACGGGAAATTCGTTTCAGGTCACCCACTTCTCGCGCGATGGCCAGACTCGCCATCACAGCGGTCTGCGCGTAGACCACAACGGGGTAGGCCTTCATGCCGCATTCATGGATCTTGAAAGGCTTGCCAGGGCCTCCGAAGCTGCCCACATCGACATCCGCTGGACCCGAAACCAACTGGAAGAAGCCTCTGCGCCCTTCGAAAATCGGCGCCGGGCCGGTCAGGCCGGCGCGGGCGAGCATGGCTGCGAACACTCCGTTTCGAGCAGCATCGGCGTCCGCCAGACCCTTCCAGTCCGACAGCGACTGCGCTCGTGTCTGTCCCATTGGGATGTGGTCGTTCAGTGAAAGATTGACGGCGTGGGCAAGGCGTTGAGCAGGAAGCTTCATCAGCATTCCGGCCGCAAGCGCTGCTGCGGGCAAGCTGAAGATCGTCGCATCGTCCCAGCCTCTGGCACCGAAATCGAAGGCATCCGCCAATCGGCAGTTGATCTCGTAGGCGACCGCGATTGCCGTGATGAGCTCTGACGTGCTGGAACCCTCGGCTTCCGCAACCGCGAGACATGCCGCGATGTTGTCGCTCGGATGGCATGTCGCACTTCCGACGTATACATCGTTCAGGTCGTAGTAGCGGAAAGCGGCCCCGTTGGCGAAAGTCGCCATGTCGGGCGTTGCTCGCCCCCTCGACCCGATGACCGACGATGTTTGGCCGCCCGCTGCCAGCGCAAGCTCTCGGCATATGCGCACCGGGCCTTCGTCGAATGCGGCGATGCCGCATCCGAGCGTGTCCACCAGGTGCGACTTGACGCGCTCAATCGTCGCCGCATCGATGTCGGTGTGACGCACGCCGGCGACGTAAGAGGCCAATCGGTCGGCGAGGCCGGGAGCCTCGGGCTTCGACGGCTTGGGCGTCGGGCCGTCGTCGGCTGCCACGCCTCGCGCGAGTGCCTGCAGCACACCGGCACTCGCCGCTGTCCTCAGGAACTGTCGGCGCTGCAACATGGTGGTTCCCTCTTGCTGCCGCTCAACTCGAGCGGCGACTTAGGCGCCAGCCAGAACGATCCGCGAAAGTGCGGGGTTCGGACGACCCTGCGATCCCTCGACTACTTTCTTTCCACGATGAGAGCTTGACACGCTGTCGTGCCGAGGTTTTCGAAGGAGTGCGAAGGAACCTCAGGCGAGAAAGTCGCGACGCCGGACGGTGTCTCCCGGTCTATCGATTTCCCATCGGGGGTATAGAAGCGAGCCTTGCACGCCGTCAAGGTGTAGGCGGTCAAGGCGCCGGCATGCGAGTGCCAAGCGTCGCGTTTGCCCGGGGCCCAGGTCGCAAGAATGACCCGAAACTGATCGTTCTCGGACAGCAGCTTATAGACGTCCGGCTCTGCGACGTACGACGGTGGCGGAGAAGATTGGGCCGAAGCGTGCAACGTCGCGATCACGATGGCGGCAGTTGCATAGCACGCGGCGACAAGGGTGCGTTGACGTTGCATGGCATTTCCCGTATCTGTCTACGCAAAGCCCACCGATGCTCCGCGGTGGGTCGAACGACGCGATGATGTTCGACGAGCCGTGCTTACCGCAGCCTGACTCTGGTCTCTGCACGCCTGGTCGGGGCGAAATTCCTTCGAGCGCCGATTCGTTGTCTCGATCAGTCGCGTGGCAGCGATCAGTCCCACCACGTTGGGCCACACGAGGATCGGGGAAACAGCGCGCTGTACCTTTCAAAGGGCAATAGCCGATGCGGCGAACCAAGGCGACGTTGATCTATCGGCGCACGAAGAACCTCCGTGCGGTGCGACTGCTGCTCGGGCATTCCAAGCTCGAGTCCACTGTGAGATACCTGGGCATCGAGGTCGATGATGCCCTCGAGATTTCTGAGCAGACAGAGATCTGAGCCCCTCAACGGCGACCGGCGCGCCCATCGGGGTGGAGCGGCCGCCTCACGGGCAACTTGACCGGTTGGGCGCCAGTGGCTAGCGCCCCAGAAACGCGCCGTCTCGCTCGAGTCGAGATTGCAAGCTGGCGACGTCGAGTTCCCAAGGGCGTACGCCCTGTGCGAGGGACATGGCAGCGGCAGTCCCTGCGGCCTGTCCCATCACGAAGCAGGCTCCCGACACCCGCGCGGCCGACTGGCCCATGTGTGTCATCGACGCGCAGCGCCCCGCGACCAGCAGGTTGTCGATGCGCTCGGCCACGACCATCCGGTAGGGCAGGTGGTTGAAGCCGCGGCAGTTGGGGATGTCCTGCCACTTGAACATGACATCGCCTGCAACGTGCGCCTCGACCATCCAGCCGTTCACGCCGATCGTGTCGTCGAAGCTTGCGCAGTTCAGTACGTCGTCTTCGGTAAGCTGATATCCGCCGAGCACGCGACGTGTTTCGCGCACGCCGACCTGGGGTGCGATCTCAAGGATGTAGGCCTTCTCGAAGCCCGGCGCCGATTCGCGCAGGAACTGAAAGAAGTCGACGATCTGACGGCGCCCTTCCACTTCGGCCGCGCTCAGCTGTTCAGCGTTGGTGCAGTCGACCGGCGATCCGTCTGGGTTAGCCAATTGCGTGACGTTCGCGCGCCATTCCATCGGGTTCTTCTGCGGGCGGATGATCGGCGTCTTGCGTGGGAATTTGCGTCCGCCGCGTTCCGCCTCTTCCATCCAGCGTCCGAAGTGGTTCCAGGCGTCGCCAGCCCGGTCGGGGTCGACGCCGTTCACGCGGAACATCGTCGAGGGGTAGAGCATGCTGTTGCCGTCCGTGCCTATTTCGAATGGAGCGCCGGCCTGCGCCGCCAGGTCGCCGTCGCCAGAGCAGTCGATGTAGACCTTGCCGAGGACGGCACGACGGCCCGACTTGGTTTCGATCAAGATCGCTTCAATTTCACTCGGCGATCGCATGATCACGCCGCAGGCGCTGGCATGGAACAAGAGCTGCGCGCCGCTGTCGGTCACCAGCCCATCGGCAGCCACCTTGAATGCAGCGTTGTCGTACGCCTGCGCAGCGATCTTGCCGCCGAAGATCACATGCGGTTCGTTCAGTCCGCCAAGTGCTCGCATGCGCTGCAGCAGTTGGTCGGCCACACCGTGCACGACTTGCTGAATCTTGCCGTGAACGTTGGCGTGTAGCCCGCAAAAGTTGGTGACGCCGGCAGCCGTGCCCATGCCACCAAGGAACCCGTAGTGCTCGATCAGGAGTGTGCGGCTGCCAGCTTGGGCGGCGGCTGCGGCTGCGGCGATTCCGGCCGGCCCTCCTCCCAAGACCACGACGTCGAAAGCGCCGAAGACCGGCGTCTCGCGGGCCGGCTCATGGATGTTGGCAAGGGTCATGCTGTCTCCTGTTGGTTTGCTTGCATGAATCGTATGCAGCGCGCACTATTTCGCCTAGGCGATGCGCCTGATAGCCGCAAACGGGAATCTAAATAATGGATCTGAAACTGCTGACAGTGTTCGACGAGGTCTACAAGACGCGCAACGTTTCGCGCGCCGGCGAAAACCTCGGGATGGCGCAGTCGTCGGTCAGCATCGCACTGGCTCGATTGCGAAGGCACTTCGGCGATCCGCTGTTCGTGCGCACGTCGGATGGCATGCAACCGACTCCGCACGCCAACGCCCTGATGGCAGATGTCCGGCGGGCGGTCGAGCTCCTACGCAACGTCACGCGGCAGCGGGCCGTGTTCGATGCCACCAAGGCAGTGCGCGTCTTTCGCATCTGCATGACGGACATAACGCATCTCGCGCTGCTGCCCGCCCTGATGAATCGCCTTGCCGAGGCGGCGCCGCGGATTCAGGTCGAGATCACACACATCTCTAACGACACGGCGAGGATGCTGGAGTCGGGAGGCGCGGATCTGGCGGTCGGATACATGCCTGCGCTGGAGGCGGGATTCTTCCAGCAAAAGCTATTCGATCAAAGCTTCGCTTGCGTCGTCCGGCGCGCGCACCCCCGCGTGCACTCGCGACTCACGCGCAACGCGTTTCAGAGAGAGCGGCATGTTCTCGTTACGGCAGCCGGGACGGGACACGAACTGGTTGATCGCGAACTGAAGCACCTTGGCGTCGATCGCAAGGTCGTGCTGAGTTTGCCCAACTTTCTCGGAATCGGTGCACTGGTCGCTAGCACCGAGTTGATGATCACGGTGCCGGAGCGCGTTGCCGGTACGCTGCTGCGAATTGCTGATGTAAAGAGCTTCCCTCCGCCCTTCGACTTTCCGAGCTTCGCGATCAAGCAGCACTGGCATGAAAGATTTCAGCAAGACGCGGCCAACCGCTGGCTGAGGTCGGTGATTTCCGACCTGTTTCTCGAGAGGTGATGCTTTGACTAGCTGATCTCAACGTCGCTTCCAAGGACTGCAATGGAGCAAGTCTCAAGCGGAAATGTCGGCCCGTTTCCCGCCCACCTGCTTGGCGAGCTCTCGGAAGTGCGCGCCGAGCGCTTCGACTAAGCCGGAGACGAGCGCTGTCTTGAGCCTTCCTTTCATGCTCACGGCGAAGAATTCGACCGGCACCACCGGCTCCACAAGCGTCTGCACCGTCACGTCATAACGTGCGCACGCAGGCACCACGAATCCGGGTAGAGCGGCCACTCCGTAGCCCGCCTCCACCATGGAGATCATGGCCTGAATGTTCTGGAGTGCGGCGGTCCGTCGCGTGGTGATTTCCAAGGTGCGAAGGTGCGCGTCGACGAGCTTCTGGATGGGGTTGTCATTCGGGAGCACGACGAGCTCCTGACCGTCCAGAATCGACCACTTGACTTCGCGTCCCGCTTCGAAGCCGCGCCTGCGGGGCCTGGAGCCCTTCGCCTTGCCCCTGACCAACACCATGTCAAAGCGGGCGAGCAACTCTCGGTCGATGCCCGTGGCCGGCCGGAAGAAAGCACCAAGGCCGACGTCAAGCTCTCCCGCTTCGATGCCCAGCAGGATGTTGCGTCGGTCGAGGTCGCTGATCGAGACACGGATGGCGGGGTGCGTCTTACGGAACGCCTGCAACCACAGCGGAAGCACGCTCGACGCAATCAGCGGCGTGGCCGCCAGCGAGACTTGTTGCTCGGCTTCCGCGGCAAGCCGTCCCACGTTGGACGTAGCGCTTTCCCAGTCCGCCATCATGCGACGGGCTGTGGGCAGCAGTGAATCACCCGCGGGCGTGAGCCGCACGCTGCGCGTCGTGCGGTCGAACAGCCTTGCGCCCACCTGCGCCTCGAAGTCCTTGAGCATGAGGCTCAGGCCGGCCTGCGTCACGAAGATTTCCTCCGCGGCGCGAGTGAAGCTGCCGAGGCGGGCGATGGCGAGGAACGCCTGGAGCTGGCGAGTGCTGACGTTCATTTCTATCGCTTATCAGTTGATTTGATAGTTTAACTTCACATATTTATCTATCTGCGATGAAATTGATTTGCATCAACACGCGAACCTGTGACTGGAGTAACCGAGATGGCGTCGTCCTCCCAACGAATCCTCATTGCCGGGGCCGGCATCGGCGGCCTGTGCTGCGCGTTGGCGCTGATCCAGCGCGGCTTCCGTGTCACCGTGCTGGAGCAGGCGCCGCAGCTCGGCGAAGTCGGAGCCGGATTCCAGGTCAGCGCCAACGGTGTGCGTTGCCTGGCTGACCTGGGCTTGTCATCGGAACTGAAGGACATGGCCACCGAGGCTGGCGGCAAGGAGGTGCGCCTGTGGAGTACCGGCCAGACCTGGAAGCTGTTCGATCTCGGTGCCGAGTCGGTACGCAAGTACGGGTTCCCCTACTACATGCTCTATCGACCGGACCTGCATGGCCTGATGGAACGGCATGTGCGGCGGCTGCAGCCGGATGCGATCCGGCTAGGCGCGAAGGTGGTCGGCGTCGAACAGGACGCCGAGGGTGTCGAGGTGGAGCTTGAAGGCGGCGAGCGGATTCACGGCGACATCCTCATCGGCGCTGATGGCGTGCATTCGAACGTGCGCCGCGCCCTGTTCGGGCCTAGCGACGCACAGTTCACCGGCTGTGTCGCCTGGCGCGGTCTCGTTCCGCACGAGAAGATTCCCGGGCATCTTCAGGCCAACGTTGGCACCAACTGGATTGGTCCCGGGGCGCACGTCATCCACTACCCGCTTCGCAATGGCGGACTCGTGAACTTCGTGGGCATCGTCGAGCGCACGGACTGGCAGGTTGAATCCTGGACGGAGCGGGGCAGCATCGATGAATGCCTGAAGGATTTCGAGCACTGGCATGACGACGTGCACGCGTTGATCCGAGGCATCCAGCAGCCGTACAAGTGGGCGCTTCTCAGCCGGCAGCCCATGACGCGATGGACCATCGGCCGTGCCACTCTTCTGGGCGATGCCTGCCATCCCACGCTTCCCTTCCTCGCACAAGGTGCGGTCATGGCGCTGGAGGACGGCATCGTGCTTGCACGCTGTCTGGCTGCCAATGCCGAACACCCGGAATCGGCCATGGCCCGCTACGAGGCCCTGCGACTAGAGCGCACCTCGCGCATCGTCGTGGGATCGGCGGCGAACGCGGCGCGGTTTCACAACCCGTTGCTTGCGGACCCGATGGAAGCCAGTCGCTACGTGGACGCCGAGTGGAGCGAGGAGCGCGTGCGCGAGCGCTACGAATGGCTCTTCAGCTACGACGCCACCGCAGTCGACGTGTCCGCCGGGAACCTCGCTGCGACGAACACCTGATCACCTTAGCACCTCAAGATGAAACAGACCCAACCTTTGCACGAACTCCTGCACGACCTGGTGCACGCCTTCCAGATCCTCGCGATGGATGGACAAGGCAGCGGCATTTCGGGACACCTGACCGCGCGTATGCCCGGTGCGCGCACGTTCTGGAGCATCCCGTACGGCTACGGTTTCGAGGAAGCGACGGCGGACGCCTTGATCGAGTCCGACTTCGACCTGCGCACCGTGACCGGGACCCTGCCTTGCAACCCGACGCTCAACATCCACACGGAGATCTACGAAGCGCGTCCCGAGTTGTGCTGCATCCTGCACACCCATTCGGAGGCTTCCCTCGCCCTGGGCGTGATCGGCAGCACCCTGGAGCCGGTGACGCAGAGCGGCGCGCTGTTCTACGAGGACATCGTGCTCTTCGACGAGTTCGAAGGAATCGTCCTCGACAAGAAGGAGGGGGCCAGCATCGCATCCAAGCTGGGCACGAATCGGGCGATCCTGCTTTGCAACCACGGCTCGGTGATCGTGGGCACGTCGATCCCCGACGCCACCATCGCCGCCACCGTCCTCGAATTCGCCGCGCGGGTGCAGCTGCAAGCCATGTCCGCAGGCACGCCCAAATTGTTGCCGCCCGCCGAAGCGCGGCAGACCAAGTCGTTCCTGCAGCGGCCCGACGTCGTCGACCTGCGCTGGCAACTGCTCGTGCGGCAGGCACGCAGACACAACCCGACCTTCTCGTACGAGCGAACGCTTTAAAAACCATGCAGTCCCCTTCGTCCCCCAAAGTCCTGATGCTGTTGACGTCGGACTTCGTCAAGAGCCGCTATGAAGCGCTGCGCTCCCGCGCCCCCGGTCTGCACGTGGTCACCGACATCGAGGGCGTCACGGATCCCGACGTCACGGCGCTCTTCGCCTTCAAGCTGCCCGCCGGCATCGCACCACGGCTCCCCAACTTGCGACTCGCAGCCTCTGTGGGTGCCGGTGCCGACGGCATCCTCTCGGCGCCAGACCTGCCGTCGCACGTCAAGGTCACGCGCGCCGTCGAACCCGGCCTCGGTTTCAGCATGGCCCAGTTCGTGAGCCTGCAGATCCTTCGTCACTTTCGCACGCTGCCTGCCATGCAGCGCCAGCACGCCGCGGGTGAATGGAAGCGCCTCGCGGTCCCGGACGCCAGCCAGGTCACCGTGGGCGTCATGGGGCTCGGTTCCATCGGCTCCGTCGTTGCCGATGCGCTCGTCGCTCTCGGGTTCAAGGTCATCGCCTGGACGCGCACTTCGGGGCGAGAAGCGCGCGTTCCGGTCTTCGTGGGTGAGAGCCAAAAGGACGAATTCCTCGCGCAATCGAACTACCTCGTGTGCCTGCTGCCGTTCACAGCGGAGACAAAGGGCAGCCTGGACGGCGCCAGCCTACGCAAGTTGCCCAAGGGCAGCTTCGTGATCAACGTGGCGCGCGGAGGCATCGTCGTCGAGGATGATCTTCTGGCCCTCGTCGACGAGGGACATCTCGCCGGCGCGGCGCTCGACGTGTTCGCGACGGAGCCGCTTCCTGTCAGCAGCCGGTTCTGGCACCACGAGCGGATCCTGGTCACGCCCCACATCGCCGCGCAGCCGACGGTCGGACCTGTGGTCGAGCAGTTCCTGGAGAACCTGCAACGCCTCGCACAGGGCCAGCCTTTGCTCAACGAGGTCGACCGGAGTGTCGGGTACTAGCCGGCGCTCATTCCAAACACATTCAGGAGACAAAGAATTGAAGATCATCGACAAGCTGCTTGCCTGCGGCGCACTCTCGGTCGCAGCCACCATCCTGCCCACGGCAGCCATTGCTGCGGATGCTTACCCCTCGCAGCCGATCAAGCTGGTCCTGCCTTTCGCTGCCGGCGGCCAGTCTGATGTCGTCGCCCGCATCGCTGCGGAGCGTCTGTCGTCCGCACTCGGCCAGCCCTTCGTCGTCGAAAACGTCGCAGGTGCGGGCGGGATGATCGCGGCGACCAAGGTCGCGCGGTCGCCTGCGGACGGCTACAGCCTCTTTCTCCCGAACGCCAGCACGTTGACCATCGCGCCCCACCTGCAACCGGGTTCGGGCATCACGCCTTCGTCCTTCACGCCGATCGCCACGGTGAGCCAGTTTCCGCTGGTGCTGGTCGTGAACAGCAAATCGCCCTACACGTCGCTGGCTGACGTGATCGCAGCGGCCAAGAGCAGGCCTGGCAAGCTCACCTTCGCCACGCCGGGTGTCGGTACGACGCCGCATCTTGAAGGCGAAACCTTCAGCCAGGAAGCAGGCATCACGCTGATCCCCGTGCCTTACAAGGGCGGCGCGCCTGCGGTCAATGCCATGCTGGCCGGCGAGGTCGATCTCTACTTCGAGGCACCTGCGACGATCATGTCGCAGATCCAGGCGGGCAAGCTGCGCGCGCTGGTTGTCACGGGCAAGAAGCGGATGGCGGCGCTCCCGAACGTGCCCACGGTTGCGGAGCAAGGCCTCCCCAAGCTCACTCTTGAGAGCTGGGCTGCCTTCGTCGCTCCGAAGGGTACGCCCCAGCCCATCATCGACCGGCTGCGCATCGAGATCGAGAAGGTGGTAAAGAGCCCGGACTTCGCGCGCAAGTTGGAGGAGCGCGGATTCGAGACGCTCTCCACGAGCCCGGCAGAACTCGCACGCACGATCAACGAAGAGAGCGTGCGCTGGGGGCAGGTCATCAAGGACCGGCACATCACCGTGAACTGAGCGCAGCCTTGCAAGGCCTCGCGCATGCACCATGGATAACATCAAATACCTAAGCGGCTTCGGCAATGAGTTGGCGAGCGAGGCCGTACCCGGAGCGCTCCCTCTCGGCCGCAACAGTCCTCAAAGGGCACCGTTTCGCCTGTATGCGGAACTGCTTTCCGGCACGGCGTTCACGGCACCCAGGGCGGAGAATCGGCGCACCTGGCTTTACCGGCGGCAGCCTTCCGTGGTCGCAACCCGGTTCGAGGCCTATGACCACAAGTTCTGGTTGACCGGTCGCCAGGCGACTGCGCCGGTCCCGCCGGAGCCGATGCGGTGGGCGCCCTTTGCCATCTCCCATGAAGCCGCAGATTTCATCGACGGACTGCGCACCGTGGCTTCGAACGGCGATATCGAGGTCCAGACCGGCGTGGCGGTGCACGTCTATCTCTGCAACCGCTCCATGACGGATCGCGCGCTTGTGAATTCGGACGGCGAAATGCTCGTCGTGCCGCAACAGGGGCGCCTCACCGTTCGCACCGAACTCGGCATCCTCGCGGTGGGCCCCGGCGAGATCGCGCTCCTGCCGCGCGGCCTCGCGTTTCGCGTCGATGTTCTGGACGGCCCGTCGCGAGGTTACGTGTGCGAGAACTACGGCGCGGTGTTCCGGCTGCCCGAACTGGGTCCCATCGGCTCCAATGGGCTGGCCAACGCCCGTGACTTCCAGGCGCCGCATGCAGCGTTCGAAGAAGGCGGCGTGCCTTGCGAACTTGTGAAGAAGTCCGCGGGCCAGCTCTGGCGCACGCGATTGAACAGGAGTCCGTTCGATGTGGTCGCGTGGCATGGCAACCTCGTTCCGCTCAAGTACGACCTCGCCAATTTCATGGCGATTGGCTCGGTGAGCTTCGACCACCCGGACCCGTCGATCTTCACGGTGCTGACATCGCCGTCCGAGACGCCCGGGACGGCCAATTGCGATTTCGTGATCTTCCCGCCGCGTTGGATGGTGGCGGAGGATACGTTCCGACCGCCTTGGTACCACCGCAATTTGATGAGCGAGTTCATGGGCTTGGTCCATGGTGAGTACGACGCCAAACCGCAGGGATTCCGCCCCGGAGGGGCTTCGTTGCACAACTGCATGGTCCCGCACGGGCCGGACCAGGAGGCGTTCGAGAAGGCAAGCCAGGCTTCCCTGCAGCCGCACAAGCTCGAGAACACGCTGGCCTTCATGTTCGAGTCCCGCTGGCGCTTCCAACCCAGCGCGTTTGCGCTGAACTGCGATGCGCTGGATTCCACTTACGCAGAGTGTTGGTCCGGCCTGCCGGATCATTTCGCCCGGGAGCGCTCGTGAACGCCATTGACGAAACCCATGACCCGGCCCTGCGCAGCTGGGTGCCGTCTGCCAATGATGCAGGTTGCGATTTCCCGATCCAGAACCTTCCGTTCGGACGCTATCGCGCCAGCGATTCCAGCGATGAGTGGCGGGCGGGCGTGGCGATCGGCGACCAGATCCTCGACTTGCGAGCGGCCGCAGGAGCTGCGGGTTGGACTCCTGATGAAGCGGCGGTGTTCGAGCTCTTCTCCTCGGGTCGACTCGAGCCTTTCATGGCTGCGGGGCGTGTGGCGCGGCGCACGTTGCGCAGCGCGCTGTCGCGGGCGCTGCGCGAAGGCAGCACGCACGTGAACGCGCTCCAAGGGTGCCTTGTTCCGCAATCGGACGCGGAAATGGGACTTCCCTGCGTGATTGGCGACTACACGGACTTCTATACGGGCATCCACCACGCGACTTCCGTCGGCAAGCAGTTCCGGCCCGACAACCCGCTGCTGCCGAACTACGACTGGGTCCCGATTGGCTACCACGGACGCAGTTCATCCATCGTTCCCAGCGGCACGCCCATTCGGCGCCCCCTCGGGCAGACGCGCAGCGGCGCTTCCACCGTGCCCACGTTCGGGCCGACGCAACGCCTCGACTACGAGGTGGAGCTCGGTTTCATCGTGGGCCAGGGCAACGCGCTCGGAGAGCCCATTCCGATCCGCGAGGCAGAAGGGCACCTGTTCGGGATCAGTCTGTTCAACGACTGGTCGGCACGGGACATCCAGGCTTGGGAGTACCAGCCACTCGGTCCTTTCCTGTCGAAGAACTTTGGCAGCACGATGTCGCCGTGGGTGGTGACCCTCGAGGCACTTGCGCCTTTCCGCGCGCCCCTGCAGCGCGATGCAGCGCATCCTGACCCGCTTCCTTATCTGGACTCGCCGGAGAACCGAGCAGGCGGCGGATTCCGGATCCAGCTGGAGGCGTGGTTGCAGACTGCGGCCATGCGGGACGCCGGCATCCCTGCAGTTCGGCTCTCCAGCAGCGCAATGGATCAGGCCGCGTTCTGGACGGCTGCGCAGCTCGTGGCGCACCACACCTGCGGCGGGTGCAACCTGCAAACGGGAGACCTGCTCGGATCGGGCACCCTGTCGGGGCCGCAACCCGACCAGGCAGGCTCGCTTCTCGAGCTCACGGGCGGCGGCATGACCCCCATTCAACTTCCGAACGGGGAGTTCCGCACATTCCTCGCGGACGGCGACGAACTCGCGTTGCGAGGCCATTGCGATATCGGAGGCTACCGAAGGATCGGGTTCGGGAATTGCGTCGGGCGCATCGGTCCTGGCGTCGCAATGAGTTTCCTGACTGGCTGTATTGAAGACTGAGGAGACGATCCAATGACAAGTACTCCGCGGCAACGAGTGGGACTAGCCAGCCTCGCGTGCGCGGCGTTGCTCGCGGGGTGTGCGCCGCTCGCGACGCAGTCGATCGCAACCCCGAGCAGCATCGATGCGCACGTCGAACGGGCACAGCAGGCGGCCGGCCACGACCTGCGCAATCTGTTGCGCCTCTGTGAGCCGCAACCGCGCGAGCGCGCCACAACCACTGCGGCGAGGGACGAAAATCTCCGAAAGCTGATCGCCCGCCCAGCGCCATCGCCAACGCAGGTGTTCGAAAACTTCTACTTCGTCGGCGGCGACTTTGTCAGTGCATGGATCCTGAAGACATCGGCTGGGCTGGTCCTGTTCGACGCGTTGAACAATGCTGCTGAGGCCCGCGAACTCATCGAAGGTGGTCTCACAAAGCTCGGCCTGGATCCGCGAGAGATCAAGTACATCGTGGTCACGCACGGGCATGGCGACCATTACGGTGGGGCACAGTATCTGGTTGAGAAATACCATCCGCACGTGGTCGCCACCGATGCGGACTGGAACATGATGCACGGCAAGCTGGAGTTCGATTCCTCGGTGTGGGGCCCGGCGCCGGCGCGCGACATGTCGGTACGCGATGGCGAGACCCTGACCGTGGGCGACGCGACGATCACCTTTCTCGTGACGGCCGGGCACACGCTGGGCACGCTGTCGCCGATGTTCGACGTCCGCGCTGGCGGCCGGGTGTACCACGCGGTGCTCTGGGGCGGGACCGCCTTCAATTTCGGCAAGGACTTCAGCCGCTTCGCGAGCTACGTCGACAACACCGAGCGCCTGCGCGCGCTTGCAGCGACTATGCCCATCGACGTGCTCGTGTCCAACCACTCCGAGTGGGACGACTCCATCGCGAAGATGAATGCGTTGCGCGCCGCCGGCCCGGGGACCGGGAATCCATTCTTGACAGGCTCAAGGGTGGTGCAACGGTCAATGCAAGTCATGGGTGAGTGCGCGCGAGCTCAGGCAGGTCGCTTCGGCTACTAGCGGCAGCAGCTCTGCCCGATTCCCCCAGCACAGGACAGCACTCCTATGAATGACCGAAACCTCGCCCGAGGCCTCTTCGTGGTGGCCATTTCCCTCATGTTCGGCCTCGGAGCGCTCCGCTACGAGATCGGGCACCTCGAGCGCCCCGGGCCGGGCCTCTTTCCGCTGATGGTGAGCTCTCTGCTGCTCGTGATCGGCGTGTTCAGTGTCGTGCGCTCGCACTTCGTCGAACGCGTCCCCATCACCTTCAACCCCAAGAACATCGCGATCATCCTGGCCAGCCTGTGCGGCTTCGCGCTCATCTCGGAGCACGTGAACATGATCGCCGGCATCGTCTTCATGGTGTTCTGTGCTTCGTTTGCAGGCACCGGCAATTACTCCGTGGTCCGCAACCTCAAGGTGGCCGCCGGCCTCGTCGCGGTTGCCCTTGCGTTTCAAAAACTGCTCGGCTTCAACCTGCCGCTCTACTGATGGACATCCTGCACAACCTCGCGTTCGGTTTCGAGCACGCGCTCACCTGGCAGAACCTGCTGTTCTGCGCGATCGGCTGCACGGTGGGTACGCTCGTCGGCCTGCTACCCGGGCTGGGGCCGCTGGCCACCATCAGCATCCTGCTGCCGCTGACGTATTCGATACCGGTCAACGGCGCGCTGATCATGCTGGCCGGCATCTACTACGGCGCCCAGTACGGCGACAGCGTCAGCGCGATCACGATGAAGATCCCGCACGCGAGCTCGATCGTCGCGTGCATCGACGGCTACCAGATGACGCTCAACGGCAAGTGCGGCCTCGCGCTTTTTACCGCCGGCGTCTCCAGCTTCATCGGCGGCACGGTCGCCATCGTCGTGCTCGCTTTCTTTGCGCCACTGCTCGGGGAGGTGAGCTTTCTGTTCGGGCCTGCCGACTACTGCGCCCTGATGCTGGTCGGCTTCGTGTGCGTGAGCTTCGTCACCACGGGCAGCCTGGTGAACGGGCTGGCCATGTGCCTGATCGGCGTCCTGCTGGGCCAGATCGGCACCGACGTCAACAGCGGGGCGCAGCGTTACACGATGGACTTTCCGTTCCTCGCCGAGGGCATCGGTCTCGTGAGCGTCGCCCTGGGTTGCTTCGGAATCGCCGAGATCACGAAGAACCTGGACAACAAGGACGAGCGCACCCCGTTCAACGGCAAGATCAAGCTCATGCCGACTTGGCCCGAGTTCAAGCGAATCATCCCGAGCGCCTTGCGCGGCAGCGTGATCGGCTCTTTCCTGGGCATCCTGCCGGGCGGCGGGCCGGTGATCGCGCAGTTCGCCGCCTACGCGGTGGACAAGAAGGTCAGCAAGTACAAGCACGAGATCGGCAGCGGCGCGATCGAAGGCGTGGCCGGGCAGGCCGCCGCCGACGAGGCTGCGGCGCGCACCAGCTTCATCCCGCTGATGAGCATCGGCATACCGGAGAACGCGGTCATGGCGCTGATGATGGCCGCGTTCATCATCAAGGGCATCCAGCCCGGTCCCAACATGATCGCCGGCCACCCCGACCTGTTCTGGGGCCTCGTCGCCAGCATGTGGATCGGCAATTGCTTCCTGATCACGCTGAACGTGCCGCTGGTGCGCTACTGGCTGTCGGTGTTCAAGATCCCGTACGCCGTGCTGTTCCCGTCGATTCTCTTCTTCTGCTGCATCGGCACGTTCAGCGTCAACAACAACCTGGACGACATCTTCATCACGGCGGCGTTCGGATTGGTGGGATATCTGTTCCTGCGCCTGGACCTGGATCCTGCTCCTCTCATGCTGGGCTTCATCCTGGGGCCGATGCTCGAAGAGAACTTCCGGCGCGCGCTGCTCATCAGCCGCGGAGGCTTCGACATCTTCGTCACGCGGCCGATCAGTGCGACGTTGCTAGGCCTGATCGGCATCTTTGTCCTGTGGCAACTGACGACCTTCATCTGGAATGTCCGCAGGAGCCCGGGTGCGCATCGCATTCCCGATGACAGCCCTGCACCACTCGAGGGTTAGGCGCGCCGGCTTCGGGTTGAGGGGCCTCGGCCGGAGGTAAACGAACGAGGATTTAACTTGGATACATCTGATGACCCATCACAGGAGAAGAATGCCATGAGACATGAGATCTCGCGGCGCAAACTGCTTGCGGCAGCTTCAGTGATCGCACCCGCCGCACTGACAGCTTGTGCCACTGCAAGCAAGTCCGACCCGAAACAGTCGCACTTCGTACTCGTGCACGGTGCGTGGCATGGCGCGTGGTGTTGGAACAAAGTCGTGCCAATGCTGCGAGCTAAGGGGCACCTGGTCACGGCAGTCGATCTTCCGGCTCGAGGGGCACCGACCAGAAGTCGCCGCTGCGACCACCCCAGCGGATTTTGTGGAGAGCGTCGGCCAAGTGGTGCGGGCTTCTCCGCTGCCTGTCGTGTTGGTTGGACACAGCCTGGGAGGTGCAACCATCTCGATGGTTGCCGAAGCCTATCCCGACAAAATCGCCCACCTGCCACTCGCCTTTCATGTCCAAGCCGGAGCAACTGACCGACGTACTGGGGGTCGGTCGCGTAAAAGTCCGACGAACGCATGACTTCGTTGGCCTTCCGCAGCTCTATGACCGCTTTGTGGCGCTTCAAACGGAAGCGTTCAAGTCTCCTGTGGGTCGACAGTGACCTGTCGCCGCAGACCGGAGCTGTCACTGGCCAGCTTGCCCCGATGAACACGGCGAGGCTGCCATCGGCTTGGCCCCCTGCGGCAGGTCTTTAGGAACACCGGTCACTCGGTTGAGCGGCAGGCGAAGTGAGTCGCCAATCTAGGCCTTTCCCAAAGGCGGCTTCGAGAACAGCCCCGACGCGCTGCTCGTCGCGGCGAGTTCCTGCGTGGTTGCCAAGAGCGCCGGGGCAAGCGCTTGAATTCGCGAAGCGGTCAATCGCTGCCGCGGGCCGGCGATGCTGATGACGCCGATGGCGGGACGTCCGCTGCGTTGAACAGGCGCAGCGACAGCGGACATGCCTGGCGCAAACACCTCGTCGATCATGGCGTAGCCGCGCACGCGCGCCGCATGCAGAAATCCCAGCAATGCCTTGACCGTGGTCGGAGCCTTTGGTCCGTAGTCCTTGGCCGACCCGAATCCCTGCCGTGACACCAAGTCGACTGCGCGCTCGTCGGTCAACGTCAGCAGCCATGCGTGACCAGATGAGGTACACGAAAGCCTGGCGTCCATGCCCATGTCCGGGTCATACCGGAAGCCTTTGCGCCCTCCCTCTGCCTTGGCGACCCACGTCAACCTGTCGGTGTCAACGACGGCCAGTCGCACGAGTTCTCCCGAGAGATCAGCCAAACGTTCGATCAGCGGTTGCGCGATATCGACGATGCCAGAGCCACTGAGAAAGCTCAGCCCAAGCGACGCCACCTTGGTCGTCATCACATAGTCCGCTTGCATAAGGGACTGACGAACGTAGCCGCGCGCCATCAGATCCTGGAGCAGACGATGGCACGCACTCTTGGGCATCTCGAAGTGCTCTGCGATCGCTCCGAGCGGCATTCCGCCAGGGTTCGTTGCCAGCAATTCCAAGATGCTCAAACCGCGATCCAGGGCGATGTTCATAGAGGGGACCCGCAGACCTGGACGATACCGCATCGCGAAAGGCCGTTCCAGTTTGGAACGCCGCTCCCGAAGCTCTTTGATGATGACGGCTAGCCCGCAGAAGAGCAGTTGGGCAGTCAGCACCCTCAACCATGGAGACAACCATGACGACCGAAGCCGCGGCAGCAAGCCGCAATGTGTCCTCACCGGCACCAAGATCGCGCGATGCGATGGCCACGAGAGCAGTCACCGCAGCAACCATCGGGACCGCACTCGAATGGTTCGACTTCACGCTGTACGGGACTGTCGCAGCGACGATCCTACCGAAGCTGTTCTTCCCGACAATGGATGCGACCTCAGCGTTGCTGGCATCGCTGGCGACCTTCGGCGTCGGTTTAGCGGCGCGGCCGTTGGGCGCGATCATTTGCGGCTACCTGGGCGACAAGCTCGGCCGCCGCAACCTGATGCTCGGAACCGTCAGCGTCATGGGACTTGCCTCGGTCCTGATGGGTATGCTTCCGACCTACGCACAGATCGGCATCTGGGCGCCGATCTTGTTGGTCGCGTTGCGCATCGTTCAAGGATTCGCACTGGGCGGCGAATCCACGGGCGCCCAATTGATGGCGCTGGAACACGCAAGCCCCGATCGGCGCGGCAAATACTCGGGCCTGCTTGGGCTGTGCTCGCCGCTGAGTCAGATCCTAGCGAACGCCGTGCTACTGCTGCTTTCATCGACGTTGGCGCCGGACGCCTTTGAAAGTTACGGCTGGCGCATTCCCTTCCTCCTCAGCTTTGTGCTGGTCCTGGTGGGCATCTATATCCGGCTGAAGGTCGAGGAGACGCCGGCGTTCGTCGAACTGAAGAAAACCACGATAGCGCAGGAAGGCAGCCCGCTTCGCGATGCACTGCGCCTGCACTACAAGTCGGTGCTGCGGTTGATGTTCTTCTTCTGCGGGCCGGCGGCCCTTTTCTATCTGATCGTGGTGTTCTCGCTGAGCTACCTCACAAAAAATCTCGGAGTGCCCAAGCAGACCGGCTTCCTGCTGCTGATGGGTGCGAACGTCTGCGCGATCGTTGGCGCGCTCGCTGGCGGTCTCCTCAGCGACCGGATCGGGCGGCGCAAGGCCCTGGCCGTGGGATCGATTGCCACGCTGGCCATCCTCTTCGTCTACTTCCCGATCCTGGAGACGAAGAGCTTCTGGCCCATGCTGGCGGCCATGGGTCTGTTCCTGGGCTTCACGCAGTTTCAGAGCGGTATCCAACCGGTGGCCTTCGCCGAGGCTTTTCCGACCAACGTGCGTTATTCGGGATCGGCGTTGGCATACACCGGCGCCAACCTTCTGACTGGCGGCCCGATGCCGCTGATCGCCGTCTATCTTGTGAGCGTCTTCAATGGCTCGCCCTGGGGTGTCGTCGCGTTCTGCGTGGTGCTTAACCTGATTTCATTGACGATGATCCTCATAGGTCGCGAAACACGTGGCATCGACATGAACCGCGCGGACTCCTCAGCCGAGATCAGGAGCGGACACTCCTCCGGCGTTTGATGGACCGACTTTCACAACCCAGCCAAGGAGCGCTCTCATGAGCAGAACAGTCTTCGTTCTCAATGGATCCAACCTGAACACGCTCGGGAAGCGCGAGCCCCACCTGTATGGGCACACCACGCTTGAAGAGATACGTGGCCGGGTCTCGGACCTCGCGAGCGAGCTGTCCCTGACGTCCGACTTCAGGCAAACCAATCACGAAGGGGTGATGGTCGACTGGATTCAGGAGGCCTTCGAGAAAGATGCCTCCGTCATCATCAATCCGGCAGGGTTCTCCTTCAAGTCGGTGCCGGTGCTCGACGCGTTGAAGTTGATTCGCAAGCCATTGGTAGAGGTTCACATCACCAACATCCACAAACGCGAGGAGCTGTATCGCCATTCGCTTGTGTCCTCGGTTGCCACGGGAGTGATTTGCGGCCTTGGACCTGCGGGATACCTGTTGGCCATGAGAGCAGTTGCGGACGCTCTGGTTTGACTTGAGCACGTGTCGCTCGGACGCGCCACGACGAACGGCCGCTATCACTCTTGCCGATATTCGTCCAGATTTCTTGGCCGACAGCTCTGGCCGGGATGGTGAATTCGACCCACGGCGGAGCGTCCACCGCGGCTCTCCGAGCGCGCTACGCGACAGACCTCGAGATCGCGGCCGAACTGAGCGACGAGCGCGGAACGGCCCGGCGACGACACGCTAGCGCGACCCGGCCCCCGGGTTCGCGTACGGTGCGGCGTA
>Ga0070665_100002234_pt1 | contig 21581 bp, 17 predicted proteins | sample KBSS13metaG_FD_65862 | JGI IMG/M metagenome (GOLD analysis project Ga0070665, IMG submission 65862) | Switchgrass rhizosphere microbial communities from Kellogg Biological Station, Michigan, USA - KBS S1-3 metaG | ecosystem: Host-associated > Plants > Roots > Rhizosphere > Soil ... | reverse complement strand
GCCGGCGGAGTCGACACCGCAGCGGTCGATCTCGAGGTTCCCCATGTCGCCCATGGGAGGCATCATAGCCGCCGAAATGATTTTGGGGTTGAATCATTTTGCAGACCTGCGTATGGTCCGTCCCATGAATCGTTCCGCGACAGAATCATTCCTTGATCCACGGCGTTGGCGCATCCTCGCCGTGCTCGCCGTCGCGCAGTTCATGGTCGTGCTGGACGCGACGATCGTGAACGTCGCGCTGCCCTCGATCCGCGCCGACCTCGGCTTCGACGCGACGAACCTCCAGTGGGTGGTCAACGCCTACACCCTGCTCTTCGGCGGCTTCCTCCTCCTGGGCGGCCGGCTCGGCGACCTCCTCGGCCGCCGTCGCGTCTTCCTCACCGGCATCGGCCTGTTCGCGGTCGCGTCGCTGGCGGGTGGTCTCGCGACCTCGCAGGATCTCCTCGTCGGTGCACGCGCCGTGCAGGGCTTCGGCGCCGCGCTCATGTCCCCCGCCGCGCTCGCGCTCGTGGTGACGACGTTCCCCGCCGGCCGCGAGCGCGCGACCGCGATGGGCATCTGGGCGTCGCTCGCAGGGCTCGGCGGCACCGTCGGCGTCGTCGCCGGCGGCGTCCTGGTCGACGCGGTCGGCTGGGAGTGGGTCTTCTTCGTCAACGTGCCGGTCGCGATCGCAGTCGTGCCGTTCGTCCTGCGCCTCGTCCGCGAGTCGCGCGAGGAGGTCGTCGGGCGCCGCACGTACGACGTCGCCGGCGCGCTGACCGCGACCCTCGGCCTCATGACCTTGGTGTACGCCGTCATCGGCACCGACCAGCACGGCTGGGGCTCGACCCGCACCCTCGGGCTGCTCGCCGCCAGCGTCGCGCTGCTCGCGACGTTCGTCGCCATCGAATCGCGCTCGTACGCCCCGCTCGTGCCGCTGCGGCTGTTCGCGAACCGCGGCGTCTCGACGGGCAACGTGGCCCAGCTGCTGAACGGCGCCGCGTTCATCGGGATGTTCTTCCTGCTCGCCCTGGCGATGCAGAGCGTGCTCGGGATGAGCGCGATCCAGACGGGCATCGCGTTCGTGCCCATGGGCGTGACCGCGATCGCCGGCGCGACCCTCGCACCGATCGTCGTCGCCCGCTACGGCACGCGCGTCACCTACGCGACCGGAGCGCTGCTCGGCACCGTCGCGCTCGGGTTCCTGTCGCAGATGGACGCGAGCGTCTCCTACGCCGCGCACGTCCTCCCGGCGATCATGGTCTACGGGTTCGCGATCCCGTTCATCGGCGTGCCGAACACGATCGCGGCGATCCGCGGCGTCCCGGCCGAGCGCGCCGGCACGGCCTCCGGGCTGGTGAACGCCTCGTTCCAGGTCGGCGGCGCCATCGGCGTCGCAGCGGTCACCGCGCTGGCGACCTCGCACGCCACCGCGCTGCTCGCCGGCGGCTCGAGCCAGGCGGAGGCGCTCGCCGGCGGTTACGCCCGGGGCTTCGCGGCGACGGCCATCGTCGCGGGTCTCGGTCTCGTCCTGGCGCTCGTCGCGAGCCCCTCGCTGCGCGTCGATGCGGAGGAGAGCATCGAGGCCGAGGCCGACATGGTCGCCGTGGCGGCGTAGCCGACCCGTCTGGCAGAGTCCTGCGCCGTGACCGCCTGGGAGACGATGCGACTGCCCGCCTCGCCCACGGTCACGGCGCCCGACGGGTCCGACGTCCGGGTCCTCCTTGCGACCGAGCGCGGCAGCTGCGCCCACTTCCAGCTGGCGGGCGGCGCCGTGTCGACCGCCGTCGTGCACCGGACCGTCGAGGAGATCTGGTTCTTCCTCGCCGGGCGCGGCCAGATGTGGCTGGCGTCCGGTGAGGGCGGCGGCGAGGTCGTCGACGTCATGCCCGGCGACTGCCTCACGATCCCCGTCGGGACCCGCTTCCAGTTCCGTGCGCACGGGTCCGCGCCGCTGTCGGCCGTCGGGGTGACGATGCCGCCGTGGCCGGGTCCTGACGAGGCTGTTGTCGTCGAGGGGCGTTGGGTGCCCACGGTCAGCGGCTGATCGCGGCGAATGCCCCAGAGGGTCGCGGGTCGGCCGGCCAACGCGGCCAACTCCACGTCCGTGCTCGCTACCTCCCGCATATCGGGAGTTAGCGCGCGCGCCCGTGAACTTCGTCCCCCTCAGCCCTCCAGGACCGTCCCGTCGTCCAGCGACGCCGGCCCCTCCACGGTCACCGACCCCTTCACCACCACGCCCGCACCGAACCGCACGTCCCCCACGACCTTCAGCCGCTCCGCGTCGACCAGCGACGGCGCCCCCTCGGCGAAGCGCTCGTCGAAGTCGCGCAGGCGCTTGTAGTACGCGTCGTCGAGCGCCACGAGCGGTGCGTCGGACCGGCTCTCGGCCAGCACGAGGCGCGCGTCGTCCGTCAGCTCGTACGCGTCCGACCGCAGGACGAGGAGGTCGGAGGTCGTCTTCACGGGCGCGAAGCGGGTCCGCGGCACGCGCAGCGCCCGCGCACCCTCGAAGACGCCGACCGCCGCGCCCATCGCGGTCTCCAGCTGGACGACCGGGGTGGAGTCGGCGTCGTTGGGGTCGACGGTCTTGCGGTTGACGATCATCGGCAGGCCCATGACGCCACCGCGGTCGGACATCACCGCCTGCAGCGCGTGCAGGTCGACCCACAGGTTGTTCGTGTTGAAGAAGGTGTGCCGCGAGATGTCCTGGAACGCGTCGGCGTCGTCGTCGGGGACCTGCGCGGACTCGCGCAGCACGAGCCCGCCGTCGGACGTGCGCACGGCGAGGTGCCCGCCCTTGCGGTCGGCCTCGGTGCGGTCGGCGACCTCCGACAGGAACGGGATCTCCTCGCGCGCGATCCAGGCGAGGATGCGCGGGTCGAGGACCGCCCCGAGGTTGTCGGAGTTCGACATGAAGAGGTAGCGGTAGCCGTGTTCGAGGAGCGCGTCGAGCATCCCCGAGCCGACGAGCGACGGGTACACGTCGCCGTGCCCGGGCGGCGCCCACTCGAGCCCCGGGCTGTCCGGCCACGAGACAGGAGTGCCGTCGTCCGCGACGATCTTCGGCTCCTTCGACTGCACGAAGTCGGCGGGGACGTCGGACGCCAGCCCGTCGATCCGCGACAGCGCCGCGAGCGAGTCGTCCTGCGTCGCGAACGAGTTCATGAGCACGAGCGGCAGCCGCACGCCGAGGCGCCGGCGCGCGTCGAGCACCTGGCGCGCGATGACGTCGAGGAACGTCAGGCCGTCCTTGACCTCCAACAGCGACTTCGCCTTCGTCATCCCCATGCTCGTGCCGAGCCCGCCGTTGAGCTTGAGCACGACGGTGGCGTCGAGCGCCGCGTGCGCGTCGTCGCCGGGCTCCGGGAGCTCGTCGAGCGACGGCGGATCGCCGAGCGGCTCGATCTCGGACTCCGGCAGCAGCCCGGTCTCGCCCTCCTGCCAGCGCGTGTAGAGGTCGCGGAACGTCTCGATCGCGGCGTCGGACACCTCGTCCGCGCGCATCTTGTCGATGCTTTGCTGAAGCCCGGTCACGGGCGCGAGCCTACCCAGCGTCGGGTGCCCAGCTACGCAGGTACTGCTCCTGGTCGGGACGCAACACGTCGATCCCGACCTGCAGCGACTCCAACTTCAGCCGCGCGACGGCACGGTCGATCTGCGCGGGGACGGCGTGCACGCCCGGGCCGAGCGGCGCTGCACGGGTGATCAGGTCCTCCACGACGAGCGCCTGGACGGCGAACGACAGGTCCATGACCGAGGCCGGATGACCCTCCGCCGCCGCGAGGTTCACGACGCGGCCGCTGGCCAGGAGGTTCAGTCGCCGCCCGTCGATCTCGTACTGCTCGACGAGCGGGCGCACCTCGCGCACCCGGCCGGCCGCCATGGCGAGGAGGTCGCCGCGGGAGATCTCGACGTCGAAGTGCCCGGCGTTGGCCAGCACCGCGTTGTCGGGCATCCGCTCGAAGTGCTCGCGGCGCAGGACCTCGCGCGAGCCGGTGACGGTGATGAAGACCTCGCCGCGCTCGGCCGCCTCGAGCGCCGGCATGACCTCGAAGCCCTCCATGCGGGCCTCGAGCGCGCGCATCGGGTCGACCTCGCAGACGATCACGCTGGCCCCCGCGCCCCGGGCGCGCTGTGCGACGCCGCGGCCGGTCCAGCCGTAGCCGAGCACGACGACGGCACGGCCGGCGAGGAAGAGGTTCGTCGCGCGCAGGATGCCGTCGAGGGTCGACTGGCCGGTGCCGTAACGGTCGTTGAACGCCCGCTCGATCTGCGCCTCGTTCACGGCGACGACCGGACACAGGAGGCGTCCCGCCGCGTGCATGGTGCGCATCCGCAGGAGGCCGGTCGTCGTCTCCTCGGTCGCACCGCGCAGCCCGGGCACCGCATCGGGGAAGGCAGCGTGCATGACGCCGACGAGGTCGGCGCCGTCGTCGAGCGTGATGTCGGGGCCGGAGCCCGCGAGCGCAGCGACGTGCTGCGCGTACCCGTCGGCGTTCTCGCCGTGGACCGCGAGGACGGTCGTGTCGGTGTCGGCCGCGAGCGCGGCGGCGACGTCGTCCTGCGTGGCCAGCGGGTTGGCCGCGCAGAGCGCGACCTCCGCGCCCCCGGTCCGCAGCGTGCGGACGAGCACCGCGGTCTCGGCGGTGACGTGCAGGCACGCTGCGACCGAGACGCCCTCGAGAGGACGCTCGGTCGCGAAGCGGGAGCGGATCGACCGGAGGACGGGCATCTGCCCGTCCGCCCAGCCGATCCGTGCCTCACCCTCGGGCGCCAGAGCCGGGTCGGCGATGACCGAACCGGCCATGGAGTCCCTCCGGGGTGTCGGGGCGGGGGGTGGGACTCAGTACCTGTAGTGGTCGGACTTGTACGGCCCGTCGACCGGCACGCCGATGTAGGCGGCCTGGTCGTCGGACAGACGCGTCAGCGTGGCGCCGAGCGCCTGCACGTGCACCAGGGCGACCTTCTCGTCGAGGTGCTTCGGGAGGACGTAGACCTTCTTCTCGTAGTCGTCGTTCTTCCCGAACAGCTCGATCTGGGCGATCGTCTGGTTCGAGAACGAGTTCGACATGACGAAGGACGGGTGGCCCGTCGCGTTGCCGAGGTTCAGCAGACGGCCCTCCGACAGCAGGATGATCGTGTGCCCGTCCGGGAAGCGGTACTCGTCGACCTGCGGCTTGATGTTGACCCGCTCGGCGCGCTTCTCGAGGTCGGAGACCTGGATCTCGTTGTCGAAGTGGCCGATGTTGCCGACGATGGCCTGGTGCTTCATCCGCTCCATGTGGTCAGCGGTGATGATGTCCTTGTTGCCCGTCGTGGTGATGAAAATGTCGGCGGTGTCGACGACGTCCTCGACGGTGCGGACCTCATAGCCCTCCATGAGGGCCTGGAGCGCGCAGATCGGGTCGATCTCGGTGACGATGACGCGGGCGCCCTGGACGCGCAGCGACTCGGCCGAGCCCTTGCCCACGTCGCCGAAGCCGCAGACCACGGCGACCTTGCCGGCGAGCATGACGTCCGTCGCGCGGTTGATGCCGTCGACGAGCGAGTGGCGGCAGCCGTAGAGGTTGTCGAACTTCGACTTCGTGACCGAGTCGTTGACGTTGATCGCCGGGAAGAGGAGCTTGCCCTCCTCCTGCATCTGGTAGAGGCGATGGACGCCGGTCGTCGTCTCCTCGGTGACGCCCTTGATGCCCTCGGCCATCCGCGTGAAGTACGTCGGATCGTCGACGAGCGACTGCGCGAGGACCTGGAGGATGACCTTCTCCTCCTCGTTGTCCGTCGTCGAGGGATCCGGCACGGAGCCGGCACCGGCGGCCTCGTACTCGACGCCCTTGTGGACGAGCAGCGTCGCGTCGCCGCCGTCGTCGAGGATCATGTTCGGGCCGCTCTCGCCCTCCCACTTCAGGCACTGCTGGGTGCACCACCAGTACTCCTCGAGCGTCTCGCCCTTCCAGGCGAAGACGGGGATGCCCTGCGGATCGTCGGGCGTCCCGTCCGGGCCGACGACGATCGCGGCAGCGGCGTGGTCCTGCGTCGAGAAGATGTTGCACGACGCCCAGCGGACATCGGCGCCGAGAGCCACGAGAGTCTCGATGAGGACGCCGGTCTGGATCGTCATGTGGAGCGAGCCGGTGATGCGCGCGCCCTTGAGAGGCTGGCTCTCGCCGTACTCCTCGCGCAGCGCCATGAGACCGGGCATCTCGTGCTCGGCGAGCGTGAGCTCCTTGCGGCCGTACTCGGCCAGGGACAGATCGGCGACCTTGTAGTCGTTCGCGGTCAGAGTGAGAGTCATCCGGCCTCCTTGAGGGGTGGGGAAACTGCGCCAGCGGCGGACAGGAGACGCTCGTGCTTCTCCTGCTCGAACAGCAGCCAGTCGGCTGCCGGGACGTGCTCAGGACGCCTGGCCTGGGACTCCAGCCAGGACTCGATCGCCACGGAGAGGTCGGCGTCGGTGCGCATGCGCTGCGCGAAGCCGACGTCACCGAGACCGATGCCGAAACGGTCGAGCAGCTCGCGCAGCGTCCGCAGACGCTGCAGCTCGGCCGGGCCGTACAGTCGGTATCCGCTCTCCGAGCGGGGCGGTGCCACGAGGCCGCTGCGCTCGATGTAGCGCAGCATGCGAGACGACCATCCGGTCGTCTCCGCGGCCTCCTGGATGGTCAGCGCGTCCATCGCGCCAAACCCTACCAGAGTTGTGTCAAGGTTCCTGCGACGCGGCTCAGCGGGCGACCGGCAGGAGGTCCTCGGCCGGGACCGGGTGCCCGAGGAGGAAGCCCTGGGCCAGGGTTGCGCCGTGGCGGCGCAGGTACTCGAGCTGCTCCGGTTCCTCGACGCCCTCGACGACCGTCGTCGTCCCCAGCGCCTTGCCCAGCATGAGCACCGCCGCGACGATCGCCGACGAGCTCGGGTCGTCGGGCACCCGCTCGAGGAAGCAGCGGTCGACCTTGAGCATCTGGACCGGCAGGTCGCGGAGGCGTCCGAGCGAGGAGTGGCCGGCGCCGAAGTCGTCGATCGCGAGCGCCAGGCCGGCGTCGGCGAGGTCGGAGAGCGTCGTGCGGTGCGCGCGCTCGTCGCTGAGGATCGCGCTCTCGGTCAGCTCCGCGCAGAACCGGTCGGGCTCGAGGTCGTAGCGCTCGATGCGCTCGAGGATCGACTCGACGAGGTCGGCCCGGCGCAGCTGCCGCGGCGACACGTTGAACGTCAGCAGCGGCTCGAAGCCCTGCTCGCGCCAGAGCGCGCCGTGCGCACACAGGGCCTCGAGGACCCAGTCGCCGACGCCGTCGATGAGACCCGTCTCCTCCGCGACGCCGATGAACATCGCCGGCGGGATGAGGCCGTGCTCGGGGTCCTCCCAGCGGACGAGCGCCTCGACGGCGACGATGCGGGAGTCCTGGACGTCGACGATCGGCTGCACGTGCAGGCGCAGCTCGCCCTCGCGGATCGCGCGCCGTAGCCGCGACGTGAGCGACAGCCGCTCCCGGGCGTCGGTCGCCTCCGCCTCGTAGAACGAGACCGTGCCGCCGCCGCGGCGCTTGGCCTGGTACATCGCGTGGTCGGCGTGCTTGAAGAGCGTGTCGGCGTCGGCGGCGTGCTCCGGGTACAGCGCGATGCCGATCGACGCGCCGACGTGGAAGCGCGCGTCGGAGATGTCGAAGGGCTCGTCGAGCGCCGCGGCGATCCGCTCGCCGGCGGTCTGCGCCGCGCGGCGCGGGTTCCCGTCTCCGCCCGAGCCGAGCAGGAGGAGGAACTCGTCGCCGCCCTGGCGCGCCAGCACGTCGCCCGTCCGCGTGAGGTCCGAGACGCGGTGCGCGGCCTCGGCCAGCACCGCGTCGCCGGCCTGGTGGCCGAGCGAGTCGTTGACGAGCTTGAAGTTGTCGAGGTCGAAGTACAGGAGCGCGAGCGAGCCGCCGGTGCGGCGCGCGTCGGCGAGGTCGCGGCGGACCTGCTCCTCCAGGAGCGTCCGGTTGGCCAGGCCGGTCAGGCGGTCGTGGTAGGCGAGGAAGGCGACCTGGGCCTCTGCGCGTTTGCGCTCGGTGACGTCCTCCCCCGAGCGCAGGACCGAGGTGACGCGGCCGTTGCGGTCGTGGAGCACCGCGTTGCGCCAGGCGATCGTGCGGGTCTCGCCGCCGCGGGTCTCCACGAGCGCCTCGAGGCTCGCGCCCGCCGTGTCGACGCCCGACACCAGGCGCATGAACGCGAGGCGGGCGTCGAGGCGGTCCGCGGCGGGGACGACGGTGCCGAACCAGTCGCGCCCCAGCAGCTCGGCCTCCTCGAAGCCGAGCAGCTCGCAGCCCTGGCGGTTGATGAGCTCCACGCGACCCGCGTCGTCGAGGACGACCACGAGCGTGCCGGCGACGTTCAGGTAGCGCTGCGCGCGGTCGCGCTCCTCGCGCAGGCGGCGCTGGGTGGCGACCGCCTGGCTCATCGCCGATCGTCGCCGCGCGCGCATGCCACGGCTATCGGCCGCTGTGCGGCCCTCTTGATCCGAAAGGACCGGCCCTAGCGCTTGGCGAGGCGCGACTTGAGCGACTCGATGACGTCCACCGGCGTCGGATCGACGCCCCGCAGGACGGCGAGGTAGAGCGACACCAGATCCCCCAGCAGCACGAGCGAGAAGACCCGCTCCACCCTCGTCTGGCCGCGCGACCGCACGACGAACGTCGCGTGGCCCTGCTCGCGGACGAGGCCCTCGGTCAGCTCGATCCGGTCGCGCACGCGCGGATGGATGTCGGCGTCGCCGAGGAACACGGCGGCGAACCGGCCGAGGCTCCCGGCGCCCGACCAGCCGCAGATCTCGTTGTGGTTCAGCTCGGGCAGCTCGCTCGCGAACGCCGGCAGCTTGGCGTTCTCGTTGATCTGGGTCTTCCACCGGTACGCGACGGCCTCGGTCAGGCCCGAGCCGGACACGATCGGGATCGCACCGTGCAGCCCGCGCGCGAGGACCTTGGCCTCGGACGCGTCGGAGCCGTCGGGCCCCCACTCCGTCACGAGCTCCTCGAGGTGCTCGGCCGCGACGTCGACCTCCGTCGTCATCCGGGGTCCAGCCCCGCACAGCCACGCGACCTCGAGGGCCGCGATGGTCATGTAGGTGACCGCGGCACGCGGCTGCAGGCCGCCCGCCACCGGGATCACGGGGACGTCGTCCTTGCGCGCCATGCGCGCGAGCTCGCCGCCGCTCGTCACGACGATGCGGTGGGCACCGAGCATCCCGGCCGCCTCGTAGCAGGCGAGCGTCTCCTCGGTGTTGCCCGAGTACGACGCGCAGAGCACGGTGGTGTCGGGTTGCGTCCAGGCCGGCAGACCGTAGGCACGGGCCGTGAAGATGGGGCGCGAGGCCTGGTCGCCGAGCGCCGCCTTGGCGAGCGCGCCGCCGATGGCGGAGCCGCCCATGCCCGCGACGACGAGGCCGCCGGGCGAGTCCCATTCCTCCAGCCGCGCGGACTCCACCTTCCACTGGGCGTCGCGCATGTGCTCCGGGATCGCGAGCACGTCGGTGAGCAGGTCGGATGCGTCGACCGCCTCGATGGCCTCGCGGTCGAGCCGCAGCGCCTCCTCGACGTCAGAACCTGAGTGCGCCATCTGGCAGTTCCACCCCCGGGAACACGCGAGCTCCGCGCGTGACGACGTTCTCGGCGCCGATCGTGACGCCCTCTCCCAGCACGGCACCGTTCGTGACCTGCGTGCGGTCTCCGATGCGGACGCCGGGTCCGACGATGCAGTCGCGCAGCACGCAGTCGGCACCGATCTCGGCGCCCTGCAGCACGACGCTGCGCTCCACCGTGCTGCCGCGCCCGACGGAGACGCCGTCGCCCAGCACGACGAGGCTGCCGACGTGCGCTCCGGCGGCGATCCGCACGCCGCGCTCGACGACGGCGGGCGGGACGACGCGACCGTCGATCACCGCATCCTCGGACACCGAGAGGAAGCCGTTCCCCAGTCGCTCTGTCACCGCTGTCGCCACGTTGCCCTCGATGATGTCGAACGTCCCCTGGAGATAGCGCTCGGGGGTGCCGATGTCGAGCCAGTACGCGTCCGCGGTGAAGCCGAACAGGCCGTTGCCGACGAGTCGCGGCCAGACCTCGCGCTCGATCGAGACCGGCTTGTCGGCCGGGACGAGGTCGAGAACGCTGCGCTCGAGGACGTACGCGCCTGCGGAGATGAGGTTCGTGTCGATCTGGTCGGCGGGCGGCTTCTCGAGGAACTCCTTGACGCTCGCGTCGTCGTTGAGGCGCACGAGGCCGTAGGCCGACGGATCCGCCACCGGGACGAGGGCGAGCGTGCCCGTCGCGCCCGTCGACTCGTGCAGCGCGAGCTGCGCCGTGAGGTCGATGTCGGTCAGCACGTCCCCGTTGAGCATGAGGAAGCGCTCCTCGAGGAGATCCTCGGCGTACTTCAGCGCTCCGGCCGTGCCGCGGGGCTCGGGCTCCTCGACGAAGCGCAGCCGCAGCCCGAAGGCGGAGCCGTCGCCCAGGACGTTGCGCACGCTGGTCGCCAGGAAGCCGCAGGAGAGGATCACGTCGTCCACGCCGTGGCCGCGCAGCCACTCGAGCATGTAGACGATGAACGGCCTGTCCACGAGCGGGACGACGGGCTTGGGGACGGTCGAGGTCAGCGGACGAAGCCTGGTGCCTTCGCCCCCGACCAGGATCACCGCCTGCATGGAGGGGTTCTCACGGGAGCGCCAAGGATGCCACGGTGCCGCGTCCGACGCCCTCGTACGAGAGTCCGGCCGCCATGACCGCGGTGGCATCGAGGGCGTTGCGGCCGTCCACGACGAGGGTCCCGCGCATGCGCGAGGCGACGTCGGACCAGTCGAGCTCGGAGAACTCCTGCCATTCCGTGACGAGCACGACGGCATCGGCGTCCTCGACCGCGGCCAGCGAACCGGACGCGAGCTGCACGCCCGGGATGAGCCGCTGCGCCTCGGCCTCGGCGATCGGGTCGAACGCGACGACCTGAGCCCCGTCGGCTTGCAGCCGGGCGCTCAGGACGAGCGAGGACGCCTCGCGCATGTCGTCCGTGTCGGGCTTGAACGCGAGCCCCAGCAGGGCGATGCGACGGCCGACGAGCGAACCGAGGTGCTTCTGGAGCTTCGCGACGACGCGCCGCTTCTGCAGCTCGTTGACCTCGATGACCGCGTTCAGCAGCTGGAAGTGGTAGCCCGAGTTGCCCGCGAGCTGCTTGAGCGCGGAGACGTCCTTGGGGAAGCACGAGCCGCCGAAGCCGATCCCGGCCTGCAGGAACTTCGGCCCGATCCGGTCGTCGAGGCCCATCCCGCGCGCGACCTCGAGGACGTCCGCCCCCGTCTCCTCGCAGACGTTCGCGATCTCGTTGATGAAGGAGATCTTCGTGGCGAGAAAGGCGTTGGATGCCAACTTCACCATCTCCGCCGAGGAGATGTCGGTGCGCACGAGCGGGGCGTCGAGCGGCGCGTAGAGGTCGACGACCGCGTCGCCCGCCCAGTCGCCGTCGTCGCCGACGACCACGCGGTCGGGCTGCAGGAAGTCCTTGACCGCCGAGCCCTCCTTCAGGAACTCGGGGCACGACACGTAGCGGAAGCCCTCCTTGCCCTGCTCGGCGAAGACCCGCTTGATCGCCGCGCCGGTTCCGACCGGCACCGTCGACTTCATGATGAGCGCGTGATGGTCGGACGCCGGCATGGCGTCGACCACCGCGTGCACGGCGCTCAGGTCCGCATCGCCCGAGTACGTGGGCGGCGTGCCGACCGCGACGAACAGCAGCTCGGCGCGCTCGAGCGCGTCGGACAGCTGCGTCGTGAAGTGCATCCGCTCGCGGTTCTTCGCCACGAGCTCGCCGAGACCGGGCTCGTAGATCGGGATCTCGCCGCGCTTCAGGCGCTCGATCTTGTCGACGTCGATGTCGACGCACACGACCTCCGAGCCGAGCTCCGCGAAGCCGGCGGCGGTGACGAGTCCGACGTAGCCGGTGCCGATCACGCCGATCGGTGGGCGCTGCTCGCTCATGAGGCGGGTGAGGTTAGCCAGGTACTACGTTCCGACGCGGGTCAGCGACTTCGCGATGTCGCGCATCTGCGGATTCGTCAGCGTGCGCGAGAGCGTGTTGGACACCCAGTAGACCCCGCGGTCGGTCCGCCAGGCGATGAGGCGCAGCCGCGTGCCGTCGTAGTACTCGTGGTAGACCCGGCCGCGCATCCTGATCGTGCCGCCCGGGTCGTCGAGGATCGGCGGCGAGCGCCAGCTCGTGCCCTGCACGCCCCAGTACTGGCCGTTCTCCCCCGCGTAGCCGACGATCCGGTACGCCTTGTACGCGTAGCCCGCGCGGTCCCTGATCGTGTAGAGCCTCGGGTTGGAGGACTGGTTTGCGTAGCCGGCATCGGTGCGGACGGCGGGGTAGTAGACCGGTAGTCCGCCCGCCTTCGTCGACATCGTCGCAACGAAGTCCTCGCCCTGCGTCTTGGCCGCCACGAGCCCGGGCGCGAGCGCGGCAGAGGCGCTGGATCTCTTCGACGCCTTCTTCTTCTTCTTGGAGCTCGACGAGCTCGTGCCCGAGGTCTTCGGCGTCGTCGTCGTCGGCTTGCGCGCGCCGGCGCCGGAGGACCCGCGCACCTCGAGGAACTGATGGACGGTCTTCTGCAGGTTGTCATCGGTGATCGTCACGTACGAGCCGCCGGTGTCGTTCTCGATCCCGGCCGGGAAGCGGACCTCGCGGATCGGCGACTTCGTCGCCTCGTAGGTCAGTCGCAGCAGGCGCAGGATCGCGCCCTCGGAGTTGATGTCCGTCTGCGTGTAGCGGCCGAAGATCCGCAGGAGCTCCTCGCGGTCGGAGAACAGCCGCCCGACACCGACCTGCGACTTCGCCTGCTCGAGGTAGCTCTGCTGGCGCGCGGCGCGCACGAAGTCGTCGTCGAGGTGGCGGAAGCGGACGTAGTCGAGGGAGTCCAGGCCGCAGAGGCGCTGGTAGCCCGGCTCGATGTCGATCGTCGCGTAGCGATCGCCGCCGCCGCCGGCGGGCGGGTTGTTGTCGTTGAAGTAGCGGCGGTCGACGTCGATGTAGAAGCACCCGAGGCGCTTCACCGCGCGCGAGAAGCCGCCGAAGTTCACGTTGACGACGTGGTTGATCGGGATGTTCAGGAGGCTGCGGACCGTCGTGACGGCGAGCTTGGGGCCGCCGATCGAGTACGCGGCGTTGATCTTGTCGACGCCGTGGCCCGGGATCGTCGCCTTGAGGTCGCGCGGGATCGACATGACCGCGGTCGCGTTCTTCTCCGGGTCCAGCCGGATGAGCATCATCGTGTCCGACCGCGCGGCGCCCGGCCCGGCCTTCTCGTTGAAGCGCTTGTCGGAGCCGAGGACGAGGATCGTCTGGGGCTTGCCCGCCTGGACGTCGTCGAGGACGTTCTGCACGCCGCGGATCGGGATCGTCTCGCGGACGAACGCCTGGACGGTCTCGTTGATCTCCAGGCGCAGCGCGGTCGTGACGACCGCGGCGCCCAGCAGGACGATCGCGAGGCTGCCCAGCGCGAAGCGCAGGAGCATCCGCCGGCCTGGACGCGGCGGCGGACCGTCGTCTGCCGGCCAGGAACTCATCGGACACCCCGGCCAGCAGTTGTGTCGCCCAGCGACACAACTGCGACCGAAGACGAAGTCTTCGGCGAACTCACGGGTCGGGCAGTGTAGAAGCCGCCCGCGCGGCTGGGACGTCGGCGCCGTTGACGTTCAGATGACCGGGCAGCCGGGCGACGAACGCGCCGAGCGCCTGCCGGTAGGCGTGCAAGGACGCCACCGAGACCCATTCCTCCGGCCCGTGGTGGCCGCCGCCGACGGGGCCGAACTCGACCGCCGGCACGCCGGCCTCCAGGAACGAGACGGCGTCGGAGGCGCCGTCGCGCCCGACGGACAGGGCGTCCCCGCCGACCGAGCGGCCCACCGCGTCACGCAGCGCCAGGACGTACGGGTTCGTCCGGTGCACGATCGCGGGCGCGCGGGTGAAGCACTTGAGGACGTCGAGATCGCCGATCGCCCGGATCTGGCCGAGGATGGCCTCCGGCTCCTGGTTGGGGAGATAGCGGATGTCCACGTCGATCTCGCAGCGGTCGGGGACCTTGTTGAACGCATCGCCCCCGGCGATCCCGTTCAGGGAGATCGAGGGGCGGTCGAACAGCTCGGAGCTCTCACGACTGAACGGCAGGGTCTCGATTCGACGGAAGACGTCGTGGGCCTTCAGGATCGCGTTGTCGCCGAGCCACGGCGTCGAGCCGTGCGCGGCCGTCCCGTGCACCGCGAGGCGGAGCGCGAGGACGCCCTTCGCCTGGACGCCGATGTGCAGATCGGTCGGCTCCCCGGTGATCGCGAAGTCGCCCGTGAGCCCCTCGGCGACGAGCGTGTCGGTCGAGCGGTGCTCGACGTCCTCGCTCTCCTCGTCGGGCACGCACATGAAGATCACGCGCACCGCGTGCTGGCGCGCGACGTCGACGAGCGCGCACATCATCGCCGCGAGGCCGCCCTTCATGTCGTAGGCGCCGCGGCCGATGAGCCGGTCGCCCTCGATCCGCGGCGCGAACTGCGCGCTGTGCGCCGGCACGACGTCGATGTGGCCGTGCAGGACCACGGTCGGGCCGACCGGCGGGCCGACCGTGGCGAGGATGACGGGCAGGCCGTCGAAGTCACGCACCTGGTGGTCGATCTCGTGCGATCCGAGCCATCCCTGGACGAAGGACGCGGCGTTGCGCACACCGTCCGGGGTGGAGGTGTCGTACGACATCAGCCGCTCCGCGAGGGCGCGCTCGTCCATCGGACGAGCCTAGCCAGGGCTCAGCGGCAGACGATGGCGTACCGGCACGCGACGATCGCCGGGCGCTCGACCGGCGCGCCCGCGTCGATCGAGAGCGCGAGGCGGACGAACTGCGCGTGCGACCACGCCAACGGCGCCGCGCTGAGCGTGCCCTTGCCGGGCGTGGCCGCGGCGCCGCTCGACGGCGGGCGCCCGTCCCACACCTGCTCGGGCAGCATGAGCCCGGAGCCGGCCGCGGCGGCCATCGAGGCGAGCTCCTGCGTCGCCGGACGGCCCGACGCCAGCTCGTACTCGCCGCGCTCGCCCGCGAGCAGCGGCCACGCGCGGCCGTAGGTCTTGAAGGTGTCGGGCTTGCCGATCTCCCACGGCTCGCCGGTGGACGTCTCGCCGTAGCCGTCGTAGGAGAAGCGGTGCCAGAACGTCCCGAGGCTCGACGTGACCTTCAGCTGGTCGTCGACGACGCGCACGGAGTTCTCGATGACCGGGTCGGTCGCCGGCTTGACGCCGAGGCGCACGAGGTCGAGAAAGCTCGGATCGACGACGCGACGCTGGTCGGCGGCGGACGGGCCCGAGTCGCCGACGTTGTACGTCGTCGCCCGGTTCGGCGCCCGGTCCTTCGTCACGCGCAGGTAGTAGGGGCCGGTGGACAGGGGGCCGTTCGTCGTCGCGGTCCACGCCTGCACGCTGCGCTGCCAGGCGTCCGCGGTCGCCTCCCAGCGCGCGGCCGTCGTGGCGTCGCCGGTCCGGCGCATGAGGTCGGCGCCGGTCACGAGGCCCGCGATCTCGGCGGCGATCGTCGCGGGCGACCAGCCGCGCTGGTTCTCCCAGCGCTCCTGACCGGTGAGCGGACCGTGCTTCACGAGGTACTCGCCCGCGAGACGGACCTTCGCGAGCGTGCGAGCGTCGGTGCGGCCGAGCTGCCAGGCGAGGACGATCGGCATCCCGACCTGGTCCATCTGGATCTCCTTCCAGTGCTCCGTGCCGTCGACCTCGGAGTTCTGGGGGAAGGAGCCGTCGGGCTTCTGCTGGCGGAAGAGGAGGAAGTCCAGCGCGCGCTCCGCGGCCGGCCGGTCACCGGCCGCCAGCTGGGCGGTGGCCACCTGGTAGAGGTCGCGTGACCACACGAGGTGATAGACGCCGGAGGGCTTCTCGATCGTGTTCTGCCCCCACGCCCACGGCATGCTCGGCGACGCGACCGACGCGCCGCGGTACGTCTTGTCCTCGCTCGCGGCGAGCACGAGGAGCGACGTGTCGTACAGCGCCGCGTGAGGAGCGGCGGCGGCGGGCCGCGGCGGCAGCGAGTCCAGGTAGTCGTGCCAGCCCTTCGCGTAGCTCGCAGACAGCGCCGGGAAGCCCTGCTGGAGCGAGGCGCTCGCCGCGGCCTGAGCGGCCCCCTTCGTGCGCCCCAGTCCGAGGGCGAGCGTGACGTGGGTGGCCCGGATGCCGTCGACGTCGTGCAGCGCGGGCCGGGCGACCAGCGCCGTCTGCGCCCGGCGGTCCTTGTCGAGTCCGGCGCGGAGGTCGGTGGACAGGTGCAGCGGGCGCCCGTCCAGCGAGCGCACGTCCATGTCGACCAGGACGACGTCGCGCGCGGGATCGGTGACGTAGGTCTTCGTGATGCGCCATGCGCCGTCGCGGGCGGTGACCACCTGGCGCGGTGTGAGGCTGCGCGGATCGGCGGGCGTGACCTGCCCCGTCGCGACCGCCGACTCGCTCTTGCCGCCGACCTCCAGGTCGAGCGACCGCACAGCAGGCCGGTCGATCCGCGGCCAGTACACCTCGCCCATCCCGGTCGACCCGAGCGTGAACCAGACCTTCGAGCGCACGTCGTGCGCGGTGCCGAAGCCCTGCTTGTCGGCGGGCTCCCACGTCTCGGCCGCCTCGGCGACGGCGGTCAGCGTGAGCAGGGCGGACAACAGCACCGCCAGGGACAGGGGTACGCGCAGCATCTCGACGCGCAGCCTTCCCGGTCGGCCGCATCACCATCCATCGATGCATACTGGGCCGGTGTCCCCGCGCATGACCGCCGAGGAGCGTCGCGCAGAACTGGTCGCCGCGGCGGTGGAGGAGTTCGCGCAGGCGGGGCTCGCCGGCGCCTCGACGGAGGCGATCGCGCGGCGCGCCGGGATCTCGCACGCCTACCTCTTCCGCCTGTATCCCACCAAGCGGGCGCTGTTCGCCGCGACGGTCGACGACGCGTTCGGCCACGTCCTGCGGACGTTCCAGGAGGCCTACGCGGCCCGCGACCCGGCGGAGCCCGTGCTCGGCGTCCTGGGCCACGCCTACATCGCGCTCATCGAGGACCGCAGCCGGCTGCTCTTCCAACTCCACGCCTACGCGGCGTGCGGCGACGAGGACATCCGTACGCACGTGCGCGAGCGCTACACCGCCATCTGCTCCTGGATCCGCGAGGTCTCCGGCCGGAGCGAGGACGACATCCGCGTCTTCATGTCCACGGGGCTGCTCCTGGCCGTCGGCGCGGCGATCGACGCACCCGATCTGGCGGGCGACGGAAGCTTCATGCTGCGCGCCCTGGGCAGCCAACCATCTGGTTGAATGCGCAGGGACATCGAGTCGAGGAGAGGGACATGAGCGACGCGTCCTACGACGTCGTGGTGGTCGGCATGGGGGGCGCCGGGCTCTGCGCGGCCCTGTCGTACGCGGAGACCGCCGCGGAGGGCAACCGCACGGCCCGCATCGCCGTGCTCGAGCGCGCGCCGAAGGAGGAGCGCGGTGGGGCGACGCGCTACACGACGGCCCGCTTCCGCGTCGACGACGACAACAACCTGGACCCCACCTTCGTCGACACCGTCGCCGCGACCCACCGCGACGCCGACCTGGACTACTTCCGCACGCTCGAGCGCGAGACCCCCGCGTCGATGCGCTTCATCGAGGAGCGCGGCGTGGAGCTCATCCACTACCCGCTCGGCCTCGCCTCCGGCGTGTACGGCGGTCGTGAGGCGAGTCCGAACGGCGGCGGGAAGGCGATCGTGGAGACGCTCGCCGGCGTGCTCGAGGGCGTCGACGGGGTCGAGATCCACTACGAGACCGAGGCGGTCGACCTCGTCACCGACGAGCGCGGCGCGATCACCGGCATCACCGCCCGCGGCCGCGACGGCTACCTGCGCACCCTCAGCGCGCCCGCGGTGATCCTCGCCTGCGGCGGCTGGCAGAACAACAAGGCGCTCATGTCCCAGTACCTGGGTCCGAACGCCGACGACATGCCGCTCATCGCGCCCGGACTGGCCTACAACACGGGCGACGGCCTGCGCATGGCGACCGACGTCGGCGGCGGCGTGGCGGGGCAGTTCGACATGGTGCACGGCGAGCCGTACGACCGCCGCACGACGTACCCGGACGCCGTCGTCCTCTCCTACCCCTACGGGATCCTCGTCAACGGCCGGGCCGAGCGCTTCATCGACGAGGGCCAGGCGCCGCTGGACCGGACGTTCGAGGCGTTCTCCTACGAGATCTGGCGCAACCAGTGCAACGAGGCGTACCTCATCGGCGACCAGTCGATGGTGACCGTGCCGTTCTACGAGCTGCTGAACACCACCGACAAGGAGCCCGAGACCGCCGACACGCTCGCCGGGCTCGCGGAGAAGCTCGGGCTGGACCCGGGCGCGCTCGAGGCGACCGTCGCCGAGTACAACGCCGCCGCGGGTCCGCAGCCGTTCGATCCGACGACGATGGACGGCAAGGCGACCACGGGCATCACCCCGCCCAAGACGAACTGGGCGCAGCCCATCGAGCGCGGGCCGTTCGTCGGCTACCCGCTCACGACGGCGGTGTGCTTCGTGTTCGGCGGCGTGCGGACCGACGCCCAGGCCCGCGTCGTCTCCCCTGCCGGTGCGCCGATCCCCGGCCTGTACGGCGCGGGCGAGATGACCGGCGTGTTCTACCGCTACTACCCCGTCGGGACCTCGGTCCTCCGCGGGCTGACGTTCGGCCGGATCGCCGGCGCGCACGCCGCCACCGCGGCGGCACGCGAGGTCGCCGCCGTCTAGATGGCGTTCATCACCGACGAGATGCGGGCGCTCATCGGGGCGCCCGGCCCGAAGCTCACGGCCCCGTACCCGCTGGGGCCGGACGAGCTGCGCCGGTTCGTGCAGGCCGTCATGGAGGGCAACCCCGTCCACTGGGACCACGCCGCAGCGGCCGAGAGCCGCTACGGCGAGGTCGTGGCGACACCGCTGCTCCCCATGCACACCCCCACACGCACCGCGCCGGGCGGCCCCGACCCGCTCGAACACCTCCGCGAGGACCCGGACTGGGACGGGATCGACCGCAGCGCAGCGTTCGGCGGCCTGCCCGCGATCGAGCTCCCGCTCAAGCGCATCCTGAACGGCGGCACGGAGGCGGAGTTCTTCCAGCTCGCCAGGCTCGGCGACGTCGTCACCGCGCAGTCCCGCTACACGGACATCACCGAGCGCGAGGGGCGCAGCGGCCCGATGGTCCTGGTGAAGGTGGAGACGACCTACTCCAATCAGGACGGCGACCGGCTGCTGGTCTCGACGATGACGGTGATCATGCGATGACGCCCACCTGCTTCGAGGACGTCGCGGTCGGCGACGAGATCGGGCCGCTCGTGCGCGGGCCGATGACGCCGATGCACCTCTTCCGGTGGTCGGCGGCCATCGAGAACTGGCACCGCATCCACTACGACGACCCGTTCGCGCGCGAGCACGACGGCCTTCCCGGCCTGCTCGTGAACGGCTCGTGGAAGCAGCACGTCCTCGTGCAGCTCATGCGCGAGTGGCTCGAGCCGGAGGGCTGGCTCGCGAAGATCGCGTTCTCGTTCCGCAAGATGGACCACGTCGGCGACGTGCTCGAGGCGCGTGGCACGGTCACCGAGGCCTACGAGCGCGACGGGCTCGGGTTCGTCGTCTGCGAGATCGGAATCCACAACCCGCGGGGCGAGAACAGCACGCCCGGCACGGCGACCGGCGTGCTGCCGCTGCGCGACGGCCCGCCCGTGCCCTACCCCTTCCCCGGCCTGCCGGAGTAGTGGGCCCCGTCCCGCCCACCGCGTTGGACGGCGTGCGGGTCGTCGAGCTGGGCAGCGGCATCCCCACCGCGTTCGCCGCCCGCCTGCTCGGCGACCTCGGCGCCGACGTCGTGAAGGCCGAGCCGCCCGGGGGCGACCCGATGCGCGGGGCCGAGCCGTTGCTCGAGGACGGCACGAGCCTGCTCTTCGAGCTGTGCAACTGGGGCAAGCGCTCGGTATGCGACCCGCCCGCCCACGGCGCCGGGCTCCTCTCCGGCGCCGACGCCGTCATCGCCACGCCGGACGCGCTGCCCGCGCCGCCCGCCGAGCTCGTCGCCGCGCACCCCGCGCTCACGGTCACGACCGTCGCCGGGTTCGGCGCCAGCGGGCCGTGGAGCGAGTGGGCCGCGACCGACCTGATCCTCCAGGCGACCGGCGGGATCATGCAGATCAGCGGCACGTCGGACCGCGAGCCGCTCAAGCACGGGCTGCGGCAGTCGCTGTGGTGCGGCGGGCTGAACGCCGCCTACGCGACGCTGGCCGCCCACCTCGGCGGCGGCGGCGTGCACGTCGACCTCTCGCTGCAGGAGTGCGTGGCCTCCGAGCTCGTGCTCAACGAGGCGCACTACGCGTTCATGGGCGCCGTGCAGGGCCGCCGGCCGCCGGGCGGGGATCCGCTCGCCGGCGAGCCGCTGCCGACCGCCGACGGGCTCGTCTCGCTGCAGACGAGCGGGCTCATCGCCGCGAAGCGCCTCGCCGACCTCTTCGGCGACCCCCGCCTCGACGATCCGCGCTTCGCGAGCACCGAGTCGCGCACGCACAACGCGGCCGAGCTGCAGGCGATCCTCGCCGAGCACCTCTCGAAGGAGTCCGGCCGCGACTTCTTCCTGCGCGCCTCGCGCGAGGGATACCTCAGCGGCTGCGTGCAGACGCCGTCCGACCTCCTCTCGTGCCCCCAGCTTGAGGCACGCGAGGCCTGGCATGCGTTCGACGACCTGCCCGGCGTCCGCTTCCCCGCGAAGATCGCGTCGCTGTCGGCCACACCGCCACGGGTCCGGGGGCGCGCGCCGGCGCTCGGCGGCGCCGTGACCGACTGGGCGCCCCGGCCGTCGCGCGAGCGCCGCGAGGCGCCTCTGACCGGACTGCGCGTCGTCGACCTCTCGACCGTGTTCGCGGTCCCCTACATGGGCGCGCTGCTCGCGGACCTCGGGGCCGAGGTCATCAAGGTGGAGGCGCCGCACCGCCTCGACCAGACGCGCGCGCTGTTCGGCCACCCCTTCCTCGACAACGCCCCGACCGGGGACTGGTGGGACCGCTCCGGGGCCTTCCACGTCGTCAACCGCGGCAAGCGGTCGCTGACGCTCGACCTGTCGCAGGCGGAGGGCCGCGAGGTGCTCCTCGACCTGCTCGGCGAGACCGACGTCCTGCTCGACAACTTCACGCCCCGGGTGCTGCGCGGCTGGGGCATGACCGCCGATGACCTGCACGCCCGCTACCCCCGCCTCGTCACGCTCTCCAACACCGGCTACGGATCGACCGGGCCGTGGGCCCCGTTCCGGGCGCAGGGCACGAGCCTCGAGGCGACGATGGGCATCTCGCACCTCACCGGCTACCGCGACGGCAGGCCGGCGAAGGTCGGCCAGTCCTACCCGGACTTCGTCGCCTGCTGGAGCGGGCTGGTGGCGCTGCTCGCGGCGCTCGTGCACCGCGAGCGCACCGGCGAGGGCCAGCACATCGATCTCGGCATGTACCAGCTCGGCGTCGTCGTCATGCCCGAGGCGGTGCTGCACCTGCAGGCGCACGGCGAGGAGCTGTCGCGGCGCGGCAACGAGGATCT
>Ga0070665_100002233_pt1 | contig 21582 bp, 21 predicted proteins | sample KBSS13metaG_FD_65862 | JGI IMG/M metagenome (GOLD analysis project Ga0070665, IMG submission 65862) | Switchgrass rhizosphere microbial communities from Kellogg Biological Station, Michigan, USA - KBS S1-3 metaG | ecosystem: Host-associated > Plants > Roots > Rhizosphere > Soil ... | reverse complement strand
CGACGACCTGATCCACGAGATCACCACGCGCACCGCGAAGAACGAGCGGATCCTGGTCACCACCCTGACCAAGAAGATGTCGGAGGACCTGACCGACTACCTCCTTGACGCCGGCATCCGCACCCGCTACCTCCACTCCGAGGTCGACACCCTCAAGCGGATCGAGCTCCTGCGCGACCTCCGGCTCGGCGACTACGACGTCCTGGTCGGCATCAACCTCCTGCGCGAGGGGCTCGACCTGCCCGAGGTGTCGCTGGTGTCGATCCTCGACGCCGACAAGGAGGGCTTCCTGCGGTCGGACAAGTCGTTGATCCAGACCATCGGCCGCGCCGCACGCAACGTGTCCGGCCAGGTGCACATGTACGCCGACAAGATCACGCCGTCGATGGAGTCCGCGATCGACGAGACCAACCGGCGCCGGGCCAAGCAGGTGGCCTACAACAAGGAGCGGGGCGTCGACCCGCAGCCGCTGCGGAAGAAGATCGCCGACATCACCGAGATGCTGGCCCGCGAGGGCGAGGACACCCAGGCGCTGCTGGCGACCTGGGCCGGCACCGAGGCGAAGGGCCGGGCCGGCGGCGTGAAGCTGAAGGTCGGTCAGCCGGTGCCCGCACTCGGACAGCTGAACCGCGGCCAGCACGCCGCGGACCTCGCCGGCCTTCCGAGCTCCGAGCTCGCGGGTCTGATCCAGGAGCTGACCGACCAGATGAAGGCGGCGGCCGGTGAGCTGCAGTTCGAGCTCGCCGCCCGGCTCCGCGACGAGGTCAACGACCTCAAGAAGGAGCTCCGCCAGATGATGGAAGCCACGAAGTAGCCCGTGGACGCAGAGCGGATGCGTGCGCACTGCCAGGCGAAGCCCGGTACCTGGGCCGACAACCCGTGGGGCCACGAGTTCCCGGTGTTCAAGGTCGGCCCGGGGGAGCGGGGCAAGATCTTCGCGTTCCTGGGCGGTAGCGGGGTCGGTGTGAAGGCCGCCCGCAGTCGCGAGGCGGCCGACGAGTGGCTCGTGCGCTACCCCGACAGCGCGTCGGTGATGGCCTACATCGGCCGCTCGGGGTGGAACGACCTGGCGTTCGCCGGCATCCCGGACGACGAGCTCCTCGAGGCCGTCGACGAGTCCTACCGCCTGGTCGTCGAGGGTCTTCCCCAGAAGCTGCGCCCCGACGGCTGGGACGCGGTCTGATCCGTCGGTCGAGCTTGTCGAGACCTTGAGCCGCTGGTCTCGACAAGCTCGACCGGCGGGGGGGGTCGGTGTGTCGAGACCCTGACCCGCTGGTCGCGAGAGGCTCGACCGTCGGCTCAGGCGTCCTCGGACCGCTCCTGGTCGCGGAGGATCGAGCGGGGCGTGTCAGTGGTCGACTCGCTGCCCGCGCTGGGCGATGTCGGCGGCTCGAGGGCCTTGGCCTGGCTGCGCTCCAGCTTCTCGATCCTCCCCTCGATGATCGACTGCTTGCTCGCAGCCACACGGAGGACGTTCCCCGCAGTGGGGATCAGCACGAAGATCGGCCAGATGAAGCCGTCGTGTCCGGTCAGGAACCAGATGGCCCAGCAGATCAGGTTGGGGATCAGGAATCCCATGAACGCCTCGCGGAGCGAGTCCCGGTAGTGCGCCTCCGCCTTGCGCTGGAGATCATGGCGGGAGGACAGACTCACCGCAGGCACCTGCGCATCGGCCGCCAGATCGAGCAACGGGGGCACGAGGTCGGCGTACGTCTTGGCGCCGTCGACCTGCCCGGTCCGCTCGTCGAGCTCGTCGCGATCCAACCGCCCCTCGGCGTACGCCTCGGCCAGGGCGTCGTGGACCACCGCGCGGTCGCGGTCGGAGGCCCGCATCCCGGCGTACGCCGGGTCGCGCGGGTCGTGCTGGAAGCGGCTCCAGAGACTGCCGCTGCTCCCCGTGGTCACCCGGTCATCGTAGGACGAGCGCCACGCGAGCCGCGCCGACCAGGTCGTCCGTCCGTCCCGTCGAGGCCAGTGCTGCCTCGACGACCCCACCGTCCCGGTCCGACGCGTGCAGCATCACCCCGGGCTCGACCACCAGTCCGACATGGTGCACGCGCTGCCCGGGCCGCGCGAAGAAGTAGAGGTCGCCGCGGCGTACGTCCTCGACGGCTACGGTCGGGAGCGCTGCGGCCTGGTCGGCGGCGTCGCGCGGCACCGTCCTGCCGAGCGCCCGGTGGGTCAGGTGGACCAGGCCCGAGCAGTCGATGCCGTGGCGGTTGAGACCGCCCCAGACGTACGGCGTGCCCAACAACCTGCGCGCCAGCGCGACGGCGTCCTCGGTTCCCGTGGGGAACATGTCGTGTACGTGCAGCTCCGGTAGCTCCGCCTCGCCGCCGCCCACGTGTTCGGCATCGACCCACCCGGGGTAGCCGAGGTCGCCGAGCGACGAGGGCTGCCAGGGGAGCACGACCTCGAGCCGCCCGTCCCGCTCGGCTCCGGTGACCACCACGGGCTCGCCGGCCAGGGCCTCGGTGACCCGGTCCTCGCGCGCCGAGCCCGTCGAGGCTCGCCAGACCGGCGCGACCTCGACGGTCACCAGGCGGGGGCTCATCGCGTGATCTCCTCCCACGCCGCTGCCGCGATCCGGGCGATGCCCGCCTCTCGCTCCTCCTCGGACCCCGGCGCCGAGACCAGCACGGCCAGGCCCACCGGAGGCAGGTCCGGGGCTCGCACCAGCGCTACGTCGTGGTTGACGCTGGAGATCCACCCGGTCTTGTTGCCGATGACCAGCCCGTCGGGCAGGCCGGCCGGGATGCCGTTGCGGTACTCCTGGGCCTGCAAGGTGTGCTCGCACGCGGCCGACGCGTCCGGACCGGCCAGCCGCCCCTCGGCGAGCGCGACCACGAGCCGGGCCATGTCGTCGGCGGTGATCAGGTTGTCGGTGCCGGAGTCCCGAGCCGGGTAGTCCTCGATGCCGCGGACGATGGTCGTCAGCTCGGAGCAGCCCGCGTCGGCGAGGACGGCGGCGACCTCGCCGGTCCCGACCTCGTCGAGCACGACGTTGGTCGCCAGGTTGCCGGAGACGGTCACCATCCGCTCCACCAGGTCGCCCAGCGGGACGTCGGTGCCGAGCGCCGACCAGGTCGCCGGGTCGGAGTCCTCCTCCTGGTCCATGGTGAAGGTGTGCCCGGGCAGCTGCGAGGCGAACTCGTCGTGCACCCGCACCGGCCGGCCGAGGTCGAGATCCCCCCGCTCCGCGAGCCGGTGGACGGCGATCAGGATCGGCAGCTTCATGATGCTGGCCGAGTAGTGACGCGCGTCGGGCTCGATCGACACCCGGGGCTGCTCCTCACCCGACACCCGGGCGACCACGGACACGATGCCGTCCCGTCGGAGGGAGTCGACGGCGGCGGACAGCGGACTCTCGGCATGCGTCTGGCTCATCCCGGCATCGTAGGAAAGGCCCGCGTCGTAGCGCTCGGCGAGGCGTCATCCTGGCTTACGATGCGGCAGGCGCGTGACAGGGGTCGAGCCTGGGAGGGGGCCGCGTGACCACGGCGAACCGCTGGCTGACGATGCTCGTCGTCCTCCTGGTCCTGGCCACCGGGCTCGGTGCGGCGCTCACCTGGCGCACGCACGGTGACCGGGCCGACGCCGCGACCCGACAGCTGCGGTACGGCGCCGTGCTCACCGCCGCGGGCACCGAGGTCACGGCGTTCGTCAACATGCGCTACGACCGGGCGTCGGCGTCCGTCGACGCGGTGGCCGCCGGGGCGACCGGCGACTTCCGCGACCACTACGTCCGGTCCGCGGGCAGGGTGGTCCGGGTCCTCCAGCGCAACCGCTCGACGATGACCGGACGGGTCGTCTGGTCCGGGGTCACGGCGATCAGCCCGGACCGGGCGACGGTGATCGTGGCGACCACGGGGACCGTCTCGAACCGTCGGACCCAGGGCACCGACCAGCCCCGCAACTTCCGCTTCCGGGTGACGCTCGTCCACCTGGGCGGGCACTGGCTGACCTCCGACATCCAGTTCGTGGGCGACGCCCGATGAGCCGGCCGGCCACCGTCGCCCTCGGCAGCTGCGCCCTGGTCCTCGCCGCCGTGGGAGGCGCCGAGGTCTGGTACCTCTGGGGCACGTCGGCTCACACGCCCAGTGCCGAGCGCCCCGTCGTCGTCGGCGACATCGACGCCCAGTCGGCCGTCGACACCGCCGCGACGGATGCCGCCGCGATCTTCTCGGCGTCCTGGCGCCGCTACGACGCCCATCTGGCACAGGTCACCTCGCTGATGACCGACGACATGGCGGCGCGCTACCGCACGACGGCCCAGCCGGTCCGCGGCCGGGTGGTGGCGAGCCGGACCAGCACGGTGACCCGGGTGGCGGCCTCGGGGGTGGTGCGCGCCTCGTCCGACGAGGTGCTCGCGCTGCTGTTCCTCGACCAGCGGACGACCGCGGACGGCGGCCCCCCGTCGTACGCCGCCCGCCGCGCGCTGGTCACGATGGTGCACGGCGACGGCGGCTGGCTGGTGGCCAACGTGCAGACGCGCTGAGGCGTGGACTGACTGGCCGTTCAGTCGTCGGTGCGGCAGAGTGGCCACGTGCCTCATCACGACACCGACCTGGCCATCATCGGCGCCGGGCCCGCCGGACTGTTCGCCGCCTACTACGCCGGGTTCCGCGGTCTCCGCGTCGCCGTCGTCGACTCCTTGCCTGAGCTCGGCGGCCAGGTGACCGCGATGTACCCGGAGAAGCAGATCCTCGACGTCGCCGGCTTCCCGTCGATCAAGGGTCGCGACCTGGTCGAGGGCCTGGTCGAGCAGGCGAACACCGCCGAGCCCGCCTACCTGCTCGACAAGACCGCGACCGACCTGAGCACGACGGACGACGACGTCACGATCACGCTCGACGAGGGCACCACCCTGACCGCCAAGGCACTGCTGATCACCGCGGGGATCGGCAAGTTCAGCCCTCGACCGCTGCCGGCGGGTGACGGCTGGCTGGGCCGCGGGATGGAGTTCTTCGTGCCCAGCTTCGCACCGTACGCCGGCAAGGACATCGTGATCGTGGGCGGTGGCGACTCGGCGTTCGACTGGGCGGTCCACCTCGAGCCGATCGCGCGGTCGGTCGCGCTGGTCCACCGGCGCGACGCGTTCCGGGCGCACGAGCGCACCGTGCAGCAGGTGCGTGACTCGGGCGTCGAGATCATCACCAAGGCCCAGGTCACCGGGCTCTACGGCGAGCCGACCGTGGCCGAGGTCGAGATCACCGTCGACGGTCAGGAGCCGGTACGGCGCCCGGCCCAGGCCGTGGTCGCGGCGCTCGGGTTCATCGCCGACCTCGGTCCGCTGCAGCAGTGGGGGATCGAGGTGCAGAAGCGGCACGTCGTCGTCGACGGCTCGATGCGGACCAACCTGCCGCGGGTCTTCGCGGCCGGTGACATCACCGAGTACCCCGGCAAGGTCCGGCTGATCGCGGTCGGCTTCGGCGAGGCGGCGACCGCGGTCAACAACGCCGCCGTGGTGATCGACCCGAGCGCCCACGTCTTCCCCGGACACTCGAGCGAGGGCACCTGATCGAGCACGTCGCCGGTCCGGATAAGGTCGTACCTACTGGCCGGTAGCATCGGCGCGGCCACGTCCGGGAAGGTGCACTGCGTGCGCGTCGCACTGCTGTCCTACCGCAGCAAGCCGCACTGCGGCGGCCAGGGCGTCTACGTCCGCCACCTCAGTCGCGAGCTGGTCCGCCTCGGCCACCACGTCGAGGTGTTCTCGGGACAGCCCTACCCCGAGCTCGACGAGGGCGTGCGGCTGACCCGCGTGCCGAGCCTCGACCTCTACCGCGAGCCCGACCCGTTCCGCACGCCGCCCCTCCACGAGTACCGCGACCTGGTCGACGTCCAGGAGGTCGCGACGATGTGGACCGCTGGTTTCCCGGAGCCGCGCACGTTCAGCCGCCGGGTTCTGCGGATCCTCCGCGAGCGCGCCGACGAGTTCGACCTCGTGCACGACAACCAGACGCTCGGCTCTGCCCTGCTGGGCGTGGAGGCCGCGACCGGGCTGCCGCTCGTCGCCTCGATCCACCACCCGATCAGCATCGACCGCCGGATCGACCTCGCGGACGCGCCCACCTGGCAGAGACGCGTGTCCCTGCGCCGCTGGTACGGCTTCGTCCGGATGCAGGCCCGCGTCGCCCGGGGGATGCGGATGATCCTCGCGCCGTCGGAGTCCTCGAGGCGCGACATCGTGCGCGAGTTCGGCGTCGACGCCGGCCGGGTCCGGGTCGTGATCCTCGGCGTCGACGACGGGTTCGTGCCCCCGACGTCGCCGCGGGTGCCCGGCCGGATCCTGGCGATGGCCAGCGCGGACGCGCCGCTCAAGGGCATCGCGACGTTGCTCGAGGCCTTCGCCAAGCTCTGCACCGAGCGCCCGGAGCTCGAGCTCCTGCTCGTGACCCGACCGATCCCAGGAGGCCGCACCGAGCAGCTCCTCGACTCGCTGGCGATCCGCGAGCAGGTGCGCTTCGTGAACGGCGTCAGCGACGCCGAGCTGGTCGAGCTGATGGGCTCCGCCGAGGTCGCCTGTGTGCCCAGCCTCTACGAGGGGTTCTCGCTCCCGACGGCCGAGCTGATGGCGACCGCGACCCCGCTGGTCGTCTCCCGGGCCGGCGCGATCCCCGAGGTGGTCGGGCCCGACGGTCTCTGCGCCGACCTGGTGACGCCGGGCGACGTCGGTGAGCTGACGACGGCGCTCGCGACCCTGCTGGACGATCCCGAGCGCCGGGCCCGCTACGGCTCAGCCGGGCGCCGGCGCGTGGAGGAGCTGTTCAGCTGGCGGGCGGTCGCCGTCGCCACCGCCGCGGCCTACGACGAGGCCGTCGAGGCCCATCGGTCTCGACAGGCTCGACCACCGAGTGGCAGGAGGGCACGTGCTCACCGTTGACTTCGACCGGCTCGGCCTGCGCCCGGGCGAGCGCGTCCTGGACCTCGGCTGCGGTGCCGGACGCCACGCGTTCGAGATGTACCGCCGTGGCGCGGACGTCGTCGCGTTCGACCAGGACGCCGACGAGCTGGCCGGGGTCCGCGACCTGTTCGTGGCGATGCAGGAGGCCGGGGAGGTGCCGGCCGGCGCGGAGGCCGACGTGAAGGAGGGTGACGCGCTCTCCCTGCCGTTCGCCGACAGCGAGTTCGACCGGATCGTGGCGGCCGAGATCCTCGAGCACGTTCCCGCCGACATCCAGGCCCTGTCCGAGCTGGCACGCGTGCTCCGACCCGGCGGCACGATCGCGCTGACCGTGCCGCGGTGGTTCCCCGAGATGGTCTGCTGGAAGCTCTCGCGGGCCTACCACGACACCCCGGGCGGCCACATCCGCATCTACACCGACGCCGAGCTCGTCGGCAAGGCCGAGAACGCCGGGCTGGTCTACGACGGTCGCCACTACGCGCACGCCCTGCACTCGCCGTACTGGTGGATCAAGTGCGCGGTCGGCGTCGACAACGACGAGCATCCGGTGGCGAAGGCGTACCACCGCCTCCTGGTCTGGGACATCATGAAGAAGCCGCGCGTCACGCAGTGGACCGAGCGGGCGCTCAACCCGGTGCTCGGCAAGAGCCTGGTGGTCTACCTGCACAAGCCGGATCGGGACCTCGAGGACCTCGATGCGTCCTGAGCGGCTGTCCCCGACCGAGGTGGCCGCGTCCGGTGCGGCGATCGCCTCCCTGCAAGAGACCGACGGCGCGATCCCCTGGACCGTCGGCGGTCATACCGACACCTGGAACCACGTCGAGTCGGCGATGGCGCTCCTGGTCGCCGGCCGGCTCGACGCCGTCGACGGCGCCTGGGGATGGGTGCGTCGGACGCAACGGCCCGACGGCTCCTGGCCGATGAAGGTCTCCGGCGGTGTCGTCGAGGACGCCAGCGGCGAGACCAACATGGCGGCCTACGTCGCCGTCGGCGTCTGGCACCACTGGCTGGTGCGCCGCGAGCTCGGTTTCGTCGCCGCGCACTGGCCGCTCGTACGCCGCGCCCTCGACTACGTGTGCGGGTTCCAGCTGCCGTTCGGCGGCATCGCGTGGTCCCAGGAGTGGCACGACGGTGCACCCGCGACGGTCAACCGCGAAGCGTTGCTGGCAGGGTCCTCCAGCATCCACCACGCCCTCCGTGCCGGCCTGACCCTGGCCGAGCTCCTCGACGATCCACAGCCGGAGTGGGAGCTGGCCACCGGTCGCCTCGGCCATGCGCTGCGCGAGCACCGCGACGGCTTCCTGGACAAGTCGACGTTCTCGATGGACTGGTACTACCCGGTCCTCGGCGGCGCGGTCCGCGGCCCCGACGGGCAGAGGCTGCTCGCCTCGGGCTGGGACGACTTCGTGGTGCCCGGCCTCGGCGTCCGGTGCGTGAACACCAAGCCGTGGGTGACCGGCGCCGAGACCTGCGAGCTCGCGCTGGCGCTCGACGCGCTCGGCGACCGGGAGTGCGCCTGGCGGATGTTCGCGGCCGCACAACACCTGCGTCAGCCCGACGGCTCCTACTGGACCGGCTACGTCTACACCGACCGGGTCAACTGGCCGGCCGAGCACACCACGTTCACCACCGCCGCGGCGCTCCTCGCGCACGACGCCCTCACCGAGGTCACCGGGGGAGCGGGCGTCGTCCGGGGAACCGGGCTCGTCCCCGACCCGGAGCCGCTGGTCCTGGAGTGCGGCTGCGGGTCAGCCGACGTCCTCGCCGGACGCGCCTGACACGCGTTCGAGCACCCGCAGCGACCCGACCTCGGAGCGTTGCTCGAACGCGCCCGAGGCGAGCGCGCGCAGGTACACGTCGTACGGCGGGCGTCCGCCGTCGGCGGGGTCGGGGAACACGTCGTGGATCGCCAGAAGCCCACCGGCCATCACCCACGGCGCCCAGCCGGAGTAGTCGGCCTGCGCGGGCACCTCCCCGTGGCCGCCGTCGACGAACAGCAACGAGAGCGGCGTGCGCCACCGCGCCGCCACGGTCGCCGAGTCACCGACGACGGCCACGACCACGTCCTCGAGCCCGGCGTCCTCGATCGTCCGCCGGAAGAAGGGGAGGGTGTCGATCCGCCCGGTGCGGGCGTCGACCAGGGATGCGTCGTGGTGCTCCCAGCCGGCCTGGTTCTCCTCGGAGCCGCGATGGTGGTCGACGCTGAACACGACGCCCCCACCGAGCGCGCGGGCTGCGGCGCCGAGGTAGACCGCCGACTTCCCGCAGTAGCCGCCGACCTCGAGCACCGGACCGTGGGGGAGTCGTTCGAGGGCCCGACGGTGCAGGGCGAGCCCCTCGTCGTCCGGCATGAAGCCGCGCGCGGCGCGCGCCACTGCCAGCAGGTCCTCCGTCAACGACGCGCCCGGTGCCACTCGAGGTAGCGCTCCACCGCCCGGACGACGTGCTCGGACCGGATCGAGGGGAAGACGTCGAAGGCGTGCTGCGTGCCGGGGAACTCGGCGTACGCCACGCTGTTCTTCGACGTCGTGCGTAGCGCGGCGACGAACAGCCGGGCCTGCTCCACCGCGACCAGGGAGTCGCGGGCGCCGTGGAGGACGAAGAAGTCGGGAGCGTCCTCGGTGATGCGCAGGATCGGCGAGGCCTGCTCGAAGACCTCGGGGTCGGCCTCCCAGCTGCGCTGCACGATCTTCGGCGCGAGGTAGTGGTCGCGCATCAGCACGGCGTTCTTCAGGCCCGTGGCACCGGCGAAGTCGTAGACGCCGTAGAACGGAACGGCGGCCTGGACGCGGGTGTCCGCGCCCTCGAAGCCCGGCTGGTACGCCGGGTCGTTCGGCGTGAGAGCAGCGAGCGCGGTGAGGTGGCCACCGGCCGACCCACCGGTGATCACGAGGTACGACGGGTCGCCGCCGTACTCCTCGATGTGCTCCTTCACCCAGGCGATCGCCCGCTTCACGTCGACGATCTGTGCCGGGAAGGGGTCGCGGGGGGCGAGCCGGTAGTTGACCGCGACACAGACCCAGCCACGCTCGGCCATCCGCTGCATCAGCGGGATGCCCTGCTCGTTCTTCGAGCCCATCGTCCAGCCGCCGCCGTGGACCTGCAGGAGCACCGGCGCGCCGACAGGGTCGGGGCCGGCGCCGCGGTAGACGTCGAGCAGCCCGCGCTTGCCCGCGTCGGTGTAGGGGACGTCGCGGTCGACCCGCACCCTCGGGTTGCGTCGCGAGAAGGGGTTCAGCAGCTTGCGCCACGGCGTCGCCAGGTCGACCGTCGTCGGCCGCTCGCCCGGTCGGTCGGCGTACTCCTCACCGAGGGTGTCGACCAGGGACTGCTCGGCGAGCACCTGCACCTGACGGCTCTGCCGGACCAGGTGCACCAGGCCGAGTGCGGTGCCGGCGGCAAGTGCGAGGCCGAGCCGGCTGCGGCGGTCGCGCCCGCGCGCGAGGTGGACGGCGGTGTCGGCCGCCGTGAGGACGAGCAGCTGGGGGGCGAGCTCGCTGGTCGGCCAGCCGAGCGCGAACGACGCCAGGCCGCGGCGGAGACCCGAGGCCGGGGGGCGCACCGCGTTCGCGGTCAGGGCGGCGGTGATCAGTCGGCGACGGAGGAAGGACACACCCCGATGCTACCCACCGGTAACTCGTCTCGCTCGCCCTCCCGGCGGGCGGGACGCGTGTCCCGGGAGGTCGGGACGGCTGCCTCTCACGCCCGGGTCGACACCGGCGCAGAGTGTCGGGCACCAGGAGAGAGTGAGAGGGAGCAGGGGGCGACGGAGATGGACCGACTCACCGACCGCGAGCGCGAGGTGCTGACGCTGATCGCGCGGGGGATGTGCAACAGTGAGATCGCGGGCGAGCTGTTCCTGAGCCAGGCCACGGTGAAGACCCACGTCGCGCGGGTGCTCCGGAAGCTCGGGCTTCGGGACCGCACCCAGGCAGCCGTGGCGGCGTACGACCTCGGCATCGTGCGGCCGCGCACCGTGGACCCGACGGCTCAGGTGCTGCTGGCCTGGGCGTGATCGGACCCGGCGACCGGACCGCAGCGAGCGCACCGGCAACGGCACCGGCGCCAGGGGGCGAGGAGTCCTAGGCTGCGCACATGGCATCTCGCGCATCCAACTTCTGCATCGACGCGGCCGATCCGTACGCCCAGACCATGTGGTGGGGCCAGGTCCTCGAGGACTTCACCGTGGACGACGAGTGGGCGATGAACCCCGACGACGAGGAGTGCGGGTTGACCGGTCCGGACGATCGTTACCTGCTGTTCCTCAAGGTCCCCGAGCCGAAGACGGTCAAGAACCGCATGCACCTCTGCCTGCGTCCGACCGACCGGACCCGCGACGAGGAGATCGAACGGATCCTCGGGTTGGGCGCGACGCTGGTCGACGACCTGCGTCAGGGTGACCGGGGATGGGTCGTGCTGGCCGATCCGGAGGGCAACGAGTTCTGCGTGCTGACGCCCTACCGGCCCTCGACCGAGGCCGCCGCGGGGTGACCGCGCCGGCGACGATCCTGGTCGCCCGGCACGCCGAGGCGGAGTACGAGACTCACCACTGGGCCGACGAGGGCGGTTCGCTGACCCGCGTCGGCCGCGACCAGGCGCACGCCCTCGGCCGCCGGCTGGCCGAGCGCGGGATCGCCCATGTTTACGCCAGCACCTACGCCCGGGCGGTGCAGACGGCCGAGATCGCAGCGAGCCGGCTCGGCGTCACGGTGACGACGCGCGAGGGCCTCCGGGAGTTCTCCGTGGGCTCGATGGCAGGGTCGCGTGCCGACGATCCGTTCGCCGAGACGTACGGCGCGTGGCTCGCCGGTGACCTCGACCGCCGTCTCCCGGGTGGCGAGAGCGGTGCGGAGCTGCGGCTCCGGATGCACCACGTGCTCTACGAGATCGAGGAGCGACACCGCGGCGAGACCGTGCTCGCGATCAGCCACGGCGGACTGATGCGACTGACCCTGCCGCTGATCCTGACCCGCGAGCCGGCCGACCCACCGGCCCGGCTCGGGAACTGCGCCGTGGTCGAGCTGACCGCCGACGACCACCACTGGACCTGTGTGCGATGGCCGGCCGCCGCACCTGAGCGCTAGCACGGTGAGATGACACGGTGGTGACGATTTCATGAAGGTCTCTAGCCAGGCGGGCCTGTCTACCTATATGTTCGCGCACGAAACATAAACCGGTACGGCGGTGTCCCCGCCGTGCCGCCGGACGGAAGGGCGCAGCCGAATGCGCAGGACCACAGCTTCGATCGGAATTCTCGGGGTCGCGGCGGCACTCAGCCTCACCGCCTGCGGCTCATCCAACAGCAGCAACGCCGGTGACGGCGGCTCGAGCGGCAGCGGCACCACCGTGAAGGCCGCGTGCAGCCTCGACAACCCGCCGCAGAGCCAGGCGAAGCTGCCGGCGACCGTCGACCTCGGCAAGACCAGCGGCAAGGTCGGGGTGATCCTGCCCGACACCACGTCGTCGACGCGCTACACGCAGTACGACGCGCCGTTGCTGACCAAGGCCCTCACGGACGCCGGTATCACGCCCGACGTGCAGAACGCCCAAGGCGACAAGAACAAGTTCGCCTCGATCGCCCAGAGCATGATCGGTGAGGGCGTGAAGGTCCTCATCATCGACTCGATCGACGCCGCGTCAGGCGCCGGTGTGGAGAAGGCGGCCGACAAGGCCGGGGTCAAGGTCATCGACTACGACCGCGTCAACCTCGGCGGCACGGCGCCCTACTACGTCTCGTTCGACAACGAGGACGTCGGCAGGCTCCAGGCGCAGACCCTGCTCGACTGCCTCAAGGCGCAGGGTGTGACCAGCCCGAAGATCATCATGATGGACGGCGGTACCGACGTCGACAACAACGCCGTGCTGTTCAAGAAGGGCGCCCACGAGGTGCTCGACAGCAGCGGCGCCGACATCGTCGGCGAGGCCGTGGTCAAGGGTTGGCTGGTCGCCAACGCCGCGCCCGCGTTCTCCGGTGCGCTGACCGCCGCCGGTGGCCAGGTGGACGGCGTGCTCGCCGCCAACGACGACATCGCCAACGCCGTGATCGGTGTGCTGAAGACCAACGGGTTGAACGGCAAGGTCGTCGTCACGGGTCAGGACTCCGGTACCGAGGGACTGCAGAACATCGTCACCGGCCAGCAGAGCATGACGATCTTCAAGAACGTCAAGCTCGAGGCCAACGCCGCCGCACAGCTTGCGATCGCCCTGATCGCCGGCAAGGACCCGACCGCGGCCGGCATGACCCTGAGCAAGTTCGACGACCCGCAGTCGCCGAGCCACAACCTCCAGGCGCTGCTCCTGCCGTCGCAGGTGATCACGCAGGCGAACGTCAACGACGTGATCAAGGCCGGCGCGCTGACCGCGGCCGACATCTGCAAGGGCATCGAGTCGCAGTGCTCCACCCTCGGGATCAAGTAGCCGAGTGAACCATCGCCTCCGGCGACCGGGGATGACCCACATCCCCGGTCGCCGGAAGCATCCACGCGATCGTCCAGGGGAGTTCTCATGACCGAACCGATCCTGTCCGCCCGCAAGCTCAACAAGAGCTTTGGGCCCGTCCACGTGTTGCACGACGTGGATCTCGACGTCTACCCGGGCCAGGTCACCGCAGTCGTCGGCGACAACGGCGCCGGAAAGTCGACGCTCGTCAAGTGCTTCGCCGGGATCAACTCGATCGACAGCGGCGAGGTCGTGTACGAGGGCAAGCCCGTCGTCCTCCACGACCCGCGCGACGCGACCGCGCTCGGGATCGAGTTCGTCTACCAGGACCTCGCGCTCGCCGACAATCTCGACATCACCCAGAACATGTTCCTGGGTCGCGAGATCACCCAAGCCCGTGCGTTGCTCAACGACGGCGAGATGGAACGTCAGGCGCGCAAGACCCTGGAGAGCCTGTCGGTCCGGACCGTCTCCTCCGTGCGACAGCTGGTCGCGAACCTCTCCGGAGGTCAGCGGCAGACCGTGGCGATCGCCAAGGCCGTCCTGTGGAACAGCAAGGTGGTGTTCCTCGACGAGCCGACCGCGGCGCTCGGTGTCGCGCAGACGCGGCAGGTGCTGGACCTGGTCCGGCGGCTCGCCGACCAGGGCCGCGGCGTCGTCCTGATCTCGCACAACATGAACGACGTGATGGAGGTGGCCGACCGCGTGGTCGCCCTCTTCCTGGGTCGGGTCGCGGCGGAGGTCCACAAGAAGGACACCAGCACGACCCAGATCGTGGAGCTGATCACCTCCGGCCGGAGCGGCGACATCGGTCTGACCGCCACGACCGCGGACCAGAGCATCTAGGGAGGAGGGGCCATGTCTGACAAAACCCCGGAGACCAGCGTCGCCGCCGGCAATCTGCCCGCCGGCGACCGGTCCACTGCGTTCTCGCTCGACGTCGAAGAGCGCTCCATCGGTGACTCGGTCCAAGGGTGGGTGGGGAAGCTCCGCACGGGCGACCCCGGAGCCCTTCCCTCGGTGCTCGGGCTCGTCGTCCTCGCCCTCATCTTCATGCAGGTCAGTGACCGCTTCCTGACCCAGTACAACATCGGGAACATCCCGGGCCAGGGCGCCTACATCGCGATCATCGGCCTCGGCCTGGTCTTCGTGCTCCTGCTCGGCGAGATCGACCTGTCCGCCGGTACGGCGGGTGGCACGTGCGGCGCGATCGCCGCCCTGGCCGTCTCGAGCGGAAAACTGCACGGCTCGCTCCCGGGACTCCTCTACTGGTGCCTGGTGATCGGGCTCCTGCTCGCGATCGCGCTGGCGGTCTGGCTCAAGGCGTGGTCGGCCGCCGTGGTCGTCGCGATCGGCTGGGTCCTCGTGGTCACCAACCTGACTCAGCACCTCTTCCTGGGGCTGATCGCGGCCGTGTGCATCGGTGCCGCCATCGGCGTCCTCAACGGCTATCTCGTCGCCAAGGTCGGGATTCCCAGCTTCGTGGTCACCCTGGCCCTGTTCTTGGCCTGGCAGGGCGTCACCCAGTTCGTGCTCAGCGGCCAGCCGATCCAGACCGCCAACTACGACCAGTGGTCCAACCTGGCCTACGGCAACCTGAGCGTCGTGTGGAGCTGGATCTTCACGATCGTCGTGGTCGGCGGCTTCGTCGCCTACACCGTGGTCACCGCGGTGAGCGCCCGGCGCCGCAACCTCGCCCACGACAGCCTCAACCTCGTGCTGATGCGTGGCGGCGCGCTGACGGTCGTGGCGATCGCGCTGACGGTCTTCTTCACCCAGGACCGCGGCCTCAACGGCGCCTCCAGGCGTGGCATCCCGGAGCCGGCGGTGATCGCGATCGTGCTGATGATCCTGTGCACCTTCGCGTTGTCCAAGACCACCTGGGGACGCCACCTCTACGCCACCGGCGGCAATGCCGAAGCCGCTCGTCGCGCCGGCATCGACGTCGTCCACATCAAGGTGACGGCGTTCGTCCTCTGCTCGGCCTTCGGCGCCCTCGGCGGCATCATGCTCGCGTCGTCGCAGTCCTCGGCATCCCTCGACCTCGGCTCCGGCAACGTCCTGCTGTTCTCGGTGGCCGCGGCGGTCATCGGCGGTACGTCGCTCTTCGGCGGCCGCGGCAAGCCACGCGACGCCATCATCGGGGCCCTGGTGATCGCGATCATCCCCAACGGGCTGAGCCTCAAGCCCAGCATCAATCCTCAGTGGCAGTCCGTGATCACGGGCGTCGTACTGCTGCTGGCGGCCGCGATCGATGCCGTCTCCCGGCGTCGAGCGGCGAGGTCCTGACGGAGCTGTGGCCACGCGCCGTACGTCGCTGGGAGCCGTTCGACCCGACGACATCAGACAGCACAACCTGTCGCTCCTGTTGAGCCATGTGCACCGTGACGGCGCTCTGACGCGCGCCGAGCTGACCCAGCGACTCCACCTGAGCCGGTCCACGGTCGGCGCGCTCGTCGGTGACCTGGCGCAGCTCGGCCTGATCGAGGAGGTGGTCCCGAGCGGCGGGGCACGGGTCGGCCGTCCCTCGCACGTGGTCGCTCCGCACGCCGCCGGACCGTACGCCGTCGGCGTCGACGTCGACGTCGCCCACGTCACGGTCGCCGCGATCACGCTCGGTGGCTCCGTGGCGGCCCGCGAGGTGATCGCGACCGACGGGGTGGTGCAGCCAGACGGACTCGTGCGGCTGATCCTCGACGCGCTCACCCGGCTGCGCACGTCGGCCGCGTCTGCCGGGCGGGTGTGTGGCGTGGGCATCAGCATCCCCGGCACGGTGGACGTCGCCACCGGCCGGATCGGCGTGGCCCCCAACCTGGGCTGGGAGAACGTCCCGCTCGGTCGGATGCTCCAGGACGAGCTGCCGATCCAGGCCCCGGTCGTGATCGGCAACGACGCGGATCTCGCGGTGCTGGCGGAGCACCAGCGGGGCAACGCCCGCGACAGCGACGACGTCGTCTTCCTGATCGGCCGGATCGGCGTCGGCGCGGGCATCATCATCAACGGCGTCCCCGTGCGCGGGCGCGACGGTCACGCCGGCGAGATCGGGCATAACGTCCTGGACCCGTCCGGACCGCTCTGCCACTGCGGCAAGCACGGCTGCATGGAGACCTTCCTCGGCGAGAGCGCCTTGCTGAAGCTGGCCGGCCGGCGCGGACCCCGCACGGACCAGAAGGTCGCCGCCCTGTTCGCCGACGCACACGCCGGTGACGCCGCGGCGCTCGGCGCGGTGACCGAGGCCGCCGAGACGCTCGGCCGGGCGATCGCCAACCTGCTGAACACCCTGAACCCGGAGCGGGTGATCCTCGGGGGCTCGCTGGGGGAGGTGCTCGAGCTGGCCCGACCCCAGGTCGAGGCCGCGGTCACCCGCTACACCTTCGGCGACGCCGGACCGGGCGTCGTCCTGGCTCTGCCCGCGTTCGGCCCGGACTCCGCGCTGGTCGGCGCAGGAGAGGTCGCCTTCACGGCCCTCCTGGCCGACCCGCACTGAGTGTCAGGTCGCTGAACCTCAGGGAGAGGGGACGCCGAACACCTGCAGCTCGCTCATGTCGGTGAAGTGGCAGCCACTCGGACCGCCCCCACCCGCACACGTGGTGTTGAAGTTCGAGACCTGGTTGCTGTCGATGGTGAAGCGGATGAACTGCACGCCGGGCGCCGACGTCGGGATGGGCACCAGGGTGCCGTTCTGGGCCGAGGTGAAGGTGCCGGCCGCGGCGGCGTCCCAGGTGGTGCCGTTGGTCGAGGTCTCGATCGTGTAGTCCGCGGTCGATGAGGACGGGTCGTCCCCACAGGTGGACGACGGGTCGACCGCCATCCCGGTCACGTCGAGACTCCGGTGCAGGTCGACGACGAGGTGCTTGGCGAAGAAGCCCTGGCTGCCGTCCGTCGAGTCACCCTGACCGGAGCTCGTGCTCCAACCCGAAGCCTGGCTCCCGTCGATCGCCGCGTCGGGGCCACAGCCGATGTTGCTGTAGTCCTTCCCGTCGGCCGTGGCGGTGGCGCCCTTGCCGGGTCCGGCCCAGTTCAACCGGGGCGCGAAGTCCTCCGTCGTCGTGGCGCCGGCCTGCACCACCACGGTGCGGTCCTGGGCCCGGTAGCCGTGGCCCGTGACCAGCAGCTTGTTGTAGGTGCCGGCCGGGATGTCCTCCAGCGTGAAGTCACCGTTGGCGTCGGTGACGGTGGTCGGGTTCACGGTGCCGGAGCCCTGGAAGGCGAGCGAGACGGTGAGCCCCTGGAGCTTGTCATGCGAGTCGCCGTCGGTGACCTGGCCCTGGATGGTGCCCGTCTGGATGCTGGCGGGCGGCATGGCGAAGCTCGCGGCGGGCTCGGTGTCGTTGCCGCCGAGCGAGCCGGCGTAGAAGCCCATCCCGCGGTGCGCGAAGACCTTCCAGATCGCATGCCGGTGCCGGCCGCCGAACACCGCGGTGTCGGCGATCAGGATCGCGTTGCGCATGTCGATGAACGACGGGTTGTACGGCGCCAGCTCCATCGCCCGGGTCACCAGGGACTCGGCCTTGTGGGAGCCCAGCCGGCCGCGGAGATCCCACAGGGTCTGGGCCCAGATCTCGCCGTCGGAGTGCACCTCGGGACCGCCCACGACGTTGCCGTAGTCGGCGTAGGTGTAGCCGCCGCCGTGGCCGGTGGTGCCGCCGTTGCACAGCTTGGCGGTCTGCCCGACCTTGCAGTCGATCGGCTCGGTGCGGTCGAAGTCGACGCCCGCGCCGTCGTACACGAACAGCCGCACGTCGGCCTTGCCGGCGCGATCGCGCTGGAGGTGGTGGGCGACCAGGTAGTCCATGGCGTACCAGTCGCTCCAGGCCTCGCCCATCGCCCCGGCCTGCACGCCACCGAGCGTGGTCCGGCCGTGGACGTCGACGTTCAGCCGGTTGGACAGGCCGTGGGTGTACTCGTGGTACACCGTGTCGGCCTCGTCGCCGACGTTCGTCGGGGAGAACGGGTCTTCGGAGGGGTACTGCGTCCCGGGCTGGTGCTGCAGGTACATCTGCATCGTCGGGCGGTGACCGTCCGGCGGCGTCGCCATGTTGGCGTTGTCGATGTGGTTGCCGTCGGGGAGCCCGTGGAGCTGACCGGTGCCGGAGCTGGCGCCGTCGTCGGTCTGGGTGGCGACGGGGTCGCCGGCCTTGCCCTGCTTGCCGTGGTTCTTGAGCTGGAAGTTACCGGCCGCCTCGGTGAAGCCGATCGGGGCCTTCTTGAGGTGGTCGTGCCAGTTGTTGACGAAGAAGAAGACCTGGGTGGCGTTCTGGGCGCGGTTCTTCTTCCAGGAGAACGCCTTGTTCGGGTTCCACGAGCACGGCCACGGGTTGCTGCAGAACCTGGCGGCGCCCATACCCGGGTGGAACGGCTTGAGGCGGTAGCCCCATGACTGGCCCTTGAGCGGGTGGACCTCCTCGGACCTGCTGGCCTTGTCGTTGTCGTTCACGTCGGAGAAGGCGTGGGAGTTGTTGCCGCTGAGCTTGCGCGCGTGCGCACCGAGCCAGCCCTTCTTGGTGAAGTCGACCTTGATCTGGTGACCGCCGCGACGCGAGCCGGGGAAGAACGTGTAGGCCCGGCCGGTGCTGTCCTCGTACTGCGTGAGGGGCGTGCGCAGCAGGGTCGTGCCGGTGACCGCGTCGATGATGGTCGTGGCCGGCGTCCGGGAGGACGTCACGACCGTCTCCCAGGCCGGGCGGAGCCCGTTGCCGGTCGCGAAGACGACTCGCTGTGCGGTGTCGTCGCTCGTGGCGGCGCCGGGGGTCTCGGGTCCGCGGGTCCGTGCCAGCGCCTCCGCAGCGGTGGTGATCGTCAGGGCCGAAGCGGGCGGGAGCTTGGTGGCCGAGGCCGTCGTGATCGGCAGGCCGCCGAGGGTGAGGAGGCGGCCCCGGTGGCTCACCGAGGCGGTCAGGCCGTTGCGGGCGGCGCTGCTGCCGCCGATGCGCTGGGTGAAGAAGAGGTGGTGGGTGCCGGTGATGTCGGTGTAGGTCCGCGCGAGGTGGAAGGTGCTGAGGTCGGCGGTCGTCAGCCCCAGCGCGCCGGCGTGCGACCGGACGTAGCCCAGGGCGATGCTCTTCGCCGACCTCTTGCTGGCGCCGGTCAGGAAGCCGTTCAGGTTGCCCAGGAACCGGACGGTGCCGGTCGACCCGCTGATGTCGAGCACGGTGCCGTCGGGCTGGCTCGCACGGAAGGCCCTGACGGCGGGCGTCCGCGACACCCGGCCGGCGTTCCGGAGCGCGTGCGTGAAGGCCTGGCTGCCCTGAGAGGTGACATCGACGTAGGGGTCGTGCACGGCGTCGCCGTGAGACGCACGTGGCGAGGTGTGCACCGCGGGAGCGCTGCTCCCGCTGCCGTGGGCGTACGACGTCCCGGCGGCGAAGCCGGCCACGGCGAGTGATGCGACTGTCGCGACGGCGATCCCCGCGCGTCGACGTCCGGGCATGAGGTGGTTCATCTGTCCCCCTGACGGGGCCGCCCCGTGACGGCCGCGCTCACTCTCCCCTGACGGGCGGTCGAGAGCAAGGACCGAGAGGTCTCGAAACGATGACGGCCGGAGGACGGACGGCGCGTGTGGCGGGTCTGGCCGGCTGGCTAGGCTCGCTGGCATGACCGATGCTCCTCGGATCCCCAGGCTGACCGCGACTCTCGCGCGGGGCGGATCGATGCCGCTCCTCGGCTTCGGCACCTGGCAGATCAAGGGCGAGGACGCCGTACGAGCGACAGGCACCGCACTCGAGGCGGGGTACCGCCACCTGGACACCGCGACCGTCTACCGCAACGAAGGCGAGGTCGGTCGTGGCCTGGCCGAGAGTGGCGTGGCCCGAGACGACGTGTTCGTCACCACCAAGTGCCCTCCCAGCAATGCCGGTCGCGGTCTCGACACGCTGCGCGCGAGCCTCGACCAGCTGAAGACCGACCACGTCGACCTGTGGCTGATCCACTGGGCGGGCGACGGTGCGGCCAACGTCGAGCTGTGGCGCGAGTTCGTCGAGGCGCATGAGTCCGGCCTCGCCCGCGAGATCGGGGTCAGCAACTTCGACGCCGCGCTCCTCGACGAGGTGACCGAGGCGACCGGCGTGCGCCCGGCGGTCAACCAGATCGAGTGGAGTCCCCTGCTGTACGACGCGGCGACGGTGGCCGAGCACCGCGAGCGTGACATCGTCCTCGAGGGCTACAGCGCTCTGCGCGGCGGCACCCTCGACCACCCGACGATCACGGCCGTCGCCGACCGGCTCGGCCGGACGGCCGCGCAGGTGATCATCCGCTGGCACCTGCAGCACGGCTTCGTGGTCATCCCGAAGTCGGTCCACCCCGAACGGATCCGCTCCAACGCCGACGTCGCCGACTTCGAGCTGACGGTCGACGACATGTCCGCCCTCGACGCGCTGGGATCCGCCACCAGCTGAGACCTCCGCCCGCCCCGCTGGTTGAGGTAGGCGCCTGGGCCGCTGGTTGAGGAGGGCGGACTGCCTGTTCCCCCGCTGGTTGAGGAGGGCGGACTGCCCGTGCCCCCGGCGGTTGAGGAGGGCGGACTGCCCGTGCCCCCGCCGGTTGAGGAGGGCGCTCTGCGCCCGTCTCGAAACCAAGGGGCCAGACCACAGTCGGTGGGTGGTGCCCTGCGGGCCGTGGGTGGTGGCGGTGGTTGATCTTGAAGAGTGTGGTGGCGGTGGCCGTCTGGTCACCCTCCCCCTCACCGTCGCCTTCCGGCCTTCCGGCAGGTTGGGGTACTCGCTTGGGTTGCGGCCGAAAAAAGCTTCGAGAAAGTTCTCAGGGCCCTTGTGGACAAGGGGAATCTGCGGGTCTGACTGTCGGTGGTCGATGCTTCGATGGTCCTATGTCGATCACCACACCCGGCCGCCAGCACCCGCTGCTGACAGCCGTGCGTGCAGCCGAGGTGGCGTTCGACGAAGTGGCCGGTGTCGACCCACTCTTCGCCTCGACCACCGAGAAGCAGACCCTGCTGGTGGAGCTGACCCGGCTGACGGCCCGGGTCACCGCACTCCGCGGCCAGATGCTCGCAGTGGGCGAGGATCTGGCGGTCCAGACCGGCACCCGTGACGCCGCTACCTGGCTCGCGGTGGAGACCCGCACCGCCCGCCGCGAGGCCGGCCACGACCAACACCTCGGGCTGGCGTTGCGGGAGCAGTGGACGGCGGTGGGGGAGGCCGTGGCGGCTGGTCGGATCACCTGGGAGCAAGCCGCCGTCCTGGTCCACGCGTTGGACGAGCTGCCCAACGACCTCGACCCCG